>Ga0268264_10000617_pt1 | contig 42496 bp, 67 predicted proteins | sample KBSSwiS32_FD_190357 | JGI IMG/M metagenome (GOLD analysis project Ga0268264, IMG submission 190357) | Switchgrass rhizosphere microbial communities from Kellogg Biological Station, Michigan, USA - KBS Switchgrass S3-2 (SPAdes) (version 2) | ecosystem: Host-associated > Plants > Roots >... | reverse complement strand
GATCGGGGTCACCGAAGGCGTGCTCGCCGTCGCTAAGAAAGCCTACGACGCCAACAAGTCCGCGATCGAGAAGGCGGCCGAGGCGCAAAAGAAATGGGTCGCCGCGGGGGCCGAGATTGCCTCCGTGGGCACCGGCCAGTTCCAAGTGCTGAACCGGCTCGGTGACGAGTGGGCGGATTATCTGGCGGGCCTCGTCAAGGCGGGGGCGTCTGAGGCGGCCGTCGCGCTGCGCTTCCATTTGACCGACGCGGAGATGAAAGCGCTCGTCGTCAGGTTCGAGACGCTGCAGCGCGTGCAGGGCCTGAACAATCAGACGACCGTCGCCACGGGCGAGATCCTCTCGAAGCTCGGGAAAGAAGCGACCGACACCGACGCGAAGCTGATCGGCCTGGCCCTCACGCTCGATCGCATGCACGACATCGAGCGCGGCCTGCCGCTGACGGAGCTCGGGGCGCTGCCGACCGGGTTCAAAGAAGATTTCAAGGACAACCTCGCCGCGACGGAGCGGGCGACCAAACGCGTCGACGACGCCTTCAAAGCGATGGCCGACACGCTGCGCAGTCTCGGCGAAGCGGCGGGCGGGACCTTCGGCATCATCCTCTCAGGCCTCGGCTCCGAGATCGATCTGCTGCATAAAGCGATCGACGCGGCCGGCGTCCTCAAAACCAAGGGCGCGGCCGCCACGCAGGACGACATCGACCTGGCGAAGCTCACGAAAAACTCGGCGATCTACACCGGCCTCGCCATCGGGTTCGGCGCGGCCGCGTCCGCGATTCCCACGGGCGGCAAGGCCAGTCGCGGCCAGATCATCGCGCACGATGCGTTCTATGGCGCCTCCGCGGGCGCCGCCGCCGGCGCGGCGATCGGCGCGCACAGCGGCAACCCCTGGCTGGTCGCGGGCGGCGCGGCCGCCGGCGCCGTCGTCGGCTTGATCCGCAGCGGCCAGGAGTGGCGCCAACTCTCGCACGACATCGCGCGCGACTTCCAAAACCTGCAGGTCAGCGACGACTTCGCGCACCTGATCGCCGACCTCGAGGATACGACCGGCCTCGGCAGCGCGCAGGTCCTCACGACGCAACTCGACAAGCTGATCGAACAGGCCGGCGGCCTCCGCGCCGACAACGTCGACCTGTTCTTCAGCAAGCTGCATGACGGGTTCTCGATGGTGCAGCGGAACGAATTGTCGACGGTGCAGCTGACGCAGGTCCTCGACAAGAATTTCGGCGCGTTCGTCGAACAGAGCACGGACCGGATCGGCCTGCTCAGCGAGGCGATGCTCGAGATCATCCAGCTCGACGCGTTCTTCGGCACCGGGTCAAAAGCCATCGCCGCCTACAAAGCCGCGCAGCTCCAGGATGTCGTCCTTCCGAACCTGACGGCGCTGCTCACGCCGGCGAAAAAGGGCGGCACCGGGTTCGTCGCCGACAGCCAGGCGTCGGCCGACGCGCTCGTCGGATCGCTCGGAGCCGCGTTCGTCGCCATGCAACGCCAGGGCGTGCCGCTGCTGACGATCTTCCGCCAGCTGGGGCCGCTCGTGACGACGCTCGAAGGGCAACTGAAGAAACTCGGGCTGACTGGCGGCGCCGCGTTTGCCAAAATCGCCGGGCTCGCGGACCTAGCGAAAGACAAATTCGCGGGCCCGCTGCTGACCGCCGCCGAGAATTTCCAGGGCATCCTCGTCGGCCTCGAGAACGCGCACGCGCTCACGCCGGATCTGTTCGGGTCGATCAGCCGCTCCGTGACGGAGATCTTCGACAAGCTGGTCGCCAAGGGGAAAAACGCCGAGCAGGTGCTGCTGCTGATGCAACCCGCGCTGCAGACGATCTTCGAGCTGCAGGAGCGGGGCTTTAAGGTCGACGAAAAAACGCAGGCGCTGCTCGACCGCGCCGAGAAGCAGGGCGTCATCGGTGATCAATTCAAGAGCGTCGGCGAACGCACCATCGCGCAGCTCGAAGAAAGCAACCGCTACCTGTTCGCCATCGCGGCCGCGTTCGGCTACAAGCTGCCGCCGAAAACGCCGAAGCCCGGCCCCGGCGACCCCGGCCCCGCGCGTCCCGGCCCCGGCGACACGCAGACGCCCGGGGGCCCCCTCGATGTGCTCGATGGCGGCTGGACCGGCGGCCTGATTACCGCCTTCGGGATCCAGCACTTCAACAAGGGCGGCCGCGTGCTGCCGTTCGCCCACAGCAGCGACACCGTCCACATCATGGCGACGCCGGGCGAAATGTTGATCACCGAAGCGCAGCAGCGATCGATCGGCGACGCCATGCTGGCTGCGCGGGCGACCGGCGGCGAGACCCACGTCCATCTCCACGTCGGCACCAAAGAAGTGGCGCACGTCGTCCTCGACGAAATCCAGGCGGGCGGCGCCGTGCGATCGAAGTTCAACGCCGCGGTGCGGAAGGCAAGCTGATGGCCGACGTCCCGGCAATCTACGCGCGCGGCACCGACGAGATCGGACACCTGGCCACCGTCACGCTGAGCGGCGCGACGGCCAACAGCCGCTACCCGGTCACCAACGTGCAGCTCCGGAAACCGTCCACCGTGTTTCTGACGAGCACGACCGGCACCGTCGTCGATGTGCTGTACGACCACGGCGCGGCCGTCGACGCGCAGCTGTTCTCGCTCGCGCATCACAACATCCCGGCCGGCACCAACGTCCGCATTCAACGCAACGCGACCAACGCCTGGGCGACGCCGACGATGGACGGCGCCGTCGTGATCGCGACCTATCCGCAAGCCGGCCTCCCGTACCCGGTCGGCGTCGACCTGACGGCCGTCGTCGGGTACAACGGTGCGACCGGCCTGCGGTGGACGCGGCTGCACATTCCGATTCTGTCGCAGAAGGTCGGCCTCGGCGCCGCGAGCCTCTGGGCCGCGAAACGCACGGACCTGACCAACGTCCGGTATCCCGTCAAGGACCAGGAGCGGCAGCCCGAGAGCCGCTGGCCGACCGCGTACGGCGCGCAGATTCGGTACCCGCTCGGGATTCGCCTGCGCGCGCAACCGTTCGTCTTCCGGCACCGCGACGCCGGCTATGACGCGTTCCTGACGTTGTTTCGCGCGGGCGGGCCCTTCCTCTGGTGGCGCGACCCGACCGGCAGCGACGCGCGGCTCTGCCTCTTCGACAGCGACACGATGAACTTTGAACTGCCCGTCAACACCGTGCACGACGTCTCGGACATCATGCGCGAGCTCGGCGCCGGCCTGGCGATCCCGACCACGTAATGGCCTGCGCCCCCTGCGTGAAACGACGCGCCGACCGCCAAGCGCAATGGCGGGCCGCCCAAACGCGGCCGCCGCCGGCGCCGCCGACGGCGATCCCCGACGAAGCGCTCTGGCGACTCACGCAGGCGATCCGCACCTGGCGCGAAGGGCTCGCCCTGTGGGCCGTCGCCGTCGACGCGGACCCGCACCCGGCGGCCCGCGCCAGCGCGCGCCGCCAGATTCACGCGTGGACGACGGAGCTCGCCGCCGCCGAGCGCCGCGTGGTGCTCGGATGACCGCGATCCGCGCGCACGAGGCCGCGACCTTCCTGGTCGGCTGCGTCATCGCCGGCGCGCTGTTCAGCATCGCCCTCGCGCTCTGGAAGCTGGCGGCCGCGGTGCAAATGCTCGCCTGGGAACTGAAGCCATGAGCATCCCCATCGGCTCGCTGATGTTCTCGGTCTTCAACCCGGACTGCGCCAGCCAGTTCGTCAGCCCCGCCGGCGTCGTCCTCACGCCGCCGGCCAGCAACCCGACGCATTGTCCGTACGGCGGGCCCGAAGAGGGCCTGCTGGCGCTTGACGACGGGACGATCGGCATCACCAACTTTCAGAACTATCGCGAGGGCACCTTCGATGATCAGCTGACCCCGCTCGGCACCAACGCCGCGGCCGACCTGTACAGCATCGCCTCGAACTACACCGATGCCTTCTATGGCGTCAGCAACCTCGGCACCTTCGGCGTGACGCCGATCAAGGTGCAGAAGTTCAGCCGGACCTGCGTCTTCGGCACCAGCTGGAGTCTCGGCATCACGCGCGACGCCAACACGTATGCGCTCGGCGTCGCCCCCGACGAATCCGTGGCGTACTACGCCGGGCACGGGTCGCACACCGTCACGCGCCGCGACCTGGTTGGCGCGTCTTCCTCGAGCTTCGCGACTGAGGCCTCGCTCACCATCAGCCGCGACAATTCGATCGTGGTCCTCCGCAACAGCGAAGTGCTGATCGGCTGGCGCGGCGGATCGCCGGTCGTCAAGCACTACTCGGCCGCGGGCGCCGTGCTCCACACCTACACGCTGCCGGGCTCGCCGGAATGTGTCACACCCGGCCTCGACGATACGAGCTTCTGGGTGTCGTACTGGACGAGCGTCGTCGAATTTCAGCGCATCCGCATCAGCGACGGCGCGGTGCTCGACACGTTCGCTGGCGGCGACGGCAGTACCGGCTACCAATGGGATGCGCCCTTCGGCGTCGTGCGCGTGGAGATGGAACCCGCGCCAGGCACCGTCGGCGTCGCGCCGTGCAGCCAGTGCTGCGACGATAAAGAGATTCTCCTGACGTACGGCTTCGATGACGGCGCGCCGCTCAGCGACTACTTCGTCGAGACGGCCGTCGGCGGCCGCACGGAGATCGCGCACTGGCTCGACAGCGACGTCGACGAGTGCCTCAATCCACGGCTCGCGTTTGCGATCGGCCTGATCCAGGAGGGCGTCATCTGATGTTCCTCCTGCAGGAGATCCGCGGCGTCGACACGGACACCGGCGACGCGTATCCCATCGTCGGCCTTTATTGGGACGCCCCCGACTTAGTCGTGCTCATTCCCGAGGCCGCGCTCGCGGCGCTGACGCTCGAGGTCTACCGCGTGCGCAACGTGCCGTACGGCGCGGGCCCGCGGATCAAAATCGAAATGCGCGGCTCCGTCTCGTCGTTCGACGAAGACGGTACCTCGCAAGAGGATGGCTGGGTCGAGCTGCGGATCAACTGCCGCCCGTACCAGGACGGCGATGACTTTGCGACGATCGACCCGGCCTCGGAACCCACCAAATGCGAGCACGGCAAAACCGGGCTCGACATGTGGAACTTCACCGGCTGGCGGATCGGCGTGTGGGATTACACCGATCAGCTCGATTGCGTGTACCTCTCCGAGTTCTCGAACTATTGCCGCGAGCAACCGCAGACCGGCACGCCCGGCGAGTGCGATCCCCCGGGCCCGGGCGGCGCGTCCTTCGATGGCGGCGCGTCGGGCCCGCTGCGCACGCGCGCCGGCGGCTTCCCGGCCGTCTACGCGGCGTTCACCGGCGGCGGCATCCCGGCGACCGCGGCCGACGTCGTCGACCCACAAACGCTCGCGGCCATCGTGGTCCCCGTCGTCAGCTTCGACCTGACGCTCTGCGACGCCTCGGTCGTGCGCTACGCGAAAACGATCATCACCTGGCCGGCGCTCGATCCGCCGCGCGACACCGTCACGCGGTGGGGGGATATCCCGTACCCGCTCTCCGATCGCTTCGGGAACGTGCAGGCGCAGACCTGGGAAGTCTCGATCGCGGACCCGAGCGGCGAGCTCCGCGGCTGGCTGGCCAGCGGCACGAATCGGTTTTATAAACGGTGGACCGGGCAGCTCTATCTCGAGGACGACACGAAACGCCAGGCCGGCACCGCGCGCCGGGCCGTCGCCCGCGGCCGCTGCATCACCGTCCGCACCGATGAAGACTTCGTCGTCACGCTGGTCTTCAGCGACGAATTGAGCCGCCACGATTCGCCGTACTCGCTCGACCGCGAGCTCCCGCACGTCGGCATCGGCGAGGTCTACGGCGTCGACCTGACGGGGCCGAGCGGCCTGCGCTGCACCGCGGCGCCCGAGGACCACGTCGCTGAGCAACCGCTGCCGCTCCTCTTCGGCGAACCGTCCGACGAATATCGATCCGCGGAGAATCCGCCGACGACGCCGATCGGCGTACACAAGCTGCGCGACGTCGGCGACTTCCTACTCAACGGCTCGGAGGCGTGGATGGGCTTTGCGGTCTGCCTCTACGCCTGCCAGGCCATCACCGCGATCTTCGGATCCGATCAACATCCCGACTGCCCGGCAAGCGTGCGCCTCGACCCGAATGACAACACGTTCCTCATTCCCGGATGGGGCGATTGGGACAGCTACTTCACGACGCGGCATCTCGACCTGGTGCGCGGCGGCGTGACGTATCGCGTCACGATGCTCTTCGGCAAGGGCCCGGTCGCGCGCGCGCACCGCGAGGGGAAGGTCCCGCTCTCGGTCAACGTCCGCGGCTGCGAGACCGTCGGCGACAGCACCGGCGATCTGATCGATGACGCCGCGTACATTGTGCAGCTGCTGCTCGATCATCCGATCCTGCGTAGCACGACCACCGGCGAGTGGGGCGCCGTCGCCACGTTCGCCGACGGCGTCGCGAAGATCAAAACGACCGACTTCGCCGCGGTCGTCGCCGTGCACGCGGCACGTCTGAGCGCGCGCTATCGCGCCGGCGTCATCCTCGACGAACGGCGCGCGGCCCGCGACTGGCTCGCGCAGATTCTCGTCAGCGCCGACATGCGGCTCGGCACGTCGAACCACCACGGGCAGATCACCGCGCGCACGTTCAACGACGCGGCAAACATCACGACGATTCCGCGCTACACCGCCGTCGAGCATCTGCGCGCCGACAGCTTCAAGCTCGGCTCGGAGCTCAACGCGGAGCTCGAGAACAAGGTCGAGTACGAATACGGCCCCGAACCCGCGGCCGGTCGGATGCTCGGCGTGCGGCGGCCGCTGGCCGCCCCGCAGTCGATCGCCAATTGGGGCGACGTCTACAAAGCCGAACCGATCACCTTCGTCGCGATCTATCGGCCCGAGGTCGGCGCCGACGTCGCGGCGCGGCGCCTCATCGCCACGCAGGACGGCATCACCCGCGGCGTCTTCACGATCGACCTGCAGGGCGGCGATCTCGACACGCAGATCGTCGCGCTGACGCATCGGGCCGGCCTCGGCACGACCGGCTGGACCGATCGCCTGCTCCTGGCCACCGACCGCACGCTCCACGTCAACGAGGAGGGCGACCTCGCCGCGACGATCGCCTGGGAAGATCTGCAGGCGGCGCTCGTGCAGGCCGACGGCACGACACCACGCGTCGGCTTTCGCCCGCTGCGCACCGACGGCAGCGGCACCTTGCTCGGCAGCACCGCCGCGGGCACGGGCTCGCGGCTCGGGTAGAAAAAGGTAGGAACAACCATGAGTGGCTATGCGACGCCCGACACGCTCACCGCGGCCGACGACTTCGCCGCCGAACAGTACGCGAAAGTGCGGCAGGCGATCCTCGCCGCCGTCTACCACCCGCGCACGTCGGTCGGCGGCTCGCGCAGCTTCGCGCTGACGGGGACCGGCTACCAGGACGCGTTCGACGTCGTGCCGATCGTCGTGCCCGACGCGGACTCGGCCGGCGCCGTCATCACCGTGATCGCCGACTGCAAGTGTGCGAACGCCGCGACGACCGTCACGCCCAAGATCCGCAACGTCACCGACAGCACCGACGCCGTCGTCGGATCGGCCGCGGCGTCGACGAGCTGGGCCACGCAGGTCCTCAGCTGGACCCCGGTCGTCGGGAAAGAGTATCGGCTGCAGTTCGTGAAATCGGATGACCTCTATCCGTGCTGGGGCCTCGGGGCGCTGCGGCGATCGGCGGCCTAGGGAAGGAGGGTAGGCGGGCCGATCGCCCCGTGGAGGGGCGGGAAACGGCGGGAATCGAGCACACAAGACCAAGGGGGCAGACATGGGGTACGGGCTGATTTGGACGGAGCGGGTGTATCGGCCGGCGGCGCATTGGGACGGCGCGACGGCGTTCGGCTTGTTCGACCACGCGGCCAGTACCGACAACCCGACGCCGGCGTCGCTCGCTGGGTCGAACCAACTGCTCGCGACGCTCGACTTTACCGACAGCCAGACGACCTATGCACGGCTGCATCACCGGCTGCCGACCGACTGGTATCCCGGCGGCGCGATCGACGTGCGACTGCTGTGGCTCACGCCGGCGACGTCGGGCAACGCCATCTGGACGCTCGAGACGGCGTATCGCGCCGAGGCCGGCGTCGGCACGCTCGACCCCGCGTTCAACACCGCGGCGACGGTCACCACCGCGGCGCCGGGCACCGCGAATCGCCTGACGTCGTCGGCCTTCCTCGCGCTCAGTAAAACCGGCGCGCCGACGACGGCGCCCGTCGAGTGCCTGCTGTTCCTCCGCATCGGGCGCAACCCGAGCGCCGGCGGCGACACGATTGCCAACACCGCACGCCTGGTCGGCCTCGAGCTGACGTATCAACGCCTCGTCACGGTGGGGCCGTAATGGACGCGACCGCGGCCGGCCTCGTGGCCGTCGCGATCGGCCAAGTCGCCACCCTCGTCACCTTCATCGCCAATGGCTACTTTACGCGCCGCCGCGAAACCGCGAAGGCGCTGCGCGAGGACGAGCTCGCGGCGCGCAATCGCCGCTGGCTAATCGAAGACCGGGCCGCGCTCGCCGCCACGCTGCAGGCGAAGGTCGAGGCGACGGCCGCGACCGTGGCCGCGACGGCGGAACGGACGGCGTCGGCGCTCGCGGTGAAGGTCGCCGACGACCAGCGCGCGGCCGCCGCGGAAACGCGGGCGCACGTCGACAAGATCGTCGGCGCGGTCGCCGTCGTCGGCGACAAGGCCGACGCCGCGTTCACCGAAGCCAACTCCGTCAATCTGAAGATCGAGGCGTACGGCGCCGGCCTGACGGAGCTCGCGAAGGCCACCAAGCACGAGGGCTCGTCGTGATCGATCGCCGCGCGGTGCGCACGCGCAACGCCCGCTACGAACGCGTCGGCCGCCGCGCCGACGACGGCCTCGAGCCGTGCTGGTTCGTCGTGCCGCGACCGCGGCCGCTCTGGATCACGGAGCGGGGCGAATTGTGCAACGCGCTGGCGTTTACGCAAGGGCATCAGCGGGACGCCGCCGCGTGTCTGCACCTCTCCGACCGCGTCTTCAAGTACAAGCTCAAAACGCATCACATCCCGCTCGGCAATGAGTTCGGGGCGGGCCGCAAACTCCCGCGCCTCCACCCGCACAAACCCAGGAGATCTCCATGACCGTCCGCACCCGCGATCGCCTCTCGCTTCTGCTCGCCGGCACCGTCGCCGTCGGCATCGCGCTCGGCTGGCTGCCGAGTCTCCGCGCGCAGCCGCCGCCCACCGCGATTGATCTGCGCCAGGTCGTCGTCGACGGCGGATCGCCGGCGGACCTCGCCGACTGGCCGCCGACCGTGACCATCACGCGCGTCACGATGGCGCCCGGGCTCGACGGCGGCCTGAGTCTCGAGACGGCCGCGCCGATCCCCGAGCGCTGGAAATGGCCGAGCAATCCCGCCGTGCCGTCGGAGAATTATCAGTACACGGTCTGGCCGATCGTCTTCGTCGACGGCCGCTGGCACGGCGCCGGCATTGTGCAGATGTGGCAGGGGCGCGCGTCGACCGGATCGGGCTGGCTCGGCTTCTGGCGCAGCTGGGTCTACGACGATCGCTGGGGCGCGATGCTCAACTACTATCCCACGGCCGGCGACCGCGTCGGCCTCGTGCTCAGTGCCGGCAATGCGCGCGGCCGCGGCGACGTGTCAAGTGTGCGCGAGCGATCGAATCTCGTCGAGTTTCGCGTGCCCGCCAATGACGTCGGCACGTTCACCTTCGGCGCGCCGGTCCCACCATCACCACCGCCGCCGCTGCCGCCCGCCGACGACGTGGCCGCGCGGCTGACGGCGCTCGAGCACCGTGCGCGGGTCGAGGACCTGGCCGGCGTGATCCAAACGCTCAGCACGACGCAAGCCGATCACGCGGCCGCGATCGCGGCGCTCACCGCGCGGCCCGTGGTCGCGCACTGCCGCGGCGCCGTGCGCGTCTTCGGCGTCAGCGTCAGCGTGCGCGACTGCGAGCTCGTGCCATGACCGGCGATGCCTTCGTGATTCTGCAGGGCGAGATCGACGCGCTCACGCTCTTGAGCAACAACCTGCGCCAGGCGCCGATCCGCGGCCCGTGGTTCCGTGAAGGCCTGCGCGCCGTCGCGCGCGACACCGCGGAGCAGCTCGACGAGATCCGCGACCGCCTGCGCGAGGTCCTCGCCGTCGCCGGCGGCCGCGCGGCCGCCGTGCTCGTCGCGCTCCTCGTGGCGACCGCCTCGTGGGCGCAATGCGTGAAGCCCTGCGATCCACCGCCCACGTGTCTGAAGAATTGCGATCCGCCGACCTGCGTCAAAAATTGCGACACGGTCCCGCCGCCGAACGACCCCTGCGTGAAAAACTGTCCGCCGCCGCCGAGCGACCCGCAGGCCCCGTATCAAATGACCGTCGGCGATCTCTATAGCTCCTGGCGCGGCAACGACCTGGCGGCCACGATCGGCACGAAGGCGGCCGTGAGCGGGCTCCAAACGTTGCTGAACAACGTCGATGACCCCGGCGTGAACCCATTCGGGGCGGGGGCTCTCAACTATGAGCACCTGATGCGCGGGAGCGCGGATCCTCGCAATTGGTTCGCGCCGCGGCTCGGCCGCTTCGATCTCTCCGTCGTCGACTGGCAGACCGTCCGGCTGACGCGCGCCGTCCAAGACGATCCCTGGCAGGTGGGGGCGACGCTGACGTACCGCAGCGTCGTGCCGCACTTCATCGATCTCGAGGCCGCGTTTCTCATCACCGACGCGACGCAATTCGCGCCCCACCACGACGCCCTCTTCTTCTTCGCGTCGTATATGTACAACACCTCCGTGGCGCCGCACTTCCGGGGACGTGCCGGCCCGGACGAGCCCGAAACCTGGCTGACGATTCCCCTCGAGGCCGCCACCAACGCGGGCACGGTGCGCCACGTCAGTGCGGTGCCGTTGCTCTACGATCCGCCGAACACCTTCGACGCGGCGTACAGCTTTTTCTCGACCGACTGGCCCCGCTTCACGCAACCGTTCTACTGCGGCTTGGCGGAACCGGGCATGGTCTACGAGATCATGTTCGACCGCGGCTCGACGCCGGTCGACGAGATGCGGTGGGTGATCTACCAAACGAAAGTGATCGACGGCACAACGCCGCATCCGGCCTGGGATTGGGAATACATCGTTCACCAACCGGTGTCCGGGCAGACGTACGGCTTCCGAGCGCGCATGGGTTGGCGCGCGGGTACGCTCGCAGATTGTCACGCGGATTACGTCGCGTGGGCCGCGAGTCTCCCGCGCTGACCGCCGCACGGTCAGCTCAGCCGCAGCGCGATTACAAATTCAAAAATGATCGCGGCGCGCGGCCGGGCGTAGACTCGGAACTTCCCGTGGAGGTTTCAACACATGGCTGACGAAGTGACGACGAGCGTTGTGCAGGTGCACGTCGCGGGCGATCTGCATCTCAACGTCTACACGGGCCACGCACCGATCCTGGTGCAGAGCCTGCAGCGTGTGGAGGCGGCCCTCGAAGTTCTGCGGGGTCAAGGAGTGCAGCTTATGGCAGACAGTGCCGTCGTCACCGTGCAACTCGATCGGCTCAACCTCGTGACCAACGACATCGCGAGCACCATCGACACCGTCGTCGCGGCCGACGCCGCCGAAGACGCCGCGTTCCGCGCGGAAATTCAGCGCCTCAACGCTCTGCTCGCCGCCGGCGAGACGATCACGCAGGAGCAACTGAATACCGCGGCCGCGATGATCAGCCAGAAAAACGACGCGCTCGAAACAGTCAGCGCGCAGCTGAAGACGATCGGCGCGACGTCGACCGATCCGCTGCCCGAGCCGGCGGCGCGCAAGAAGCACTAGGCAGGCAGAGACGGTGGGACGGGGGAGCGTCGCTCCCTCGTCCGTCAACGTTACCTCGTGGCGGTGGCCTTCCGGCTGCGCGTCGTCGCCCCTTCCACGAAGGGGAACGGCGTCACCCGCAGATTGCCGACCGACTCGGTGGGGATCCAGGCGATCTCGCCCGTCCGCCGGTCGATGCAGCGCTCGACGGGACTGAAGCCGATCATGTTCCCGGTGCGATCGATCTCCACGGTCCCGATGCCTTCCAGGTCGCCGTAGTGGAGCTGGGCGTACTCGTCGCTGGCGGTCAGGGTCCCGACGGGCAGATTGCCGTAGTCGGCGGGCTTGGCGGCGGCGAGCAGTTTCTTCGCGAGGGCAAGCAACATGATGGACCTCCTCGGTTTGAACGGGTGTTCAAACGGTGTGACGGTTCAGGAGTCTACACCCGCGAGGGGCTGGCAGGAATTCGAGCGAGTCGGCTGGCAGGCGCGTCGCAACCCCTGAAACAGTGACGATTCGCGCGTGGACGCCTTCGCTTGGCTTGGGCTCATAACCCAAAGGTCGCGGGTTCAAATCCCGCCCCCGCAACCAACTTTTCCTCAGCAAATTTGCGAATCTGCACTTTCCTGATGCCGGTTCGATCCGCAGACCGAGCGACAGAATTCCATAGCAATCTACCGAGGTTTCGCTCGCGCCGGCTGGCAGTCGGTGGGCTGGCAGTCCGCGTCAGGCGAGCTTCAGCTTCCGTCGGCCGACGGTCTTCGTGAGCAGCGCGAGCAACACCGGCGCGTAGTGCTTCCTCGTCGTCTCGATCTGACGATGCCCGAGCAACCCTTGGAGATCGCCGATCGACGTGCCCGCGAGCAGATGATCGATCGCGAACGTGTGCCGCAGGTTGTACGGCCGCACGCCTGTCGGCCAGCCGTGCCGCCGCAGTGTTTTGCTGAAGCTGCGACTATCGAACGCGCCCCATGCGTCGGCCGACGCGAACGCTTTCCACGCGTGCACCATGTCACGCGTCAACGGTAACGGGATCGCGTGGCCGCCTTTGCCGGCGCGGACGAACCAGATGCGACGCTTCAGATCGACGTCGGCCCGCGTCGCGCGCATGATCTGCGAGGGTCGCTGACCGGTCGTCGCGCGAACAAGAAACCGCGCGCGGGCTTTCGCCGGCTCCGCGTACTTGACCAAGGCGAGCGTGCGCTTCGGGCCGTGGCGCTTCTCGCCCGTCTTCCCCTTCTTCAAACTGGCGGCGACCTTGCGAATCGTGTCGATCGGCACAGGGGTCGGATGGGGATCCTCCGGCTTCGGGACCTTCACGCCTTTGAGCGGCGGCCGCGCGTGTGCGCCGTCGAGCGCCTGATAGAGCTCGCGGAGGACCCGGCGCCGGTGCCGGATCGTGCGCGCGCTCTTGCCGGCGGTGAGCCAGGCACTAAACGCGGCGCGGACGTGTGAGGGCCGGATGTTAGTGCGCTTGAGAGGGCCGATGAAGGGTAGCCAGGCGGACAGATGGGAGCGATCGGACTTATAACTGGCGCGGCCTTCGATCTGTTTCAGCCGGCGCGGGAGATCACTGGCGAAGGTGCCGCGCTCCGGGACCGGTTCGTCGATCGCGCGCGTCTCGTCGCGGTCCTCCATCAAGTCGGCCCGGGTGCGCGCCTGCCAGCCCTTCATTGTCTCGAGCGGCGTGTCGGGCGCGAAGCGTTGTTCGCGCTGAATCCGCCCGACCTTCACAGTCGCGGCGACGCCGTACTGATCGCGGTAGATGCCGCGGGCGATGCGGACGCGCCGTCTCGTCTTCATCGGCGTCTACTGAATCGTGATCATGCCGGCGTAGTCGCGCACGAGCAGATCCGTGAGGGATTGGGTGCCACTCAGGCCACCCACATTGAACGCGTGTGTGTCCGTCCATTGAACCGGGGTAGTCCGATTCCGGACGCCACGCGCGACGGTGAACCGCTTCGACACGATCGCGCCGCTCCCGTTGACGCCGGGCAAACTGTCGGGCCGATCGACCCAGAGACCGAGTTGCCCGGCCCCGTAGGTCCCAATCGTGAACACGGCGAGCGCGTTGTTCTGTTTCATCCAGTCGCCCTGGATATAGCCCGAATCCTCGACGAGCACGTCGGGGTCGTAGAGCAACGTCGCGCGCACCTTCGCCACATGCCGCGTCGATGCGAAGGCGTTCGCATTCATCGTGAGGGTGATTTCCCCGGCCGTCGTCGTATCGGCGCTCAGGGTGTAGCTGTTTGCGACTGGCGTGCTGGACTCGGGCGTGAACGTGAGGGTTGGCTTAACCGGCGCGGGCGTCGCCGGAGGATTCGTGACCGGGAGCGGCGTCAACGTCGGCGTGGTCGGACTACTACAGGCGCAGGCGAGCAGGGACACGACGACGGCGGAGGCGAGGCGCGTAGACATGGCGAACTTTCTACTGGGCCGATGGGTGGACAGCCGAATCGTTCAGGAGGAGGAGGCACCGACGCGGATAACATCGACGTCGATCGAGCGCACACGTGCAGGGCGCCCAGAACGGAAAGTGCGCGCTGAGGAGCACAAGTTCTCCGGATGCACGCCGCTGCGCGTCGGCGCGTTGTGAAAAGTCAACCCCTGTTATCCCCTTTTTGCTGAGCGCGTGGCTGGTGCTCGTCGCCGAAATTGTCTGAGCGCCTCCGTGGATCGTTTCAGTTCCTCGTCCGTCAGGGGCGCGATGAGCCGCTCGGGTGTGTACTGAAAGAACTTCGCGACGTCGTCCATGCGGTCGATGGGGAAGGGCCGCTCGCCGCGCAGGAACATCGGCACCCACGACGGCGTGCGATCGGCGGCCTTGGCGAAGCGGTGTTTCATGATCCCCCGATCGGCAATCAGGACCGCGATCCGTCGCCGGATGATCTCGTCGGTGCGCACCGCGTCGACACTAGCACCCGCGAGAGTCGCGACCGGCAACAATAGCGTGGCTTCACGTGGCGTACAGAATACTGCACATTCTGAATTGACAACTGCACACAGCGTGCAGTAATCTGCACGCCGTGAACAAGCTAAAAAAGGCACGCGAGCACGCCGAGTTCAGTCAGAGCGAATTGGCGCGACTCGTCGCGGTCCCCCAGGCGACGATCTCGGCGCTCGAAAACGACAAGATCAAACGGCCGTCTCACGACCTGGTGATGCGCATTTGTCGGGCGCTGCGTCGCAAGCCTGAGGACATTTTCCCGGTGGCCGTGGCGTCATGAGCCGTACGGTCGCGATCGCGGCGCCCGACCCGTTCCGCGGCCCCTGGTTCGATGCGCGGACCGCGGCGGCGTATATCCCGTGCACCGCGAAGGGCGGCGGGATCTCGATGCGGGCTTGGCACGCCTGGAAGCGTCGGCACGGCATCATCCCGCGATCGAACGGCTCGGTCGCGAAACGGGATCTCGATCGCGTCCTCAACCGTCAGCGACCACGACGCGTGATGCACCCGGCGAGCCTCCTGAATCTCCGGAAGCGCCCGCCGACCGCGGAGGCGATCGCGTCATGAATTGGCCCTGCTTCCATGCGGCCGACTACGGCCACCTCGCCGCGCGCCATCTCGCGCTCGCCCTCGTCCACGACGACGGGGTCGACGCGGCGCTCGCCGTGTGGTTCGCCCGCAAGGCCGCGCACTTCGGCCTGGCGTGTCTTCGCGCCCCCGGTGTCCCGCTCGCGGCGTGACGTCATGGATCCCACTGTGCCCGACCGGCTCGCGGCGGTGCATCCCCAGATGCTGCGGGCGACGATCGAAGGCGACCGCAAGAAACTTGCGGACCTCCGGCAGGCGATCGGTCAGTTGGTCGCGCGCACGTTCGAGTTGATGGGGATCACGAAACAGGACGCGGCCTATCGGCTGCAGTACCGCGACGCCGGGACGATCTCCCGCTGGTGTAGTGGGACGGAGCGGCCGCTGTTCGACAAACTCTTTAGCTTGGACGGCTTCGACGTCGCCTATGTGTTGGCGATCGCAGAGCGCAATGCCCGCATCGAAGTGCAGACCGTCGTCACAATTCGGCGCACTGGATGAAAGGGTGAAGGTAGACGCTTAAGTAGGGAAGGCAGGAGACCGCGGTTAGTTCATTAGGCCAGCCGCGGCCCCTGGTGTCACAGCAGGACAGGACCAAGGAGCCCGTCAGGCTATGTCAGGTTTCAGTGTACCAAAACCGGGTACCTCGGGGGAGTGGGTGACGACGAGCACGGCCGCCAAAGTATTGGGGGTGACGCCGCGGGGGGTGCGCTGGCTCGCGCGAGAACAGCGCCTGCCCTGCAATCGGACGCCGTCGGGGCAATGGCTATTCTGGCGGCTCGCCCTGATTCAGATTTTGAAGGAGCGGGCGAAGGCGCACATGCAGAGTCGTCAGGAGTTCCTCGCGACCGTGCGCCCGCAGATGCTCCGGGTGGTCGAGCCGCGGCAGGCGCGGTTCCGACTCGTCGGACGGCAACGAGAAAGCGAAAGGTCACTGCCGGAAGCGGAAGTGAAAGGGGCGCGTTCGTTCAGCAAACGCGTCGGGGTCCGATAAGTCACGCTATGTTGACCGACCTGCAGCTCGTCCTCGACTTCCTCCGCCGCGGCCAGATCGAGGCGCTGACGTGCGCCCATGTCTGGATCGATCCCGCGGACCCTCCCATGACGCGAGCGCCGTACTCTCCGGTGATCGGGCCGGGGCGCCACGAAATGACGCCCGGGGCCACCTACGTGTGTCGCCGCTGTGGGGCCACGCTGAGCCCATGACCGATCACATCGTCACGATCCCGCGCGAGTACTTGCCGGCCGAGAGCGCGCACGTCTGGCGCGCGGAATGTTCCTGCGGCTTCAAAAGCGCCAACCGCCTCACCCCGCGCCAGGCCGAACGCGACCGCGACGCGCATCACCACGTCGAGCGCTTCCACGATCATCTCGACGCGTGCCCCCAATGTCGCGATCATCCCTTCGCGCTGTGTCTGGTCGGCCATGAGTTACTGACCGGGCGGGTGGCCTGATGGGACGCCAGCGCAACGCGAAGTGGGTCACGCGGCGGCGACGCTGGCTCCTGGCGCTCGATGTCGCGGAGAAAGACCGGCTGCAGCGCTTGTTCGGCCGACACCGCAGATTCAATCTCCTGCGGCGCAGGACTGGCCGGTCACCAACAACGCGGGAGGGCTGAGTGATGGTCGCACTCGATCTCGTCCTCGACGGCACCTTCGGCGGCAACTGGGCGCCCGGGAATCCCGAGTCGGTGCAACATGTGACGGCGCCGCTGATGGTCGTGGGCTTGCCGCCGGATTCGCAGACTGGGACGTGTGCCGTGCTCTTGAAATTCACGTTGGCAACCGGGGAAGAAGTGATCGCGGAGATCCCCTTGCGGCATCTCCTCATGGCGGCGGCGGCGCTGAAAGCCCGGTACGGGGAACTCTCCCTGCGCACATGAGGCTGGTGCTGCTCACGTCCGTCGTCGCGTTTGTCGCCTCGCTCGCGGGCTATTGGCTGCTGTTGCGCCGTCCCAAACGCCCCGATGTTGGATCCGTCTCGCCGACGTGGCGGAACGAGCACGCCTACGATCGGCATGGAGATCGGCGATGGAAGTGAATCCTGATCCGGACCTCGATGATGACATCGACGATGACGACTGGCCGGACGAGGAGGACGACGAGGATCTCGACGACGACGTCGACGATCCCGACGACGACGATGGCGATGGACTCTGACGCAACCTGTCGGCGAACCCGTCCGGGGAACAGACGGATTCGCCGATCTCGATCAGGAAAGGACGGACGGCGAACGGAGTAGGCGCTTTCCCGGCGCGCACCAACCACACTAACCGAGAACCCCACCGCGGCTGAACGTTTTCGAGGCGGACGCCGCGGCAGGGGCAGTGCGAGGTGCTGAGTGACGGCGAGGTTTATCTATACCAAACGTCTTTTTCAGAAGACAAGGGGCAGCGGCGTCCGGCAGCGCGTTTCTGCTTGGTTTATTTCTCGGAGGTCCGCGAACGTCAGCATTCGCTGCGGTCAGTCATGACCTATCGGCTGTCGATTGCCGAGCGGATCGCCCTCACGACGGAACTAAGGCCGGCAGAGACCAAGGTGCTCCTCGCCCTCGCGTCGTGTGCCCATTTTGAGACCGGTGCGAATGCCCATCCATCCCTTCGAACGCTCACAAGACGGGCAGGGCTCTCACGGGCGACGGTCGTGCGCACCTTGCATCGTCTGGTGCATGCGGAGCCGCCGTGGATTTTCGCGAAGCCCAGACATCGACACGCGACGACCTACGCGATCAACCTCGACCGACTGGCGACGTCGGCGATGGCGAAAGTTCAGATGAGTACTTACAGATCTGAGGCTCAAAATGAGCCGCAAGCTTCACGATCTGAGGCTCAAAATGAGCCGCAAGCTTCACGATCTGAGGCTCAAAATGAGCCTCCGATCCCAAGTACGTACGTACCCCGATCACGTACAAGCGATCCAAGTGCACCGGCGCTGAGCGCGCCGGGACGCTCAGACGACGATCAGGACCAAAACCTAAAAGGCGAAAGTCCGGAGGACGAACATGCTGACGCGCCGTCGTTACGACCGGGAGCCGCCGACCTTCGCGCAGACCGTGGTGATCAGCTTGGACGTGCTGACGCATCACCCGCACGAGGACGCGATGAGCCACCTCGAGCGGATCAAACGGCAGCACCTGGCGCTGGGCTTCGCATACCAGAACGACCAGATCCACCGAGCGCTGCGAGCGCTCGAGCACCGCAGCAGCAATCGTTCGGGCCGATGGCCGTCGGCGACCAGCCGCGGCCGGCGGGCGAATTAACTCCACTCGGCCAGCTCGCGAAGGCACTGCGCGCGGGTCTCGAAAGGAAATCCGGATGAGCACCATCAACGAGAAGCTCGGCCTCAAGCGCGCCGGGAAGCGCCCGATGATGAAGCTCCCCCCGAACAAGATCGAGGCCGCGAAGATCACCTCGGCGCGCTGTCCGATCTGTCAGCACACCGGCGCGCGGCCCTCGAAGACGCAGCCCGGCGCGCTCTACTGCACGTGGTGCAATCACATCTGGGAGCTGACGTGACGAAGAAAACCAGAAGCCTTATTCGACGGCCCGTCAAGAAGGACGACGCCTTCGGGCCGCTCGCGTTCGCGGTGGGGGACTATCTGAAAAGCCTCGGTTGGACGGCCCTCGTGGTCGGGAGTCCGCGCATTCAACAACAGCCGGGCGATCGAGAGTTTAACTACGAGTTCGTCGTGCGATTCACCGGCGGGAAGAAGAAGGCCTGATGTACGCCAAAGACACGACCGTGCCGATCGCGAAAACCCGCAGCGAGATCGAGCTGCTCCTGGAGCGTCACAAAGCGAAGCAGTACGGCACGGCCATCGACTACGACCTCTTGACGGCCCGGGTGCAGTTTCGGCTCCACGACCGGATCGTCCGCTTCTCGGTGGCGTTGCCCGATCGCAAGAAATTGACGGCGCCGAAGTACGAACGAATGGAGCGCCAGCGGTGGCGGGCGCTGCTGCTCGTCATCAAGGCGAAGCTGGAATCCGTTGAGTCCAACATCGAGACGTTCGAGCACGCCTTCCTCGCGCAGATCGTGATGCCGAACGATCAGACCGTGTCCGAGATCCTGAATCCGATCATCGCGTTCGCCTACAAGTCCGGGAAGATGCCGAAGCAGCTCGGGCCGGCGCCGCCTGGCACGGAGGACACGAAGCCATGACCCTTGAAGAATTCGTCCGACGCGGACAGATCACACAAGCCGCGGTCGATGAACTGATCCGGGAAGGCACCGTCGAACGTCTCCCGAACGGGACCTATCGCATCACGGCCGCGGGCCTCGCCGAGACCTTAGACCAGGCCGCCACTGATCCGGCCGTGCGCCAGGCCCTGAACGACGAACTGGCACGGCTCGGCGTGCCGCCTCTCGCCCCAGGCACGAAGGATCCGCAATGACAAGAACGCGCGATCCAAAGACACGCGCGGAGTGGCAAACCGCCGTGGATGTCGCCGAAGCGTGTCTGTTGCTCGAGAGCGCGCGCCTTTACCACTTACTCACCGGCGGCCCAGGTGTCGACACGGGGCGGTGCGAGGCAATCCTCGAGCAGGGCCGCGCCCGACGGATCGTGCCGACCCGTGACGGCGTCGACCGATTCATTGCCACATTGATCGGCACAGAGAGCCATGCCAAGTAAGTCCGGCGCTGGGCGCTGTCGCTTCTGCGGCTGCTCGGAACTCGACGCGTGCGCGTTCGATGACGGGCTCGAGCTCGTCGGCTGTCACTGGGCCGATCGTACGTGCACCGTCTGCTCGGTGTGCGCACCCGCTGCGAAGGCGGAGGCGTATGCGCTTCGGAGCGTGATGCGCGCGGGCCATCGCATGGATCAGGGAAGCGGCCTGCCCGACAACATCGCCTTCGTCCGCGCGTTTCATGGCGGCTTCGTCGTCGGCTGAGGCCTCTCGGGCCTATCAACAGATCTGCGGGACGCTCGAGAACGCGCCGCGACGGGCGTGGTTGCGGACCCTGCGGGAGGCGTTCTGATGCTGGACATGCTGCACACCGCCGTGCTGGCGCACCCGCTGCGCTGTCCCGCCTGCGGCACGCCGATCGAAACCATCATGGGAAGCCGCGAGCATCCCGACGTCGTCGAGGGCGTCGTGATGTGTGTCGTCTGTTGGGTCTTCCTCGCCTGGACACCGATGGCGGATCCACCGGTCCGCGTGTTGTCGAACGCCGCCTGGGCCGCGCTCCAGGAACCCCATCGGATCCAGCTGACCAAGCTGCGGGACCACTTCATCAGCTTCGACGTTTCCCGTGGAACGTCTCAGAAAGGTTCTCAGAAGTGAGCGACCCCGACTTCTCGACGTGGCTGACGAAGGACCAGGCCGCGGCCGCGATCGGCGTGAGCACGAAGACCATCGAACAGTTTTCGAAAGACGGTAAGATCCAGCAAAGCGCCTGGCGGCCCCACGGGCGCGGCGCCGAGCGGGCCGTCTACAACCCCGACGACGTCGCTCGGATGGCCCAGGAACGCCGACCAGGCCTGCCGCCGTTCGTTTTGCCGGCCAACCACGGGACCACGACGAACGGCAACGGGCACGGGGGCGCGATGCAGATGTCAAATAGCATCACGCCCAGCGGTGAGGACGTGCTGCGGCTGGTCTTCGCGGCCGCGCTCCGGGCGCTCGCGGCTGAGCCACCCACTTCTGAGAACTCTCAGAAGTCGACGCCGTGGGTCGACATCCCGACCGCCGCGACGCTGCTCGGGCGCTCCCAAGCCTACGTCCGGCGGGAGATCAAAGCCGGCCGGCTGCACGCGGAACGCGACCGGTGTCTCGTGGTCAAGCGGAAGGACGTGGAGGCGTTGTGATGCAAACCGGCGTCTATCGGAAGGTCGAAGGGCGGACCGGCGTCGGGCAACTCTACGAGTTCGCCTGTCTCTGCCGTCACCACACGACAGGGGAACAGTTCGTCGTGTACATCCCGCTGCGCGTCGAGCCCGAGTGGGCGGGCACGGTCCGCCACTGCGTCCTGGAGCGGGCCGAGTTCGAGCGGAAGTTTGCGTACGTCGGCGAGGGGCTCGGCGACGCGCCAGTGAATCAGGAGCAAGCCGTGCAGCTCATGATTGCGGAGCTGCAGGCCTGCGACCAACCCCTCATCCTGGGGCCCTTGGCGCCGCTCGAGGCGCTGCAGCTCGCCGGCCTCGTCCAGCTCGCGACGCGCCATCCCGGTCTGTCGGACGCGCACCGAGCGATCGCGGCCGCGGTCGTCGACACCGTGCGCGAGTACTTCGCCGGCGCCCGTACGATCCTCGAGATCCTGGATCGCGGCGACGATCCGTCGCAGGACGTGGAGCAACGGTGATGTGTGAGCGCGTCACCCTAAGAATCGTGTCAAGGAAAAAGTGACGCGGGTAGTGCGGTCTCAGGCGGTCTCAGGCGGGCAAAGCGTAGCAAACCGTACCACAAGAAAGCACGAAAAGACACGATCCGAAGCGATCTAACCGAGTCTGGTTTTTGCCAAAAAAAAACATGGTGTATATGTAATCGGCGCACGCGGGGTGTTCGACGCACCACGCGTGCCCCTCACTCAGTGCCCGCTGAACGGGGCAGCGCGGCGACTGGCTTTCCGATCGTACTACTCCCGCACTAGGAGACAGGTCCATGCAGCCAGATTCGAATTCACTCCAACAACGCGAGACCGAATTGAACGCGATACGAGCCGGGCTCAACGAACTAGCCGCACGCCACGACGCCGCGTCGACGGTCCCGATGCCGAAGGGCGTGGCCCGTTGGGAGTTCATCCTTCCGCCGAAGGCCGAAGAGATGTTGGCCGTTGGAGAGCGACAGCGGAAGTACGTTCCTGCGCACGGGCATTTCCTCGCGGAACAGATGGAGGAGGGTTTGTGGGAACACGAGAACCCGCAGCCGATCATCGTGGACGACAAGGGCAACACGATTGAGGGTCAACACCGGCTGAAAGCGGTGATCGAGAGCGGAACTGGTGCGTGGTTTCTCGTGGTCCGCAATGTGCCCGAGCGTGTATTTGAAGTCGTCGATACGGGCCGCGTGCGGCAGGCGCGGGACCTCATCGGCATCCAATACAAAGGCGTCAATTCCTCAGCGTTGGCCGCCGCGGCCCGCCTCCTTCAGCGTTACGAAAATGGCCAGATGTCGGATCGCGGGCATCGGGTGCCGCCGAAGTCACTCAAATCGTTCATTCAAGAAAAACATCCGGGCCTCGTACGCCATCTCGACGCGCCAAAAGAGTTCGTGTCTCTCCTCGCCGCGGGTCCGGCGGCCTTCGCGAAATATCTATTCACTCGGACCGACGCGGCCTCGGCGATGGCGTTTATCAATGACGTGGGCTCTGGATCAACCGAGCGCGGGACGCCAGCGCGCGAGCTGCGCGAACGCCTGTTGGCAAATCGTGGCGCGCGACGAAAGATGCACGCCGAAGAAAAACTCGCGATCACGATTAGGGCGTGGAACGCCATGCGTCAGGGACGCTCGATCCAGGTACTACAGGGGTGGCGCATCCAGAAGGACAAGTTCCCGGTGGCGGAGTGATGGAGTTCGAACTCGCGCCAACGGTTCGTATTGACCAGTTCAAGACCGAAGTGCGGCGGATCCTCGTGGCCGCTGGCCACGAGGAGGCCCTCGTGACCGACTGGTCTACGATCTCCGATCTCGTGGACGACGAGCCAGATGACTATCGGCGCCTCAGTGACGCGCTAGGGGTCCGGGTCGAGGCTCATTCTAAGATCGCCGATATCGCAGAAGCGCTGAGTAGCCAGACCAGAGACGCGACGAATACTGAGGTTCGGACCGCCACGAAACGGATGATGGTCAAACACCGCAAGTCTCTAGAGCGGTTGGCCTCAGTCCCCAAGCGGTCGCCGAGGTAGCTAAGGGTCTTTAGTGGACGATGAGAGTGCGCGGGTGCCGATGGCGTTGAGGACATCACGCACTTTTGTTGGCCCCGCGCTGCTGACACATCGGGTCCTCATGTAGGAGCGACGCTCGATCGATGCGCACAGAGCCGCCCGCCGTCCGCACGTACGACAGCTTGCCCTCCGCCAGCCAGTTATAAATCGTGCGGCGGCTCACGCCGGCGATCTCACCGGCGTGCCGGATGTTGACGTACTCGATCGACGGTTCGGTCACGACCACCGCCCTTCGATAAATCCCAGGACGTTCGCCACGACGATCAACATCCACACGCTCAGCGGCCTAATGTCCCCCCCCATCCAAGAGACGAGGCCGAAGAGGATCCACACCGGCCCGTTCCAGATCACCATCGGCACCAACCAGCGCCGGCACCACCGCCAGGTCATGGCAGATCCATCAGGCTCTGCGCGAGCGCCTCGCTGAGCGACAGGACCGCGGCCGCTTCGACGGGCGCCTGCACGTAGTCCTCGCCGGCAATCTTCGCGTCGATGAGGCGCTGCAGGTCCGCCTGGTGCTCGTCGACGAAGGTCGAGAGGTCGAGCGGCTGCACGCGCGCGCTGACGATCTCGCGCAACGCCCGCTGCTCGACGGGCAAGCGACGCGCGGGCGCCAAGGTCGGCGCGGTCCGGAGCTCGCGCGCCGGGTGCAACGTGAAGAGCATCAACGCGCCATCGACCGGCAGCACCGCGACCAAGTATTCGCGGCCGTAAATCCCAAGCTTCCCGATCCCCACCGCGCCCGTCAACAGGCGCGCCAGCACGTCGACGACCAACAGATACGCGTCCGTTGCCTCTTGTCCGATCGGTTCCAGGAAGTACGCGCGGTCGAGCGCCACGAGCGGCAACGCGGCGCGCGGGGCGAACTGCGTCAGCGTAATCTCGCGCGTCGACGTCGGCTTCACCGCGTCGAACTCCGCGTCGCCCACCATCACGTAATGCCCGGTCTCGAACTCGAAGCCCTTGATGATCTCGCTCATCGGGACCTCGCGCTCACACTTCGGGCACCAGCGCAGTTGTTTCACGCGCGACTGACAGACCTCGTGCAATTGATTGAAGCTGATCGTGGCGCTGTCGCTCGTGGCGGGGAAGACCTTGACCGGGATCTGCAGGCGCTCGATGCAGAGCGCGCCTTTCCAGATGGGCCGCTGAGGGCTCGGGGTCGACGCCGAATCGTTCGACGGCGTCATGGTCTTCGATACTGGCACAGCGGCCAGAGCGCCGCACACGTTTCCACCCTGCGCTGCACGGCGCTGCACCGTTAGGCGCGCCGCGATGCCGCGCCCGGGTCGTTTGCCCCCAAGCTGATTTCGTCTGGGGCGCGCAGGCGCCCTCCCCCTTTCTCCACAATTCAACTGGAGGACGTCACGGTCGATCGTCCTCGCCGGCGCGTTTCCTGATGGCCCTCGCGCCGCCGCGCCCCTGCGCGCATCCGAAGTGCGGCCGCCTGCGCTGTCGCACCCACCAGGCCGTCGCCTGGCGGCCAGTCGACCGGGACCCGTCGCCGCGCGTCCGCGGCCGCCAACTGCAGCAGCTCCGCGAGGAACTCTTCACGCGCGAGCCATGGTGTCGCAGCTGCGCGCGCGCCGGCCGACGGTGCCTGGCCACGATCCGCGATCACATCCTCCCGCTGGCTGAAGGCGGACGCGACGACGCGTCGAACACGCAGCCGCTGTGCCGCGCGTGCTCCGACGTCAAGACGCGTGCCGAGAGCGCGCGCGGTCGCGCACGCGATCAGCAGGCCAGGGGGGGCCGCAAATCGCTGTAAACGGGGCGCCGGGAAACCCGATCCGGGAGATCCGTGCGCGTCGTCAGCGAATGAAATTCACTATGGACCGTGAAACACCAGCTCGGCTTTGGATGGGGCCGCGGCCGCCGGGTCGTGATCGACGAGGGCCGCGCTGATGCCCGGGACCTCGAGTTCTGGGGGCCGGAACGCCAAGTCGAAAGCGCAGCACGCCCTCGCAGGCACCGGTCGGAAGGACCGCGGCACGCAGAAGACCTCGATTACGGCCGATCCGCCGGATCCGCCGACGGGGCAGCCCGCGAAACCGAGTCGACTGGGCGGGCACGCTCTGGCCGAATGGAATCGCATGGTCGGTCGCCTCGAGGCGAGCCAGACGCTGTCGACGGTCGATGACGCGGCGCTCTATCAGTACTGCTGCCTGTTTGCCGAGACCGAAGGGATCCTCGCCTCAAGGCGAGACAACGCGGGACTCGCGAAGACCTTGCGGGCGGCGATCGCCCGGATGGAACAGCACCTCAAAGAGATCGCCGCCGCCGACCGCGTAGCGGAGTCTGTCACCGTCGTCGACGTCGGCGATCTCACCGCAGCGATCGCGCAGATCGTCAAGCTGAAACAGCTCGACGTGAAACACACGACGCAGCTCCGCCAGGGCCACATGGCGATCCGGCAGTACCTCGTCGAGTTCGGTATGACGCCGGCGGCGCGCTCGCGCGTGAAGGTCCCGTCGACGCCCGAACCCGTGGATCCGTTTGCGGAGTTCGATGAGCCCACCCAGGCCCACTAAGCCGGCCGCGGTCGACGTCGTGCACATGGTCGACGCCTACGCCCGCGACGTCCTCGACGGCCGCGTGCCGGCGGGGAAGTATCACCGGCTCGCGTGCACACGGCATGTGGGCGATCGCGCGCGTGAAGGTACGGCGGACTTTCCGTACCGCTTTGACGCTGCGAAGGCTGACCGGTTCTTCCGATTCGCCGCGAAGCTCAAACACTACAAAGGGGAATGGGCCAAGACGTTCATCGTCCTGCAGCCGTGGCAACAGTTCCGGCTCGGCTCCCTCTTCGGCTGGATCCACGTCGAGACGGATCTGCGGCGCTTTCGGACCCATTACAACGAGATCCCGCGCAAGAACGGTAAGTCGCTCGAGGCGGCGATCGTCGCGCTCTACGTGACGTTCTTCAACGGCGAGCCCGGCGCCGAGGGGTACTGCCTCGCGACGAAACGCGGGCAGGCGATGTTCGTGTTCAACGACGCGAAGAAGCTCGTGAAATCGAGCCACCTGAAGGCGCGGCTCACGGTGATGGCACGCAACATTCACCGCGACGACACGACGTCGAAGCTCGAGCCGCTCGGCGCTAATCCCGAAGACGGCCTGAACCCGAACCTGATCATCGTCGACGAATTCCACAAGATCAAAAGCCGCGACACGATCGACGTCATGGAAACGGCCACCGGCGCGCGCCGGCAGCCGGTGAATTTCCAGATCACCACGGCGGGCGATGACCCCGTCTCGCCGTGCGGCGACCAGCACGGCTACGCCTGCAACCTCCTCGACCAGGTCGTCGTCGACGAGACCTTCTTCGCGTTCATCGCGCACGCGGACCTTGACGACGACTGGACGCTCGAGGCGACCTGGCGCAAAGCGAATCCGAATTACGGCGTGTCCATCAAGCCGGACGATCTCCGCGCGCTGGCCACGAAGGCGATCAGCATGCCGGGGGCGGTGGCCACCTTCAAACAGAAGCGCCTCAACCTCTGGGTGAACACCGCGCAGCCGTGGCTTTCGCTCGAGGGCTGGCGCGCCGGGCAAACGGCGTGGACCGCGGCCGACCTCGTCGGCGAGGTGTGCTTCGGCGCGATCGATCTCTCGAGCAAGATCGACCTCGCGTCGTTCGCGCTCACGTTCCCGCCGACGGCGACTCGCGAGGCCTGGCGCTATCTGGTCCGCTGCTTCACGCCGGCGGACACGCTCCTCGAGCGCGCCAGGCGGGACCGGGTGCCGTACTTCGACTACGTGCCTGACGTGCCTGGCGTCGACGCGGTGCTGACAACGAACCCGGGCAACCGCCTCGACCAGGACGTGATCCGCGCGGCCGTCAACGAGGCGAAGGCCTTCGGCTTCATCATCCAGCAGGTCGGCTTCGATCCGTGGAACGCGGGCACGCTCGAGCAGGACCTGCTCGACGACGGCTTCGAGGTGATCGAAGTCCCGCAGACCCTCGCGCAAATGAGCGCGCCGTCGAAAGAGTACGAGGCCGACGTGCTCGACGGCCTGGTCGACGCCGGCAGTAATCCGCTCCTCACGGTGATGGCGGCGAACGTGGTCGTCTACCGCGACGGGAAAGACAACCTCTATCCGACGAAGAAAAAGAGCCGCGGCCGGATCGACGGCATCGTCGCGTCCCTCATCGCGCGCAAGCTCGCCGCGCTCGCCGACGGACCCGCCGAGGATCCCGACTTGGTCGTCGGATGAAACGGCGCGGGCGGCCGCGGCTCGACGTCGACGACCTATCCGTACACGTCGGCGTCACGCTGCCGTCGAAACAGTTCGACGCGTACGCCCGACGCGCGCTGCGTGCGCACGTCAGCGTGCCCGCGATCATGCGGCGCGATCTCGCGCGCGGCGCCCCCGAATATAAATCCATTAAATAGGCCAGCCGGCCGCGGCGCCCCACCATGACCCGTGTGGCGATTTGATGCGCTGGCTCTGGTTCTGGCGACCGCCCTGTCTCTTGCGGGCGGTGATCGTGAATCTGCACGAGGACCCCTCGACCGCGATCAAGGCCGTGCTGTGGGCAACGCGCGGCCCGTGGCTGACGTTCAAGGACGCCTCGTTGCTCAAAGCGGGCGCCCCGCCGACGCCGATCGATGGGGACGTCGTGATTCATCGCGCCCGCGTGCTCTTCCTGCAGGTGCTCCCGTAATGCCGATCGTCCAGAGCTTCGGCGCGCTGCAGGCGCTGACGGATCCGTCGACGTCCTGGCACGCGAGCGCGGGCGGTTCGCTGAATCTCTATGGCCTGAACCAGGCCTACGCCCAGATTTATCGCACGCAACCGAACGTCCGCATCTGCGTTGACTTTCTCGCGCGGAACATTGCGCAACTGACGCCCCAGGTCTACCGCCGCGTCTCGGACACGGACCGCGTGCGCCTCGCCGATCACGATCTCGCGCGCTGGCTCGGCCACCCGAACCCCTCGACGCGCCGCTACCGGTTGTTCGAAAACCTGATCGGGGACATGGGCGTGTACTTCAACGCCAACTGGCTGAAGGTGCGCTACCAAGGCGCCGACGGCCGCGACGCGCTTGGGCTCGTGCGCATCCCCGCGGATCAACTCCAGCCCGAGGGCGGCCTGCTCAAAACGAACTATTGCTGGATCTCGAACGGCCGCAAGAAGGACTTCGCTCCCTCCGAAATCGTGTACTTCGACGGATACAACCCGACCAATCCCCTCATGGGTCTGTCGCCGCTCGAGACGTTGCGGCGCATCCTCGCCGAAGAGGCCGCCGCCAGCGACAACCGCGAAGGCTTCTGGCGCAACGCGTCTCGGCACGAGGGCGTGATCGAACGCCCGCCCACGGCGCCGAAGTGGACGCCCGAACAGAAACAGCAGTGGCGCGAGCAGTGGCAGGAGCGGTTCGCCGGCGGCGCCAACGCGGGCCTCGTCGCCGTCCTCGAGCACGGCATGACGTTCCGGCCGAACTCGTTCAGCGCAAAGGACTCGGAATACACCGTCGGCGGCAAGCTTCGCCGCGAAGTCGTCGCGGCCGCGTACCACATTCCGCAGCCGATGGTCGGGATCCTCGAGCACGCCACCTTCTCGAATATCAAAGAGCAGCACAAGCACCTGTATCAGGACTGCCTGGGCCCGTGGCTCGAGATGCTGCAGCAGGAGATCGAAGGCCAGCTTCTGATCGAGTGCGACGACCAGGCGGACGTCTACGTCGAGTTCAACATCGACGCGAAACTCGCCGGCACGCCCGAAGAGCGCGCGCAGTCGCTGCAGCTCGCCGTCGGGCGGCCCTGGCGCACCGTCAACGAAGCGCGCGCGCTCGAGAACCTGCCGCGCATCGACGATCCTGAGCTCGACACGGTGGCCCCGCAACAGGGCGGCCCCGCGTCCAACGTCGCCCCGGCGGATGACCCGCCGCCGGCGCCCAAGCCCGCCGCCGCGGATCCGGCCGAGGACGCATGACCGGCCGCTACGAACACGTCCTCAGCTTTGCGCTGTCACACCCCTGGTCGGTGATGCCGGAGATGTTGAGTGTGATCGCGGGGATTCTCGCGCACCGGATCGCGGGCGTCGAGATGGACCAGGCGACGATCGACGCGGCCCTCGTCAATCGCAAGAATCTCCCGCAGCCGAAGGTCGGCAGCGTCGCGATCATTCCCGTCTACGGCGTGATTGCGCCGCGGATGAACCTGTTCTCGGAGATCTCCGGCGGCACGACGTTTGAGCAACTCACGAAGCAACTCCACGCGTCCGTCGCGGATCCCGCCATCAAGACGATCGTGTTCGACATCGACTCGCCGGGCGGAAGCGTCGCCGGCAACGCGGAATTCGCGACCGAAGTCCTGCGCGCACGCGCCAAGAAACCCATCATCGCGCAGGCGCAGTACCTCATGGCCTCGGCCGCTTATCACCTGGGCGCCGCGGCCACCGAGATCGTCGCGTCCCCGTCGGCGCGCGTCGGCTCGATCGGCACGTACACGCTGCACAACGACCTGAGCGCCGCGCTCGAGCAGCTCGGGGTCAAGCGCACGTACATCTCGGCCGGTGAAGGCAAGGTCGACGGGAACGAGACCGAACCCCTGAGCGCCGCAGCGCACGAGCGCACGCAGGCCGCGGTCGACGACGCGTACGGGCAATTCGTCGCCAACGTCGTGAAAGGCCGCGGCGCGGGCATGACGGCCGACCGCGTCAAGAAGGACTGGAAAGCGCACGTCTACGGCGCCGCCGACGCGCTGTCGCTCGGGATGATCGATTCCATCGCCACCCTCGACGAAACGATCGCGCGCCTCACGACCCCCAGCGCCGCCGAGAGTCGGTCGGCGCAGATCCGCTCAGAAGCCGAGATCGAACGGCAGTGCTACGCGCTGCACCTGTAAATGGAGACTGTATGAACATCGCCCAGCTCGAACGCGACCTGCTGAAGAAAACCGACGCGGCCGCCGCCCTCTTGGCCTCGACCGCCAAGGCGTGTCAGGCGCACGAAGAGAAAGACAAGGACGGCAAGGTCGTGAGCACCGGCCGGCTGATGACCGACGACGAGAAGACCGCCATTCAGGCGCTCATCGATGAGGGCAACGCCCTGAAGGCGCGGATCCTCAGCGCCAAGGGCGACGAGCGGATGGCCGCCGAGATCGCGTCGCTCACGGCCGGCATGACCGCGCCGTCCGACAAGAAGCCGGGCGCGACGCCCGCCGAGCGCCGATCGCTCGGGCAACAGTTCATCGAGTCCGCGGCGATGGCCTGGCTCCAGAAGAGTCACGGCATCCGCGGGACGGCGTGGACCTCGCCGACGGCGGAACTGATGCAGACGACCGTCGACGAAACCTCCGGGTCGGGTGGGCAGCTCATCGTGACGCAGTATCAGCCGGGGATCTTGTCCCTGCTGTTCAAGCGGCTCGTGGTGGCGGATCTGCTGGCCTCGGGCACGACCGACAGCAATTCGATCACCTACATGCGGGAGACGACCTACACCAACGCGGCCGCGGCCGTGGCGGAAGGCGCCCCGAAGCCGGAATCGACCCTCGTGTTCGATCAGGTGGCCGACCTGGTCCGCAAGATCGCGCACTGGCTGCCGGTCACCGACGAAATGCTCGAAGACGTCTCGGCGATTCGCAGCTACATCGACGCGCGGCTCTCGCTCGGCCTGGACATCACCGAAGAAGACGAGCTCCTGAACGGCAGCGGCACCGCGCCGCACGTGCAGGGCCTCCTGAACCGCTCCGGCCTGACGACGGCGACCGTGCGATCGGGCAGCGTCACCAACGCGGACGCGATCCTCACGGCGATGATGGCCGTGTTCAACGCCTCCTTCGTGATGCCGACCGGCACGATCATGAACCCCGCGAACTGGCAGACGACGCAGTTGTCGAAAGACGGCAACGGCCGCTACTACGGCTCCGGGCCCTTCACCGGGCCCCAGGTGCCGACCCTGTGGGGGCTGCCCGTCGTCGTGACGCCCTCGATCGTGGCGAACACCGGCTTCACCGGCGCGTTCAATTCCGCGGCGCAGGTGTTCCGCAAAGGCGGATCGCGCGTCGAGGTCAGTAACTCGCACAGCGATTTCTTTGTGCGCAACCTGACGGCGATTCGGGCCGAGCGGCGTCTGGCGCTCTGCGTCTACCGGCCCGCGGCGTTCTCGAAGATCACGTCGCTCACATAAATCGATACCGCGCGCTGGTTCTGACGCCCTGCCGGGGCGTTGGAGCCGACCGCGCATCTCGGGAGACAGACACCCATGAGCGGCGAAGCCCCTCTCGTTCGACGAATCACTGGCGGCGACACCCTGGAAGTCGGCAGCGGCGGGAAGATCAACCTCCTCACCGGCGCCAAGCTGCAGAACAACGGCGTCGACATGGACCTCAACGCCGCCGGCGTGGGCGTGTCGAACTCCGTCGCCGGCGTCGCGGCCGGCTACATGGTCGCGCGCGGCGAATCGGCGCTCGACGCGTCGAACCCCACGCCCATCGCGTCGGGCCTGACGTCGATCGTCGCCGTCGTCGCCATGCTCAAGGGCAGTGTCGCGCCGGGCGTCGGCACCTGTCTGATCACCGCGGTCATCAGCGGCACGTCGATCAACTTCTACGGTTGGAAGCCGACGAGCAACGCCGACCCGACCCTGATCGCGTCGGCGGGCACCGAGTCGTTCTATTGGATCGCGGTCGGCACATAGGGCGATGTACATCGAACGCCACGTTCTCGATCTGACCGTGACCGCGGGCGGCGCCGCGACGGTCTACACGCCGTGGCTCCGGGCGTGCCGGGTGCTGCAAATCTCCTACGTCCCTGATGCCACGACCCCGCTCGACACGGGCGCGGATCTCACCATCACGGGCGAGACGAGCGGCACCGCGATCGCGACCCTCAGCAACATCGGCACCTCGGCGTTCACGAAGGTGCCGCGGCAACCGACGCACGGGCTCACCGGCACCGCGCTCGTCTACGCGGGCACCGACCCCGTCTCTGAACCGGTCCTCATCGCCGGCGAGCGCATCAAGGTGGTCGTCGCGCAAGGCGGCGCCTCGAAAATCGGGACCCTACACATTTTTGTTGGATAGGAGAGTACGCACATGGCCGTGACGCTCACGCAAACGCCCCAAGTCCTCCGCACGAGGGCCACCATCGCCCAGATCAACGCGGGCCTCGAACTTTTGCCGGCGCTGGCCGGGTACGCCTATCGCATGATCGACATGGCGATGATCGCGGTCGGCGGCGCCGCGGCGACCGCGACCTCGGTCGACATCAACGCCACGCGCGCGGCGGGGGCGATCAAATTGCTCGTCGTCGCGGTGGCCGCGCTGACGCAGAGCGCGATCGTGCGCGCCGGCGCCGCGAATGCGGTCATCCTCGCCGACGGCGCCTCGTTCACCGCCTGCGACGCCAACACGGCCATCACGCTCGGGAAGGCCGGATCGTCCCTCGCGACGGCGACGCATGTCGACGTCATCCTGACCTACGTCACGGAGTCGGCATAACGCCGACGCGATGATCAGGTTGTCGCCCGGCCCCTGTGGCGTGTGCGGCGCCGCCCATACGGCGTGCACGGCCGCGGGGGTTCGGCGCGCCGCGATTCGCATCGACCAACTGCCCGCGTTGTCGACGACGGCGCAACTGCGCGAACCGCCGGCGGACCTGGCGCCGCCGCCGATCGTCGACCTCGACGTCGACGACGAGCTCGTCGCCGAGCGCGTGCAACGCCAGCTGCCGCCGGGCGCGGTCACGACCGCGACCTATCGCCGAAAGGGGCGCCGCTAATGTTGGTCACGATTGCGATTATTCTGCTCATCCTCTGGCTGCTCGGCGCGGTCGTCGTGCCGGTCAGCACCGGGGCGATTCACGTCCTGCTCGTCGTCGCGCTGATCCTCGTCCTCCTGCGGCTGGTGAATGGGCGCGCGCTGTGACCTTCGTGCAGCCGCCGTTCTGGGCGCACGACGTCCTGCGCGGCCGCGCGGGGCCCCACGCCCTCTCGCGCCGCGTCACGCCGGCCATCGCCATCGTCTCGTCGTCCATCGCGAGCCCCACGGTCATCACCACCCTCACGCCGCATGAGCTGCTGACCGGCGACACCGTCGCCATCGCGGCCCACGTCGGCGCCACCCCGGCGCTGAGCGGCGCGTACATCGTGACCGTCCTCGGCACGACCTCGCTGTCGCTGCCGATCGCCGTGACGGTCGCGGGCACCGGCGGCACCCTCACGCAGACGATCGCGGTCGAACCGCTCACCGTCGCGCAGCTCAAACTGCGCGCCAACCTGGATTGGGACCCGGGCGATCCGCGCGATGTGGGGCTGACCGACACCCTCGCGGCCGCGCGGCGCCAGGTCGAGCACGATACCGGGCTCTGCCTGCGGCGGCAATGGCGCGACGTCTCGCTCGATCGTGTGTACGCGCGCCTCCTCACGCTGCCGGCGCAATCGCAGCCACTGCAGCGCATCGACCTGATCGAGTCGACCGACAGCGCCGGCGTCGCGCACACCCTGGCCACCGACCAGTACGACGTCGACCTCGCGAGCGGCCGGATCGGCTTGACGGTCGCCGGCGTCTGGCCGACGGACCTGCGCGAGCTGCAGCCCTATCGCATTCGCCTCGTCGCCGGGTATCCAACAATTGCGGCGCTGGCTTTCGAGGCGCCGGATCTACTCGACGCCGTCGGACTGTGGGCGAGTCATGCGGCGACGACCGGCCGCGACCGCTTCACGGCGGCCGCGCTACGCGACGAGTACGACGAGCGCATCGCGCCTTATCGCTGGGAAAGCGTCGCATGAGCCTGAAGGTCGCCGACATGCGCGCGCGGTTCCTGCTGCAGCGCCCGACCGGGATCGCCGCCGACGGCTACACCGATGTGGCCACGGTCGCGGGCGCGCTGAATTGGAACGGCGGATCGGAGCCGATCACCGGCGGCGTGCCGATGGCCGTCGGCGTCCACGTGATCCGCGTCTGGTTTCGTGCCGACGTCCGCGCCGAGTGGCGGCTCGTCGAAGTGGAACCGACCACCGGCCGCAGCTTTCAAATCAGTGACTACGGCGATCGGGAGGGCACGAAGCGCGTCCTCGAGCTGCTCTGCCTGGAGGTGCACTGATGGCCGGCGTCATCTGGTCCCTCCAAGGACTCGCAGGCCTCGAGGCGGCCATGGAACGCGCCTCCGACAGCGTGCGGGTGCACGTCGGCCGCGCGAACCGCGACACCGCATTTGCCATCCAACATCGCGCGCAAGCGACCGTGCGCAAGGTCCGCGGCGATCTGGCGGCGAACATCGCGGTCCAGGGCAAGGGATGGACGTGGCGCGTCGGAATTCTCGACGTGGCGCTGCCGAGTCGCGGCGGGGGCACGAAGAATCCGTTCTTTCATCAGAACCCGTGGGTCTATGGCCAGGCCGTCGAAGGCCTGCTCGTGATCGAACACGGCAATGAAGGCTTCCGCGCGCATCCGTTCATGCGGCCGGCCGCCAGCGCGGAAGACGGCCCGTACGAAGGCCGCATTCAGGCGGTGGGCATCGCGATCGCCTCCTCGTCGTCGGGAGTCGTGTGATGGGCAGCACGCTCGCCCTGGGCCCGGTTGAAGCGGCGCTGCTCGCCCGGCTGCGCGCGCACACCACGCTCACCGCGCAGCTCGCGCGCGCCGATGCCGATGTCGGCGTGTACGACGAAGTCCCGCAGGCCATCCCGCGCGAGCGCCGCTATCCCTATGTCCGCGTGGCCGACGGCGCCCAAAGCGAAACGCCGATGGATGCGATGGGGCCGGCCACGGCGTTCAAGTGGGGCTCGGTCGTCCTGGTCCCGATCCGCGTCGTCAGTCGCCAGCGCGGGAACGGCGAAGCCACGACGCTCATGAATTGCGTCAAGGCGCTGCTCGATGGGCAACCGCTCGAGGTCGACGGCTACGCCAGCGTCATCGTCGAGTGCACGGGCACGACCGCCGTGCCGGGCGAACTGTTCGGCGGCGTCGTCACGCGCGAACTCGTTAGCGACTTCACCATCACCGTTTCACAGAGAGGACTGTAACCATCATGAGTCTCCGAACCATCATCGCCGCGTCGATCGACACCCGGAAAGTTGTCGCGGTCGACCTCGGCTCGACGAACCTCTTGCAAGCGGTCTCGGCGGCGATCACGCTGACCGACGGCACCACGACCGGCAAGGCCGACAAGGCCTGGTCCGACACGCGCACGATCGCGCTGAGCAGCTCCGAGGACCTCGACCTCGCCGGCACGCTCACCGATCCGTACGGCGCCACGGTCACCTTCGTCACCATCAAGGCGATCCTGATCAAGGCCGCCGCGGGCAACACGAACAATGTCGTCGTCGGCGCCAAGGGCGCGGGCGGCTTCGTCGGGCCGTTCCTGGCGAACACCTGTTCGGTCGCGATCGAGCCCGGGCAGATCTTCATGATCACGAGCAAAGTCGGCTGGCCCGTCGGCGCCTCGTCGACCGACCTGCTGAAGATTGCGAACAGCGGCGCCGGCACCGGCGTCACGTACGACGTCATCCTCGTCGGCTGTTCGGCGTAGTCGTTCCCAGGCGCCGCCGCGCGGGCGGCGGCGTCAATCCCTGATTTTTTCAAGAGGTGCTGTGTGTCAGCTGGCAGCGTGATCCGCTCTCTTCTCGCGACGCTTCACACCGCGGAGGCGATCACCGCGTACCTCGCCGACGTCGTCACCGTGACGAACAGCGAGCCGATGACCTACAACGTCTTGTTGCGGACGGGCCTCGTCACCCCTGACGAATTGAAGGCCTTCGACCAGGAGCTCGCCGCCGACGGCTTCGATTGGATCCGCGCCGCGCTGGCCGGCGCCGGCGTCGATATCTCGGATCCGCTGGTGCAGAAAGTCTTCACGCTGCTGCCGAACGGGGTCGGCGAAAAGATCGCCGCGGTGGGCACGTCGACGATCGAGCAATGGCGGCAGCTCGGCCTCGATCAGGCGCCGACGCTCGACGCCGTCCAGCGCGCACTCGACGTCGTCCCGGATGGGCGCGCGATCAGCGTCTCGCTGCGGCTGACGCTTCCGGACGGCGGCGCGTCGGTGGCGCTGATGGTGCAGCAACTCGCGGGCACGGACCCGCTCGACATCGTGGAGGCCTTCTCGAGCGCGAGCCCGGACGACGAGCGGTTGACGAAGGCGCAACGGCAGTTCTACGCGGATCTCGTGGCCCTCGTGACCACGTACGGCGGCACGCCCTAAATGGCGACCCGCTACGCCGTCGCATCCGGCAACTGGTCGGCCGCGTCCACCTGGGACGGCACCACCACGATTCCCACGACCGGCGATACCGTCGTCGCGAACGGCTTCACCGTCACGATCGATCAGACGTTCACGGTCACCGAGATTCGCACCATCGCGAGTGGCAGCGGCGCCTCGGGCGGCGGGTTCACGGTCTCGGGCGCCTACACGATCAACGCGAACGTGCTGGCGGGGACGACGACCTGCCTGACCTGTACGAACACGAGCGGGACGACCGTCGCGATCAACGGCACGGTCACCGGCAGCGCCTCGACCAACACGACGAACGCGGTCCTCCAGTCAGGGACCGGGACCGTGACGATCACGGGCAACGTCATCGGAGGCAGTGCCACCACGGCGCTCGGCATTTCGGTGACGGCCGCAGGGACACTCAACGTCACAGGGACGATAACCGGGGGTAGCGGGAACTCGGCTGGGATTGGCGTGGCAGCTGCCGCGACGGTAACGGTCACTGGCAACATCACTGGAGGAAGTAATACAGGCGCCAACGCGCTGTCGATGTCGAGCGGGGCGTCGGCCGTCACCATTGTCGGCAACGTGAGTGGTGCTGCTGGAGCGGGTGGTCCTGCCATGACGAGCGCAGTCGCGGGGACAATCACGGTCACCGGCAGTGTCACTGGCGGCGGCGGGTCTTCAGCACTTGGTATTTCAAACACGTCCACAGGCACGGTGACGATCACGGGCGCGGTCACTGGCGGTAGTGTTGCGGCTGCATACGGGCTGCAAAACTCATCGACCGGCTCGGTCGCGATCAACGGCGACATCACGGCAGGCACGTCGCTCGGCTGCCACGGCGTCAACAGTACGGCGGCTGGCCATATCCACCACGAAGGCAATCTCATTGCCGTCGCGACAGGCGGCCAGGCCGGCACGGTGGCCCTTTTTGCAAAAGTGGTGGGGATCTACTCCATCTCGACACGCAAACACGGCTACGCGGAGGCCCAAGGCGCGATGCCTGGCACCCCGAGTGGCTACTCGGGCGCGCTGGTGTATCTCTACGGCATCTCGAACGCCGGGAGCCAGTCGGGGCAAGCCGGCGTCGCCAACGTGCGTAAGAGCACCGTGTACGGCGCGACCTCCGAACTGACCGGCCTCGCGTACATTCCAGGCGCCTCGAGCGTGCTGGCCGGCGTAAACGTGGATCAAACGGTCGGCACCGCGACGCTCGCGGCCGCCGACATTCGCGCCGCGCTCGGCATGGCGTCGGCGAATCTCGACACGCAGATCGCGGGCGTGCAGGCGGACACGGACAACCTCCAAACGCGATTGCCCGCCGCGCTCACCGCCAACGGCAACCTCAAGGCGAGCCTGGTCGAGATCCTGACGACGGCGCTGACTGAATCCGTCGGCGGCTATCTCGCGGCGGCGTACAAGAAACTGCTCGATGTGGCCGTGCCCGTCTTCACGGTCGCGAGCGTAAACCAGACCGGCGACAACTACGCCCGACTCGGCGCACCGGCCGGCGCCAGTGCCTCGGCCGACATCGCGGCCGTCAAGGCCGTCCTCCCGGCCGCGCTCGTGAGTGGCCGCATGGATAGCAGCGTCGGCGCCGTGGCCGCTGGGGGGATTGCGGCCGGCTCCTTTGCCGCGAATGCGCTCGATGCCGTCTGGTCGACCGCGACGCGCGTGCTGACGGCCGCCACGAACCTCACGACCGCCCTGGCCACGCCGACCAACATCACCGCCGGCACGATCACGACGGTGACCAACCTCACGACCTACACGGGCAACACGCCGCAAACGGGCGATGCCTTCGCGCGCGTCGGCGCCGCCGGCGCCGGCCTGACCGCCCTCGGCGATACGCGCGTGGCGAACCTGGACGCGACGATCTCGAGCCGGACCAAACCCGCGGACACGCAGGCGCGCGTCACGCTGGTCGATACAACGACGACGCTGACGAATGCACCGGCAGATTCCGCGGGTGTCGGGACGCTCCTGACGCAGCTCGCCGCGTTGATCGCCACCGTCGGCACCGCGGGCGCCGGCCTCACGGCCGTGACGACGCAAGTGTGGGCCGCGGGCACGCGCACCTTGAGCAGCTTCGGCACCCTCGTCGCGGACACCATCACGGCGATCGGCGTGGCCTTCGGCATCGGCTCGTACCTCCGGAACACGGAACCGGACAACACGAACATCGGGATCGCGGCTGCCGCGGCGGCGAGTGCCGCGACGAATGCCGCGTTGCTCCAGGCGCGCGTACCCGCGAGCCCGGCCGCCGTCGGCTCGGCGATGACGTTGACGAGTGGCGAACGCGACAGCATCGCCGCCGCGCAGCTCGATCTCGCCAACGGCATCGAGGTCGGGCTCACCGAGCGCCAGGCGTTCCGGCTCATGGCCGCGGCGCTGGCTGGCAAGATCTCTGGCGCGGCTACCACGACCATCACGATTCGCAATGCCGTAGCGGACAGCAAGGATCGGATCGTGGCCACGGTCGACAGCGACGGCGATCGCACCGCCCTCACCGTGGATGTGAGCTGATGTTTGGGCTGCGCTACTTCCCGAAGCGGTTCTTCCCGGGGCGGTATTTTCCGCCGCTCGGGATCACGTTCGCCGACGCGTACGCCGCCGACTATCTCGAGGTCCCGGCCGTCGATCGCTGGCCGGCCGTCGAGGCGGTCGATCGGTGGCCGACCGTGCCCGCGGTTGATCGCGTCCTCGAGGTCCAACCATGACCTGGAAGGACGGCCTCTGCTTTTCGAAGGACCCGGACTCGAAGGAACCGCGCGGCTTGGATTGGACCGCGTACCTCCTGGAACTCGGCGCCGGCGTGACGATCAGCAGCCAGACCTGGGTCGTCGCCCCGACGGGCAGCCTGACGTTGTCGAGTCCGTCGATCGTGACGGGTGGCCTACAGACGCAAGTCCGACTGACGGGCGGCACGGTCAAGGCCCGCTACACGCTGACGAATCACATCGTCGCGAGTGACGGCACCGAAGACGACCGATCGTTTGACGTGCTCGTGAGGGATCGCTGATGGCGGACACCGTGCTCGAGGAGTTTCGCGCCCAACTCTACGCGGTGCGCGCGCAGGTCGACGCAATGATCTTGCGGGTCGAGGGGGTGCTCGGCGAGGCCGCGATCACTTGCCCGCATCCCGAAGACGAATGGCTGCCCACGAACTTCGGGCAGGTCCCGGTCTGCGGCCGCTGCCGGCAACCGGTGCGGCAGGGCAGCTGAGAACGTGGCGACGATGACGCCGGCGACGGTGCATCTCAACGCGCAACTCATTCGACACGGGGTCGAAGCGACGCGCGCGATCGAGCGGTGGCTGCAGGGGCAGCCGGCGAGTGAGACACGGGCGGAAGGATTCCGCGCCGTGCGATTTTGGGAACAGGTCTGGCAGGACGCCAGCCGAAAGCTCGCGGCACAACCCCGTGAGCCGAAGGAGCAGCAATGAGCACCGGACAAGTCATCAGCGGCCGCGGCACCAGCTTCGTGCTCGACGATAGCGTCGGCGGGACCCCGACCGATATCAGCACGTTTCTGAACAGCCTCAACTTCGACAACTCGCAGGAGGAGCTCGACGGGACGAACTTTCAGCCCGGCGTGAGCGATCCGACGAAAAACTACATTCCCGGCTTCAGTGATCGCTCGGGCGATTCCGGCGGCAACTGGAGCTCCAACGCGGAGGTCTTCTTCACCGCGGTGAACGGGCTTGTTGGCCTCAATTACGAGTACGGCCCCGACGGGACCGACCCGGGCAAACCGAAGATTTACGGCCTCTGCAACGTCTCGAGCTACAGCGGCCCGAAGTCCTCGATGGGCATGACGGTGTTCTCGGTCAAGTTTCGGATCACGACCCGCACGCTCGGCGTCTTCACGTAACCCGCAGCTCCGTGCGATGACACGGGCGCGATCGGTCCGGGGGCGTGTCGGCCCTCGGACCCGTCGCGCGTTTGGAGATCAGCATGCCCTTGAACTACGTCGAGTTTGATTTTCTCGAGAAGGTCGGCGAAGAGAAAAAGCCCCCGCGCCGGCTGCGCTATACGGTCACCACCGCGCACGCGCTCGACGAGCGCGCCGGCGTCGGCATCGGCGAGCTGATGTCGCGGCGGCAGAACGTGCACGCGATGGTGCTGATGACCTGCTACGCGCTCCAGTACAGCGACGCGTCGATGACCGAAAAACGCGCCGAGGCCCTGGTGCAACGCTTCATCGATCGGCAAGGCGACACCGGCGAGCTCTTCAAAGCGCTGGTGAAGGCGGCGAACCGGAGCGGCGTGTACGGGAAACCCGACGAGGACGACGAGGAGGAGGAGGACGCGCCGGCCCCAAACGCGACGAGCGCGGCGGCGTCACCGGAGCCGCGCCCGGGCGTCGACGACCGGGCGTAACGCCGTACGCGCATTGGTATCGGTACGCCGAGGCCATTGCGCTCGGCGAATTGGCGATGACGCCGCGGACGTTCGCGAGTTACTCGCCGCGCGAACTGCAACTGCGGATCGAGGGGTATCGCCGCGTGGATGACCGAGCGCTGTATCACGTGGCCACGCTCGCGGCCTGGGTCCTGAACGCCATCGGCAGCCGCGCGACTCAGGAGAAATTGATCGGCGACGCCGGCGCGACGGTCCTGCCGCCGCTGCCGCCGCTCCCGATCGGAAAGGACGACGACTGACCTGTGGGCACGATTGCCTCGCTCATCGTGAAGATCGGCGCGCAGGATGCGGAGCTGACGAAGTCGCTCGCGTCGATCGGGGAGCGCTCGAAGAGTGTTGACGCGGATCTGAAAAAGCTGGGCAACACGCCGCTCGCTGAAGCGGCGAAGAAATCCCTCGACACCTTGAACGCCACGATGAAAGGGATCACGGACGCCACGCAGCGGCTGGCGGATCGGTCCGTGGCCGCCTCGCAAGGGCTCACCGTGTTCGGCGCCAATCTGGGAGCGGTCGGCGGGGTGGCCAAACTGACCTCGCGAGATCTCGACGCGATGGCGCGCACGGTGACGCAAGGGCTCGATGCGTTCCGGGCGTTGGGACAGCAGGCGCCGGCGGACCTGCAGAAGGTCGCGGACGCGATCAAGGCGCAGCAGGCGGCCCTGAAGGCCGCCCCGAGCGGTGCCGCTGGTAGCGGGCTCTTCGATAGCGCGTTCGCGAAACTGACCGCCGCGTTCTCCGCCTCATCACTGATCGACAAGACGATCGGGGCCGTCACCGATCTGGGGCGGCAAGCGTTCGCGACGGCCGGCGCCCTCGTGGACATGTCGAACAAAACCGGGCTCTCCACCGACACGTTGCAGCGGATGGACTACGTCGCGAAGCAAAGCGGCAGCGACGTGTCCGCGTTTGCCGAGGCGGCGTTCAAGATGGGTGTCACGATCCAGGAGGGCTCTGGGAAAGCGCGGCAAGCTGCCGAGGATCTCGGGCTCTCCTGGCAGCAATTGCGATCGGCGTCGCCGGACGACCAATACAACATGGTCGTGAAGGCGCTCGAGGCGATGGAGAACCCTCAGCGGCGCAACACGGATGCCGTCGGCCTGTTCGGCAAAACCGCCAAAGACATCCTGGCGGCCATCGTCGACGGGTATAGCAAAGTCGCGGCAGGGGCGACCGTCGCGGGCGACGCGCAACTGAAGGCGATCGATGCCCTCGGCGATGCGTGGGACCGGTGGAAGTCGCGACAAAGCACCGCCTTTGCCCAGGCGATGGGCTCGGTCATCCTGCTGCATCAGGCGGTCAACACGCTCACGCAGGACGAGCGGGACTACATCCTGCAGACCCAGTTGTCGACGAAAACCGTTGAGGAATTCGACGCCGCACTGATCAAGGCCGCGGGACACAAGCAGCAATTCGGCAACATCGGTGGGCTCGGCGGGAAGGATATTGCGCTGCCGAACGAAACCGCGCCGCCGGTGCCCGAGTCCTTTGTCGCGAAGCTGAAGGCGGCGGAGGCCGGGTTCCGCGACTTGACGGCCGCGAAGAAGGCGGACCTCGTGGCCGCGTTCGCGATCGGCGCCAGCAACGACGACATCATCAACCAGATCGGGGTCACCGAAGGCGTGCTCGCCGTCGCTAAGAAAGCCTACGACGCCAACAAGTCCGCGATCGAGAAGGCGGCCGAGGCGCAAAAGAAATGGGTCGCCGCGGGGGCCGAGATTGCCTCCGTG
>Ga0268264_10000615_pt1 | contig 42508 bp, 30 predicted proteins | sample KBSSwiS32_FD_190357 | JGI IMG/M metagenome (GOLD analysis project Ga0268264, IMG submission 190357) | Switchgrass rhizosphere microbial communities from Kellogg Biological Station, Michigan, USA - KBS Switchgrass S3-2 (SPAdes) (version 2) | ecosystem: Host-associated > Plants > Roots >... | reverse complement strand
GGGGGCTGGAGAACCTGCTGCTGGAGGAGCCGGTGCAGGAGCGCCTGGAGCTGGAGCGCCTGGAGCTGGAGCGCCTGGTGCAGGTGCGTCTGCGGCACCTGGCGCTGGAGCACCGGGAGCCGGGGCTGCTGCCATAGCAGCCGCCGCCGCTGCAGCTTGTTGTTGTGCCTGTGCAACTGCTGCCTGGGCGTTTGCTTGAGCCTGCGCTGCTGCGGCAGCCGCGGCATCCTGTGCATTGGCACCGGCTGCCTGCTGTGCAGCTTGTTCCGCCGCTTGAAGAGCGGTTTGCAGCGCGTAGAGATCATCCAAGGCCTTTTTTTCATCGGGCTGGGCTTTGGTTCCGTCCGCCTTTTGCAGATTACCGAAGGCATCGCCCATGTGCTGGCTGGCGCTGGCCAGAAGTTTGTCACCCGAGGGGCCTGCGGGCTTTGGGGCCGGGTTGGGTGCGGCAGCCGCCGGAGGATTAACGTTGGTGGCGGCAAGTGTCTTTTGAAAAGCAGTGGTATCCTGCTGCACTCCCTGCTGGCGGGGCGCTATGGCGCGGACTGCATCAGGCTGCTTGTCCTGCTTCGGAGAAACCTGCACGGTGGCGACCTGTACCTTTTGCTGGGCCTCGATGATTTTCGCGAGTTCCTCAAGAGCCTTTTGATCCGCTGCAACCTGCTGCTGGGCTGCCGCCGCCGCCGCCGCCTGCTGTGCGAGTTGCTGTGCGGCGTTGGCGAGATTCTGCGCCGCCTGCGCCTGCTGCTGCGCGGCCTGGGCCTGTGCGGCGGGAGCGGCGGGATTTGCCATGGCGGCTGCGGCCTTGTCCATGTTTTTTGCAGCATTGTCCAGGGCCTGCGCCGCCTTGGGAGCGTCGGCTGCGGCCGCCTGTTGCTGCAATTGCTGTGCTTTTTGTTCCAGGTTGGCCTGCTGTTGCGCTACCGCGGCGGCCTGCTGCGGAGTTTTAGGAGCTGCGGTGTCCTTTGCCACGGCGGCCTGCTCGGCTGCGAGCTTTTGCGCCTCTTTTGCCAGGTCGCTCAGTTGTTTGACCGGGTCATCGGATTTTTCAGTCTTGTCCGTGGCGGCGATTCTCTGGTCCAGGTCAGCCTTGGCTTTTTGGAGCCATACAAGGGATTCGCTTTCCGTTTTCTCCGCATCCTCGGCCTTCTTGTCGGCGAGTGAGCCACGGGCGCTTTGCATCGGGGGCATGGCGGACTGAAGGGAATCCGCTGCCGGCTTGGCGATCTTGGCGATGTCCTGGCTCAGGGCATCGCTCTGGTTGACGAGATCGCCTTCCTGGCTTTCCAAACCCGGGAGATCGGCCTGGACAGTCTTCGAGTAGTGATCGTAATGCTTCTTAACGGGCTCCGACTGCGCAAGCTGCTCGGGCGGCAGGTTTGCCAGGTTGTTTTTCTTCAGGATTTCAGCCAGTGCGCCGCGGCCTTTTTTGTTGAGATCCGAGACCACCCATTGCTCGATTGGCAGAACTTTCGCGCTGCTCGTGGCAGTAATCAAAGCTTTCTGCTGTGCGATCATTTTATCGAGCTGCTCGGCAGCCGCCTTCAGGGCATCGGCAGTCTCACGGGGAGGGGAGATCGTGCGCGCGAGCTGGCGCATCTGGTCGCGGGCCTCTTTTTCACTGGCAGCCGCCTCGAAAACCTTCTTCTGGTTCAAAAGATCCGTTGCGGCATCGATCTGCGGCAATACTTTCTCGGTGGCTTCGAGGCCTTTTTTGAACCGGTCGGCCATTGCCTTGTTGTTCGGGTTTTTCGCAAAGTTGTCGATTTTTGCCTTCAGGGCTTTTACATCGTCCGAGATGGCCTTCTGCTCCGCAGCCTGTGCATCCAGGGATGCCTGAACTGCGGCTTCGTCGTTTTTTGCCCCGCCTTTCAAAGCAAACTGGGCTGTTTCAATGCCGGTTTGCAGGTTGGCTGCCTGGCGGTCGGCGAGCGTCTTGGCTTCATCGGACAGGGACTGCGCCTCCTGCTCGCTCGCATCGGCTGCCAGAATACGGTGTAAATCGGCGAGTACGCCTTTTTGGGCGACATACGCGGCGGAAATATGCTTGAGCGCCTCCACGGGATCGGTGGCCGCGCCAGCTTTCTTCAGATAATCGAGGATCGTCGCCATGTCCTTGTCGCTGAGCTTGGAAATGATATCCCGCAATTTTTTAAGCGTTTTAATCTCATCGCCCTTCAAACCGTTTCGATTGTATTCATCAATCGTTGCATCAAATTCAGCGACAAGCACTTGTGAATCGGATACGATTTTCTCCTGCATGGTCTGTCCAGTGCGCGCACGGTCACCGGCAGATTGGCTGTCTGCGGCAAATGTTGAGCCGACTGCTGCGATCACAGCCAGAGGTATGAGAGGCAGTATTTTCATATATTCAGGGGTTTCTAGTGGGATTAATCGCAAATGATCCGCCAGAGTAAAACTGGGGCCTACTGCAATTTCTACAGAGTCAGACGGGAGTTTTTTCGATTTACTCCCATTTTTTTATTTTTTTTTTAATCCGTCTAATTATAGGACTATTTAATCGGCTTCGCAAAAAGAGGTTCCCCGATCTGATTGGTCAGATCATCTTGGTTACGCGTAATATCACGGATGTTGTTCATTTCATCGTGCCTGAGGTTGTCCAGCTGGGCTTTCTTCTCTTCGGAAGTGACGATTTTGATCTGATAATGCTCGGTGGTTCCCACGCCGGGACCGGTCACTGTGTTGGTGTCCGTTACCGTGATCCAGAATTCAATCACGTTCCCAAGGATCAACGGAGTGGGAAGTTTCTCAAAATTCCAGTCAAAGTGACGCTTTACCGTGGTCTCTGTAACGGCTGCGATCTCAAAGGGGATCGTTTTTTCCGGCCCCTGGTCCACTGTGTAGTGAAGCTCGGCCTTGGCGATCCCGAAGTCATCCTTTGCCTCGAATGCAATGAGAAATTCCGCCTTTGGGACAGCCAGTTCCTCGCGACGTGTGGGCCGGAGGATCTTGATGCTGGGAGCCCTGTCCGGCACTATATCGATGCGATAAGTGGCGGCTTCGCCGGATGCCACGCCATCCGTGCTCACGAGCTGGATCGAGAATCCGGTAAGGGTGTCGGCTGGAATCTGGAATTCACCGGAGACGTCGACCTGGTTCTTTTCGTCGATGCGCATTGGCACATCTTTTTCCAGGCCGGCGAGGTGGATCGCGGCTTTCTTCACCGGCATGCTGGCCTTGGCCGAAACTTTCAACCTGCTGCCCGCAAGCAACGTGAGATCACCGGCCTTGCGCTCCACAGGCGGAAGTTTTACGTAGGGGGGATAGATCTGCTGGCACGACATCTTCACCACGGCAGGGCGCTGCATGGTGGTCACATGGTAGGTCTGCGAGGTGTCGTCATTCAGTTTCACATGATAGGTGAAGGATTCCTGCGGGCTGCGGATGATTGCGCCATAATGTCCATGCCCTTCCTGGTTTGGGGTGAGGTCGAATTCACGGATCTGTCCGTTGGGCATGGTTGCAACGACTGTTCCCTTCACGGGCATAACCCCTGAAGCGGTCACGTTTATCTTGCAGTCCTCGCCGATGCCGATCTTCTGGTCTCCCGAGACGCTGAGGATGTTCGTGTTCCGGGGGAGATGGACGTTAAAGAGGAACGCGCGCTTGATCAGGATCACACTCGCGCCGCCGCCATACCATGCCAGCCCCGAAGCCAGGACGACAAGCAGCGCGGCGATCTTGAACGCCCGCGCCATTTTTTTCGTGCTGATCACGCGCCCGAAATTCGCCCGCAGCACGGTGGATGCGGTCTCGGCCAGCAGCGCCTTCACGAGCACAGGCTGGGAATCCCCCTTGTAAACGCGCGAGAGCTGGATGGATGCGATGAAGCGCGTCCTGAAGATGGGCAGCGCATGCTCGATCATCAGGGCGATGGCATCGTCGCTGGGGCGCTTGAGGAAAGGCTGGATCGTATCCCGCCACAGCAGCCAGCCGGCGCCCGCAAGCGTGGCGAGCAGGATGAACGCGCGCGCGATCCACGGAAGCTCGACCAGTTTGTCCAGCAGAGTCTCGGCGGTGATGGCACCCACCAGCACGGCGAGGGAATTGCCGATCCCCGTGATCATTTTCACGGAAGTCCGCTTTGCGCGCACGGTCCCTATCTTGCTTTCCAGGCTGCGCAGGTAGGCGGTGGTGGAGGCCGGTGCAGAGGTTTTCATTTCAGTTCACTCCGTTTGCGCATGACCCACTCGATGACTGCGACCAGCGCCACCAGCCCGAAATAGAACGGGGAGGACCAGATATCCGCATCCACCACGCGGGTGATCCGTTCATCCTGCTGCGAAAGTTTCTGGGTGAGGTTTGCCAGGTTCTCCTCGCGGAAAAATACACCGGAGCTGACCCTTGCCATCTCCTTGAGCAGAGGCTCGTTCATCGCCGTTTCACCCAGCTCGAACCGCGGTTTGGTGACCGCAAACTGGAGATTGGTCTGCGCGTCGCTTTCCACCGAAAACTTGTAGTTGCCCTGGGATACCGCAACGAAGTCGCCGCGGTACATGCCGGGCTGATCCGGGAGCGGTCGCAGTTGCACCCGTTGCGCGGGCTGGGATGGCTGGCCCGGCGCGCCCTGGACGGAGTAGGTGCCGTTTACGGATGCCTGCCTTATGGGCTGGAAATTCGGGTCATACAATCTCGCAAAAACGGTCACCCGTTCGCCGGAGGAGTAATGCTGTTTGTCCACACTGAGCTGCGTCCGCTTCGAACCGCCGAGCAGATGCGCGAGCGCCAGGCGTTGCACGACCTGTCCCCAGAGCAGGGGATAATAGGCGACCCCGGATTCCTGCCGCCAGCGCCATGTGTTGTCGGTGCCCAGGTAGAGCACCTGGCCGACGCCGTATTGCTGGAGCGCCATGGCGGGCATTTTGCCGAAACGCGTGACCTTGAGGGGATCGGTATCCTCGAGCATCACCTGCGCGCCGGGTTTGGCGCGGGTCACGCGGTTGATCCATTGGATCGGCGGGAATTTTCTCCAGATCTCGGCATTTTCCTGTTCATTGGGCGAGAGCCGCAGCATGGGACTGGTCCGGCCGATTGATGTAAGCGCCAGCGTAGTGGGCTTCTCCGCCATGCCCCGGCGGTTTGTGGGATCCAGCTCCACGGGAAGAAGTTTCTCAAACGGCGTGTTGACGTAGGAAATGGGGTCATACTGCTGGCCGGCAATGAACGCCACGGCCCCGCCGAATTTCGACACGAAATCATTCAGGTTGTCCATCTGTTCCGGTGTGAACGTCTTCGGATCAACGTCGCCGATGATCACGAGATCATATTTGAAAAGTTCCTCTTTTTTGGCGGGGAATACCGGAAGATAAGGCGAGTTTGCCGCTTGCGTCAATGCCGGGTCAGCCTGAAGAAGGATGAATTTCGGTTCAATGCGGCGGTCGCGCATGAGCACGCTCTGCACATAGCGGAATTCCCAGCGCGGCGTCTGTTCCACGTAAAGGACCTTGATCTTGCTGTCGATCACGCGCAGGCGCTGGGTGGCGCTGTTGTTATCCTTCACGGTCTCGTCCTCGCGCGCCGGGATGGATGCGGTAAGGTCGAATTCGCCGGCTTTTTGCGGCGTGAACGTGATCGGCACCGCCTGCTCGCCATCGTCGTTGAAATCGAGATCCTTCGCCGCGACCTCCTGGTCGTCGAGCTTCAGCGACAGGTGGCCCTTCTGCCCTTTCAACCCCTGTGCGCGCACGCGCACGGTGACCGGCACCTCGTCCTTGATGAACGCGACATCCGGGGTGAACACGCTGTCCACGATGATGTCCCGCGGCGAGGTGATGCCCACGCCGTAAATGTAAAGAGGCATGTGTTCCTCGCCCGCGGCGCCCGCTGCATCAAGCGGCTCGCTGCCATTGTTGTTTGCGCCGTCGGTGACCAGTACGATGCCCGCAACCGGCTGGCCGCGCTTGCGGTTGATCACCTCGCGCAACGCATCGCCGATGGCCGTGGCCTGGCTCGAATCATCGTCGGGCGGGGGCTGGGAGATCGCCTGTTCCTCGGATGCAGGCGTGACGCCGCGGTTAAAACCCATGAACTCCACATCGTACCGTTTTTTCAGCGTCTCGATGAGATTGAACTGCTTGTTTTGAAAGGCGGATTTCACGAGTTCCGTGCGCGACACGTGCTGGACCTGGGTGGCGAGTTTCGCATCAAGCGACTGGTCGAGGCGCTCGACCATGCCTTTCGCGATTGCCGCGCGCTTAACATCGGGATCGTCGATGCGCGTGTCCTCAATGTTCATGCTCGAGCTTTTGTCCACCAGCACCACCAGCGCCCGGCGCAGGCGGTTTTCCACGGTGAACGAAAACACGGGACGCAGGAGGATGAAGAGCAACAGCAGAAACAGCAGGATGCGCAGCGCCGTGAGTATTTTCCTGCGCTTTGGCGGGAGATCCTTGTGCCCGCCGACATATCTGTACACCGCCCACGTAAAGACGCTGAGGAGGATCGCAATGAACACCATCCAGCCCAGCCAGCTCGCATGGCGCAGTTGCAGGCTCACCGAGGACACCTGCTGTGCCGCATCGACCTTCACACCGAGAAATTTGAGCAGGAACTGGATCATTTTGCCTCGCTGAATATTCCCGCCATTGTCATTTCGGCGCATGCCGCCACGAGCACGATCATCGCCAGGGTGGACCAGATTTCAGACCCGCCGCCGCCCTTGCCGGTAATCTGGTTTTCGATGTGCGTATTGGGCGACCACCGGACGATCTGGGCATCGGGGGCCAGGGAGTCCATCTGGACCTGGGCAACGCTTGTAAGCTTTGATTCGGACGGATCAAATTGTGCCGCAAATTTTATAATGGTGGGCGGCTCGGTCTTGATGGCCGCCTCGTAGGTGCCGGCTTTTTCGGTGTCGTTGAACCGCAGCAGCGGCACACCGTCCACGAGCGTGACCCGGCGCAGGGAACCGGCCTCCTTTTTCTCGCCGGTGCTGGTGATGATCGCGTCCTTGCCCACCCATTCGGGGTTGCACACGATCTCAAACGGCGAGCCGACAGGGACGTTCAGGCGGGCATCCTGCCGGTCGAGGATCGCGCCGAGTGTGCGTTCGATGAGCGGCAGATAGGCGGGCCGCAGCGGCATGTCGTTCCAGGAGGTATTTGCGCTGCTGCTGAAGAGAATCACGTGGCCGCGTCCCCATGGTCGTTCCATGACCGCCGGGGTGCCGTCGTCGTATTTTACGATTACCTGGGGCTCGCCCGCCTTGTCGGTGTGGCCTGTCTCGGGTTTCAACTGGTAGGCGCAATAAAAGTGGGTGGTGGCAAGGGTTCCCGCATTGGGATCGTTCCAGATCGAGACGATACGGTTGTCGTAGCCCTTGGCCTGGAGGGTGAAGAAATTGTCCTTCTGGTCGGGCTTGCCGCGCATGTTGCCAAAAGTGGCGGGGAGAAAGTTGAATTTTTTGGCCAGGGATTCGTTGTAAAACTGGGCCCTGGTTTTAGTCCCCGGGAAAATGATCAACCCGCCGCCGCGGGTAAGGTAGGCAGCGATGGCATCCTGGGCCGCGGCAGAGATGTCCGGCACGTTGGCCAGCACGACCGCCTCGTAGTCGCCCAGGTTTGTCGAGTCGAGTTCGGCGGGCCCGATTGTTTTCGTCTTGATGAAATACTTTTCCATCTCCGCCTGTGAGATGGGCGTGAGCGCGTGGCGCAGGTAGAATGTCGCGTCCTCGGAGGGATCCGAGCCCGTGTCGCCGCTCACGAGCAGCACCCGCACATCGTCCATCGCATGCACCGCAATGGTCCGCTGGTCATCAATCGGAAGGTGGTCCGCATTGATCTGACCGGTGACGGTATGATAGCCGGCAGTGCGGAATTTGGTGAACAACGCGAGGCGCTTTGCGCCGCCGGACGGGATGGACTCGATCACGCCCTCGTCGGTCGGGGAGTCTCCATCCACACTGATTCGCACGGCTACGTCCCTCGCTTCACTGTCGCCGAAATTGCTGACTTCCACGTCGAACTGAGCCGCCTCATCGACGCTGGCGATGGCGCTGGACATCCGCAGGTCGCTCACGCACAGGTTGTGTTCCTCCGGGCTGCCCACGAGGATCACGCTCGTTTTCACCTCGGGGCTGTGAATCATTTTAGCAATATCATCAAATTGCTTCCAGCCGAGCGACTGGCCGTCGGTGATCAGGTAGATGTGCTGCGTCCCGCCCTGGTGCCGGCTCAATACGTCGAACGCCTGTTTCATGCCCTGGTCGACGTTGGTGGGGCGGTCGGAAAGGGTGGCGTCCCGGGCGACCTTGCGCACCAGGTTCAGGTCATAGCTGGGATCGGGGACCGCCGCCTTGACCACGTCTGAAAAAAAGAGGAGCGCCACGGATGACCCGCCCGGCATGGAATCAAGAATCTGCTCGGCGGCGTCGCGGGCCTGGTCGAAACGAGTCTTGCCGCCGTCGTTCTGGCCCATGCTGTAGGAGTTGTCGATGAGGAGCACGGCCGTCTCGCTTCCGCGCACAAGCGTGGAGCCCTTTGCCCCGCGAAAGACAGGCCGAGCCAGCGCCAGAGCCAGCAGGATCAAAAGAAGGCAGCGCAGCAGGAGGAGAAGCAGGTCCTCCACATTCATGCGTTTCTGGTTTTTCTGCACGCTCGCCTTCAGAAAGCGCATGGCCGCCCACACCACGGGCTTCACCTTGCGGTTCATGAACATGTGAATGATGATCGGTGCGGCGATGGCCGCGATGCCGAACAACAGGATCGGATTAAGAAAACTCATTTATCCGTAACGGTGTTGCCTTGTTGCGAGGTAGCTGCTGAGCACCTCGTGCCATGGGGTGGCCGTGTTCACCTGCACGTAGTTGCAGCCGTTGCGCTCGCAGCCGGTGCGCACTTTGTCGACGAACTCCTTCACCTCGGCCAGGTAGCTTTTGCGGAGTTCCGAGGGGCGGGTGAGGAGTTTCTGCCCCCCTTCCAGCCCGCGGAATTCCACGGTGCCCTTGAACGGGAATTCCAATTCATACGGGTCGAGCACGTGGAAAATGACCACCTCGCTGCCGCTGAACCGCAGGTGCTGGATGCCGCGCAGCACATCGTCCACCTCGTCGAACAGGTCGCTGATGAGGATTACGATGCCCTTGCGCTTGATCTGGCGCGCGAGGTCGTGGAGCACCGTGGAGATACTCGTCGTCTGCTCGGGCACAAAATTTGCCAGCAACGTGATGAGATTGTGAATGGCCGAAAGGTTGTCCGTGCGAGGGTAGTAGCTTCGCACGGCGGAATCGAAAATAGCCAGCGAAGCCGCGTCGCGCTGGTGCAGGATCAGGTAGGCGAGGGTGGCGGCGATCGTCCGCGCGTAGTCAAACTTGGTGACCTTGCCCGAGCCGTATTTCATCGACTCGCTGCCATCCAGGATCAGGTGGGCGACATAATTCGTCTCCTGCTCGTACTGCTTGATGTAATACCGGTCGCTGCGGCCGAGCACCTTCCAATCAAGGTGCCGGGTGTCGTCGCCGGGGACGTATTCGCGATGCTGCGCAAATTCGATCGCAAAGCCGCGGTAGGGCGACTTATGCTCGCCCGCCATGTAGCCCTCGACGATCTGCCGGGCCTGGAGGCCAAGCACTTCGGCGCGTTGAATTGCAGCAGGATCAAGAAACTGTGAGTCGGATGCCATAAAGGTAAGCGAAGGTATGCTGCGTAATGAACGCAGCGGGTCACCGCACCAAATCCGTTATTCGCCCTGGCTCTGCGGAATTGTCGCCAGAATTTTCCTGGTGATGTCGTCCGATGTCACCCCTTCGCTCTGCGCGGCGAAATTCGGGATGATACGATGGCGCATGATCGGCAGGCACACGGCCGCAACGTTCTCACAGCCCACGTACACCTGGCCCTGCAGGATCGCATGGGCCTTGGCGGCCATGATCAGGCTCAAGGTGGCGCGGGGACCGGCGCCCCAGCTCAGCCATTTCTTGCAGAAATCGAGGGCCTGCGGTGTTTTGCCGCGGGTGGCGCCGACGATTTTTTGCGCGTATTCGACCACATGGTCGGCCACGGGCATACGCCTGACGGCGTCCTGAAGGAAGAGGATGTGTTCGACACCGAGGACGGGATTTACCGTCTCAAGGGTCTGCGACGTGCCGCGCTTTACGACCTGCAACTCCTCCTCGGGAGTCGGGTAGTCCACATAAATCATGAACATGAAACGGTCGAGCTGCGCTTCCGGCAACGGGTAGGTTCCTTCCTGCTCGACGGGGTTCTGCGTGGCAAGCACGAAAAAGGGATTCGGGAGCTTGTAATTGGTTCCGCCCACTGTAATGCGGCGTTCTTGCATCGCCTCGAGCATGGCGGCCTGCGTCTTGGGCGGGGTACGGTTGATTTCGTCCGCCAGAATCACGTTCGCGAAGATCGGGCCGGGAAGGAACTTGAACTGGCGTTCGTTCGTGGCGGGGTCCTGGTAGATGACTTCCGTGCCGGTGATATCACTCGGCATGAGGTCGGGGGTGAACTGGATGCGCTTGAAACTCAACTGGATCGCCTGTGCGAGCGTCGAGATCAGGAGTGTTTTCGCCAGGCCCGGCACACCGACCAGCAGGGCGTGGCTCCGGGTGAAAATGGCGATGAGCAATTCGTCGATCACCTGTTCCTGGCCGACGATTACCTTGGCAAGTTCCGCCTTGAGCGAGGCGTGGGCGCTTTTGAAATACTCTATTGCCTGAATGTCATCCTGTAGTGGTGCGGCTGCGGGTTCTTCAGCTGTGGCAGTGGTCATTATTTATCTCCGGTGCAAACCATGGTGGGTATGGACGAGCTTGGAGACTCGTAGTTGTATCAAGGGTGGTGGGGTTCAACTGTGTTTATGGGGATGTAAACAGCCGCAATATTTCAGTATAACCAAATTCTTGCAAGTCCTATATCCGTGAAACCGGAAATCGTGGCGTGTGCCGCGGTATTGAGGGATTGAAGGACGCAAATCCTGAGGCTGCGAAGGGAAAGGCATCCACGGAGTTTATGGGAAGAACGTGTATTGTAATTGCGGCTTAATTATCACGGGCTCTTATTAATGAGTTGAGTCATACAAACGATTGAATTATGGATAGTGTCACCGTTCATGAAAGATCAGGATATTCACGCCACCAAGATAGCGATCATGAATGCCGCCGAGCGGCTCTTTGCCGCGCATGGCTTTGAGGCGACTTCCCTGCGCGCGATCACCGGCGAGGCGGGGGTGAACCTGGGCGCGGTGAATTACCATTTCACGTCCAAGGATGCGTTGATCCTCGCGGTGCTCAAGCGCCGCATGAAACCGTTGAATGATGAGCGCCTCGCATTGCTGGACAAATTCGAGAGCGGGACAGGTGGCCGGCCGCTTAGCGTGGAGAAGATCCTCGAGGCGCTTTTCCGGCCCGCGTTTGAATTGCTGACCAGGCCTTCCAGGGGAGGGCGCTACTTTTTGAGTTTGATGGCGCAGATCCTTTCCGAACCCGGCGCTTATCTTGTCCCGTTGATCGAGGAGGAATTCGCCGAAAAAACGCGCCGCTTTCATGAGGCATTGCGGCGGACATTGCCGGACCTGCCGGAGGAGGAATTGTATTGGAAACTGCATTTTGCCTCGGGCGCGTTCGTTCATACGGTGGCCCACTCGCGCGTGCTTGAGCTGGCTTCGCACGGGAAGTGCGCCCTGTCCGGCACGGGCGACACGATGCAGCGGCTCATTCCTTTTTGCGCCGCCGGGTTCAGGGCGAAAAACGGGACCTAGTAAGCGGGTTCCAGCGCGACCGCCTTTTGCGTGCGCTTGCGCCCGAACCTGACCCGCAGTCGCTCGAACATGAGGTAGATGACCGGCGTGGTCAGGAGCGTAATTGGTTGCGAAAACAGCAGCCCGCCGATGATGGCGATGCCGAGCGGCTGGCGCAACTCCGCGCCTGTGCCGAGCGCGAGGGCAAGCGGCACCGCGCCGAACATGGCCGCCATCGTCGTCATCATGATCGGCCGGAAACGGATCACGCACGCCTTGTAGATCGCCTCCTCCGGGGAGAGTCCCTCGTGACGCTCGGCATCGAGGGCGAAGTCGATCATCATGATCGCGTTTTTCTTCACGATGCCCATGAGAAGGATGATCGCGATGAAAGAGACGAGCGAAAGATCCACGTGGCAGACGATGAGAGCAAGCAGCGCGCCGACGCCGGCCGAGGGAAGCGTTGAGAGGATCGTAATGGGATGAATGAGACTTTCGTAAAGCATCCCCAGCACGATGTAGACGGTGATCAATGCCGCGAGGACCAGGATCGGTATGCTGGCAAGCGACGCCTGGAAAACCTGGGCGGTGCCCTGGAAGCTGCCGATGATGTCGCCCGGCATATGAATATCGCGCTTTGCATTCTGGATCAGGTCGGTGACATCGCTCAACGAGACGCCGGGGGCGAGATTGAAGGAAAGGGTGACCGCCGGGAACTGCCCCTGGTGATTGACGGAGAGGAATGCGTTTGTGGTGTCGAATTTGGCAACGGACGAAAGGGGCACCTGCTGGCCGTTCGTGGATTTCACGTAAATCTTGCTGAGCGATGTGGGATCGCGCTGGTAGGAGGGATCGACCTCAAGGATGACGTGATGCTGGTTGTAGCGCTCGTAGATTACTCCGACCTGCCGCTGACCGAAGGCGTCGTAAAGCGTGTCGTCGATCACCTGCGGCGAGACGCCGAGCCGCGAGGCTGCATCGCGGTCCACCACGACATTCACCTGCACACCGCGCGTCTGCTGGTCGGTGTTCACGTCCTTGAGCTGCGGGATCTTGCTCAATTTATCGAGAAGTTTTGGCGCCCATTGGTTCAGTTCGTCGAGATTGCCGCTTTGCAGCGCATATTGATACTGCGCCTTGCTGGACCGGCCCCCGACCCGGATATCCTGTGTCGCCTGCAGGAACAGATTGATACCCCTCACGGCGGTGAGCTTGGGACGCAGGCGGGCAATCACCTGCTCGGCTTTAATTTTCCGCTCCGCCAGTGGCTTCAAGGCGATGAACATGCGCCCGTTGTTGACCGGGGAGCCGATGAACGAGCCGAATGCCTGCACGGCGGGATCGTCGAGGACGATCTGCGCCACCCGGAGTTGCAGTTTCTTCATGGCTTCAAACGAGATATCCTGCGAGGCCTCGGTTGTGCCGATCATCATGCCCGTGTCCTGTTGCGGGAAAAATCCCTTTGGCACGATGTAGTAGAGCCAGACTGTTGCGACCATGGTCAGGAGCGCAACGAAGAGCATGAACGGCTGGTGGCGCAGCACCCATTTCAGCGCGGCCTCATAGATGCCGAGCATCCAGTTGAACACGCTTTCGCTTGCCCGGTAAAATACGCCCGGCTTTTTGTGCTCGGATTCCGGCTTCAGGAAACGCGCGCACATCATCGGTGTAAGCGTCAGTGAAATTACGCCCGAGACGAGGATCGCCACGCTGAGCGTGACGGCAAATTCGTGGAACAGGCGCCCGATCAGGCCGCCCATGAAAAGCAGCGGGATGAACACCGCCACGAGAGAAAGGCTGATCGAGATAATCGTGAACCCGATCTGCTTCGCCCCCTTCAACCCGGCTTCCAGCGGCGTGTCGCCCTGCTCGATGAAGCGGAACACGTTTTCGATGACGACAATGGCATCGTCCACCACGAACCCCACCGAGATCGTCACCGCCATGAGCGAGAGATTATCGAGACTGTAGTGAAGGAGGTACATCACGCCAAACGTGCCCGCGAGGGAAAGCGGCACGGTGACGCTCGCGATAAAAGTCGGCCAGAACCGGCGCAGGAAAACGAAGATCACCAGCACGACGAGCACGATGCTGATGAGCAGCGAAATCTGCACCTCCTGGACGGAGGCGCGGATCGTTTGCGTGCGGTCGGAGATCAGCGAAATTTTCACGCTCGGCGGAATCCAACGTTCCATCTGCGGCAGCGCGGCCTTGATGCGGTCCACGGTTTCGATCACGTTCGCATCGGGCTGCTTGAAAATGATGACCAGCACCGCCGGCGTGACACCCGCCCAGCCGGCAAGCCGCGTGTTCTCGACTCCGTCAACCACCTTGCCGAGCGACCGGAGCAGGACCGGCGTGCCATTCTTCTGCGCCAGGATCAGGCTCTGGTAGTCCTTCGCTTCAAAAAGCTGGTCGTTGCTTTCGATGGTGTAGGAGGATTTTTCCCCGTCCACGCTGCCCTTTGGCAGGTCCACATTCACCTGGGTTAGGAATGTGCGGACATCCTCAAGGCTCAGACCTGTGGATGCGATCGCGGCGGGATCAATCTGCACCCGTACGGCATGTTTTTCCGCACCATTGATGTTGACCGTGCTTACGCCCTCTATCTGGCTCAGCCGCTGTCCGATGATTTCATCCGCATATTGGAATACCTGTGTCGGGTCGCGCGTTTTGGAGGTCACCGAAAGCACCATGATCGGGGAATCGGCGGGATTGACCTTGCGATACGTGGGAGGGGAAGGAAGGCTGACCGGAAGTTCGCTCGCCGCCGCCGCGATGGCCGCCTGCACATCGCGCGCCGCCCCATCGACCTTGCGGTTCAGGTCAAACTGCAGGGTGATCGAACAGCCGCCAAGCGTGCTCGCAGAGGTGATCTCATTCACTCCGGAAATCTGGCTCAACCGGCGCTCCAGCGGCGCTGCCAGGGAGGAAGCCACGGTTGCGGGATCGGCCCCCGGCAGGGACGCATTCACCGAGATCATCGGAAAATCGACCCGGGGCAGGGGGGCGACCGGGAGAAAATTGTAAGCGACGATCCCGAGCAGGAACAATCCTATCGCGAGCAGAAACGTGCCCGCCGGACGCCTGATGAATGGCCCGGAAATATTCATTTCCTATCCCGCGATGGCTGCTTCATTTGGGGATTTTGGAGTGGCTTCCGCGTCATGCATACCGGGCAGGCCTTTGCTTGCGCGCCATGCGCGCACCCGGGCGCCAAGACGGTCGAGGTACAGATAGATCACCGGCGTGGTGTACAGCGTGATGAATTGCGAGAGGAGCAGGCCTCCGACGATCGCGATGCCCATGGGTTTGCGCAATTCCGAGCCGGTGCCGTTTTCGAGGGCGAGCGGCAGCGCGCCGAGCAGCGCGGCGAAGGTGGTCATCATGATCGGGCGGAAGCGCAGCAGGCACGCCTTGTAGATCGATTGCTCGGGCGGCAGGCCTTCGTTGCGCTCCGCGTCCAGCGCAAAGTCGATCATCATGATCGCGTTCTTTTTCACGATGCCGATCAGGAGGATGATGCCGATCAATGCGATGAGCGACATGTCCGTGTGGCAGATGATGAGCGCAAGCAGCGCTCCCACGCCGGCGGACGGCAGGCTGGAGAGAATCGTGATCGGGTGGATGTAGCTCTCGTAAAGCACGCCGAGCACGATGTAGATGACCACGATGGCGGCAAGAATGAGGAATGGCTCGCTTTGCAGCGACGTGCGGAACTCCGCGGCGCTCCCCGAGAATGATGTGACCACAGTATCCGGCAACCCGATTTCCTGCTGAGCCCGCTGGATTGCCTCCACCGCGTCGCCGAGGGAGCTGTCCGGTTGCAGATTGAAGGAGAGCGTGACCGCCGGGAACTGCCCCTCGTGAATAATCGAAAGCGGCGCGAGCACATTTCTCAACTGCGCAAATGTGCTTAGCGGAACCATCTGCCCGGTCGAGGATTTTACGTAGATTTTCTTGAGCGACTCAGGGGTGAGCTGGAAGCCGGGCTCGACCTCGAGAATCACGCGGTACTGGTTCAGTTGCGTGAAAATGATCGAGACCTGGCGCTGGCCGAACGCGTCGTACAGCGTGTCGTCGATGGCTTGTGTGAGCACGTTGTAGCGCGACGCCTGCTCACGGTCGATGTCCACGGTGACCTGGAGGCCATTCGATTGCTGGTCGCTCGCCACGTCGGCCAGTTGCGGCAGCGTGCGGAGTTTTGCCAGCAGCTTGGGCGCCCACTCGGAAAGCTCCGCCTCGTCGGCATCCTCGAGCGTGTACTGGTATTGGGTGCGGCTGACGCGGCTGTCGATCTGCACATCCTGCACAGCCTGCATGTACAGCTCGATTCCCTCGACGTTCTTCGTCGCATCGCGCAGGCGGTCGATGACCTGGCTTGCAGAGGCCTTGCGCTGGTCGCGTGACTTGAGCGCAATGTTCAGCCTGCCCGTGTTCACCGTGGAATTCACCAGACCCGTTCCTACGAATGAGGAGACGCTTTGCACATCCGGGTCTTTCATCACGATGTCGGTGATCTTGTGTTGGCGCTTCACCATCGCCTTGAACGAGATCGATTGCGCTGAATCTGTGACGCCTGTGATCAGTCCAGTGTCCTGTTGTGGCAGCAGGCCCTTGGGCACGATGATGTACAGCCAGATCGTGGCGACAAGCGTTACGGCCGCAACCATGAGCGTGAAAAACTGGTGGCGCAGCACCCATTTCAGGCCGCTTTCATAGGCGTTGAGCATGCGCGCGAACATGTCTTCCGTGAACTTGAAAAAGCGCCCATGCTTCTCTTCCTTCTCCGGTTTCAAGAGCCGCGAGCACATCATGGGGGTCAACGTGAGTGACACCACTGCCGACGCAATCACCGCAATGCTCAGCGTGATTGCAAACTCCCGGAACAACCGCCCGACAATGCCCGTCATGAAAAGCAGGGGGATGAACACAGCTATGAGCGACAGTGTAAGCGAGATGATGGTGAAGCCGATCTGCTTCGATCCCTTGAGCGCCGCCTCCATCGGGGACTCGCCCATCTCGATATAGCGCACGATGTTTTCGATCATCACGATCGCATCATCCACCACGAAGCCGGTGGAAATCGTGAGCGCCATGAGCGAGAGGTTGTCCAGGCTGAACCCGATGAGTTTCATCATCCCGAATGTGCCGATGATTGCCAGCGGCAGCGCAACGCTTGGGATCACGGTCGCCCAGAATTTTCTCAGGAAAACAAAAATCACCATCACCACGAGGGCCACGGTGAGGATGAGCGTGAACTGCACATCCTCAACCGAGGCGCGTATGGTCGACGTGCGATCCGTGAGGATGGAAACTTTTACTGAGGGAGGCAGCGATGCCTGGAGCCTTGGGAGCAACGCCTTTACCCGGTTCGCGGTTTCGATGATGTTTGCACCCGGCTGGCGCTGGATATCGAGGATGACGGAAGGTTTCGATCCTACCCAGCCTGCAAGGCGGATGTTTTCCACGTTATCCACAATCTGGCCGATATCCCCGAGGCGCACCGGTGCCCCATTTTTGTAAGCCACGATTACATTCGCAAATTCCTGCGCTGAAAATATCTGGTCGTTTGCGCCGATGGTATATGACTGGCGCGCGCCATCGAAACTCCCCTTCGGCTGGTTGACATTGTTCAATGTGAGCGCGGTCCGGATGTCCTCGAAGCTCGTGCCCAGCGAGGCGATCGCAGTGGGGTTGATCCGCACGCGGATCGCCGGTTTCTGGTTTCCCTCGATGGTGACAAGGCCCACCCCCGTGACCTCGCTCAGTTTTTGCGCGAGCACGGTATCGGCGAGGTCGTTCACTTTTTCCAGCGGCAGGGAATCGGATGTGAGCGAGAGCGTGAGGATTGCCGTGTCGGCCGGATTTACCTTGTTGTAAACGGGCGGGTTAGGCATCGACTTCGGCAGCACGCCGCCCGCCGCGTTGATCGCCTCCTGCACGTCCTGCGCGGCACCGTCAATGTCGCGGTCCAGCGTAAACTGGAGGACGATGGATGTGTTTCCGAATGAACTGATCGAGCTCATGTTCGTGAGCCCGCTGATCTGGCCAAACTGGCGTTCCAGCGGCGTGGTCACCGACGAGGCCATCACCTCGGGACTTGCGCCCGGGTATTGCGCCGTGACCTGGATGGTCGGGAAATCGACCGCGGGCAGCGCCGAGATGGGCAGCAGCGACCAGCCGAGCATGCCCATGATGATCACGCCCACCATCAACAGGGACGTGGCGATCGGCCGTTTGATGAAAGGCTCTGATATGCTCATGAGTGGAGACGAGCGGTCTTTACTTCAATTCGCTGTTCGCTGGGGACGCGGAAGCTTTTGGTTTTCCGCCGGTCTGCGTCGAAAGCTTCACATGCGAGCCGTCCTGGAGTTTGTACTGGCCGTCGACCACCACCTGCTCGCCTTCCTGGAGCCCCTCATCGATCAAGGCTTGTCCATTGTCGGTTTGCGAGACTTTCACCGGGCGGATTTCCACGGTCTCGTCCTTCTTGATCACGAAGGCATAGGAGCCATCCGGCCCACGCTGGACGACTGACGCGGGAACGACCAGCCCTTCCTTGCGCGTGGTGAGATGCAACCGGATGTTTACAAACTGTCCCGGCCATAGCTGGAGTTCCGGATTCTGGAAAACCGCCTTGAGCTGGATCGTGCCTGTGGTGGGATCGATCTGGTTGTTAATCACCTGGAGTTTGCCGGTGTCGAGCACGGTCTTGTTGTCGCGGCCGAGCGCGAGGACTTCGAGGTCCTCATTCTGCGCCGTGTGCTTGTGGATTTCACCGAGATTCTGCTCAGGCAGCGTGAACGCCACAAAAATGGGTTGAAGTTGTGTGAGCACCACCAGTCCTGTCGCGTCCGCGGCATGAACGATGTTTCCCTGGTCGACCAGCCGCAGGCCGGCGCGTCCGTTAAGAGGTGAACGCACGGCTGTATAGTCGAGGTTCACCTTCGCGCTTTCCACGGCGGCTTCGTCGGCCTTCACCGTGGCTTCCACCTGGTTTACCAGCGCGACCTGGGTGTCGTATTGCTGCTGCGGTATCACCTTCTTTTGGTAGAGGTCGCTGTAACGCTGCAAATCCACCTTGTCATTGGCGAGAAGCGCGGCGTCCTGCGCTTTCTTCGCCAGCGCCTGGTCAAGCGCCGCCTGGTAGGGGGCCGGATCGATCTGCGCGAGCAGGTCGCCTTCATGCACGTCCTGCCCTTCGTTGAATGCGACTTTGACAAGCTGCCCGTCCACGCGCACGTGGATCGTCACCGTGTTATATGCCTGCACTGTGCCGAGACCGTCGAGATAAACAGGCACATCTTTTTTCATGACCTTGCCCGCGAGCACCGGTACTGGCGGTGTTCCCTTGCCGGCGTTCTTGTCCTTGCTTCCAGAGGTCCACCACGAGTGGATCACGAGGATCACCACCAGCAGAATGAGAATCTGGAAGATTCGTTTTATAAGGGGGGATTTCATTTTGTTCACAGCATTTTCCTGCGACCGGTTGCCGCTTGTTTGCGCTTCTTTATTAGCGGTTCTCTGCAAATTATCGACTTCGTTTTGCTGTAGCATATTGAATGAAATCCTTGTCGCGATGCCTTTCATGGGCTGGCAGTCGCGGTTGCAAAATAGGTCAGGCCACACATCTTTCAAACGGGATTTTTGGAAAAACCGGCGATAATTTTTTCATTTGTTGCTGGACGCGAAAATCTTATGACTTTTAAAACGTACGTTTAATTCATTTAACACCGATGATTCCTTTTGGTTTCCAATTTCGTTTCACAAGTGCGGAATCGCAGCTTCCCCGCCGTTTGAATGCAAAGTTTTTTGGAAAGTTCTCTCTATGAAATGAGAATCCGAAAATTGCCCGATGCCGAAAGACTTGGTGACAACGCGCCGCATGTCGGCTAGATAAACTGGAGGTGAGCGTGTCGTATTACGAAGAATATAAACCACGAAAGCAAGAGGGCATCTGGCACTTTCTCAACCGCCTGCTCTTCATTCTCATCGTCTTCGCCGTCATCACCCTCATCATCTGTGCATTCATGTCGCCGCTGCGCCAGCAGCGCGAGCAGGTGGAGCGGCTGGATGATTTGAAAAAGCAGATAGAAGCCCAGAAAGCGATCCTGGACAGGCGCAAACGCGAGGTGGATTTGTTAAAAAATGACCCCAGCTATGTCGAAGTCCTTGCGCGCGACCGGCTCGACTTGATGAAGGACGGTGAGACTATTTTCCGCATGGATCCCTCGGCCTCGCCGAGCGCCTCGAAACTGAAGCTGCGCTCGCAGTAATACGCATGCGTGGTGATCCGCTTCCGCTGCTTGCATAATCCTCCGTTTTCGCTAAACACGAACCATGTCCATCGACCTCCAAGCCCTTGATACCGAAGCATTGAAGTCCCGCGTAGGCCAGTTGCGGAGGTATCTTTGACCTGCCGAAATTGCAGGCGCGCCTGACCGAACTGGAATCACTCATGTCCGCGCCCGATTTCTGGTCGAATCGCGAGCGCGCCCAGCAGCAGATCGAGGAAGTCTCCCGGCTGCGCAACAATATCAACCCACTGCTCGCCCTGGAGCGCCAGGTGGAAGACCTGGAGGTATTGAAAACGCTCGCGGAGGAGGAAACCGGCGCGGAAGCGCAGGCCAGCGCCGCGAAGGAAGTGGAGAGCGAATATGCCTCCACGCAAAAAAATATCGATGATCTGGAATTGCACTGCCTGCTCGGCGGTGAGAACGACCGCGCGAACGCATTCGTCACGATCCACTCCGGCGCGGGCGGCACGGAATCCTGCGACTGGGCGGATATGCTGCTGCGCATGTACCAGCGCTGGATCGAGCGGCACGGATTCACGAGCCAGACTGTTGATATTCAGTTGGGCGACGAAGCCGGCGTCAAATCCGTGACGCTGCTTGTGGGCGGAGAATATGCCTACGGTTATTTGCAGACCGAAACCGGGGTGCACCGTCTCGTGCGCATCTCGCCTTTCGATTCCAACAAACGAAGGCATACCTCGTTTGCGAGCGTCGATGTCGTGCCGGAAATCAACGACGACATCGTGATCGAGATCAACCCCGCGGACATTGAGTTCGACACATTCCGCAGCGGCGGCAAGGGCGGGCAGAACGTGAACAAGGTGGAGACCGCCGTGCGCATTGTGCACAAGCCGACCGGCATCGTGGTCGCCTGCCAGGCCGAGCGCAGCCAGGGCCGCAACCGCGAGCTCGCGATGAAAATGCTCAAGGCCAAGCTCTACAAACTCGAGCAGGACAAGCAGCGGGCGGAGATCGAGCGCCAGTACGGCGAGAAAGGCGACATCGCATGGGGCAGCCAGATCCGCAGCTACGTCTTCCAGCCTTACCAGATGGTGAAGGACCATCGCACCGGCGTCGAGACCGGCAATGTGCAGCAAGTGATGGATGGCGATATCGATGCATTCATCCACGGCAAGCTGCGCGGGCTCGTCGCAAAAAAGGGCGCGTCGGACGACGTCGAGTAATTTTTCCGCGAGGCTCGTTACTTGGGAATGATGAGCGTCATTCCCGGCTTGAGCTTAACCGTGCCCTTGAGTGCGTTGTAATTCGCATCCTGGATATCCTTCCAGCGGGTCGAGTTCTTGTAAAACTTCCGGGAGATTGAAGCGAGTGTATCGCCATGCTGCACCTCGTAACGGGTCGCTCCCGCGGGCAACGGCTTTTTGCTGTCGGCCTCGGCGGTCCCATCCACAGTCCGCACCACGGGCGCACGGGGAAGCGCGCGCAACTCCGCGACCTGCTTCCTCAGTAGAAGATTGTCATTCTTCAGCCGGGCAGCATCCTCCTGCGACATCAATGCCCCGTGGGAGAGCGTGGCAACCAGCTTCAACTGGTCCTCCTGGATGAAATTGCGCGCTTCTTTTACGTGCGGGCCGGATGGTTTCAAATCCAGGTACCGCTGGAAGTGATATACGGCAGCGAGGGGATTCTTCAGCTTGTCATCGAACAGCAGCGCGAGCTTGTAGTGTACCTCGGCTGTGGCCGCCGTGCCATCGAGCGCATCCTCATAGTATTGCACCGCATCCTGATAATCGCCATCGGCGTATTTTTTCTCGGCGGTTTCCAGCGAACGCCTGGCATGGTTCTGGAAAAGCTGGTCGCAACCTGTGAGCAGAAGTGCGACTGCAAGCGCGGCTGCAAAACGCGTGGAGAAAAAACCACTGCCAGCTCCGCATACAGCAAAGAATCGCATTTTTATTTCAGGTCGGCTTTTTCAAGGCGATCCGCCACGATTTTCACGACCTTCAGCCGGGCATACCATTTGTAATTCGCGGCGACCACATGCCACGGCGCGATATCCGTGGATGTCTTTTCGAACATTTCCTGGGCGGCTTCGTTGTGCTCGTCCCATTTTTTCCGGTTGCGCCAGTCCTCATCGCTGATTTTCCAGTGTTTGTAGGGATCGGCCTCGCGGCGCTTGAAACGCACGAGCTGTTCATCCTTTGAGATGTGCAGGTAAAATTTGATGATGATCGCGTTGTCGTCCGCAAGCTGGCGCTCGAATTCATTGATCTCGCGATAGGCGCGTTTCCATTCGGAATCACTGGCAAATCCCTCGACGCGTTCCACCAGCACACGCCCGTACCACGAGCGGTCCAGGATCGCGGTCTGCCCGTAGGGAGGGAGTTTGTTCCAGAATCTCCACATGTAGTGATGCTGGTATTCCTCAGCCGTCGGCTTGATCACCGAGTAGACGCGCACCAGCCGCGGATCCAGCCGCTCCACGAGACGCTTGATCGCGCCGCCCTTGCCCGCCGCATCCGGCCCCTCGAATACCACGATCACCGAACGCTTTGATTCGCCGAGCTGGCGCTGCAGCTTCAGGATTTTCAGCTGCTGTTCCTTGAGCTTGTGCTTGTAATCCGACTCTTCGATCGACTTGTGTTCGATGTCGTCGAGTTTAGGAAATTTTTTGGTGTCTCCCGAGGCCATAGCGCTGGTTTATATCGGGAGCAGGGAATTCTGCAAGCGGGGAGTGCGAATGTAGTCTGTGGTCGAGGCAACGTATCAGGCCTGTGCCAGCGGGATTGCTTCCTCGGCGACCAGTACAGGGATTCCATCGCGCACGGCGTACAGCACCAAGCCGTCTTCACGCACCAGACCGGCTTCCACCGGGCTGTCCACAGGTTTGCCGGATTTATATAATACCTTGCCGACTTTCTGGTCAGCTTGCAATTGCTTCAGCAACTCCGCGGTTGCCGGAGCAAGCTTCTGCTTCGTCTCCGGACACCGCAAAAGTTCCGTGAAATCGGACATGAGCGTTTCCCTGCTCAGTATTTCGGCATGCTCGTGTCGATTTGCTGTGCCCAGGCTTCGATACCGCCCTCGAGATTGGTCAGCTTGCCGAAGCCCGCCTCGCGCAGGAGTTTCAAAGCCTTGCCGCTGCGGACGCCGCTTTTGCACTGGAGCACGATTTCATCCGCGCTGTCGAGTTCGCTCATGCGGGAGGGAAGCTCGCCCAGCGGGATCAATTGCGACCCCGGAATGCGGCAGATGTCGTATTCGAATTTCTCGCGCACATCCACCAGCTTGAATTTTTCCTTCGCGTCGATCTTGCGCTTCAAGTCCTGCACGCTGATCACGGGAATTGGTTCCTCGGCCGCCTCGATTGCAGCCGCCTGCGGAATGCCGCAGAACTGGTCGTAGTCGATCAATTCCTTGATCGTCGCGTTTTCACTGCAGACCGGGCACTTCGGGTCGCGGCGCAGCTTGAACTCGCGGAACTTCATGTTCAGCGCGTCAAAGTGCACGAGCCGGCCGATGAGAGGGGTGCCGAGGCCCATGATCAGCTTGATCGCCTCGATCGCCTGCATCACGCCGATGATTCCCGGCAGCACGCCGAGCACGCCGCCTTCCGCGCAGCTCGGCACCATGCCTGGAGGCGGGGGCTCGGGGAACATGCAACGGTAGCAAGGTCCGCCGAGATGCGGCGCAAACACCGTGCACTGCCCGTCGAAACGGAAAATCGAGCCGTAGATATTCGGCTTTTTGAGAAACACGCACACGTCGTTTGAACAATAGCGCGTCGGGAAATTATCCGTGCCGTCGATCACGATATCATACGGCTCGACGAGTTCACGGGCGTTGTCGGCGCGGAAAAGCGTGTCGTGCAGGTCAACCTGGACATTAGGATTAATCTCCCGGATGCGGTCGCGCGCCGAGTTCAGTTTTTTGCGGCCCACGTCCTTCGTGCCGTGCAGGATCTGGCGCTGGAGATTCGAAAAATCGACGACATCTCCATCCACCAGGCCCATGCGGCCTACGCCCGCCGCTGCGAGATAAAGTGCGATGGGCGAGCCGAGACCGCCCGCGCCGATGCACAGGACGCTCGCCGCCTTCAGGCGTCGTTGGCCTTCGAGGGTGACTTCAGGCATGATGAGATGCCGTGAGTAACGCGCGATTTCATCGTTGCTGAATTCAATCCGCTCGAGGCGGGACGGGTCAATGATACTGGTAGCCATAATTTTGGGAGGGAAACTCTAGCACGCCATTTGGATTTGAAAAGGGCTGTGATTCGGAAAAGTGGAAAATGGCGGAAACCGGTTCTCGATATCCTTGCGCCAGGTCGGTAGGCTCCGCGCACCATGCCTGGCTGTATTTTTCGTGCAAGTGGAGAGGATTTCCAGATAGACCGGTTTCTGGCGCAAAGCGGACTGCGTCCGTCCCGCATCCACCATCGTGGCGACGTGGGAATCCGCGCCCGGCCCCTTGCTGACAGCGGGTTCATTCTCAAGGTAAGCGATGCCGATGGCTGCCTGACCACGGAAATTGCCGATGCGATCCTATTTTTGTCTGCCAACGAAGGGGAATTGGAGAAGTTGCGGGATTTTCCGGGTGTGACGGATATACGCCTGGATTTCGGGATTTACCGGCGCGACGTGGCGGCGCAGGTCGATTACTTTCCGCCAGATCTGCTGGTCCGGGCGGGCAGGCTGGGTATCGGCATCGAACTTTCCATTTATGCTGCCAGCGACCCCGCCTGACGCAGCATTTTTCCTCGCTCCCGTTGACAGCCTCTCCATAATCCCGATCCCATGCTCAATTACATCTGGCTAGGTTTGTTGCTTGCGGGCGTTTTGATCGGGGGCTTTACCGGCAGATTGCCTGAAGTGACCACCGGTGCGCTCGATGGGGCCAAGAATGCAGTGACGCTCGCGATCGGGCTTGTCGGGATCATGGCGCTCTGGCTGGGAATCATGCGTCTGGCAGAACGCTCCGGGCTCATGCAGATCATCGCCCGGGCAATCCGTCCCCTTATGAGGAGGCTTTTTCCTGATGTGCCGCCGGAACATCCTGCCATGGGTGCCATGGTGATGAATATCGCCGCAAACATGCTCGGGCTTGGTAATTCCTCCACTGCGCTCGGCCTTCGAGCGATGGGACACCTGGAGTCGCTCAACCCGAATCCCGGCACCGCGACAAATGCGATGTGTACATTCCTGGCGATCAACACAAGTTCTGTGCAATTGATCCCGGCAACCGCCGTGGCGATCCTCGCTGCTGCGAAATCGAAAGACCCCACCGCGATCATCGGGACTGCGCTTATCGCCACTTCGTGCGCTGCGATGGCGGGAGTGGTTTCCGTAAAGCTGCTCGAAAAACTGCCGATGTTTCGCATTGTGCCGGCAGCGGGTGACGCGCGGAGTGGAAACGTGGCGATCCCGGACAGGCAGGCGGGAATGAGAGGAGGTGAGCAGGAAACGGCTGCGGAAGTCCAGGCATTGCCCATGCCATTCTGGGGAGCCCCTGTGCTGGTGCTGTTTGTCCTGGGGTTCGCGGGTTGGCTGGTGACAGACACTTTTTTTCCCGGCGCATTCGGCAGGCCGGTGCCTTCCGCGTTGGCCAGCGACAATGCATTTGTGCGCGCCCTTTACTCCATTTCATCGATGGCGATTCCATTTTTCCTTTCGTTCATTCCCCTCTATGCGGTGTTGAGAAAAGTGAGTGTGTATGAGCAATTCATCGAGGGGGCGAAGGAAGGGTTCAACGTGGGGGTGCGAATCATCCCGTATCTTGTAGCGATCCTCGCGGCCATCGGGATGTTCCGCGCAGCGGGCGGCATCGACATGCTCTCGACCGCGCTCGGGCCGCTGCTCACCCATATTGGTTTCCCGACCGATCTGCTACCTATGGTGCTTGTGCGTCCGCTCAGCGGGAGCGCAACACAGGGGATTTTTGCCGACCTCGTGAATCACTTCGGGCCGGACAGCCTGATCACGCGCATGGCAGGGACCATCTACGGCAGCACGGAAACAACGTTCTACGTGCTGGCGGTTTACTTTGGCTCGGTGGCGATCCGGAGGACGCGCCACGCGGTGATTGCAGGTTTGATTGCCGACACCGTCGGGGTGGTGGCATCGATTGTAATCTGCAACCTGCGCTTCGGTTGAAGCCGGTTATTCGAATGTCTGCGGGGTTACGCCGAGTTCCTTCAATGTGATGTAACCGTGATTGTGCACCAGCGCCTGTCCGCGGTCGCTGAGCATGAATTCCACCACGGCTTTCACGGCGCCAAGCGGGCGGTTTCTCACCACCAGGTAAAGCGGACGCGACATGGGATATTTATGGGCGGCAACCGTTGCGACGTTCGGCTGGATCAGATTCCCGTCGGTGTCCTTGAGGGCGAGTTGATGAAGATTCTTGCTCTCCGCATAGGTCATTGAAACCTGTGTGATCGAACCCGGTGTCAGTTCCAGGGAGGATTTTGCCTCGTCATCGGTGGAGACGACCGCAAACCGGTTTGGGCGTGTCTTGTTGGAGTCTTCGTAAATCCACTGGAGATAGCACGACCAGACCTCGCGGCCCTGTTCCGCGCTGTAGCCGGCGATCGGCTTGTCCGGTCCGCCGAGTTCTTTCCAGTTCCTGATCTTTCCCTCGTAAATCGCTTTTGCCTGCGCCTTCGTGATCATGCGCACGCCACTCTCCCAGACATCGTTTGAAACAACGAGTGTCGCGGTTTCCTCCCCGAAATAAACTTCCGTGAAATTGACCGAGGGAAACTGGGCGCGGTCCTCGGCCGTGATGATGCGCGAGGACATGGCGATGTCGGTGTCGCTGATGCCCAGCGCGGAAATTCCCCAAGTGCTGCTGCCGCCCTCAATGGAAATTTCCAGGATGATACTCTGCTCCGGGTCGTTCTTGAGGATATCTGCCGCATCCTTCAACGGCAGGCTCACTGTGGGCGCTCCTGCGATCTTTACAGTCTGTGGAGGTTTCTTCCCGTTCTGTGCCTGAATAATAAAAGGAATGAATGCAAGAAGCGCCGTCAATGCCAGCATCCGCGTCATTTTACCAGGGTGAGTTTGTATTTTCACAGAAGAAGTACGCGACGTATGCTAGCATGAAGGCATGCCGGAAAAGAAGTATGATCTTTGCCGGGATCCCATCTGGCCGGTCTCGCAATGAGGTTTCCATCGCGGGACTGAAAATGAACCCAAGGCGATTAACGCTTGGAGAACTGGAAGCGCTTGCGGGCGCCGGGCTGGCCGGATTTTTTGCGCTCTTTCATACGCGGGTCACGCGTCAAAAGGCCTTCCTGCTTGAGAGGGATGCGCAGGGTCTCGTCGGTCTGCAGCAATGCGCGGGCAATCGCCAGGCGGACTGCGCCGGCCTGGCCGGTGGCGCCACCGCCGTGAGCGTTGACGGAAACATCGAACGTATTGGCACCCTTGGCCACCTGGAGAGGCTGGAGGACGTGGTTTTGGAGATTTGCAGTCGGGAAATATTCCTCAAACTGTTTGCCGTTTACCTCGATCTTGCCGGTGCCGGAGGTCATGCGGATGCGGGCGACTGCGGTCTTGCGACGTCCTGTTGCGATATATTCTTGAGTCTGTGCCATGATATAGGAAATTTGAAAGGGCTGCTGTTTATGCGACGGTCGCTACTGCGGGCTGCTGGCTGGCGTGGGGGTGCTTGTCACCCTTGTATACCTTGAGCTTGGTATACATCGCGCGTCCGAGACAGTTGTGAGGGATCATGCCGCGCACTGCATGCTCGATGAGCAGTTCAGGATGGCGGGCCTGGCGTTGCTTGAAAGTCTCGCTCTTGTGGCCGCCGACGAATCCCGAGAAGCTCATGTAGGACTTCGCGGTTTCTTTCTTGCCGGTGACACGCACCTTGTCGGCGTTGATCACCACGACGAAATCGCCCGTGTCAACGTGCGTCGTGTAGATCGCTTTTTCTTTGCCACGCAGAAGGTTCGCGGCCTTGACAGCCACACGGCCCAGGACCTGATCTTTTGCGTCTATTACCCACCACTTGCGCGGCACCTCGTTTGCTTTTGCTGAAAATGTCTTCATAACTGCTTCTTTGGAAAGGGTGTGAAAAATAGTGATCAAAGGGGGATGTGTCAAATTATTTTACAGGAAGTTTCAAGTATTCTTCAGAGAAGCTCACGCAGCCGTACCCCATATGAAGGATATAAGAGGTAAAAAAGATGTCAGGCAGCGGATTTTTGAAAGGGTGAAGAAACGCTATCCGTGTTTTTTCCACCGGCATCTGGCATCAGTTTAATAAAGGTTGGATGTCTCGCCGATATTCTCACGGATTGCACACGGCGCGGGTTTTCCAAATTCGTAGCAAGTTACGGGAATTTAGGTGGTTGTAATGTCAAACATTACACTCTGTAAGCGAATTTATTGTTTTCGTGGAATGCCGATTGACGACGGGGGAAAAGTCGCATATCCATCCCGCTGTTTTGAAAACCAAGGAGAGAATGTGGCAGTAGGAGGATTCGGGGAAGGGCATCGCCCGCGCAACGTCGGCTGGGCGAGGGCGGCCGCATTACTTTATGGGGATTGGGGGACGAGCAAGGCTTACGTGCTGGGCCTCGCATTCGCCGTGGCCGGCTTCTCCTCGATGCCAATCATCCTCGCCGTATGCGCGCTCACCGGCCTGGTGGGTATCAACTACGCGGTGATTTGCGCCTATTTTCCCGATGGCGGCGGCGTCTATTCCGCGGCACGCTCGCAGGGGCGTCTTCTCGCGGTGATCGGTGCGCTGCTGCTGGTTGCGGATCTTACGGTCACGGCTGCGCTCAGCGGCTGGTCTGCGTTGAGCTATTTCAATATCCCGTTTCTGAAAGAGCACATTATTTTTTCAACCATCGGCGTGCTGGTGTTCATGGGGTGGGTTAACTGGTACGGACCCAAACATAGCGGCGGCGTTGCAGTGCTTCTCTCGGTGCCGACAGTGATCGTTGTCGTCATACTTATCCTCATCAGCCTGCCGCATCTTTCTTTTCACCATTTTGAGCCGCTGCATGAGAACTTCGGGCATGTCTGGGTGCAGTTTGTCGGCACGATCCTGGCATTGAGCGGCGTCGAGGCGATCGCGAATCTGACCGGCGTGATGAAGCTTGATCCGGGATCAACTCCGGATCATCCGAAAGTGGGTCGCGAAGCGACCAAGGCGATCTGGCCCGTGGCGCTGGAAGTTGTGGGTGGCACGGCGCTTCTGGGATGGGCGATGCTTTCCATTCCCGCGGAATACAAGCCGGAAATGCTGAAACGTTCCGACGATATGCTGCGTTTCGTTGCGGAGCACTATGGTTCGTTTATCAACCCATGGTTCGGGCACATATTCGGCTGGGTGGTTGGCATCGTGTTTTTCCTGCTGCTTTTGAGCGCGGCAAACACGGCCATCGTGGCGATGATCGGCCTGCTCTATATGATGGCGCGCGACGAGGAAATGCCGCGCCAGTTCAAGAAACTGAACAGCCACGGTGTGCCTCTCATTCCTTTGTTGATTTCCGTGGGCCTCCCGATTGTCGTGCTTGCGATGTCGGCGAACTTCGAGGCGCTCGCCGGCCTCTATGCCATAGGTGTCGTGGGCGCCATCACGGTAAATCTCGGGTCGTGCACATTCAACCGCGTCATCGGTTTCACCTGGTATGACCGCGCGCTTTTCTGTCTTACGTTTGTCATTCTATTCGCCGTGGAGATCACGCTGGCGCGGACGAAACCGGATGCGCTGTTCTTCGTGATTTGCGTGCTGGGCGTCGGCCTCGGGCTGCGCGCCTACACCCAGAAATTGCAAGGTTTGACGACCGTCACCGTGACCCACGAGGTCGCTTCGATCGTAAATGCAGAGACCATTGCCTCGTTGCGTCCCGAGTTTCGCGAAGGCCAGAAAATCATGGTCGCAGCCCGCGGCATCACACCCGTGTTGAGATTCGCGCTCGATGAGGCACAGCTTCGCAAGGCGATGCTGTGTGTGCTTTATGTGAAGGAGATTGCCGTTTTTGCACCGGGCATGTCCCCGCCTACCGGGCGCGCAAAGTGGCAGGAGGACCCGCACGCGGCCGCAATCATGTCGCTGATGTTGAAAATCGCGCAGGAGCGTGAAATCAATGTCATCCCCGTCTACGCGGTGAGTTCCGACCCTGCGGCGACGATTCTCGATCTCGGCGCGACGCTGGGGATTGATTATCTTATGCTCGGCGCATCGCACCGGCTCTCGATGACCAAACTCCTCAAGGGAGACGTGGTGGAAAAAGTAGCCGCGGGTCTGCCGGAGGAAATCCAGCTTATCATCCACAGCTAGGGATCGCGCACTTGCGGTTCTGTCGAAGCGGCGCAAGTGCTGGAAACGCCGTTTTTCCGGTTCAGGAATGCGTTTGCAGGCAGAGCGTGAACATGGAGCCCTCGCCGGGCTTGGTCTGGACGTGGATGCCGGCGTTTGCCTCGTTGATGAGGCGTTTTACGATGTGCAACCCGAGTCCGGTTCCGGAGCCCGCCGGTTTCGTGGTGAATTTCGTCTCGAAGAGCCTGGCCATGTTTTCCGGGCTGATTCCCAGCCCGTTGTCCTGCACGGAGATTGCAAGGATCGGCGCGCGGTTCTGAAAGTTTTCCCGGTTGATGAACCGCTCGGTGGGGCCATCCTGAAACTGGTTGAGATCGAGGGGCTCCTTGAGGATTTTCCCCCGGATTTCCACGGTGTGTGAAGTCGTCGTTGACTGCAGCGCGTTGATGGTGAGGTTGAGCAGGATTTGCAGAAGGTCCGTGCCGTTGACCTCGGCAACCACATCTTCATTGAGCGTATGAACGCTGAGCTTGTGCCCCTGCGCGGAGGGGTGGCGGAACAGCAATTCCCGGATGTCGGTAAGAAGCTGGTTCACCCCGACGCGCGCGTCGCCCTTTGCGCCCTGGCGCAGGAAGCTGAGGTAGCGCTGCGAGATTTCGAAGCAGCGGCCCACCTGGTTGTTCAGCTTGCCGAGATCGCCCTTGATTGTTTCCAGTTTTTCGCCGTCCACGCTGGCGGCATTTTCAATCGAGTGCGTAATAATCTCGATGAATCCGGAGATAACGGTGAGGGGGCTGTTGATGTCGTGCAGCACGCTGGCGTAGATCTCGCCCTTGGTGCGGATCATTTCCTCCTGCAGTTTCTGGTCCTGGATTTCCTGCTGGAGCTGGAGGAGCTTCTGGTTCGTCTCGTGGATGCTGGCCGCGACCCGGTGCTTCTCCACGGCGCGCGCCACGGCGGCGCGCATGGTGGGAATGTCGAAAGGCTTGTTCAGGTAATCGCAGGCCCCGTACCGGAGCGCCTGCCGCGCGGTCTCGATGGTTTCGTAGGCCGTGAGCATGATCGCCTCGATGGTGGGGTCGATCTCCTTGAGATGCTTGAGAAGTTCCACGCCGGACATTCCGTTCATGAGAATGTCGAGCACGGCTACCTGGATCTTATTTTTGCGCGCCAGTTCGATCGCCTCGTTTCCATCGCTGGCGACAATGATATTGTAATCGTCTTTAAAAACGATTCGCAGGGACTGCCTTGGACCTTCCTCGTCGTCGACGATCAGCAGGGTAGGCTTGTCAATTTGAGCCTGTGCTTTCGGTGGGCTAGAAATGGTATCCAATGGAAAAGGTGATGGCATGGCTTAGGAAGCGGTAGTCTCCATCCGCGACCGAACCATTACTGATCGTGCGCGGAGGTCCATAAGTCAATTGATACGCAAAATCCCAACTATAGCGATCTTTTTTCCATCCAATTCCCACGCTGCCGATATGGCGGTTTGAATCGGGCACGAGCGGGCTGAAACTGCCGCTCGGCACGGTCTGGGTGCTGTAGATGTAGCCCGCGCTTATATGGTAGTTCTGGGCAAAGTAACGCGTCGCGCCGAACTCGTAGAAAAGGCTGGAGTTCCAGTTGAACGGGATCGGAACATTCCCCGAAACCTGCTGGTTTAGATGGAATGTCCTGAGCTGGTGCCAGTTCGTCCAATCCACGTCGACCTCAAAGTTCCAATCTGGAGTGGGGCGATAGGAATAGCCAAGGGTCAGGAAGTCAGGAAACTGGAAATCCGTCTTGGCATCCTGCACGAGGTAGGTGTAGCCGGGGATTGCGGTCGTGGTGCGGCCCTTCAAGTTGATCCTGTCCGCGCTGTGATAGCTGACGCCGAAGGAATGCTGCGGGGTGGGTTGCCACATCAAGCCGAGATTGTAGCCCACGCCGACTCCATGGCCCTTGAATTTGAAGCTGTTGAAGGGAATGGGAAGGATTCCCTGCTCAAGGGCCGCGTCGGCATAGTTGACATCCAGGCCGGCCGCGATGGAGAGCGTGCTGTTGATCTTCCACGCGATCACGGGGTTCAGGGTAAAGTATGCGATCGAGCCCTTCAGGCCCAGGGTGCGGAATGGACTGTCGTCCGGGTATTCGAGGCCCAACCCGAATGGGGCGTAGGAGCCAAAGCCGACAGTAAATGGCGTGTCCTTGATCTGGTGGGTGACGTAAAACTGGGGCAGGGCGGCGGGCTGGTCCTTCGTTCTCACGGAGTGCAAGCCGCTCGGGTCGGTATATTTGCTCTGGAGATAAATTCCATAGAGCCCGAAACGGGCGTTAGTGCCTTCCAACTGGGTGATACCCGCCGGGTTGTAGAAGATGGCCGAGGGGTTGTCGGCAGTGGCGGTGAACGCATTGCCGCGTGCCGTGGCTTCCGCGTCCTGGTCGGCAATTCGAAAGCCGAGGGCAAATCCGACGGAGGGGACCGCAAGTGTGATTGCAGCTAGGATTACCAGTTTTGATTTCATAAGGGGAGAGGAATAGCAGGAATCGTGCTTGATAGGGTTTATTGGATGTTTAAACGATTGTTTTGGGGTTTGAGTGACATTTTTTCTTAAATCTGACTAGTCAGCGGCAGCGAGATCCGTACCATTCCCGGCTGTCCTTTTTGCGTGGGCGTGATTTCCACCTTGCCGTGATGGCTTTCGATGATCTTGCGCGTGACGGTGAGCCCCAGGCCAAGGCCGACATTGCGCGTGGAGTAGAACGGCTCCTGGGCCTTCTCTGCAGTTTCCGCGGAAAACCCGGTGCCGGTGTCGCGCACTTCCACGTTTAACAACGAGTAGCCGCTGCCCCTGGTCTCGTCCTCGGTGATGCGCACCGATACGTTCGGATCCTTGGGGTTGGCCTGCAGGGCGTTGAGCATCACCTCCGAGAACGCGTGCTTCAATGCCTTGTAGTCGCCGGCAACCGTCCACGGTTCCTCGCTTGTCTTGAAATTTGGCGAAACAACCTTGCCTGTATGATACAGGTGCGCCTCGCGCAGGGCCTCAACGATCAACTCCGAGATGCGGATCTTGTCCATGAAATCGGATTTGTCGCGGGCGAGGAAGATCATCTGGTTGGCCAGCCGCGAGATGCGCTTCACGCCGCTTGCGAGGGCATCGGAAAATGACGCGCGGAATTCCGGGTCGTCGTATTTCTCCGCGAGAAGCTGCTGGTGCGTGGAGACGGGGACGAGGGAGTTGCCGATTTCGTGCGCCAGGTGCTCCGCCATCGATTTTACAAGCCGCAGATTCGAGGCCTCGACCTCGAGACGCTGGTTTTTCTCCATTTCCGTGATGTCCTCGATCAGCAGCAGGGCGGCATTGGTGGGCCCGGCGGCCTGCGACCGGAACGGGAGGATCGTGATATGGTAGAACAGATCGGGCAGCTCCGTAAACTTGTATTTGAAAGCCGGCACGGGCAGGCCGGTTTTCATGACCGTGAAAACCTTGCTGCCGAGATCCTGCGGCAGATCGCTGAATTCCACGTCATTCTTGCCTGTCCTCTGGTTGAGGAAGAATTTCCTCGCGGAAGTATTGGCATGCAGGATTTCGAGATTGCTGGAGACGACGACGCAGCCGCTGCCGAGGTGGCTGAGAATGTCCTCAACCATCGCATGGTTCGAGGCAAGCTGGTCGTGCAGCCAGCTGTTGCGGATCGCAAGGCCCACTTCCTCCAACATGTGGAAAATGAGCGCGAGTTCCTCGTTTGCGTAGGGATCGCCCGTGAGGCGCTCGTCGAATACCGCGATGCCGATGAGTGATTCACGATCGAGGATGGGGATGGCCACCTGTGCTCCCAGAAGCTGGAATTCCTTGAGAATTTCACGGCTGGCCAGCGTTTCCGGGCTGTCCACTTTCAAAATACGGCCCGAGCGGCGGAGATGGCTGCCGATGCCCGCCGTGAGCGACAACGCGAAGTGATCGAAAAAAGTCTGCTCCAGCCCGATTGCGCACGTGGAGCGCAGCCAGCGGTCGTCCTGGCTGCCCATGGTGTCCCCGGGTTTGCGCAGGAAGATGACCGCGCGGTTCACACCGATGATTTCGCGCAGCAGCAGCAGGAATTCCTTGAGCATCGCGTCAACATCGAGACTGTGGGCGAGGATGCCGGAAAAATTTCTCAGCGCCTCCAGGCCCCGCACGTGATCCTGCTGCGGATGGGCTTTGACCTGGGATGACATCATCGGAGCCTCGGCCTTAGGCGCTTTTTGCTCGAAATTTTTGAAGCAGCGGTCAAGCAGCGTGTTCAGCAGTTTGGAGCGAACCGGCTTTGTTAAAATATGCGCGACACCCAGGAGATAGGCGTCCTCCTCCCATTCGTTGCTCTTGGCGCCGGTGAAAATGAGGATCGGGCATGTGGGCGCGCAATTCTTCATCTCCTCGATGAGGCGCACCGCGCGCACATCAGTGAGATCGACGTCCAGGATCGACGCGTCGATCGCGCCCCGCGTGAGCAGGGACTCGGCCTCCCAGACATCCTCCTTCGCCACGATCTGGTACTTCGTCTGGTCCAGTACAGACTGGATGGCTGCTGCCAGCGAGGGCTGTTTGGTCAGGATTAAAAGTGTTCTCATTTTATTGCACGGCGACTGTAGCCGGTCTTACCTGCCGGCTCGGCAAATCGATCTGCACAGTAGTGCCTTTTTTCACCTGACTTGCAATATTCAGATTTCCGCCGTGCAAATGTACGATCTTGCGGCAGATTGCCAAGCCAAGACCGAAACCGCGCTGCTGGTCGCCGCGGTTCTTGGTGGTAAAGTAAGGGGTGAAAACCCTGTTTAAATCCTCGGGTTTGATTCCCTCGCCGGAATCCACGATGCGCACACGCAGCCAGTCGCGGTTCGTTTCCGTCTTCACAAGGCGTATCAACTCGATGTGGATGGTGGAGTTTGGCGGCGAGGCGTCCAGCGCATTGGAAACAATGTTTGCGATGAGGCGCTGGATGAGGACCTCGTCTATTTCCACCAGCACCTCGCCGGGGCTGCTTACGAGGATATCCACGGATTTTTCGCTCTTTGAGCGAACAAGATCCACGGCTTGCGACACCACGACATCGAGCCTGCCAAGCTGGAAATCCGGCCGCAGATTCTCGGAGAAGAACAACGCCTCCCGGATGTAGGCGCGCATCGTCTTGATATTGCGGAGCGCGACAGGCAGCAGATCCTCGTTCAGGTCATCCTGCGCGGCGCCTTCGTTTGAAAGCTGGAGGAACGTCCAGATGGGTGTGAGGAGGTTGTTCAGATCGTGTGCCATGCCGCGGGACATCCTGCCGAGCAACTCCAGTTCCTGCGCCTGGAGAATCTGGTTTTTCATGCGGATCTGGTTGATGATCACGCTCAGGTTCTTGGTGAGGGAGACGAGGAGTTCCAGATCGGTGAAGGTGTAGGGTTCGCCGCTGTTCTTTTCCCCGATCAGCAGCAGGCCGAAGGGCTCGTCGTCAAAGAAAAACGGGAAACAGAATTCCGTATCAAACTTGAGGAGTTGTTCGCGCGCCTCCTGTTCGAGATCGAGGCCGCCCGGTGTCGCGTATGCGATGTTCAGGGCGAGATACTCGCTTTCCGTGGTCTCGAAAAAGCGGAAAATCGCCGAGTCACTCCGCAGTTCCGGAATTTGTTTTACCGCTTGTTCAGGATAGAAACGGAAGAGGGAGAATGTGCGGCTGGTATTGTCAAAAAGGATGATGTGATAGTGCCGGACATTGATGGTGCGCAGCAGAAGCTCATGCAGGTCATCCATCAGCAGCGTCGTGTCCGTGTACATCGGCATGGAGGCGATGAAGCTGCGGATCTGGTCGTGATACTCAAACCTGTCGCCAAGAATCCTGCGTTCCAGGCTTTCCGCGGCTCCGCCGAAGAGGCGGGGGAAGAGCGAGGATGCCACGAGGGATCCAATAAGTAGCGCGGCGATGCCGCTGACAAACGAGTAAAGGGTGAATGAATCCGGCTGGCATACCGCCATGAGCAGCAGGAAGAGCAGGCCGACAAGAAACAGAAACAGCAACCGGATGAACTTGGCCGCGACACGGCTGAAGGCGACCTGGATATCCAGCAACTGGTGTTGCAATACACTGTAACCGATCATCAGACCGTAGAAGATGGCGACCACACTTCCGAAGGGATAAATCTGTGCGTGGGTGAACGGATAATAGTCAATGCCGAGAATCGGCAGGATGTCGTTGCACGCGCAGAATGCAAATGCGGTCTGGGCAGCGATGAGCGGGGTGAGCCGCTTGCGATGGATGGGGGGGAATTGCTGCCTTTTCTTCAGGAGCACCACCACCGAAATCGGCAGCAGCGGGAAAAAGCAGCACCAGATCCAGAAGCCCGGGCCGGCGACGGAGTAATAGGCGTAACCGACATTCCGCACCCCGGTGATGAAAAAGGAGGTGAAGTTGCTGAGGCCCAGCAGCACATGTGAGACGTAAATAAAAATGATGAACTTGCGATAGGGGCGCAGATCCACCCTGGCAATCAGCAGCGCGACGTGGTTGAGCAACACCAGCAGGAAGACCACCCCGAACTGGAGGAACCTCGCCCAGAAAACCGCGCGGGCGGCGTTTTCCGGGTCGGCGCCGCCGGCATAGGAATCATGAACGCGGAACATCCAGAATGTGCCGTAATTCCACGTGGCGAAGCAGAGGCCAAGGGCGAAGTAAAGGCGCGCGACCTTCGAATTGAAATTCTGGCTTACGATGAAGATCGCAAGGCCGAAATTCAAGAACGCTCCAAGAAGTGTTGCGAGTTCTGAAAAGCTCATGTCACACGGGAAATCTTCGCAGTACGAGGCAGGAGTTTTTTCCGCCGAATCCGGCGCTCAGGTTCAATGCAATCCGGATCGGATAGGGACGGGATTGATCCTTGACGTAATCGAGATCGCACTCGGGATCGGGGTCGTGATGGTTCAGGGTAAGGGGGATGACGCTGTTCTGGATGGCGAGGGCTGTGACCACCGTCTCCAGCGCGCCTGCGGCGGCCATGAGGTGGCCGGTGACCGGTTTGGTGGAACTGACGGCGATGCGCCGCGCGTGATGGCCGAACATGTTCCTGATCGCCTTGGTTTCCACCACGTCGTTCGCATCGGTGGCGGTGCCGTGCGCGTTGATGTAGTCGATCTCGGAAATGTCCACCTGCGCGCGGCGAAGCGCTTTTTCCATGGAGCGGAAATAGCCGATGCCTTCCGGATGCGGCGCCACGGGGTGATATGCCTCGCAACTGCGCCCGTGGCCGAGGACTTCGCAGTAAATGCGCGCGCCGCGTGCCAGCGCAAAGGACAACTCCTCCATGACGAGGAATGCCGCGCCTTCGCCGAGTACGAGGCCGTCGCGGCTTTTGTCGAACGGGCGCATGGCGGCCTTCGGGTTGTCATTGTGACGCGAGAGAACCTTGTTCACGCAAAGCGGTCCCCATGCGTGAGGGAGGATCGGCGCTTCCGTGCCGCCGGCGATCATCACGTCCACCTCCTCGTCCTGTATCATGTGCAGGGCGTAGCCGATGGCATCATTGCCCGATGCGCTGCTCGATGAGCAAGTGATGCAATGGCCCATGATGTGCAGTTCGTGCGCAATCTCGCTCGCGCCCGCGCCCGCGTAGGAATTGCGCATGGAAAACATCCCGACGCTGCGGTATCCGCGCGCCATGTAGCCGGTATCGGCCTTGCTGATGCCCTCGTGGCTGCTCACGGAGGTGCCTTCGACGACGCCCACACGGTCGGCATCGATTTTCGCACAATCGATGTTTGCATCCTGTGCGGCAAGCTTGGCGGCGCAGACGGCGTAAAGGTGGGAACGCTCCAGCCGCCGGGCGGTCTTGGGTTCGATGTAGTTCCCGCCGTCCAGGTCGTTGATTTCGCAGGCGATCAACGTGGGGGCGTCGCCCGGGTCGAAACGCGTCATTTTATCAGCGGCGCTGTTTCCGTCGCGGATATTCTTCCAGAACGTGTCGAGATTGAGGCCGTTGGGCGCGATAACGCCCATGCCTGTAATGACCACGCGACGGCGCTGGGAGGAATCCATCATGGCTTGCGGGGCAGCTTGTACGGAATCAGCATCGGCGTGCGGCGCTGGTATTCCCGGTAGGCGTCGCCGAATTTTTCAATGAGCGCGGGCTCCTCGATGCGCAGGCGCATCAAAAGCGCGGGAATGAAAACGAACGGAACGATGAGCAGAGTGTAAAATGCATTCAGGATGAGGGCGAAACCGACGAGTTCGAGGATCATCGAAAAATAGGCGGGGTGCCGTACATAGCGAAAGGGACCGCTCTGGACGAATTCGTGGTTCTCGCGAATCTCGACATGCAGGCTCCAGAATTTTCCGAGCGCATTGATGGCCTGTTTCCTGAGCCAGAAAGAAAAAATCGAGCAGACGAGCCCCGCGATGAGCCATTCCCACCGGAACACCCTGCCACGCAGGAAATACTCCACCACCGAACTGGCCAACGTGAAGGTGCCGATCAGTACGAAGAGCCTGAGGGTGAGGTTTTCACGAACTTTGCCTGCGATGACATCGCGCTTGGTATTGATTTCGATCAAACGGAAACCATAAACGGCGACAGCGCAAAGCAGGGGGAGGAATTGGATCATTTTCATGGCGTTTTATCCGGGTGGCCAGGCAAGCTGGCGTTTTCCCAACAAGTGAATATGCAGATGGGGGACTGACTCGCCGGCGTCCGGGCCGTTGTTGATAACGAGGCGGTATCCGCTTTCCAGGACGCCGAGTTTGCCGGCGATTTTTTTGGAGGCGACCAGCATACGGCCCAAAAGGGTGGCGTCCTCGCCGGTCATTGCCGCCAGACGCGGAATGCAGCGCTTCGGAACAATGAGCACGTGGACGGGCGCCTGCGGATTGACGTCGTGAAACGCCAGGAAATCATCCTCCTCGTGGACGATGTCCGCCGGAATCTCACGGTTCGCTATTTTCTCAAAAATGGTCATGGCTATGACAGGGAGAAAGCAATTTCCTGGCCCGGCTTGGATGCGACGATTTGTTCCCGCACAAAAGCCACGATCTCGGCGCGGAGGACATCGCAATCGCGGCTCCAGATTTTCTTTGAGCGGAGATGTTTTACACACCGCTCCAGTTCCAGGAGCTCGAAGTAGGTGGCATTCACCTCCATTAATTCCTGAATCCTGTGCGCGAGCATGTCGAAAAAGGCGAGTTCGTATCCGTTGCCCGCGGCGCACGCCACATCGTGAAGGGAGAGGCGCAGGAGCGGGGGGCCGGGGACGAAGTGGCTCGCGATTTCCGCGTAACCAATCACCTGCAGGATGGATTGCACCGACTTGGCAAGACCGGGAACGGTGACGACGTTTTCCTCATGGTAAGTCAGGTATGCGGTCACGCTCTCGGCGACGTGCTCTGCCAGCCACCATTTCTGGTAGCCCGCCTTGTGCGCAGCCTGGGCGAGTGAGCGCACCAGCCAGTCCCGCTGGAATGCTACTACCTGCCCGCCTTCGAATTCGACCAATGGAAGGTGATCTTTAAAAGCAATCATGGGTTGTTAATGTGCATCGGTTATTTAAACAGTTCCGGTTGTAGAGTATTGGTTTTTGCGCGTCGCTCGAGTGACTGGATTTCGTGGATGAATTCGCCGATATCCTGAAAATGCCGGTAAACCGAGGCGTAGCGGACATAGGCTACTTCATCGAGTTGGTGCAGCTTTTCCATGACCTTGGCGCCTATTAATTGCGACGGAATCTCGCGGCTGTAGTTTGTCTCCAGATCCTGCAGAATTTCCTCCACGCTTTTTTCCAGCGTTTCGATGCTGATGGGGCGCTTTTCACACGCTTTTTCAATCCCACCGAACAGTTTTTTACGGTCGAACGGTTCGCCCCGACCGTCGCGTTTAATGACACGCATGTCCACCCGGTCGACCTGCTCGTAAGTGGTAAACCGGAAATTGCAAGCGATGCATTCACGGCGGCGTCGGATCGCATCCCCGTCTTTCGACAAACGGGAATCAATCACTTTATCCTCCAATCCCCCACATTTTGGACAACGCATTGTGTTACCGACCTGTTTGCAGCAGGTCTTAACACAACATCTTGTGGTGCAGAATGCTATACTGCAAGAGAAAAATTTCTAATTCCTGCTGGAAACTATATATTTATAGGAAGGCTAATCGTTTTGATAAAAATAGTCGCACTTTTAATGGTGAGGGGTGCTTTGCGAGAGTATGGAAGTTAGTTCGCCGCAGTTGTACAAAAGCGCAGGGGGAGGGCAGAGCCCTCGGGAGGATAAGCACGACGTCGGAGCCGTCGCGCGAGCGGGCGGGCGGGTTTGCTTGCGGCCTTGATTTGAAAAACCGGGCTTAGGCGGCTGCCTTCGTCGCTGGCTTTTTCTTTGCGGGCTTCTTCTCGCGGGGTTCGAATTCGAAGGTCACTTTGCTGCCTTCGAGTTTGAGGTAGGCGGAAAACGGCCTGCCTTTTTTCGAGATGAAGCGGGGCAGGAGGTCGGTCTTGCCGTCGCGGAAGATTTTCATGGCCTGTTCCGGCGGGATGGTGCGCTGGCAGATGCTTTTGCCCATGCGGATCGGCTTGGCGCCTTCCTTGGCAGGCACGCAGAGGAAGGCTGTGTCGGTTTCGTACACGGTGCCGTTTTCCGTTTCGCCGAGGACCTTGGCGGTGGTGAGGTCGGGTGCGCCGTTTGCGCCTTCGCCGTCCTTCTCAAAGTCAAACTTCTGCTTCCACTCGGTCTGGTCGAGGATGACGACCGCGTTGAACGTCCTGCCGAATTTGTTGCGGAAGCCTTCCAGCGGTCCCACGCGTTTTTCGGTGAGAAGCTTGACGACTTCCTCACGCTCGAACTCGCGGTCGGCCATCTTTTTCCAGATGATCATCTTGCACTCGGGATTCGTGCATTCAAATGCGCGGAAGGTTTCCTTGAAAGTGTGGTTGCCGCATTTCGGGCAAGCCACGTCGAGCGGGGCGAAGCTGCCGCTGACTTCGCGGCCCATGCCGGAGCGGGCTTTTTCCACGATGTCGGTGGTGAGCTTGCGGATCTCGCTCATGAAATCGCTGCGGGAAAGCTGGCCGCGCTCCATCTGGCGGAGCTTGTATTCCCAGCCGCCGGTCAATTCCGGCTTGGTGAGCGAATCGGCTTTTAAGTCGCGGAGGAGGGTGATGAGGGAAAGCCCCTTTGCGGTGACGATGAGGTCGCGGCCCTGACGGATGAGATAGCCCTCGAAAAGCAGGCCTTCGATGACCTGCGCGCGGGTGGCAGGCGTGCCGAGGCCGCGCTCGCTCATTGCCTCGCGGAGTTCCTCGTCGTCGAGGAGTTTGCCGGCGCCTTCCATGGCGGAAAGCAGTGTGGCTTCCGTGAAGCGGGCAGGCGGCTTTGTCTCGCAGTCCTTGATTTCAATGGCCTGAGTCTCCGCTTTTTCACCGGCGGTGACGGCTACGAGCGCCTTGTCCTCGCCTTCGCCCTCGGCCTGGCGACCGTAGACGGCGAGCCAGCCGGGGTCGGTGATGATCTTGCCGTCGGTCTTGAATTTCTCGCCTTCGACCGTGGTGATGCGGGTGGTGACCTCGAATTGTGCGGCGGGATAGAAGACCGCGATGAAACGGCGCGCGACCAGATCGAAAATCTTCTGCTCGCGCTCGTCGAGGCTCTTCGGGGCTGTGCCGGTCGGGACGATTGCAAAGTGGTCGCTGACTTTTGCGTTATTAAAGATGCGCTTGTTTGGCCGGACCCAGCCTTGTTGGAGGGCCTTCTCGGCGTGTTTTGAAAGCGATACGTCCTCAAAGCTGCCCATCACGTTCTTGGCTGTGGCGATGTGGTCCTCGGGCAGGTAACGCGAATCGGTCCTCGGGTAGGTAAGGGCCTTGTGCTTCTCGTAAAGCGCCTGCGCGATTTGCAGGGTCATGCGCGCGGGGAAACCATGGCGCTGGTTCGCTTCGCGCTGAAGTGTGGTGAGATCGTAAAGCTGCGGGCTTGCCTGGGTGGTGGGCTTTTTTTCCTCCTCGATGGTTCCGGGTTTGCCTTCACATTTCGCCTTGATGGCCTCCGCTTTTTCTTTTTCCCAGATGCGCTCGGCGCGGGTGTCTTCCTCGGCGCCTTTTTTGAAGGCGGCATCGAACCAGCGACCGCGGTAATCACCGGCGGCGACGCCGAAATCCCCGTACACCTCGAAATATTGCCTAGGTTGGAATGCGCGGATTTTTTCCTCGCGCTCGGCAAGGATCGCGAGCGTGGGTGTCTGCACACGGCCGGCAGGTGTTTTCTGGAAACCGCCCATGGCCTTCGTGTTCAAT
>Ga0268264_10000613_pt1 | contig 42687 bp, 41 predicted proteins | sample KBSSwiS32_FD_190357 | JGI IMG/M metagenome (GOLD analysis project Ga0268264, IMG submission 190357) | Switchgrass rhizosphere microbial communities from Kellogg Biological Station, Michigan, USA - KBS Switchgrass S3-2 (SPAdes) (version 2) | ecosystem: Host-associated > Plants > Roots >... | reverse complement strand
GCGCAGCAAATTGCGCATGTTCATCGAGACGTCACCGAAATCGATCTTCACCGGGCACGGGCTGGCGCACTTGTGGCACACCGTGCAGTGGTCACCGACGTCCTCGAACTCCTCCCAGTGCCGCAGCGAGATGCCGCGCCGCGTCTGCTCCTCGTACAGAAACGCCTCGATCAGCAACGAGGTGGCCAGGATCTTGTTGCGCGGGCTGTACAGCAGGTTGGCACGCGGCACGTGCGTGGCGCACACCGGTTTGCACTTGCCGCAGCGCAGACAGTCCTTGATCGAGTCGCTGATCGCGCCGATGTCGCTCTGCTGCATGATCAGCGACTCGTGGCCCATCAGTCCGAAGCTCGGCGTGTAGGCGTGCGCCAGATCGGCCGAGCGTACGTCGTCGCCCAGGCCTGCGAGCCCATCGCCGCGCAGCAGCTTGCCCTTGTTGAAGCGGCCCTCGGGATCGACGCGCGCCTTGTAGGCCGCGAACTCGCGCAGTTCGTCGTCGCTCAGGAACTCCAGCTTGGTGATGCCGATGCCGTGCTCGCCGGAGATCACACCGCCCAGGCTGCGCGCCAGCGCCATCACGCGCGCGACCACCGCGTGCGCCGTCTGCAGCATCTGGTAGTCGTCGCTGTTGACCGGGATGTTGGTGTGCACGTTTCCGTCTCCGGCGTGCATGTGCAACGCGACCCACAGGCGGCCGTGCAGCACCTCGCGGTGCATGCGCAGGCATTCGGCGATCACCGGCGCGAAGGCACCCCCAGCGAACAGCTCGCGCAAGGGCTCCAGCACCTGGCGTTTCCACGATGCGCGCAGGCTGTGATCCTGCAGGTGCTCGAACACGCTGCGCTCGCCGTTGCGCGGTGCGTCATCGAGCGCGTCGAGCCAGCCCTGCCACAGCGCCCGCACCTCGCGCAGCAGCGACAACGCCTGCTGCACGCGGTCATCGAGCAGCTCGGCACTGGGGATCTCGCGCGCATCGTCGCTACGACCCAGCGGCAACGAACCCGCGGCGAACCAGCCCTGCAGGCGATCGAGCAGTTCGATCTTGTTGCGCAGGCTGAGCTCGATGTTGATGCGCTCGATTCCGAGCGTGTATTCGCCCATGCGCTCGAGCGGGATCACGACGTCTTCGTTGATCTTGAAGGCGTTGGTGTGGCGCGCGATCGCAGCGGTGCGCTTGCGGTCGAGCCAGAATTTGCGGCGCGCGTCGGCGCCCACCGCGACGAAGCCCTCGCCGGCGCGGCTGTTGGCGATGCGCACCACCTCACTGGCTGCGCGCGCCACCGCGTCCTCGTCGTCGCCGACGATGTCGCCGATCAGCACCATCTTCGGCAACGCGCCGCCGCGGCCACCGCGCTTGCTCTTGGTGGTGTAGTCCACCGCCTTCAGATAGCGGTCGTCGAGGTGCTCGAGGCCGGCCAGCAGGACGGGCGCAGCGCCCTGTCCCTGCCTTGCCGAGCCCCCGGCGCGCTGCTGCGAGAACATGAAATCCTTGATCTCGACGATCGACGGCACCGCCTCGCGCGGATTGCCAAAAAACTCCAGGCAGACGGTGCGCACGTGCGGCGGCATGCGATGCAGCACCCAGCGTGCCGAAGTGATCAGACCGTCGCAGCCCTCCTTCTGCACGCCGGGTAGGCCGGCCAGGAACTTGTCGGTGACGTCCTTGCCCAACCCCTCCTTGCGAAAGCGTGCACCGGGAACGTCCAGGCGTTCGCGATGCTCGACCTTGCGACCGGCCTCGTCGAACCAGCGCAGCTCGAAGCGCGCGATCTCGACGTCGTGGATCTTGCCGAGGTTGTGGTCCAGGCGCTCCACCTCGAGCCAGCGGCCCTGCGGCGTGACCATGCGCCAGCTCGCCAGGTTGTCGAGGGCGGTGCCCCACAGCACGGCCTTCTTGCCGCCGGCATTCATCGCGATGTTGCCGCCGATGCAGCTCGCTTCGGCCGACGTCGGGTCGACCGCAAACACGTAGCCGGCCGCCTCGGCAGCGTCGGCCACGCGCTGCGTGACCACGCCGGCCTCAGTGCGGATGGTCGGCACCGGCGTGTCGACGCCGGGCAGCGCGATGAGCTCGACGTCGCCCATGCCTTCGAGCTTCTCGGTGTTGATGACCGCGCTCTTCCAGGTCAGCGGGATCGCACCGCCCGTGTAGCCGGTGCCGCCGCCGCGCGGCACGATCGTCAGGCCCAGCTCGATGCAGCCGCCGACCAGCCCGGCGATCTCGTCTTCGCTGTCGGGCGTCAACACCACGAACGGGTATTCGATGCGCCAGTCGGTGGCGTCGGTCACGTGCGAGACGCGCGATAGACCGTCGAATTTGATGTTCTGCTTGTCGGTGTGACGCGCCAGCACGCGCCGTGTGCGCTGGCGCAAGTCCCACACCGCGGAAAAGTGGCCGGCGAAGCGGCGCACCGCGTCATGCGCCAGCGCGAGCAGCTCGCCCACCGCAGCGTCACGCGCGGCGTCATCGGCCGGCGTGCGCCGTTTCTCGATCTCGACCAGGCGGTGCGACAACGCATCGATCAACGCGCGGCGCCGCTTCGGATTGTCGAGCAGGTCGTCTTCGAGGTAGGGATTGCGCTGCACGACCCAGATGTCGCCCAGCACCTCGTACAGCATGCGCGCCGAGCGGCCGGTGCGGCGCTCTTCGCGCAGCCGCGACAGCACCTCCCATGCGCGCTCGCCGAGCAAGCGGATCACGATCTCGCGATCGGCGTACGAGGTGTAGTTGTAGGGAATCTCGCGCAGGCGCGGCGCCTCGGCACCGTCTTCGCGGTGCGACCCTTTGGCCAGCGGCGGCAGCGATAGCGGTGCGTTCATGGAGCGCTCAGAGCCTCATCTGGCGATCAGACCCAGGCGACGCCGTCACGGCCCGTCGATGCTCGATGTTACCGCAGTGCAACAACGGCTCTCGAGCGCGTGGTCGCGGGCAAAACGCGGCGGGTATTCCCGCTTGCCGCTGGCGCGCCATCCATGACAGAAACGGCGCTGTCATCGAGCCGCGCGAACATCGCCGGCTTTGTTCTTCCAGACCTTCGCACGGAGTGTTCATGAATCGGAGATCGGTCGTTCTGGGTGGCGCCGTCGTGGCGGCGTTGGTGGCGGCGCCAGCGCACGCGCAGGTCGAGGTGCAATGGTGGCACTCGATGGGCGGCGCGCTCGGCGAGTGGGTGAATGACCTGGCCAAGGACTTCAACGCCAGCCAGAAGGACTACAAGATCGTGCCCACGTTCAAGGGCAACTACGACGAATCGATGACTGCGGCGATCGCTGCCTTCCGCTCCGGCAATGCGCCGCACATCCTGCAGGTATTTGAAGTCGGCACCGCGACGATGATGGCAAGCAAGGGCGCCATCATCCCGGTGGGCCAGGTGATGAAGGACGCTGGGATGAAGTTCGACCCGTCGGTCTACGTGCCGGCGGTGGCCGGGTACTACACGGCACCCAATGGGCAGATGTTGAGCTTCCCCTTCAACAGCTCGACGCCGGTCTTCCACTACAACAAGGACGCGTTCAAGGCCGCCGGGCTCGACCCGGAGACGCCGCCGAAGACCTGGCCCGAAGTCGCCCTGGCGGCGGCCAAGCTGAAGGCCAGCGGTCACAAGTGCCCGTTCACGACGAGCTGGATCAGCTGGACGCAGCTCGAAAGCTTCTCGGCATGGCACAACACGCTGTTCGCCACCAAGAACAACGGCTTCGGCGGCCTCGACACGCGCTTGGCCTTCAACACCCCACTGCACGTGCGCCACATCGAGAACCTTGCCAACATGGCCAAGCAGGGCTTGTTCGTCTACAAGGGGCGCGGCAATGCTGCCGATTCGACCTTCGTGTCGGGTGAATGCGCCATGATCACTGGATCGTCCGCGCTGTACGGGAACGTCAAGCGCAACGGCAAGTTCGCCTATGGCATCGGCACGCTGCCGTATTACCCTGACGTGCAAGGCGCGCCGCAGAACACGGTGATCGGCGGCGCCAGCCTGTGGGTGATGTCGGGCAAGAAGCCGGCCGAGTACAAGGGCGTGGCGCAGTTCTTTTCGTACCTGTCCAAGGCCGACGTGGCGGCCGCCAGCCATCAGCGCACCGGCTACCTGCCGGTGACGATCCCGTCGTTCGAGCTCACCGACAAGAGCGGCTTCTACAAGCAGAACCCCGGCACCGACGTGTCGGTGACCCAGATGATCCGCAAGACCACCGACAAGTCGCGCGGGGTGCGCCTGGGCAACTTCGTGCAGATCCGCACCATCATCGACGAGGAGATGGAGAACGTCTGGAGCGGCAAGAAGAGCGCGAAGGAAGGGCTCGACGCGGCGATGCAGCGCGGCAACGAGCAGCTCGAGCGGTTCGAGAAAGCAAACAAATCCTGATCCGGTCATGACGACACCCACGCTTGCGGCTGCGCCGCTGCTCTGCCCCTTGGGGGGGCCCTCAGTCGCCTGGGGGCGGCCCGGCGCCGACTGATGGCGGTCGAGAAGCGCGTCCTCTTCAAGAGCTGGTGGCTGCCGTGGGTGCTGATCGCACCCCAGATGGCGGTCATCACGATCTTCTTCTTCTGGCCGGCTGCGCAGACGGTGTACCAGAGCGTGCTCACGCAGGACGCGTTCGGCACCTCGACCACGTTTGTCGGCGCCGAGAACTTTCAACGATTGTGGAACGACCCGACTTACCTCGCGTCGTTCTGGACCACCGCGGTCTTCTCGGTGCTGGTGGCGGTGATCGGGCTGTCGGCCGCGCTGCTGCTGGCCGTGATGGCCGACCGTGTGGTGCGCGGCGCCACGATCTACAAGACGCTGCTCATCTGGCCCTATGCGGTGGCACCGGCCGTGGCCGGCGTGTTGTGGCTGTTCATGTTCGCGCCTTCGGTGGGCATCGTCAGCTACGCGCTGCGCGCGCTCGGCTTCGACTGGAACCACCTGCTCAACGGCAACCACGCGATGGCACTGATCGTGCTGGCCGCGGTGTGGAAGCAGATCTCGTACAACTTCCTTTTCTTCCTCGCCGGCCTGCAGTCGATCCCCAAGAGCCTGATCGAGGCCGCCGCGATCGACGGCGCGCGGCCGTGGCGGCGCTTCTGGACCATCGTGTTTCCGCTGCTGTCACCGACGACGTTCTTCCTGCTGGTCATCAACATCGTCTACGCGTTCTTCGAGACTTTCGCGGTCGTCGACACCGCCACCAACGGCGGGCCCGGCAAGGAGACCTCGATCCTGGTCTACAAGGTGTACTACGACGCCTTCAAGGCACTCGACCTCGGCGGCTCGGCGGCCCAATCGGCCGTGCTGATGGCCATCGTCATCGTGCTGACGGTGCTGCAGTTCCGCTACGTCGAAAAGAAGGTCCAATATTGATGAACCCCCCGCCAAGCGGCCCGGGGGCCGCCTGTCCCTTGGGTGAGCATCACCAGCGGTCCTGCAGAGCGGCGTCCGCTTGGAACGAGGCGAGCGTCTGACATGGTCGAGCGCGACAAAGCCGGTAGAGCGATCTCGCACCTGGTGTTGATCCTGGGCGTGTGCATCGTCGCCTTCCCGGTCTACGTGACCTTGATCGCATCGACGCAGACTTCGGAGCAGATCGTGCAGACGGTGCCGATGTCGCTGGCGCCTGGCGGCCACATGCTCGAGACCTACCGGGTCGCGCTGTTTGGCGGCGAGACCAGCTATGGCAGCCGGGTCCCGCCGGTGGCACCGATGATGTGGGTGAGCTTCGTGTCGGCGATGGTGATCTCGCTGGGCAAGATCGCGATCTCGCTGCTGTCGGCATTCGCTTTTGTCTACTTTCGCTTTCCCGGCCGATCGATCTGCTTCTGGATGGTGTTCGTCACGTTGATGCTGCCGGTGGAGGTGCGCATCTTCCCGACCTACCAGGTGGTATCCGATCTGCGAATGCTCAACACCTACGCCGGCCTGACGATCCCGTTGATCGCGTCGGCGACTGCGACCTTCCTGTTCCGACAGTTTTTCCTCACGGTGCCCGATGAGCTGGTCGAGGCCTCGCGCATCGACGGTGCCGGACCGATGCGATTCTTCATCGACGTGCTGGTGCCCCTGTCGATGACGAGCATCGCCGCGCTGTTCGTGATCCAGTTCATCTACGGCTGGAACCAGTACCTGTGGCCGCTGCTGGTCACCACCGACGAGAACCGCTACCCGGTGGTGATGGGCATCAAGCGCATGTTCGCAGGTGGCGACGCGGCCAACGAGTGGAACGTGATCATGGCCACCGCGATCCTGGCGATGTTGCCGCCGGCCTTCGTGGTGCTGCTGATGCAGAAGTGGTTCGTCAAGGGCCTGGTCGACACCGAGAAATGAGCCCACCCCCGAAACGGCCTGGCGGCCGCCTCCCCCTCCAGAGGGCAACACCAGGCGAACGGCGAAGCCGGATCGGCGGTGTCCGCATGGGGACGCGCCACTGGAGTGGCGCGGATCTCGTTCAGTTTGAGGTGCGTTGAATGGGAGCTATTTCAATACGCAACGTCGTCAAGCGCTACGGCGTCGGCCCGAAGGCCAATCAGGTGATCCACGGCGTCAACGCCGAGATCGCGGACGGCGAGTTCATCGTCATCGTCGGCCCATCGGGATGCGGCAAGAGCACCTTGCTGCGCATGGTGGCGGGGTTGGAGGAGATCTCCAGCGGAGAGATCTCGATTGCCGGGCGCGTGGTCAACGACATCGAGCCCGCCGAGCGCGACATCGCGATGGTGTTCCAGAACTACGCGCTGTACCCGCACATGACGGTGTACGACAACATGGCGTACGGCCTGAAGATCGCCAAGGTCAGGGTCGACGAGATCAAGCAGCGCGTCGACAAGGCTGCCGGCATCCTGCAGCTCGGCGCCTTCCTGCAGCGCAAGCCGCGCGAGCTGTCGGGCGGCCAGCGCCAGCGCGTGGCGATGGGCCGCGCGATCGTGCGTCAGCCGCAGGTGTTCCTGTTCGACGAGCCGCTGTCCAACCTCGATGCCAAGCTGCGCGCACAGACGCGGCTGGAGATTCAAAAGCTGCACCGCGAGCTGCGCGTGACATCGTTATTCGTCACGCACGATCAGGTCGAGGCGATGACGCTCGGTCAGCGGCTGATCGTGATGAACGCGGGCCACATGGAGCAGATCGGCACACCCGAAACGGTGTATGCGCGGCCGGCCACCACCTTCGTCGCTGGCTTCATCGGCTCGCCGCCGATGAACCTGCTGCGCGGCCGCATCGACGCCTCGAACTTCGTGGTCGACGGTGCCGTGCTGCCCCTGGCGGCGCCTGCGCCACACAGCGGCGACGTGCTGCTCGGCCTGCGGCCCGAGCACGCCGAGCTGCGCCCCGGCGCGGCTGGCTGGCCCTTGCAGGTGGAGATGATCGAGATGCTGGGCGCCGAGCGGCTGGTGCACGGGCGCCTGGGCACGCTGCCGTTCACCGTGCGGCAGGACTCGACCCTGCCGGCGCCGACGATCGGCGCGACGCTGCCGCTGCAGCCAGCCGTCGGCCACTTGCACTGGTTCGACAACGCGACGCAACATCGCATCTGACGATGGCGCCGTGGCCGTTTCCGCTGTGGATTGCGCACCGCGGTGCCGGCAAGCTGGCGCCCGAGAACACGCTGGCAGCGTTTCGACTCGGGGCCTCGCACGGCCACACCGCTTTCGAATGCGACGTCAAGCTGAGCGCCGATGGCGTGCTGTTTCTGCTGCACGACGACACGCTCGATCGCACCACCAGCGGCCGCGGCGCCGCCGGCCCGCGCCCCTGGGCCGAGCTGTCGCGGCTCGATGCCGGCAGCTGGCACAGTGCGGCCTACGCGGGCGAGCCGATCGCGAGCTTCGAGGCGATTGCCGCCTACTGCACGGCCAACGCACACCGGGTCGACCTCGAGATCAAGCCGAGCCCCGGCGCCGACCTGGAGACCGGCCGCGCGGTGGGTCATGCAGTGCGCCGGCTCTGGCACGGCACGCCGGTGTTGCTGAGCTCGTTCAAGACGCAGGCGTTGACCGGCGCGCGCGACAGCGCGCCCGAACTGCCGCGCGCGCTGCTGCTGGACAAGCTGTGGCCCGGTTGCCTGGAGACGGCCGCATCGCTCGAGTGCGCGGCCATCATCACCGACCACCGCTTGATGGATGCGCCACTGCTCGCGCAGATCCACGCGGCAGGGCGCCGAGCGCTGGTGTACACGGTCAACGACGAGCCGCGCGCGCGCGAGTTGATCGCACTCGGCATCGACAGCATCGTCACCGACGCGGTCGACCGCTTCGGGCCGAAGGCGCCGCTCGTGCCCTGACGACGCTGAGGGCAGTGCTCGGCCGCAGACGAATGCGGCTTTAGTCAGGTCGCGGTGGGCTCCTGCGCCTCCTCGACCCCCCGCACGCGCGCGTAGACCGCGGTGTCGCGCGGCTGGCCCTGCACGTCGCGCGAGTCGCGCCGCAGCACGCCTTCGAGCGTGAACGCACAACGCTCGGCGACCGCGCGGCTCTTGACGTTGTGACTCGCCATGCGAATCTCGACGCGCTGCGCGTCCAGATGGTCGAACGCGAAGCGCATCAGCGTGCGCACCGCTTCGGTGATGACGCCGCGGCCGTGTTCGCCGCTGCGGCGCCAGTAGCCGATCTCGAAACGCGGCACGCTCCAGTCGCCGCGGTGCAGCCCGGTGCCGCCGAGCAGCCGGCCGCAGGTGCCATCGCCCGCGCGCTCGAAGATGAACAACGGCATGTCGCTGCGCTGCGCGAAGCGTGCTGCCATCTGGCGGCAGGTGAGCTCCGACTGCTCCGGCGTCGGCGTGCTCTGCGCCCACGGCAGCCAGGGTTTCAGCTCGTCGAGCGACTGCGCCACGGCCTCGTTGAGCGCCGCGCCGTCGCCGGCGCGCGGCGCGCGCAGCAGCAGCCGCTCGCTGCCGAGGGCCGCGGGCCAATCGATCATCAACGGGTCGATGGCGGACATCAGGCGTGCTCCAGGGCTGGCGGTGCGTGCAACGTGGCCTCGCTGCCGAACTCCGCGTGTGCGCCGTCGGGTTTGGGCAGCACCCGCACCCGGCGGATCGTCGCCAGCCCGATCGCCGCCGCGGCCAGCAGCAGGCCACCGACGCCGGCGAACGCCAGCGCGGCACGCAGCCCCACGTGTTCGCCGAGCCAGCCGCCGATCAGCGCGCCGGGTCCGGCGGGCAACAGGATCAGCCAGCGCATCGTGCTGGTCATGCGGCCGAGCAGCGGCTCAGGCGTCACCGCCTGACGCATCGCCAGAAAGTTGATGAAGATCAGCACAGCGCCCACGCCGAACATGAACAGCATGAAAGCAAACGCGGCCACGCCCCAGGCATCGGCCGGCGCGAACGCGAGCAGCAACCAGCCCGCGCCACATACCGCGATGGCCAATGGCAGGCTGGGCCCGGGGCCGATGCGGCGGCTCAGCCGGTTGCCGAACACGCTGGCCAGCACGGTGCCGGCGCCCAGGGCGACGAAGCAGCCACCGATCTGTTGCTCGCTCAAGCCGAGCACGCGCGTCGCGAACAGGATGTTGACCACCATCGCCGCCTGATGAAACATCTGCCAGCAACCCACCACCGCGGCCAGCGCCACCAGCAACCGCGTGCCGGCGACGAAACGCAGGCCGGCTTGCAGATCGCGCCAGAAATGCGCATCGGCGTGCGCCGCTCGACGCTCGTGCACGCGAATGCCGCGCAGGATCCACGCCGACCACAGCAGCATCACGCCGTCGATCAACAGCGCCACCGGCGCACCGAGCAGGCGGATCAGCAGACCGGCCAGGCCGGGGCCGACCACTTCGGCGCCGGAGCCAGCGAGCGCGTTCTTGGCATGCGCCTCGACCAGCCGCTCGCGCGGCACCACTTGCGTCAGCACGATCTGCGCCGCACTGCCCGCCGTGGTGAACACGGTGCCGAGCGCGAACGCCACCACGTACATCCAGGGCATCGTCAGCACGCCGAGCGCCCACGCCAGCGGCACGCTGGCCACGGTGAGCGCGAGCGCGACTTCGCCACCCACGTACACCGGCAGCTTGCGCACACGGTCGAGCCACACGCCCGATGGCAGCGAAAACAGCACGAACGGGACGATCTCCATCGCCGTCAGCAGGCCCATCTGCGTGGGCGTGGCATGCAACAGCACCGCGGCGGTCAGCGGCAGTGCCAGCATCGTCACCTGGCCGCCCAGCGAACTGACCAGGATCGACGTCCACAGGCGTCGATAGGTGGCGTCGCGCAGCAGGTCGTCGGCAGCGGGCGTCAAGCGCCGGCGAAACGACTCGAGCTGTTGAAGGATCCTTGTCATTGTCTTCTCCGCGATGGCTGCGCGTCCTCGTGGGACGGCGCCTTCAGCTTGCTCTGCAACGGCGGGTGGTGCATAGACCACCTTCCCGCCGACTTCTCAGCGGGCTTCGATCGGAAGCAGGGACTGAGAAGCTGCTACTGGAATGCGAACGAACCGTCCGCATCCACGCACAGGACCGACGACGAGCGGCCCGCGGCCCAACTGGCGGGGCCCTTGGACTCGGGCTCGATCAACTGCAGGCCCATCGAGGCGGCGAGTCCCAGGGCCACCACGGACGCACGCACGATCAGCGTGCCGCGGTCGGCGCGTCGACGTGGGTGGATGTGATCGCTCATGGTGCTGCACTCCCGCCAGAGGGGTGCGTGATGCTAACAGCGTGCCCGGCGGTGCCGCAAGTGGGCGCCGGGCTATGAGCGGTAGTCTGCGTTGATGCTGACGTAGTCGTGCGACAGGTCGCAGGTCCAGACCTCGCCGGTCGCGTCGCCGCGGTGCAGGTGCACGCGCACCGTGATCTCGCTTTGCTTCATCACACGCTGGCCCTGTGCCTCTTCGTACTGCGGGTTGCGGCCGCCCCGACGCGCGACGTGCACGTCGTCGAGGTGGAGGTCGATGCGGTCTGGGTCGAGGTCGGCGATGCCGGCGTAGCCCACCGCCGCCAGGATGCGGCCGAGGTTCGGGTCACTGGCGAAGAACGCCGTCTTCACCAGCGGCGAATGCGCGATCGCGTAGGCCACGCGGCGGCACTCGGCGACGTCGCGTCCGCCCTCGACGCGCACCGTGATGAACTTGGTCGCGCCTTCGCCGTCGCGAACGATGGCCTGCGCCAGCTGCGCCGACACCGCCACCACCGCCTCGCGCAGCGTGCGCCCGTCGGTGCTGTCCAGTGCATCGATGCCGGCATGGCCGGCCCGCTGCGTGGCCATCACGATGAACGAGTCGTTGGTCGACGTGTCGCCGTCGACCGTGATGCGATTGAAGCTGAGATCAGCGGCCTGGCGCACCAGTTGGTTCAGCGCGCCGGGCGCGATCACCGCGTCGGTGGCGACGAAGCCGAGCATCGTCGCCATGTCGGGACGGATCATGCCGGCACCCTTGGCGACGCCGGTCACCGTGACGCCGCGGCCTGCGATCTGGATGCGCCGCGACGCTGCCTTCGGCACCGTGTCGGTGGTCATGATGCCTTCCGCCGCGTCGAGCCACGCTGTGGCGTCGAGCGCGCGCAGCGCAGACGGCAGCCCCGCTTCGAGTCGCTCCACCGGCAGCGGCTCCATGATCACGCCGGTGGAAAACGGCAACACCTGCTGCGGGTCCACCTTCAACTGGAATGCGAGCGCCTCGCAACATCGACGCGCGCGCGCCATGCCATCGCTGCCGGTGCCGGCATTGGCGTTGCCGGTGTTGATCAGCAGCGCACGGATGCCGCGCGCCGCGCTCAGATGCTCGCGGCACAGCTGCACCGGCGCCGCGCAGAACCGGTTGCTGGTGAAGACGCCGGCGACCGCTGCACCCTCGTCGAGCGCGAACACCACCAGATCCTTGCGATTGGCCTTGCGAATGCCCGCCATCGCGACCCCGATGCGCACGCCGGACACGGGATGAAGGTCGCTCGCGAGCGGCGCTTTCAGATTGACGGCCATGGGGCCCTACGCCAGCTTGCCGTGGCAGTGCTTGTACTTCTTGCCGCTGCCGCATGGGCACGGGTCGTTGCGGCCGACCTTCGGCACGCTCAGCACCTGCGTGTCCCGATCGGCCTCCTCGGAGACGCTGCCGTCTTCGTTGGGGTGCGTGTAGGTCACGTTGCTGACCTGGCTGGCACGCTCTTCGATCGCCTGCGCGGCTTCGCTCACCTGCTCCTGGGATTGGATGCGCACCGTCATCAGCAGGCGCGTGACCTCCAGCTTCACCAGGTCGAGCAGCTGAGCGAACAGCTCGAAAGCCTCGCGCTTGTACTCCTGTTTCGGGTTCTTCTGCGCATAGCCGCGCAGATGGATGCCCTGGCGCAGGTAGTCGAGCGCCGCCAAATGCTCGCGCCAGTGCGAGTCGATCGACTGCAGCAGCACCATGCGCATGAACGGGTTGAACTGGTCTTCGCCGACCAGCGCCATCTTGCCGGCGAACATCTGGTCGGCCGCCGCGACCACCTTTTCGACGATGTCCTCGTCGGTGATGGTGTCGCTCTTCGCGACCTCGGCCTGCAGGTTGACTTCGAGCTGCCACTCGTCGCGCAGCACCGTCTCGAGGCCGGGCAGGTCCCACTGCTCCTCGACACTCTCGGCCGGCACGTAGGTGCGCACCACTTCGGTCATCGCGCTCTTGCGCAGGTTGGCGATCTGGTCGGCCACCGATTTCGACTCGAGGATCTCGTTGCGCTGCTGGTAGATCACCTTGCGCTGGTCGTTCGAGACGTCGTCGTATTCGAGCAGCTGTTTGCGGATGTCGAAGTTGCGTGCCTCGACCTTGCGTTGTGCGTTCTCGATCGAGCGGTTGACGATGCCAGCCTCGATCGCCTCGCCCTCGGGCATCTTCAGGCGGTCCATGATCGCCTTGACGCGGTCGCCCGCGAAAATGCGCATCAGTGGATCTTCGAGCGACAGGTAGAAGCGTGACTGCCCTGGGTCGCCCTGACGGCCCGAGCGGCCACGCAGCTGGTTGTCGATGCGACGGCTTTCGTGGCGCTCGGTGGCGATGATGCGCAGGCCGCCCTCGGTCTTGACCTTCTCGTGCAGGCCCTGCCATTCGTCCTGCAGCTTGCGGATGCGCTGCGCCTTGTCGTCGGCCGCGACGGCCTCGTCGGCTTCCAGGAACTGGATCTGCTTCTCGACGTTGCCGCCGAGCACGATGTCGGTACCGCGGCCCGCCATGTTGGTGGCGATCGTGATCACGCCGGGGCGCCCGGCCTGTGCGACGATCTCGGCCTCCTTGGCGTGCTGCTTGGCGTTGAGCACCTGGTGCGTCAGCTTTGCCTTGTCCAGCAGGCTGGACAGCAACTCGGAGTTCTCGATCGAGGTGGTGCCCACGAGCGTCGGTTGACCGCGCAGGTGGCATTCGCGGATGTCCTCGAGCACCGCGTTGTATTTTTCGGTCGCCGTCTTGTAGATGAGGTCGTTCTCGTCTTTGCGGATGGTCGGCCTATTGGGCGGGATCACCACCGTCTCGAGGCCGTAGATCTCCTGGAATTCGTAGGCCTCGGTGTCGGCGGTGCCGGTCATGCCGGACAGCTTGCCGTACATGCGGAAATAGTTCTGGAACGTGATCGAGGCGAGCGTCTGGTTCTCGCTCTGGATCTGCATGTGCTCCTTGGCTTCCACGGCCTGGTGCAGGCCGTCGCTCCAGCGGCGCCCCGTCATCAGGCGGCCCGTGAACTCGTCGACGATGATGATCTCGCCGTTCTGCACCACGTAGTGCTGGTCGCGGTGGAACAGATGATGCGCGCGCAACGCCGCATACACGTGGTGCATCAGCGTGATGTTCCCGGGGTCGTATAGGCTCGCACCCTCCAGCAGCAGGCCTTCCTTCGACAGCAGCGCTTCGGCGTGCTCGTGGCCTTCTTCGGTGAGGTAGATCTGCCGGCTCTTCTCGTCGACCGTGAAATCGCCGGGCTCGATGACGCCCTCGCCGGTGCGCGGATCGGCCTCGCCGATCTGCTTTTTCAGGCCCGGCACGATGGCGTCGATGCGCACATACATCTCGGTGTGGTCTTCGGCTTGGCCGCTGATGATCAGCGGCGTGCGTGCCTCGTCGATCAGGATCGAGTCGACCTCGTCGACGATCGCATAGTGCAGGCCGCGGGCGACGCGGTCGGCCACCTCGTAGACCATGTTGTCGCGCAGGTAGTCGAAGCCGAACTCGTTGTTGGTGCCGTACGTCACGTCGGCAGCAAAGGCCGCCTGCTTCTCCTCGCGCCCCATGCCAGGCACGTTGACGCCCACCGTTAGGCCGAGGAAGTTGTAGATGCGGCCCATCCATTCGGCGTCGCGGCGTGCCAGGTAGTCGTTGACGGTGACCACGTGCACGCCCTTGCCGGTGAGCGCATTGAGGTAAACCGGCAGCGTGGCCACCAGGGTCTTGCCCTCGCCAGTGCGCATCTCGGCGATCTTGCCCTGGTGCAGCGCGATGCCGCCGATCATTTGCACATCGAAGTGGCGCATGCGCAGCGCGCGCTTGCCGGCCTCGCGCACCACCGCAAAGGCCTCGGGCAGCAGATCGTCGAGCGCGGCACCTTGCGCCAGGCGCTGCTTGAACTCATCGGTCTTGGCGCGCAGCGCGGCGTCGTCCAGCCGCTCGAAGCCGCCCTCGAGGGCATTGATGCGTTCGACCACGCGCCCGAACTGCTTGAGCAGACGGTCGTTGCGACTGCCGAATATCGATGTGAGGATCTTGGGCAACATGCAAGCTAGGAGTGGGTGTACGCGGCCAAGTTCTGCCGCCGCACAGCGGCACCCGCGGCGCTACCGAGGGAACCGGCGACTTTCAGCGTTGCGCCGGGCCGGGCGTGTCGCGAAAAGGCGGCAGTTTAGCAGCGCGACCACGCCACGCCGGCCCAGCGGCCTGCGCGCCGTTTGGCCCTCAGGGGGTGCTGTCGCTCTCGGCGCCTGCCGGAATGCGCGCAGGCATGGGCACCGGCAGCGGCGCCACCCCGCCGGCGGCGCTCGGGTCTGGCGACTGAGCCGGCGTGGCCCAAGCCGCTGGCGCCTCGCCGCTGGCGCTCGCGCTGATGCTGCGCCGTTTGGGGGTCCGTGCCTTGGCGGGTGATGACGCGTCGGCCACCGTCGTCGGCGACGCCACCTGGCCCGCCAGGAAGCGGGCCGGGTTTTGCTGCACGCCGGACAGCAGCACCTCGAAGTGCAAGTGCGGCCCGGTCGAACGGCCGGAGGTGCCGACCTCGGCGATTTTCTGTCCGCGCCTGACCATTTGCCCGACCTTGACCAGGAGCTTCGAGGCGTGCGCGTAGCGCGTGATCAGTGCGTTGCCGTGATCGATTTCGATCATGTTGCCGTAGGCGGGGTGCACCTCGCTGACCACCACCATGCCGCCGGCAGCGGCCTGGACCGATGTTCCGACATCGGCCGGGAAATCGAGCCCGGTGTGCAGCGCGGCGCGCCCCGTGATCGGGTCGATCCGGAAGCCAAAGCCCGATCCCACCGGGCCCTCCACCGGGTGGCTGCTGGGCACCAACAGCGCCTGCAGCTTGACTTCGAAGAGACGCGACTCCACCAGCGTGAACAGGTCGCTGCCGAGGTCGGCACGTTCGTCGAGCCGATCGATTGCATCGTTGAGCTGCACTGCGCTGGGCCGCGACAGCGGCACGAACGGGCCACCCTGCCCGCCCTTGGCGCGCACCGGCAGCGCCTTCAGATCGTCGGTCTTGACGCCAGCCATGCCGGTGACGCGCTCGCCCAGCGCCTCGAGCTTGACCAGTTTGGCCTGCATCTCGCCGACGCGCTGCGCGATCGCGTCGAGGTTGTCGCGCATCACGCGCTCTTGCTGCTGCAGTTCGTCGCGCACCATCAGCTTGACCAGCTGGCTCGCCACCGGCCATCCCTCGCGCGCAGCGGTGAGGAAGAAGTAGTGGTACACCAGCGCGGCGATCACCATGAGCACTCCGCTGATCAGCAGCGCGCCCAACACGACGTGCCAGCGCCGCAGATGCAGCACGCGCGTGCGCACGAGGCTCGAGTCGGTGATCAAGATCTGCATCGTTAAACTCCTGGCATGCCCGCTCGCGTGCAACCGGCAGTGCCGCTGGCCGACGCGCTGCAAGACAGCGAACCGCTGGCACGCCTGGCCGAGCGTTTGAAAGACTCCAGGCGGCGCTTCGAGTGCATCGAAGCCCTGCTGCCGCCGTCGTTGGCCGCCCAGGCCAAGCCCGGCCCGGTGGACGTACACGGCTGGACTTTACTGGCGCGCACCCCGGCGGGGGCTGCCAAATTGCGTCAACTCGTGCCGCTGTTCGAAGCGCAGTTGCTGCAAGCCGGCCATGCGGTCCTGCCGATTCGCATCAAAGTGCAACCAGCGTGATGCGTGTGGCGGTCGTGGTGCCGACTATCTGACTCGAACAGATGACCTACCGCTTACAAGGCGGTTGCTCTACCAACTGAGCTAAGTCGGCGCGCGCGCGATTGTAGGCGTCGCCAATGAAAGGCCCCGTGCACGCCGCCGCGGTGCATCGCGTCCCCGACCTGCCTACTTCACGCGCTTGAGCGACGGGCGGCTGCCACCGGGCGATGCCGGAGGCTCGGGCGCGGGATCCTTCGGATCGGGCTCGCTGGGCAGGAGGCGTGGACCACTGGGCGGCGCGGTTGGCGCCTCATCGGTCGAGGCGAGCCGCAATCCGCGCCCCGGTTCGGGACGCGCCTCGATCGGTGTGGGCTGCCCTTCCCCACCTTCGGCCTGCGGCGCTGGAAACGCCATGCCCTGGCCGTTCTCGCGCGCGTAGATCGCCACCACGTGATCGATCGGCACCACGATGTCGCGCGCCACGCCACCGAAGCGTGCCTTGAACTCGATCGTGTCGTTGCCCAGGCGCAGACCGCTGGTGGCTTCGAAGCCGATGTTGAGAACGATCTCGCTGTTCTTCACATACTCCATCGGCACCTGCACGCTGCGGTCCACGAACACCGCGACGTACGGCGTGAAGCCGTTGTCGGTGCACCAATCGTGCAGCGCGCGGATGAGGTACGGCCGCGTCGAGCTGCCCTGCGATTCGGCACTGCCCGGTGGTTTGCTCATCGCGGCCTCGGCGCACTGCTACTTGCGCATCACCTTTTCCGACGGGGTCAGGGCCTCGATGTAGGCCGGCCGCGAGAAGATGCGCTCGGCATACTTCAGCAGCGGCGCCGCGTTCTTCGACATGTCGATCCCGTAAAAGTCCAGCCGCCACAGCAGCGGCGCGATCGCGACGTCGAGCATCGAGAAGTCGTCGCCGAGCATGTACTTGTTCTTCAGGAAGATCGGCGCCAGCTGCGTCAGACGGTCACGGATCTGAGCCCGTGCGCGCTCGAGCTGCTTGTCGGTCGGCTTGATGCCCCTGTTCTCGAGCACATTGACGTGTGCGAACAGTTCCTTCTCGAAGTTGAGCAGGAACAAACGCACGCGCGCACGCGCCACCGGATCGCCCGGCATCAACTGCGGATGCGGGAACCGCTCGTCGATGTACTCGTTGATGATGTGCGACTCGTACAGGATCAAGTCGCGCTCGACGAGGATCGGCACCTCGTTGTACGGGTTCATCAGCGCGATGTCTTCCGGTTTGGCGAAAAGGTCGACGTCGCGGATCTCAAAGTCCATGCCCTTCTCGAACAGCACGAAGCGGCAGCGGTGCGAGTACGGGCAGGTGGTTCCGGAATAGAGCACCATCATGGCAACGAACTCCCTGAAAACGAATGTCTAACGGCGGCGTCGGCCCGGCGCCGATGCGCGCGCTCACGTTGTCTGTGCGGACGCCCGCTGGCGGCGCCGCACGGCGCTCACTTCACGTCTTTCCAGAACGCGGCGTTCATGCGCCAAGCGACGACGGTGAACAGGCCCAGAAACAGCAGCACCCACACGCCAATGCGCACGCGCTGATTCTGCGCGGGCTCCGCCATCCATTGCAGGTACGCCACCAAATCGGCCACGGCGGCGTCGTACTCGGTTTTGCTCAGCGTGCCCGCGGTGATCGGCTCGAAGTGGTCGAACGCGTGCGCGGTGGACTTCGGATCGTGCGGGTCGGGCCTCTCGACGAACACGGCACGCTGCTGGCCTTGCAACTCCCACATCACGTGCGGCATCGCCACGCTGGGAAAGACCAGGTTGTTCCAGCCGGTGACCTTGGTGTCGTCGCGGTAGAAGGCGCGTAGATAGGTATACAGGTAGTCCGCCCCGCTGCCGTCGCCGCCGGAGCGCGAACGCGCGACCAGGCTCAGGTCGGGCGGGGCTGCGCCGAACCACTCCTTGCCCTGCTTGGCGTGCAGCGCGACGGTCATCGTCTCGCCCACCTTCTCGGCGGCGAACAGCAGGTTGCCCTTGATCTGCTCTTCGGTCAGGCCCACCGCCGGATCGGTGAGCCGGTTGTAGCGCATCGCCGACGCGGCATGACAGTTGAGGCAGTAGTTGACGAACAGCTTGGCGCCGTTTTGCAGCGCCGCGACGTCGGTGACCCGCTCCTTCGGAAAATGGTCGAGCGGTGGGCCACCTTCGGAGCCCCAGGCCGCCAGCGCGCAGACCGCCAACAAGCTGATGAGAAGTCGCTTCATGGTGTGTGGGCTCTTTCTCAGTGGCCGGCGAACGTGACGCGATCAGGCACCGGCCTGAACGTGCCGAGCCGGCTCCACCACGGCATCAGCAAGAAGAAGGCGAAGTAAATCAGCGTGCACAGTTGCGACACGCGCTCGAGCAGCGAACCGCTCGGGGCCGCCGGCTGCGTGCCTTGGTAGCCGAGGATCAGGAACGCGACCACGAACAGCGCGAACACCAGCTTGTGCCAACCCGGGCGGTAGCGGATCGACTTCACGGGGCTGTGGTCGAGCCACGGCAGGAAGAACAGGATCATTACCGCACCGCCCATCAGCACGACGCCCCAGAACTTGGCATCGAAGTACTTCATCAGGGCGATCAACACGACCGCGGCGATCAGCAGCCCCACGCGCGCCGCCATCGAGGCCTTGCCGCGCACCAGGTTGAACAGCGCCGCCAGCGCGACGATCACGCACAGCGCGTTGACCATCGGGTCGGTGGTGGCGCGCAGGATCGTGTAGTAGGGCGTGAAGTACCACACCGGCGCGATGTGCGGCGGTGTCTTCAGCGGGTCGGCCGGGATGAAGTTGTTGTATTCGAGGAAGTAGCCTCCCAGCTCGGGCGCGAAAAACATCACCGCGCAGAAAATGATCAGGAAGACCGACACGCCGAGCGTGTCGTGCGCCGTGTAGTACGGGTGGAACGGCACGCCGTCGAGCGGGATGCCGCGCGCGTCCTTCTTGGCCTTGATCTCGACCCCATCGGGGTTGTTGGATCCGACGTCGTGCAGCGCCAGGATGTGCGCCACGACCAGCCCGATCAGCACCAGCGGCACCGCGATCACGTGGAATGCGAAGAAGCGGTTCAGCGTGGCGTCGCCGACCACGTAATCGCCACGGATCAGCAAGGCGAGATCGGGGCCAATGAAGGGCACCGCTGCGAACAGATTGACGATCACCTGGGCGCCCCAGTAGCTCATCTGGCCCCAGGGCAGCAGGTAGCCGAAGAACGCCTCGGCCATCAGGCAGAGGAAGATCGCGCAACCGAAGATCCACACCAGCTCGCGCGGCTTGCGATAGCTGCCGTAGATCAACCCGCGGTACATGTGCAGGTAGACGACGATGAAGAACGCACTCGCGCCGGTGGAGTGCATGTAGCGGATGATCCAGCCACCCGGCACGTCGCGCATGATGTACTCGACCGATGCGAACGCATTGGCCGCATCGGGCTTGTAGTGCATCGTCAGGAAGATGCCGGTCACGATCTGGATCACCAGCACCAACATCGCCAGCGAGCCGAAGAAGTACCAGACGTTGAAGTTCTTCGGCGCGTAGTACTCCGACATGTGCTTGCGGTACTCGACGAACATCGTCGGGAACCGGTTGTCGAGCCATGTCATCAGCTTGACGCCGATCGGGGCACCGGCGGGGGCTTCCTTCATCTCAGCCATCAATGACCTCTGTGGGTGTCGGCAAGGGCGGCGTGAACAGTGCGAGCGGCGGGTGCCGCGCCTGCGTCAGGCCTTCTTGTTGTCTTCGCCGATCAGCAGCTTGCTGTCGGACAGGTACATGTGCGGCGGCACCTCGAGGTTGTCGGGCGCCGGCTTGTTCTTGAACACCCGGCCGGCCAGGTCGAACGTCGAGCCGTGGCAGGGGCACAGGAAGCCGCCTGGCCAGTCATCGGGGAGCGACGGTTGCGCGCCCGGCACGAACTTGTCGCTGGGCGAGCATCCCAGGTGCGAGCAGATGCCCACTGCGATGAAGTACTCCGGCTTGATCGAGCGCCACTCGTTCTTTGCATAGGTGGGCGTCGGATACTGGGTGCGCTGCGACTGCGGGTCAGCGACCATCGCATCGGTCTTCTTCAGCGATGCCAACTGTTCGGGCGTGCGGCGAAGAATCCAGACCGGCTTGCCGCGCCACTCGACGACCATCTTCTCGCCGGGCTTCAGGCCGCTCACATCGGCCTCCACAGGCGCACCGGCGGCCTTGGCGCGCTCCGAGGGGGTGAAGCTGGCAACGAACGGCACCGCCGTGGCCACACCACCGACTGCCCCGACGCCGCACGTGATCATGACCCAGTTGCGACGGGCGGGATCGGCGACTGACTCAGCCATGAAGTTCCTTGGTTGTTGAGGCCCGCAAGCGAGCAACTGCTCATTTTAGCGGACGCGTCAAGCCCTCCCGGCGCGGCCGCCAGCGCATTGACAGCGCGTGGCCAGGCGCAATACTGCCCGCGGCCCTCGCCTGGCCGCGACAACCACGAATAAGGAGCGAGCATGAGTTTCACCAGCGAGTTCAAGGAATTTGCGATGAAGGGCAATGTCGTCGACCTCGCGGTCGGCGTCATCATCGGTGGCGCGTTCGGCAAGATCGTCGACTCGGTGGTCGGTGACCTGATCATGCCTTTGGTGGGCAAGTTGCTCGGCGGCCTCGACTTCAGCAACTACTTCATCCCGCTGGCGGGCCAGACTGCGACCAACCTCGCCGACGCTAAGAAGGCCGGTGCGGTGTTCGCGTACGGCAACTTCATCACCGTGGCGATCAATTTCGTGATCCTGGCCTTCATCATTTTCATGATGGTCCGGCAGATCAATCGGCTGCGGAGCCAGACACCGCCACCACCGGCAGCGCCACCCGAGGACATTCAGCTGCTGCGCGAGATCCGCGACGCCCTGAAGCGCTGACTCACTGCGCCGCTCAGCGCCGACAAGCGGTGCGGCCGCCCCGTTGCAAGTCGCTCGAATTACCACTTTCGCAACTGAAGGTAACGCCGCTGTCGAGCGAGCGCGCATAGCGTGAATCACGCCCCAATCACGCCGCGTTTCGCGCGCTGCCGTCGCAGTCGGTGGCCGCATACTGGCTGGACCACGCGGTCCTTCGGCCACGATGACGACAACCACGCCCACGCGCCTGCCCGCAGCGATCGAGACCGCCTTGCAGCGGGTGCGGCTGGCTGCGCGCAAGGCGGCTGAAAAGAGCGTCAACAGCCTCGGTCTGGCGGCGTTGTCGGCCAACAGCACTGCGCAGCGTGACGCGCTGTTGGGCGGCCAGTTCGAGCTGAACCGCAAGCTGGCGCTGTTCACCGCCACCTTCAACGAGTCGATGGAAGAAAGCGTTGCACGCGAAGCGATGCCGCGCACCACGCATTCGTCCGGGCCGACCACCTGGGACATGATGAGCCTGGTCGCGGACCACGAGGTCGAGATCAAGGTACTGGCCGACCGCTTTGCGCTCGACATCCAGAACCAGTGCGAGTGGGAGTTGCGCGAGCTCGACACGTACATGGGCGCGGCGCTCCACTTAAAGACCGCCGACAGCGATCGCAACCCCCTGCGCCCGGAGATCATTGGTCGTGCGCTGGTGCGTGCGATCGAGGCCACCACCGAGCGACCCGAGGTGCGCAAGGCGCTTTCGATCGAGATCGGGCGCAGCCTCGCCGGCGCGATGCGCCAGACGTATCTCGACGTGATGGGCGATCTGCGCGCCGCCGGGATCAAGCCGCTGAAGATGACCGTGCGCGGCACCGAAGGGCCCGGCTCCAACGTGGGTTCGGTCGACACCGGCTACGAGCAGCCGCGCAACACCGGCTCGAGCGCCAGCGGGGTGTTCTCCGGCCTTGGCGCACTCGGCGACAGCAGCGCCGGTGGCAGCGCGGGCTTTGCGCGCAGCAGCCGCGGCAGCGGGGTCGACGGCTTCGCCTCCAGCGTGCGCGATGGCGCGACGCATTTCCCGGCCACCGAGGTCTCCACGGGCACCGCGGGCCGCGGAACGGGCAGCGGTGCCACGCTCGGGCAGATCGATCCCGAACTGATGGGGCTGCTGCGGCGGCTGGCTTACACCACGCCGTCCGAAGTGATCTCGGCACCCACCACCGGCGGAGGGCTAGGGGGCACGATCAGCCGCCTGCACTCCGGTGCCGGCGGCTTGGCCGGCGCCAACCTGATCGTCGCGCACCGCGACGAGTTGCGCCAAGCTGCAACCGGCGCGCTCGATCACATGGTGATCGACGTGGTCGGCAGTCTGTTCGATCAGATTCTGTCGGACCCCAAGGTGCCACCGCAGATGGCACGCCAGATCGGCCGCCTGCAGCTGCCGGTACTGCGCGCGGCGCTCGGAGACCCCACGTTCTTCTCGTCGCGCCGGCACCCGGTGCGGCGATTCGTCAACCGCATCGCGTCGCTGGGCGTGGCGTTCGACGATCTCGACAGCGAGGACGGCAAGGCGTTCCTCAAGCTGGTCAAGGAGCTGGTGCAGGAGATCGTCGAAGGCGACTTCGACCAGATCCAGCTCTATGAGCAAAAGCTCGAAGCGCTCGAGCAGTTCGTCGTCGACCAGAACCGGCAGGACGTGCAGCGCCAGGGCAAGGCCGACGAGGTGCTGGCGCACAAGGAGAACCAGCTGCGCCTGCAGCAGCGCTATGCCGCGCAACTGCGCCACGGGTTGCAAGATGTGCCGGCGCCTGACTTCCTGCGCGACTTCGTCTCGTCGGTGTGGAGTCAGGCGGTGATGAAGGTTGCGCTCAACGAAGGGCACGACAGTCCTTCGGTGGCGCGTCTGCGTCTGGCCGGGCGCGACCTGCTGATGAGCGTGCAGCCGAAGGGTTCGCCGACGCAGCGCAAGGCTTTCCTGATCGCGTTGCCGACGCTGATGAAGACGCTGAACGCCGGCATGGACTCGATCCAGTGGCCAGAGGTCGCGCGCAAGGATTTCTTCGGCAAGCTGCTGCCGGCGCACTCGGAGTCGCTGAAAGGCGAGGCGATGCGCACGCTCGACTTCAACCTGCTGCTCAAGCAGGTCGACGGCGTGCTCGGTGCACCGATTCCGAAGGCCGCCGACCTGCCGCCGATGCCGGCGGCCGAGCTGCCAGTGCTGCTGGACGCGGTACAGGCCAACACGTTCACCGAGGCCGAGGCCAAGGCGATCGGCCTGGTCGACGAGCAGTCGTTCGACTGGAGCGGCAAGGTCGACGTCGAGCTGGAGGCCGAGCCCGACGTGCGCGAGGTCGACATCCAGATCGACGGCATGCCAGAGCCCGAGCCGGTGGAGCCATCGCGCGGCAGCACGCTGGCCGACCACGTGCAGATCGGCTTCGCCTACCAGATGCACATCGACGGCCAGTGGCAGAAGGTGCGCCTTGCGCACGTCAGCGCCGGCCGGACGTTCTTCGTGTTCACGCGTGGCCACAAGCACCTGCGCACGGTCTCGATGACCTACCGCATGCTCAGCAAGATGTGCGAGAGCAACCGCCTGCGCGCGTTCGAGCATGCCTACTTGCTCGAACGCGCCACCGCGCGGGCGCGCGCTCAGCTGGCGCAGTTGAGCGTGGGTGGCGGCAAGGCGGCGCCGGCAGCTTCAGCGAAAAGCGACCCCTCCGTTCAGCTCATGCGCCATTGAAATCGCGGCGCGCAGGCTGGCGGCGTCGGCGACGCCGCGACCCGCGATGTCGAACGCGGTGCCATGGTCTGGACTGGTGCGCACGAATGGCAGCCCCAGCGTCACGTTGACTCCGCGTTCGACCCCGAGGTACTTCACCGGGATCAACCCGTGGTCGTGCGTCATCGCCACCACGTAGTCGAACTCGCCCGGATGCCCGGGCGCGTGACGGGCTCGCATGAACACCGTGTCGGGCGCATGGGGTCCGCTGGCGTCGATGCCATCAGCGCGCGCGCGCTCGATCGCCGGCGCGATGACGCGTGCCTCTTCATCGCCGAACAAACCGCCCTCGCCTGCGTGTGGATTCAGCCCTGCCACCGCGATGCGCGGCCGCGCCAAACCGCTGCGCACGCCAGCCCGGTGCGCGTGCGCGATCGTGGTGGCGATGCGCTCGACGCTGAGCAACTCGATCGCCTGCCGCAGCGCGACGTGGATGGTCACCAGCACGACGCGCAGCTCGTCATTGGCCAGCATCATCCGCACCTCGGGCGCTGGCCCACCCCCAGCGGCGAGCGACTGCAGCATCTCGGTGTGCCCAGGGAACGGCGAACCCGCGGCGGCGAGCGCCTGCTTGTTCACTGGTGCGGTCACCAAGGCTGCCGCGCGTCCGTCGAGCATCAGCGCGGTCGCGGACTCGATGCAGCGGATCGCCGCGCGGCCCGCATCGGCGTGCACCCGGCCCATCGGCAGCGCGGTCAGGCCGGCCGGCAGGCCGGGCGGCGGCCACACCCCGATGCAGCGCGGCGGCAGCTCTCGCACCTGCGCCGGCCGGTCGAGCTCGGCCACCGGCCAGTCCAACCCGCACGCAGCGAGCGCGCGACGCATCACCGCGACGTCGCCCACCACCACGCAGGGCACTGGCAGCGGCTGCGTCAGCGCCCGGGCGAGCACCTCCGGCCCGATGCCGCACGGGTCGCCCATCGTCAGCGCCAGCACAGACGGGTTCGGGTCCATCGGTTCAGGCCGGATTGGCAATGTCGATGAACCGATGCTCGAGCCCGAAACGCGATGCGAGGTGCTCGCCGAGGGCCGGCGCGCCGAAGCGCTCGGTCGCGTGGTGTCCGCAGGCGACAAAGGCGACGCCGGTTTCGCGCGCGATGTGCGCCTGTGGCTCCGAGATCTCGCCGGTCACGTAGGCGTCGACGCCGGCGGCGATCGCGGCCTCGAAGTAGCCCTGTGCGCCGCCGGTGCACCAGCCGATACGGCGCAGCGGCCGGCCGTCGCCGGCGACCACCGTCGGCGCCCGCGCACACACGCGCTCGGTGGCGCGCGCGAGCGACGCGAGAGTATTCAACGCGTCGGCAGGTGATGCAAAGCCGAGCTCCTGCTCGCCGAATCGCGCGTCGCACCGCAGCCCGAGCCGGGCCCCGAACTGCGCGTTGTTGCCGAACTCCGGGTGGTCGTCCAGCGGCAGGTGGTAGGCGTAGAGGTTGAGGTCATGCGCCAGCAGCAGCGCCAGACGGGCACGCAGCCAGCCGGTGATGCGGCCGTCCTGGCCACGCCAGAACAGCCCGTGATGCACCAGCACCGCATCGGCGCGCTCACGCACCGCCGCCTCGATCAGTTCGAGGCTGGCGGTCACCCCCGAGACGACGCGGCGCACCTCGGGGCGGCCCTCGACCTGCAGACCGTTCGGCCCATAATCCCGAAAGCGGTCGACGCCGAGCAATTGCCGCAGGTGCGATTGCAGTTGGTCGCGCAACACCATCCTGGCCATCACCTCGTGCGAAGACTCTGGCTCGTATTCTCGCAGGCGGTCACCGTGGCGCTGGCCGTGCTGTTCGTGGTGGGCACACTCAAGCCACAGTGGATCACCCACGCTCCGGCAATCACGCAGCCCGACGTGGTGGCGATCCGCACCGCCGCGCCACCCACCAGCGTGCCGGCGCTGTCGGCCGGCAGCCTGAGCACCGCGGTGCACCGCGCAGCGCCTGCGGTGGTGAGCGTCAACGCCACCAAACTTGGCGTGCGCAACCCCCACGAGACCGACCCGTGGTACCGCTACTTCTTCGGCGACCGCTCGCCCGGCGACGTGCAGCGCGGCGTCGGCTCCGGGGTGATCGTGTCACCCCAGGGCTATCTGCTCACCAACAATCACGTGGTCGAAGGCGCCAATGAGATCGAGGTGCGCTTGCCCGATGGCCGCGAGGCCAAGGCAAGGCTGGTCGGCACCGACCCCGATACCGACGTGGCGGTCCTGAAGGTCGACATCGACAAGCTTCCGGCGATCACGCTGGGCGATGTCGAGTCGCTCCAGGTCGGCGACTTGGTGCTGGCGATCGGCAACCCATTCAACGTCGGCCAGACCGTCACCTCGGGCATCGTCAGCGCGCTCGGGCGCAACCAGCTCGGACTCTCGACATTCGAGAACTTCATCCAGACCGATGCGGCGATCAACCCCGGCAATTCTGGCGGCGCGCTGGTCGACGTCAACGGGCAGTTGGTGGGCATCAACACCGCGATCTTCTCGCGCTCGGGCGGCAGCATGGGCATCGGCTTCGCTATCCCCGTCGATCTGGCACGCCAGGTGATGGAAGGGCTGATCAAGGAGGGCAAGGTCACACGCGGCTGGATCGGCGTCGAGCCACGCGACCTGCCGGCCGAATACGCCGAAAGCTTCAAGCTGCCGATCAAGGATGGCGTGCTGATCGCCGGCGTGTTGCAGGACGGCCCGGCCGGCAAGAGCGGCCTGAAGCCGGGCGATGTGGTGATCGCGGTCGGCGAGCGGCCGGTAACCAACACCGTGCAGCTGCTCAATGCAGTGGCGGCGCTCAAGCCCGGCAGCGAAGCGACGCTCGGGGTGCAGCGCGGCGCGCAGGCGCTGCACGTCAAGCTCACGGTGGGCCAGCGGCCGCCTGCGCAGCGGCGTCCGCCTCAATGAGCGACGCTGCCAGCCTGCAGCACACTCACGACTCCTTGGCCGCCGCAGCCTCTTCCTCCGGCGCCTTGGTGGCGCGGATAAACAGCCGCGCCGACCAGATGCCGATCTCGTACAGCAGGCACAGCGGAATCGCCAGCGACAGCTGCGACACCACGTCGGGTGGCGTGACGATCGCCGACACGATGAACGCCACCACGACGAAATAGCCGCGGAACTTCTTCAGCTGCTCGATGCTGACCACGCCGATGCGCGCCAGCACCACCACCGCCACCGGCACCTCGAAAGCAATGCCGAACACCAGGAACAGCGTCAGGACGGTGCCGAAGTACTGCTCGATGTCCGGGGCGGTGTTGATCGACGTCGGCGCCACCGAGACGATGAACTTGGTGAGCGCCGGGATCACGATGAAGTAGCAGAACGCGACACCGGCGAAGAACAGGATCGTGCTGGACACCACCAGTGGCAGGACGAACTTCTTCTCATGGGAGTACAGGCCGGGCGCGACGAACGCCCACACCTGATACAGCACCACCGGCAGTGCGATCAGGAACGCCCCCATCAGCGTGATCTTGAGCGGCACCAGGAACGGCGAGAACACGTTGGTGGCAATCAGCTTGGTGCCGGCCGGCAGGTTGTGGGTCATCGGCGCCGACAGCAGGTCGTAGAGGCTGCCCGGGCCGGGCCAGATGCACAACGCGATGAACACCACGATCACAGCGCCGAACGCGCGGATCAGGCGATCACGCAACTCCACCAGGTGGCTGACGAAAGGCGCTTCGGTTCCGGCGAGTTCGTCTTTCGGGTCGTCTGTGGCCATCGCCTCGTCACCTCGGGCGCGGCGGCCTGAAGCGCGCCACCCGCGCCGCGCCCGACTGTGCCTGGCGGCGGATGCCCTGGCGTTGCTTGAACCATACCGGCGTGGCGCCGCGTTTGAGGCGCCACTTTTTATTGGGGTGCTTGTAGCTCGGTGGCGGCGGTGCCAGCGGCTCCACCGGCATCATCGGCATCGCCCCGGGCTCAAGCCCGTTGGTGGCGGTGTTCCAGCTCGACTCGAAAGCCTGATTGGCTTCGTTGACCTCGCGCTGCACGGTGTTCTGGATGTCGCTCGCTGCGGTCTCGAACTGCTTCTTCATCTTCTGCAGTTCCTCGAGCTCGATCGACCGATTGACCTCGGCCTTGACGTCGGCCACGTAGCGCTGCGCCTTGCCGATCAGCGCACCCACGGTACGCGCCACGCGCGGCAGCTTCTCGGGGCCGATCACGATCAGCGCCACCGCGCCGATCAACGCGATCTTGTCAAAACCGAAGTCGAGCATGCGTCATGCGGGCGCGCGCCCGCTCGTCAAGACTTGCTCTTGGCTTCGACATCGACCGTATTGGCGTCGACCGGCCTGCCGGCGGTCACCTGCTGCGGCGGCGCGGGCGGCGCCTCGGCCGACGACGTGCCGTCGCGCACGCCGTCCTTGAAGCCCTTGACGGCGGCACCGAGGTCGGAGCCCATGTTCTTCAGCTTCTTGGTGCCGAAGATCAGGACCACCACCAGCAGCACGATCAGCCAATGCCAGATGCTGAACGAACCCATGTTGAATCTCCCGAAGACGAACCGTTGATTTTAGGCTGCGGGTTCGGTTCCCCACGTAGTCACTCGCATGCCCGGCCCGCTCGCGAGGCGTATGCCCGGATGGCGTGCCGACCCGTTGGGGTCGACGTGCCGGGTCGGGGCCGGATCTCCACCCGCTCCGGTGGCGCCGGCCTGCAGGCGCAGCCTGCCGCGCTCACCCTTTCAGCCAAGGACGCGGGCCACCCATCGCGTGCACGTGCAGGTGCATCACCTCTTGCAGCCCATCGCGGCCGGTGTTCACCACATGGCGGAATCCGTTGGTGACCCCGAGGTCGCGCAGCAGGCGAGGCGAAATCGCCATCATGCGGCCCAGCAGCGCCGCGTCGGCCTCGGTGACGTCGACCATGCTCTCGATGTGCTGCTTGGGAATCAGCAGGATGTGCACCGGCGCCCAGGGATGGATGTCGTGGAAGGCGATGATCTCGTTGTCTTCGTACACCTTCTTTGCCGGGATCTGACCCGCGGCGATCTTGCAAAAAATGCAGTTTGGATCGGCTGCCATGCCTCGCCCCTTGCCTCACGCCGGATGCACCGGCTTGCCTTCGCTGAGCTTGAGCCAGCCCTTGACGACGCGGTAGATCGCCCACACCCAGGCGACGAACAGGATCGCGAAGCCCACCAGCGCGATCGCCAGCACGATGCCGACCACGGCCCACAGCAGGCCCCACCAGAAGGTGCGGATCTGCCAATCGAAATGGCTTTCGTAGACAGTGCCCTTGGTGTCGTCGCGCTTCACGTAGTTGACGATCACGCCGACGACCGCGGTCACGCCCCACAGGAAGCTCAGCGCCTGCAGCAGGTAGACCATCATCGTCACGTTCTTGAGCCCGGCCAGTTCCTCCGGCGACTTCGACGCGCTGGTGCCGACGACCTCGTTGTTCATCGATCTTCTCCCTCGCGCGACACCTGCTTGCGCAGCGCCTTTTCCTCCAGGCCCGACAGGCCCTCGCGGCGCGCCAGTTCGTCGAGCACGTCCTGCGGCTTCAGCCCGAACGCGGCCAGCGCGACCATCGCATGGAACCACAGGTCGGCCATCTCGGCGACGATGCGCTGGCGGTCGCCGTCCTTGGCGGCCATCACGGTCTCGGTGGCCTCCTCGCCGATCTTCTTCAAGATCGCATCGGGTCCTTTGGCGAACAGCCGCGCCACGTAGCTCTTGTCGGGGTCGCCGCCACGGCGTGACTCGATCACTGCCGCCAAGCGCGCCAACGTGTCGCCCGACCGCTCGGTGTTGTCGCTGCTGCTCATTTGTAGATCGTGGCCGGGTCTTTCAGCACCGGCTCGACGCTGCGCCACGCACCGTTTTCGTGGCGCTGGAAGAAGCACGAGTGCCGCCCAGTGTGGCAGGCAATGCCCGGCTGGTGGCCGAGCTGAGTCACCTTCAGCAGGAGCACGTCGTTGTCGCAGTCGAGGCGCACCTCGTGCACCTGCTGCACGTGGCCCGACGCTTCGCCCTTGTGCCACAGGCGCTGGCGTGAGCGGCTCCAGTACACCGCCTGACCCGATTGCACGGTGCGCGCCAGCGCTTCGCGGTTCATGTGCGCCAACATCAGCACGTCGTTGCTGCCGACTTCCTGCGCGATCACCGGCACCAGGCCGTCGGCATCCCACTTGATCTGGTCGAGCCACTCCATGCGGCCAGTGTAGTCAGTCGGCGCGGGCATGCCCCGCCGCGCGGCGATGTCCTGCCCGGTCGCGCCGGTGCCGTCATTCGGCATGGGTGGCGCCGCGGTGGCCACGTTCGGCGGCGAACCAGCGCAGCACCGGCACGGTGCCGGGCAGCACCGGGCGGCTGCGCACCGGGAGCTCCTCCCAGGCCATCGCCTGCCGCTCGCGCATCTCGAACTGGCCCGCCCACTCGAACACCTTGCAAAAGTGCAGCCGCACCCGCGCATGCGGGTAGTCGACCAGTCCGACGTGCCACGGGTGCACCGCGCCGATCGTGATGCCGAGCTCCTCGTGCAGTTCCCGCCGCAGCGCCTGCTCGACCGACTCGCCCGGCTCGAGCTTGCCTCCCGGGAACTCCCAGTAGCCGGCGTAGACCTTGCCGGCCGGCCGCGACGTGAGCAGGAAGCGTCCCTGGCCGTCGACGAGCACGCCGACCGCCACATCGACCGGTCGCCGCGTCGCCGGCGCCGCGGCCTGCGCCGTCTCAGGCATGGTCCAAGCCGTCGGGTGTCGGCATGTCCGGCGACGGCGGCAACGTCTCGTCGCGGTCGTGGTCACGGCCGGCCCAGTCACGCGCGAACTGGTAAGCGACCCGGCCGGACCGTGAGCCGCGCTCGAGCGCCCATACCAGCGACGGCTTGAGCGCGGACTGCACTGCAGCCTCGGTGACGCCGAACGTGCGCAGCCACTGCGCAACGATCGCCAGGTATTCCTGTTGGCTGAATGGATAGAAACTGATCCACAGCCCGAAGCGCTCGGACAGCGAAATCTTCTCCTCGATCACTTCGCCGGGATGCACCTCGCCGTCGTCGGTGTGCGTGTAGGTCAGGTTTTCCTTCATGTATTCGGGCAGCAGGTGGCGGCGGTTGCTGGTGGCGTAGATCAGCAGGTTGTCGCTGGTGGCGGCCACCGAGCCGTCGAGCACCGACTTCAGCGCCTTGTAGCCGGGCTCGCCTTCGTCGAAGCTCAGGTCGTCGCAGAACACGATGAAGCGCTCGGGCCGATTGGCCACCAGCTCCACCAGGTCGGGCAGCTCGATGAGGTCGGACTTGTCGACCTCGATCAGCCGCAATCCGCGCTGCGCAAACTCGTGCAGACACGCCTTGATGAGCGAGCTCTTGCCGGTGCCGCGCGCCCCGGTCAGCAGCACGTTGTTGGCTGGACGGCCGCTGACGAACTGCTCGGTGTTGCGCCGCAGGCGCTCCATCTGCGCATCGATCTCCTTCAAGTGGCTCAGGCGGATGTCGAACACATGCTTCACCGGTTCGAGCTGCGCGCCGGTGCTGCGCCGCCGGTAGCGAAATGCAATCGATGCGCTCCAATCGGGTGCCCGTGGCACCGGCGGCAGCACCGCCTCCAGGCGCGTCAGCAGACGCTCGGCATGGTCGATCAGCTGCTGCAGGCGCTCATCCATCGCGCACAGTGTAGAGGGCGGCCGATGTCGGCCAGCCGAGGCGCGGGCTCGACGGTCTCACACTGCAAGCACGCGGCCGTCGGCGATCGCGAACAGGCGGTCGCCCTCCTCGCGCGGCAGCGCGTGCGAGCCGGTGAACTCGCCAAATGCCGGCAACACGCCGACCCGCGCGCCGAAGTGAAAGCACGGCAGGCGCAGGCGGTCGGCAGCGCGCCCGATCGTGACGCACGGATGCACGTGGCCCGCCAGTGCGTAGCCGCGCGGCGAGGCCGACGGCTCGTGCATCAGCTGGTAGGGACCGCATGGCCATGGCGGGTCGACGACTTCGATGCGCAGCTCGCCCGGCAGGCGGCCGGCGCGCGCGTCGTGGTTGCCGCGCAGCAGCGTGACGCGCAACGTCCCATGCGTGGCGCGCCACTGCATCACCGCAGCGCGCGTCGCGGCCGCCCAGGCTCGCGACGAATGCACCAGGTCGCCAAGCACGATCAGGTGCTCGGCACCGGTGGTCGACAGCGCGGCGCTCAAGCGCGCCAGCGTGCCGGCGGTGGTGCCGGCCGGTACCGGCACGCCGAGCCCACGGAACGAGGCCGCCTTGCCGACGTGCACGTCGGCCACCAGCAACGCTCGCTGCGCGGGCAGATAGGCCGCGCGTTGCGGCAGCAGCTGCAGCGTCGCGCCGCCGACCTCGACCTGCAGCATGCGAAAGGCCGTTCGAAAAACCCGTCAGGCAGTCAGGCGCTGCAGCGCGGCGTCGAGGTGTTCGGTGGGGTTGCGCTTGAAGCCCGAGCGCGCGTAACGCTGCAGTCGGCCGACCACGAACGCCGTGATCACCGAGGCCAGCGCGCCGGCGTCGACAGTGGGTGTCATCGAGCCGGCGCTCTCGGCAGCCTGACGCAGGCTCTGGCGCAATTGCGATTCGACTCGGTCGAAGAACTGGTTCATGCGCACCGTCAGGCGCTCATTCTCGAACACCAAGGCGTCGCCGACCATGACGCGCACCATGCCCGGATTCTTCTCGCCGAACTGCAGGATCAAGGTGACGATGCGCTGCGCCTGCGCGCCGCCAGACTCCTCGCGCTCGGTGATCTGGTTGACCAGCGTGAAGACGCTGCTCTCGATGAACTCGATCAGTCCCTCGAACATCTGAGCCTTGCTGGCGAAGTGACGGTACAGCGCCGCTTCGCTGACGTCGAGCTTGGCCGCCAGCGCGGCGGTGGTGATGCGCTCGGCGCCGGGCTGCTCCAGCATCGACGCCAGCGTCTGCAGGATCTGGACGCGGCGCTCGCCGGGCTTGGGCCGCTTGCGGGTGTGGGGGACGACAGCAGCGCCGTCGCCGGCCTCCACGGGTCCCGCCTCAGCGCCGGACGAGGTTCCCGTGGCGTCGGAGTCGGGCACGTCGATCATGGAGCAGGCAGCAGTCGGCAGGAGGGCCGCGGCATTCTGGCATAGGCCGACACTGCGGCCGCGTGCAGGTAAATACTTACTGAAAAGCAGTGGCGAGCGTGCCGGAGTTCACCGCGCCGCGCCCACCACGCGCCGCAGCAAGCGCAGACCCAATAACCGATGGTCTACGTAGGGCGGCCGGCCGGCCCAACGCCGTGCGGTTCCGGCCGAACGGCGCCAGTAACGCTGCAGCCACACCGTGCGCAGGCCCACGCGGCGCGCCGCCTTCTGATGCGCCAGCGTGTCCTCCACCAGCACGCAGCGGCCCGGCGCCACGCGCAGGCGTGCGCAAAGCGCGCGCAGCATGCGCGCGTCCGGCTTGGGTCGCAGTCGACCGAACATCGCCATCTGCTCGATCGTGATCACACCGTCGAACAGGTGCTCGATGCGCAGGGCGCGCAGCACGCGCAGTGCATAGGTGCGCGGCGCATTGGTCAGCACCAGCTTGCGGCCCGGCAGGCGCGCAAGCGCCGCGAAGTCATGCCGATGCCCGCTGACCCGCGCCTCGAGCCCGGGCAGGCGATGCGTGTCGTGCAGAAAGTGCGCCGCCTTGACGCCGTGGTGGCGCACCAGCCCGAGCAGCGTGGCGCCGTAGCGCTTGAAGTAGCGCTGGCGCAACGCGTCGGCCGACTCGGGCGTCAGCGCGAGCTCGCGCTGCATGTAGCGCTGCATCGCCTCGCGCAGCTCGCCCATCACGGCGCGACCGGCGTCGTGCAGCGTGTCGTCGAGGTCGAACAGCCAAATCGGGCGCCGGTGCACGTTCACGGGTGTCGGACCCACTTGCGACGCGGCCAGGTCATCGTCCACGCGCGCTGAAGCGGTCTCGATCGTGGCGACGACGCTCCCGGCATCGATCCGAACGGACGCGCTCAATGCGACCGTATCATCGTGCCGTAGGCCTGATCGCTGAGGATCTCCAGCAGCATCGCGTGCGGCACGCGCCCGTCGATGATGTGCACCGCGTGGACGCCGCCCTTGGCAGCATCGAGCGCGCTGGCGATCTTCGGCAGCATGCCGCCCGAGAGCGTGCCGTCGGCAAAAAGCTCGTCGATCTCGCGCGCCGACAGGTCGGTCAACAGCTTGCCGCTCTTGTCGAGCACGCCCGGCGTGTTGGTCAGCAGCACCAGCTTTTCGGCCTTGAGCACCTCGGCCAGCTTGCCGGCGACCACGTCGGCGTTGATGTTGTAGCTCTCGTTGTGTTCGCCGAAACCGATCGGGCTGATCACCGGGATGAACTGGTCGTCTTGCAGCGCACGCACGACGCTGGGGTCGATCGCGACGATGTCGCCCACCTGGCCGACGTCATGCTCCTTGTTCGGGTCGTCCTTGTCGATCATCTTCAGCTTGCGCGCGCGCACCAGGCCGCCGTCGCGCCCGGTCAGCCCCACTGCCTTGCCGCCCGCGTGATTGATCAGACCGACGATGTCCTGCTGCACCTCGCCGGCCAGCACCCACTCGACGACTTCCATCGTCTCCTCGTCGGTGACGCGCATGCCCTGGATGAAGGTGCCCTTCTTGCCGAGCCGGCCGAGCGCCTCCTCGATTTGCGGGCCGCCGCCGTGCACCACCACCGGGTTCATGCCCACCAGTTTCAGCAGCACCACGTCTTCGGCAAAGTCTTGTTGCAGCGCCGGATCGGTCATCGCGTTACCGCCGTACTTGATGACGATCGTCTTGCCGTGGAACTTGCGGATGTAGGGCAGCGCCTGCGCCAGGATCTCCGCTTTCTCGCGCGGCGTGATGTGGGCGAGGTCCAGTGCCGTCGGAGTGGGCGTCGATGACATGCGGGCGCTGCGAAGCGAAGGTGGCGGCGATTGTAGGCACGGCACCGGCACACTGCTGTCGTCTGGCCGGTGCTGGCACGACGCTGCGGCCCAGACGGCGTCGCACGGCCACCGCCATTGAGCCCACACCTGCGACGGGGATGGTGCGCCGACTTTGCTCGGCACCCGGCGCAAGGCACACTGGCCGCATGAGTGCCACCCCGCACCGCCACGACCTGCGCCCGTTCGTGCACGCGCATGCCTTCGGCGACGCCGCGGCGCCCAAGCGCGAACTCGCGCTGTGGTGGGTGACCGGCATCACGTTGGTGACGATGGTGCTCGAGCTGGTGGTGGGCTACTGGAGCGGCTCGCTGGCGCTGGTGGCCGACGGATGGCACATGGGCACGCACGCGCTGGCGCTCGGTGGTGCGGCCCTCGCGGCGCACCTGTCGCGCCGCGTGCACGGCAGCGAGCGCTTCGCGTTCGGCGGCTGGAAGATCGAGGTGCTGTCGGCCTACTCCAGCGGCCTGCTGCTGTTGGCGGTGAGCGTGTGGATCGCGATCGACGCGATCGGCGCCTTGTGGTCGCCGCATCCGATCGCCTATCTGCAGGCCATCGTCGTTGCGGTGATCGGTCTGATGGTCAACGCGGCGTGTGCGTGGCTGTTGACACGCGGCGGGCAAGCGCATGGGCACGCCCACGGGCCCCAGGCGCACGACCACGCCCACGCACATGACGCGGCACATGCGCACGGCCACGATCACGCACACGACGGGTCGCCCGCGCACGATGCTGCGCCGCCTGCGCGGGCGGCTGCGCACCGGCCCAGCGCCCATGTGCACCACGACCACAACTACCGCGCCGCCACGCTGCACGTGCTGGCCGACGCGCTGACCTCGGTGATGGCGATCGTCGCCCTGGCCGGCGGCATGGTGTGGGGCTGGCGCTGGCTCGATCCGCTGGTGGCGCTGGCCGGCGGTGCGCTGATCGCACACTGGGCGCTGGGCGTGCTGCGCGACGCTGCGCGCTGCCTGGTCGATGCCAGCCCGGATCTGGAGCTGCGCAACGCGGTCCGCGGCGCAATCGAGACCGACGACGACGCCCGGGTGGCCGACTTGCACGTCTGGCAGGTTGGCCCCACCGCCTGGTCGGCGGTGGTGAGCATCGTGGCCGACCGGCCGCTCGCACCCGAGACCTACCGCGCGCGCCTGCACGCGCTGGCGGGCCTGCAACACGTGACGATCGAGGTGCACCAGTGCCGCGGCGAAGCGGGGGCGTCGCATCGGTGACGCGCGCACGCGCATGCGTGGCTACGATGCGCGATCGACCCCAACGCACCCGGAGACCGTCATGGCCGTGAGTACCGCCACCAACCACCAGATTCGACTGGCCGCACGGCCCGCTGGCTTGCCCCAGCCGAGTGACTGGCAGCACACCGAGGAAGCAGTGGCCGACCCGGCCGATGGCGGCGTGCTCGTCAAAGTGCTCGCGCTGTCGCTCGACCCGGCGATGCGCGGCTGGATGAACGAGGGCAAGAGCTACATCCGCCCGGTGGAGCTCGGCGAGGTGATGCGCGCCGGCGGCGTCGGCCGGGTGGTGGCGTCGCGCAGCCCGAAGTTCGCGGCCGGTGACGTCGTCGCCGGGACCTTCGGTGCGCAGGAATTCTGGTCGGCCTCCGGCGAACAGTTGCCCAAGAGCGGACTGCACAAGGTCGATCTGCGCCTTGGCAGCGTCACCCAGTGGCTCAACGTACTGGGCATGCCTGGTATGACCGCCTACTTCGGCCTGCTCGATGTCGGCGCGCCCCAGCCCGGCAACACGGTGGTGGTCTCGGGCGCCGCCGGTGCGGTTGGGCAGACCGTCGGGCAACTGGCCAAGGTCAAGGGCTGCCGCGTGGTTGGCATCGCCGGCGGCCAGGCCAAGTGCGATTGGGTGATCAGCGAGCTCGGCTTCGACGCCTGCATCGACTACAAGGCCAAGGCACCCGCAGGCGCGCAGCGCTGGGACGCGGTGCGCGAAGGGCTGAAGGCGCACTGCCCGAACGGCGTCGACGTCTACTTCGACAACGTCGGCGGCGACATCCTCGACGCCGTGCTGGCGCGGCTGGCGCGCAAGGCGCGCGTCGTGATCTGCGGCGCGATCAGCCAGTACAACAACACCGGCGCGATGAACGGGCCCAAGAACTACATGTCGCTGCTGGTCAACCGCGCCCGCATGGAAGGCATGGTGGTGTTCGACTATACCGAGCGCTTTCCCCAGGCGGTAGCCGAGTTGTCGGGTTACCTGAAGGACGGCCGCATCAAGAGCAAGGAAGACGTCGTGCGCGGCGGCATCGCCGCCTTCCCCGCGACGCTGCTGAAGCTATTCTCGGGCGAGAACTTCGGCAAGCTCGTGCTGCAGCTGGCCGACGACTGATCGCGCGGTGCCATTTCAGTTCGCGCTGCCAATGAGCGTCGGCACGGCCTTGCCCACTTCGCTTTCCAGCAGTTGCTTCAGCGCCTCGACCTTCTGATCGGCGTTGAGCACGTCCCAGGGGTCCACCACCGAGACGCCCGCGGCGAAGTACGGTCGCATCGCCCGGACCAGCTGGTCGCGCACGATGTCTCCGGTCGCGACGTCCACCAGTGACAGTCGCATGTAGGCGAACGGGGCCAGCACCCCGGCGGAGGTCTCCCCGGTACTTCGCAACGTGAACCTGGTGTTGGCGTCGACGTAGAACCCCAGGCCGCGCACGGTGCCGAAACCGGTGGCGCCGTCGACCAGCGGGACAAGCGCATCGGCACGCACCTTGGTCAGCAACAGCAGGTGAGTCGCCTTGGCCGTGTCGAGCGCATCGACCACGGCTCCGGGCAAGACCACCGACTTGCCGTCGAAAATGCGATCGGGCTCCTGGTACAGGCGAGAGGTGGTCGGCAGCGACAGCATCGTCAGCTGCGTCCCCGGCTCCGCGCTTTGCAGCGCGCGCTGCACGGCCTGCAACGCGATGCGGTCGAACGTCCCGGCGCCGGCGTCGAACGAGCGACGGCGGTTGCGGTCGAAGTGGCTGCCCGTGCTCTCGCGCGCGTAGACCACATCGAACTGATCAGCCAGCAATGAAAGCGCGGCATAGCGACGTGCCTGCGCTTGCACGGGCCGCGCCGCCAGCGACGGCGTCACCAGCGCGGCCATCAATTGGCGTCGCGTGACCGGCATGTTCTCCTCCCCGCGGTCAGCGCACACGCTCAGCCCAGCTGGGCGCGCGAAAGGTCGAACCGACCGCTTGAAGGCCAAGTTTAGGCCCTCGCCGCCAGGGTGCGCCGGACGAGCGCGGGGGTCGACAACGGGCGGCGTCGCACCCGCGCAGTGTCAAGGAACCCCGCTCTGGATCACGGCACGGCGCGCGTCAATGCGGCCGCGGCATGCCCACCTGCACGGTGCGCGTCGCACCGCCCTGCGCCTCGAGGTCGTCGGCACGCGCCTGCAGCATGCGGAACTGCGCGATGCGCCGGCGCGTTGCGGGGTGGGTGGCGCTGTCGTTCAGCATCGGCTGGCGCATCAACAGCGACAGCGCGTCGTCGAGCGTCGCGCCCAGCGAGGACGCCAGCGCGAAGCCGTGGGCGTCGGCCTCGTACTCTTGGCGATGCGACAGTTCGTGGGCGTCGTTGCCGAGCGCGCCGGCGACAGGATCGGTCGTGTCGGGCCGAACATCGCCCGGGACGTGCTTGCGGTAAAGGGCACACAGGGACTGCCAGTGCCCCAGCGTCAGATGGCTCATCTCGTGGGCCAGCAGCAACAGGCGCTCGCCCTCGGGCAGGTCGCCGACCGCGTCGCCGACCACCAGCAGGCGCCCGAGCATCGCCTCGGCCTGGACACCGCCCTGCATGACACGCAAGTCGATCGATTCCGGTGCAATCCCGGCCTGGGCGCGGAGGCGATCGAAGGTGGCGCGCACCCGCTGGGTGCGCTCACCGTCGGGGGAGGCGACGCGGTGCTCGAGCCGCGATTGCTGCGAGCGCTCCAGCACCGCGACGATGTCGTCTGCGCGCGCCGACGACATCGCCGCCATCAGCCCGAGAATTGCTCCAAAGATGCGCATATCGGCTCCCAGTGGGTCTGCGCCTCGCCTGACGACAAGTTCGTCCATGCGGGGTCAAAGTACCAGGAAGCAATCCACGCGCCATCCTCAATGGGAACTGTGGGCCTCCCGCTTACTTAGAGGATCCGTGCATTGCGACCGCCGCGGAAGTCGGTGCGTGTCCGAGCGCGCAGCAACCCCATGCGGGGTGTCCCCAGTTGCGACCACCCCGACGTTCTTGCGCCGCCGGTCAGCCGCGGGAGCCCGTGCTGCTGGGCTTCTAGAAGTGGATGCCGCGCATCATCTGCTGCAACGCCATCGCCTCGGCGCTCAGCTTGGGCTTCTCGCCCTTGTCGCCGCGCGCCGCCTCGCTGTCGGGGAACATGCGGAAGCTGGTGTTCATCACGATCTGCGCGATGCGCGGCGCGAACGCGTGCAGCACCTGACCGAAGACGCCCAGCCGCGTGGCGATGCGCACCGGCTTGTAGACGCAGGCCTGCGCGATCATGTCGGCGGCCTCCTCGGGGGCCAAGGTCGGCACGTTGTTGTAGATCTTGGTCGGCGCGATCATCGGCGTGCGCACCAGCGGCATGTTGATGGTGGTGAACGTGATGCCGCGGTCCGAGAACTCGCTCGATGCGCAGCGCGTCCAGGCGTCGAGCGCGGCCTTGCTCGCCACATAGGCCGAGAAGCGCGGCGCGTTGGTCAGCACGCCGATCGAGCTGATGTTGACCACGTGGCCCTTGTGCTTCTTGATCATTCCCGGCAGCACGCCCATCGTCACGCGCAGGCAGCCGAAGTAGTTGAGCTGCATCGTGCGCTCGTAGTCGTGGAAACGTTCGTAGCTCGACTCGATCGCGCGCCGGATCGAGCGGCCGGCGTTGTTGACCAGGAAGTCGACGCCGCCGTGCTCGTCTTCCAGTGCTTTCACAAACGCGGCGCAGCCGTCTGCGTCGGCGATGTCGACGCTGTAGCTGAAAACCTTCGGCTTCTCTGTGCCGCGTTGTTTGGCGTAGGCGACAATCTCCTTGACCGCGTCGCCGAGCTTGCCCTCGTCGCGCGCGCAGATGATGGTCACCGCACCGGCCTCGGCGAACTTGCACGCCGCTGCCAGCCCGATGCCCGACGAGCCGCCGGTCACCAGCACCACCTTGCCGCCCACCGTGCCTTTCAAGGTGCGATCGATGAACAGGTCCGGGTCGAGGTGGCGCTCCCAGTAGTCCCAGAGGCGCCACGCGTAGTCGTCTAGGTGTGGGCATTCGATGCCGCTGCCTTTCAGCGCGGCGTCGGTCGCGCGGCGGTCGAAGCGCGTCGGGTAGTTGACGAATTCGAGGATGTCGTCGGGCAGCCCGAGGTCCTTCATCACCGCGTTGCGGATGCGGCGCACGGGCGCCAGCGCCATCAGCCCCTTCTTGACGCTCTTGGGGATGAAACCGAGCAACGCGGCGTTGACGAACACGCTCATCTTCGGCGCATGCGCCGCCTTGGCGAAAATGTCGAGCACGTCGCCGACCCGGTAGCCCATCGGGTCGACCAGGTGGAAGCACTTGCCGTCGGTGTCCTGGCCGTGCGAGATGTGGTCGATCGCCGCCACCACGAAGTCCACCGGCACGATGTTGATGCGTCCACCCTCCAGCCCGACGGCCGGGAACCACGGCGGCAAGATCTGCCGCATGCGCTGGATCAGCTTGAAGAAGTAGTACGGCCCATCGATCTTGTCCATCTCGCCAGTGAGCGAGTCGCCCACCACCAGTGCCGGCCGGTACACCGTCCACGGTGTCTTGCTCTCCTTGCGCACGATCTTCTCCGACTCGTGCTTGGTCATGAAGTACGGGTGGTCGAGGTTCTCGGCCTCGTCGAACATGTCTTCGTGGAACACGCCTTCGTACAGCCCGGCGGCGGCGATCGACGACACGTGGTGCAGGTGCTTGCCCTCCACCGCCTTGGCGAATTCGCAGACGTGGCGTGTGCCTTCGATGTTGACCTGCACCTGGCTGTCTTCGTCGGCGCCGAGGTCGTACACCGCGGCCAGGTGGTACACCGCGTCGATCTGGCCCTTGAGCGACTTCAGGTCGTCGGCCGAGACGCCGAGCTTCTTGGCCGTCAGGTCGCCGCTCACCGCATGGGCTCGCTGCGCGTTCGCACCCCAGTACGCACGCAGCGCCGGCAGCTTGTCTTCGCTGCCCGGTCGCACCAGGAAGTGCACCGTGGTGCCGCGCCGCGCCAGCAGCGCCTTGACCAGGCGTTTGCCGATGAACCCGGTGGCACCGGTGACGAAGTACTGCATGGAGCTCCTCCTTGGCGGCCCGCACGCCGCCGCGCGCGGTGGGTGGCCATTCTTGTGCAATCGGCCGGCGGCCGACGCACGCGCTAACCCCAAGCCGCGGCAGCGCGGTTAGACGCTGCGGTCTAGCGATCGCTGCTGCACGCGCGCGGCGCCTTGCCTACACTGCCGGCGGATGATCGCCGTGCCGCGCGGCGGTCCGCCACACACACGGAGCCCACGATGGTCAGAAAACTCAAAGCGATGGCCGACAAGAAGGCTGCCAACCCGGCCGGCCTGCTCGACAACGCGCTCGCGCAGTCGATCAAGGAGTCGGCCCAGCAGATCTGGCTCGCCGGCATGGGAGCCTTCGCGAAGGCGCAGGCCGAAGGCACACAGGCTTTCGACAAGCTGATCAAGGACGGCGTCACGCTGCAGAAGAAGACGCAGGGCATGGCCGAAGAGAAGATCAGCGAGGTGACCGGCAAGATGACCGCGATGGCCGGCGAGGTCACCGCCAAGGCTGGCCAGCACTGGGACAAGCTGGAGTCCATCTTCGAGCAGCGCACCGCCAAGGCGATGGGTCGCCTCGGCGTGCCGACCGCCAAAGACCTGGCGGCGTTGAGCGCGCGCATCGACCAGCTTGCCGCCGAAGTGGCCAAGCTCGGCGGCAAGAAGGCGCCGGCGAAGAAAGCGGCGCGCCGCGCGCCGGCGAAGAAGGCGCCGCGCAAGGCCGAGTCGGCGCCATCGTAGGCACGCAGCCAAGCGGACGTTGCGGATCGGGTCGACCGAGACGCAGGCCTCGCCGCCTCGAAGACAAGGGCCGGCCCTGCGTGCCGGCGCTCGCCGGCGCAAACGGCGGCTGCTAGGCTGCTTGGGAGGCGGGCAGGTACCGCGCGTGCAGGTGCTTTTTGAAGTGCACCGGGTTCAGCGCTTCGCCGCTGGCGCGTCGCGCCAGCTCGTCGGTGGTCCACCGACTGGCGGGTTGCCAGATGTGCGCGCGCAGCCAGTCGAATGCCGGCGCGAAGTCGCCGCGGGCGATTCGAGCGTCCAGACCGGGCGCGGCGCGACGCATCGCGGCGAACCATTGCGCCGCGTACATGGCGCCCAGCGAGTAGCACGGGAAATAGCCGAACAGGCCGCTCGGCCAGTGCACGTCCTGCATCGGGCCGTCCTTGAAGTTGCCGCGCGTGTCGAGGCCCAGCAGCTCCGCCATCTTGGCGTCCCACAGCGCCGGAATGTCGTCGGCGTCGATATCGCCTTCGATCAGCGGGCGCTCGATCTCGTAGCGCAAGATGACGTGCGCCGGATACGTCACCTCGTCGGCCTCGACGCGGATGAGGCCCGGTTTGACGCGCGTCAGCAGGCGCTGCAAGTTGTCGGGTTCGAACGCGGCCTGCGCGCCGAAGGCCTGCGCCAGCAACGGCGACAGCTGAACGATGAAACCGGGGTGGCTGCCCAATTGCATCTCGAAGCTGAGCGACTGACTCTCGTGGATCGCCATCGAGCGTGATTCCGACAGCGGCTGGCCGAGCCACTCGCGCGGTCGGTTCTGCTCGTAGCGGCCGTGGCCGGTTTCGTGGATCGTGCCCATCAGCGCGCCGAGGAACTCGTCGTCGCGAAAGCGCGTGGTCATGCGCACGTCTTCGGGCACGCCGCCGCAGAACGGGTGG
>Ga0268264_10000611_pt1 | contig 42880 bp, 39 predicted proteins | sample KBSSwiS32_FD_190357 | JGI IMG/M metagenome (GOLD analysis project Ga0268264, IMG submission 190357) | Switchgrass rhizosphere microbial communities from Kellogg Biological Station, Michigan, USA - KBS Switchgrass S3-2 (SPAdes) (version 2) | ecosystem: Host-associated > Plants > Roots >... | reverse complement strand
ACTTCGGCGCGTCGGCGAGCAGCAGCCGGTAGGTTTCGCGCACCACCTCGGGCCGCACCGGGCGCAGCTTCCCGCCCATGGATTTCGCCAGCACCTGGAGCCGGCAGGCGCGCTCGAGGTAGTACAGGAGGTCGAATGCTTCCGCGATCGAAGGGCCGATCACGATGACGCCGTGGTTGGCGAGGAACATCACCCGCTTGCGTCCGAGCGCCCGCGCCAGTCGGTCGCCTTCGGCGTCGTCGACAACGAGGCCGTTGTAGGTCTCGTCATAGGCGATGTCATCGTGGAAGCGCAGCGCATTCTGCTCGACCATCTCGAGCCGGCCGTTCTCGATCAGCGTAAGCGCGGTCGCGTACGGCATGTGCGTGTGGAGCACGCAGGCCGCGGCGGGGTTGGCGAGGTGGATGCGCGAGTGGATGTAGAAGGCCGTCTTCTCGAACTCGCCGCCGCCCTGGAGCACCCGGCCCTCGGCGTCGAGCATGAGCAGGTTCGAGGCGCTGACTTCGCTCCAGTGCAGCCCGTAACGGTTCAGAAGAAACCGCACGCCATCGCGCATCTGACCCGGAATCATGTAGCTGAAGTGATTGCAGACGCCTTCGTGCAAGTCGAGGCGCACCGCCAGGCGGAAGGCCGCCGCGAGATCGACCCGCGCCGCCGCGACGTCCAGCTCGTCCATCGTTCCCATGCGCGGATTATAGTGTGCGGATGAAAAAGCCCCTGTTGGCGCTGCTGGTGGCGCTGGTTGTGGTCGCGTGCTCCAAGGTGAACCAGGAGAACTTCCTCAAGGTCCAGGAAGGGATGAGCGAGGAAGAGGTGATCTCGCTCCTCGGCCGGCCGACCGAATCGAACAGCGTGAATGTCCTCGGGGTTTCCGGCACCGCCTCGCGCTGGGTCGCGGGCGACACCGTGGTCACGGTGCGCTTCGTGAACGGCAAGGTCGCCTTCAAGAGCTTCGACAAAGCCGGCGACAAGGGGAAGTAACAGGGCAAACAAAAAGGGCGCCCGAGGCGCCCTTTGAAAAGAGCCTGGCGCGGATCAGTTGCAGCCGCGCAGCAGGAAGATTGCGAACAGCACCGGGATTGGCACGCCAAGGGCCCACAGAAGGATGTACCCGAGCTTGCCTTCCTGCTTCCTGCGCCATTGCTGCAGCTTTTCCATATCGCCTCCAAGGTGAACGAGCGGACAGGGAGAGGCAGCAATGGCCGTGCCAACGTCGACCAGCGTTGTCGGGAAAGGCCTTACTCGGGCTGCAGCTGCGCCGCCTTCATGACGCGCTCGGTATTGGCAACATCCTGCGCGAGGAACTTGCGGAACTCCTCCGTGTTGCCCGGGAAGAGATCGGCGCCCTGGCCGGCGAGTCCATCGCGCACCTCGGGCGTGGCCAAGGTTTTTGCCATCGCGGCCTGCACCCGCTCGATCACGGCTCGCGGGGTGCCTTTGGGCGCGATGAGACCTGCCCAGCCGTTGAAGTCGTAGCCGGGGACGGTCTCCGCGATCGGCGGCAGCTCGCCGAGAATCGCCGAGCGCCGCGGCAAGCTTTGGGCGAGGACGCGCAGACGCCCCGCTTTCACCTGCGACATGGCCGCGGGCGCGGGAGTTAGCGTCCAGTGCGTCTGCCCAGCCGCGACCGAAGCGACCGAAGGCCCGCCGCCTTTGTGGGGAACGTGCAGCGACTCGAAGTTGCCCATCGTCATGAGAAGCGCCCCGGCGAGGTGACTCTGCGAGCCGACGCCAGCGGACGCCATGTTGATGGAGTCGCGGTGGGCGCGCGCGTAGTCGATGAGCTCCTTGACGCTGTTCACCGGAAGCTGCGGGTTCACGACCAGCACGTTGGGCGTGATTGCGAAGGTCCCGATCAGCTCGAAGTCCTGCGCCGTGTCGTAGGGCCGGACTTTCTTGAGGAGCGGCGCGATCACGCCCGAGCCGTTGGACACGGTGATTAGCGTGTAGCCGTCGGGCGCGGCTTTCCTGCCGACGTCCATGCCGATCAGGCCGCCCGCGCCGTCGCGGTTCTCGACCACGATGCTCGCCCCGCCCAGCGCTTCTCCGAGGCGGTTGCTGAGGATACGGGTCATCGTGTCGACCGAGCTCCCCGGCGCGTTCGGGACAAGGATGCGGATAGGCCGGTTGGGATAGTCCTGCGCCCATGCGCCAACGGCGGCAGCCGCGAAGAGCAGGCCGAAAAGCTGCTTCTTGATGGTATTCACGTTTTTATCCTCCTGCCAAAATAGTGCCATGGAACCGAACACGCAGAAAATCGAATCGCTGGTGCGGCAGCTCCTGGTGGAGCTGGGCGAGGACCCCGACCGCGAAGGCTTGCAGAAGACGCCGCTGCGCGTGGCCAAGGCGCTCGCCTTCCTCACCCACGGTTACCGCACGGAGCCCGAGGCGGTGATCAACCAGGCGCTCTTCACCCAGACCACCAGCGGAATGGTGATCGTGAAGGACATCGAGCTCTACAGCCTGTGCGAGCACCACATGCTGCCGTTCTTCGGCCGCTGCCACATCGGCTACATCCCGAACGGCAAGGTGTTCGGCGTAAGCAAGCTCGCGCGCCTGGTGGACGTCTACGCGCGGCGTCTCCAGCTCCAGGAGCGGCTCACCGACCAGATCTCGCAGGTCATCATGGAATCGGTCGACGCCAAGGGCGTGGGCGTGATGATCGAGGCGCGCCACCTGTGCATGATGATGCGCGGGGTGGAGAAGCAGAACTCCACCATGCTCACCTCGTCGGTGCTCGGCGTGTTCCGCGACCACCTCGCGACACGCGAGGAATTCCTGTCTCTCGTAGCACGACCGTGAGAAAATCGGGGTCAGACCCCGATTACCCAGACCCCGACTACCATTTGTTTCGCAGTTCCCGGAGCTTGAGAAACACCGTGCGCGGGTCGGGCGTTTCCGGAAGATCCGGAAACGCCTCGCGCAGCTTCGCGATCACGCTCGGGCTCGTGAGGCGGAAGAAAGTGTTGATCTCCCGCTCGACTGCCAGCGTGGACACGTAGGCGCGGCTCGGATCCTGCCCCTTCAGCTTCTCGAGCATCGCCTGCGCGCGGCGGTTGTCGGGCTCGCGGCTCAGCGTGAAGCGCAGGTTGTTCTCGATGTAGTCGTGCCCTGGATAGATGAGGGTGTCATCCCTGAGCTTGGCCAATTGCTGTGAGAACGTGTCGAAGAGCGCCTCCGGATGCCCGCCGTTGTGGCAGTTGCCCGCGCCCGCGTTGAAGAGCGTGTCCCCGGAGAAGAGCGCCGGCTGATCGGTTCGGGACAGAAGGCACACGTGGCTCATGGTGTGGCCGGGCGTGTCCAGGGCTTCGAGCTCCACCGTTCTGCCGACCTTGATCACGTCGCCGGCGCTCAAGCCGCGCGCCATCTCCGGAATCCTGTCCCTGGCGTTCTTGTGCGCGATGACCGTCGCGCCGGTCTTCTGCGCGAGCGGCACGTTGCCTCCGGTATGGTCGCGGTGCTCGTGCGTGTTCAGGATCTGGGTGATGTCCCAGCCCTCGCGCTTGGCCGCCGCGAAGCACTTTTCGTGGTCCAGCGGATCGATCGCGAGCGCCTCGCCGGTCTCGGCGCAGGCGATCAGGTAGTTGAAGTTGCGGTAGGCGTTGCCGGTCCAGACCTGTCTTACGATCATGCCCGCTATTTAAGCAGCTTCCGCAGGACGTGGCGGCGGTTGCGCGTAAAAGGCCGCACCTGCGAAGGCCAGCGGCCGGCCTCGACCGCCTTAGCCCAGCCCTCGCTCGTCAAGACCTCGGCGCTTTCGAGCTCGTAGTACGCGCTGTAGCGCGGCTCGCCTTCGGCGACGATGGTCTTTTTCTCGCCGCCGAGGAACATGGTGAGCGGCTCGCTCACCCCGCGCCGGACCGACAGCACGCCCGGCACCTTGAGGAGCGCGGGGACATGCTCGGTGTCGTAGACCTCGTTGAACAGCGCCTCCTTGGCGGGGTCCACGTCCATGCTCGCAATAAAGAGGTATTTCGCTTTTCCGGGCATCCTTCTCTCCTCTGTTCAGTCCTGACCTACTATACGGCAATGGCCAAGGTCGACGCGCAACCCTACGAGTTCGAGTTCGAGCCGACAAGCACTGCACTGGTCATCATCGACATGCAGCGCGACTTCGTCGACCCGGGCGGCTTCGGCGAGGCGCTCGGCAACGACGTCTCGCTGCTGCGCAAAGCGATCGCGCCCACGCGCAAGGTACTCGACGCGGCGCGCCGCCGCGGGATGCTCGTGATCCATACGCGCGAGGGGCACCGCCCGGACCTTTCCGACCTGCCCGCGAGCAAGAAGCTGCGCGGCAGGCTGAAGAACGGCATCGGCGACCCCGGACCGATGGGGCGCATCCTGGTGCGGGGCGAATACGGCCACGACATCGTCGACGAGCTCAAGCCGGCGCCGGGCGAGCCGGTAGTCGACAAGCCCGGCAAGGGCGCCTTCTACGCCACCGACCTCGACTCGATGCTGCACAACCGCGGCATCCGCCAGCTGGTGGTGTGCGGCGTCACGACGGAGGTGTGCGTGAACACGACCGTGCGTGAAGCGAACGATCGCGGCTACGACTGCCTGGTGCTCGAGGACTGCGTCGGCTCGTATTTCCCCGAGTTCCAGGCCGCGGCGCTCGCCATGATCAAGGCCCAGGGCGGCATTTTCGGTTGGGTCAGCGACTCGAACAAATTTACCGAAGCGCTGAAAGGGAGAACATGACAAACGCAGCGGCGGCAAGGGGAGCGGCAGCAGGCGAGGTCCGGTGGTGGGTCGCCGGCGACTGGAACGGATTCTTCGGATTGTTCACCAACGTGGTGCTCAACGTGATCGTGCTCACGGGATTGTGCCTGGGCGTGGTCAACCTGCCTGCCGACACGGTGTTCGGGCGCATTCTGCCGGCGCTCGGCATCGCGCTGCCGATCGGCAACCTCTACTACGCGTACCTCGCCTACAAGCTCGCGCAACGGGAGGGACGCACCGACGTCACCGCGATGCCGTACGGCCCGAGCGTGCCGCACATGTTCATCGTGGTGTTCGTGATCATGCTGCCGGTCTACCTCAAGACGAAGGACCCGCTGCTCGCCTGGCAGGCGGGGCTCGCCTGGGCCTTCATCATCGGCGTCATCGTGCTCGCCGGGATCTTCTTCGGCCCGTGGGTGCGAGCGCACACGCCGCGCGCGGCGATGCTCGGCACGCTGGCCGGCATCTCGATCGCGTTCATCTCGCTGCGGCCCGGGTTCCAGATGTGGGAGGTGCCCTGGATCGCGTTCATCTCGCTCGCCATCGTGCTCATCAGCTGGACCGCGAACACCCGCCTGCCTTTCGGGCTGCCGGGCGGCCTCGCCGCGGTCATCGTCGGCATCGTGGTCGGCTGGATCGCGTACTTCGCGGGCTGGAGCGACGTGGTGAAGGCCGAGCAGGTGCGGGCTTCCTTCGTCCAGTTCGGTCTGCACCTGCCGTTCATCGGCACGGAAGTCTGGCGCGGCCTCGCCGACGTGGCGCCGCTCCTCGTCACCGCGATTCCGCTCGGCATCTATAACTTCACCGAGGCGATGAACAACGTGGAGAGCGCGTCGGCCGCGGGCGATTCCTACGACCTGCGCAAGATCCTCGCCGCGGACGGTATCGGCGCCATCGCCGGCGCGATGCTCGGCAGCCCCTTCCCGCCGGCCGTATACATCGGCCATCCTGGCTGGAAGGCGGTCGGCGGCCGCATCGGCTATTCGCTCGCGACCGGCGTGGTGATAGGGCTGGTGTGCTTCCTCGGCCTCACGGCGCTCCTGCTCGCGGTCGTGCCGCTCGTGGCCATCCTGCCGATCCTGCTCTACATCGGCCTCGTCATCGGTGCCCAGGCCTTCCAGGCTTCGCCGCAAAGCCACGCGCCGGCGGTGGTGCTCGCCATCATCCCTAACGTCGCGGCGTGGGGCCAGCTCCAGGTGGACAGTGCGCTCAATGCGGCCGGCACCTCGGCCGCCCAGGTCGGCGCGGGCAAGCTCGCCGGTTCCGGGCTCGTGTATCACGGCATGGAGCTCCTCGGCGGCGGCGCCGTGCTCGCGGGGCTGGTCCTCGGCGCGCTCGCCGCGTTCATCATCGACCGCAGGCTCAAGGAAGCGGGCCTGTGGGCATTCGCCGGCGCGGTGCTCGCGTTCTTCGGCTTCATCCACGGCTCGCAGCTCGGATGGGCAGTGTCGCCGCAGGTCGCTCTCGGTTACGCGCTCTTCGGCGCGGTGTGCCTCGCCGCTGCCATGCAGTCTCAAAAAAATCCAGTTTGAGTGATGGCGTTCGCGATCATCAACGGCATCCGGGTCCATTACTTAATCCAGGGTTCGGGGCCGCCCCTCCTGATGTTCGCTCCTGGCGGGTTCCGCTCGGTGATCTCGCGCTGGACCGCGCAGGGCGGCAAGCGCGAATGGAAGGAAATGGACGGCCTCGCCGCCCTGTCGCGTCACTTCACCTGCATCGCCTACGACCGGCGCGAGTCCGGCCTCTCCGGTGGGCGTGTCGAGCCGCTCACCTGGGATCTCTACGTGCAGGAGGCGAAGGGGCTGCTCGATCTCGCCGGCGCATCCGAGGCCCATGTCCTCGCAAGCTGCATGGGCGCGGCGCTCGCGCTCGCGTTCGCGGTGCGCCATCCCGAAGCGTGCAAGAGCCTGCTGCTGCACTGGCCGGTCGGCGGCTTCCGCTGGGTGATGAAGGGCCACACGTTCTTCCGGCGCCACCTCGACTTCGTGCGTGCCAATGGTCTCGAAGCCGTAGTGGCGCGTGCGCGGGAGGGCGAGAATTTCTGGCTCGATCCGGAGATCGGGCCCTGGGGCTCGCCCGCCGCGGTTTATCCAGATTTTGCTAACAACCTCATAAGGGAAGATTTGCGTCGTTACCTGGAAATTGCAGAGCGAAGCCGCGACGCGCTGTTCAACGACACCATGCCTTCGGGGGCGAGCGGCGACGAGCTGATGAAGATCAGGACGCCCGCGTTCATTCTTCCGGGCAACGATTCATCGCACGCCTATTCGGCGTCCGTGGCGCTGAAGGAGCTGATGCCGGAGGCTACGCTGTGGGACCTCCTCCCCGAGCGGCAGAACGGCCGCAATACGCTCGATGAAATCCTGCGCTTTACCGCCTACCTCGAGAGCCGCGAGAGCGCGCGCTCGTAGTACGAAAGATCGAAGTACTTCTCCGGCGCGGCCGGCGCGCGGCCGCCCTCCATCTCGGCGCGAAGCGCGAGCATGTTGTCGAACCCTTTGCGGTCGAAGCGCGCGTCGGGAGTGAAGCCGCGCGCCGGATCGGCGAGCAGGTGCCAGGTGCGCTCGGCGATGTCGCGGGAGAGCTTGAGCCTCTCCATCAGCAGGCCGACCGCCTCGTCGCGGTTCCCGGTCTGCAACGACCAGCGCAGCGATTCCACGTACGCGGCGATGAAGCGCTCGAGCAGCGCGGAGTTGGCCTTCGCCCACGCCCGCTGCACAAAGGCGCCGTTCGCCTGGTAGGGGCCCAGCATGTCGACCGTGCTTCCCAGGCTTTTCAGGCCGAGCTGCTCGGCCTGGATCGTGAACGGGAGGTTGAGGATCGCGGCGGCGTTCTCCTTGTCGCTCGCCATCGCCTTGAGCCGTAGCTCGCCGCGGCCGACGGGCTTCACGACGTAGTCCCTGCCCTCCGTAAGGCCGTGCTTGAGGAGAATCTTCTTCGCGAGCAGCGCATACGCGGTATCGGGCGCATCCACGACCAGGATCCTGCCGCGCAGGTCTACGAAGGACCGCACGTAGGGCTGCACGAAAAATTCGTTCATGCCGCTGTCGCCGCCGGTTACGATCACCACGTCCTGCCTTGCCACCTCGACCATGGCGACCGCGTTGTCGACCGCGGCCAGCGCGATGTCGATGGTCCCCCCGGCCAGGCCTTCTCTCTGCCTGGTCGAGTTCTCGGTGAAGGAAAGCTCCACCGCGAGGTCGTGACGGGCAAAGATGCCCTTGGCCACTCCGGCGTGCAGCGGCAGCGCCTTCGCGTTCGGGAACGCGTTGACGCGGAGAAGCTGCGGGTCGGCCGCGATGACTTCGAACGAGATGAGGAAAACGGCGAAAAACGCGAGCCGACGTTCCATGAGCGACAGGGTACTAGAATTCCGCCGATGCCGAACCTGCTCAGAGCGATCACCGCGCTGTTCCTCCTCCACGGGGTCGCAATCGCTGCGTCTCCAGAGCCGAGTGCGCTACAGGCACCTGCCGGCTATCCCTCGCGTCCGATCCGGCTGATCGTCCCATTCCCGCCAGGCGGTTCCACCGACATCCTCGCCCGCGCGCTCGGCGACAAGCTCGCGCAGGGACTCGGCCAACCGATCGTGATTGACAATCGACCCGGCGCAGGCGGCTCGATCGGCGCCGAAGCCGTAGCGCGCGCGGCCCCCGACGGCTATACGCTGATGATGGGGCACCTCGGCACGCTCGCGGTGAACCCGGCAATCTACAAGAACCTTCCGTACGACCCGCTAAAGAGCTTCGCGCCGGTATCGCTCATGGCCATCGTGCCGAGCGTGCTGGTGGTGAACCCGTCGCTCCCAGTCAAAAGCGCGGCGGAGTTGATCGCCTATGCGAAAGCTCATCCTGGCAAGCTCGCCTACGGCTCGGCGGGAAGCGGCAGCACCTCTCACCTGACCACCGAGTACTTCAAGCTCGTCACCGGGATAGACATCCTGCATGTGCCCTATAAGGGGGTTGGCCCGATGCTCACCGACCTCGTATCGGGGCAACTCTCGGTGGGGCTGAACGGCGCGCCGGCGGTCATGCAGCACGTCAATGCCGGACGGCTGCGCGCGCTCGCGGTCACGAGCCTCAAGCGCCTTGAAGCACTGCCGGGGGTGCCGACGCTAGACGAAGCGGGCGTGCACGGGTTCGACGCCTCCGGCTGGTACGGCGTGGTCGCGCCGGCGGGCACGCCGCAGGCGATCGTGGCCAGGCTCAACGGCGAAATCGGCAGGGCGATGCAGACGCCCGAGCTGCGCACGCGCCTCGACAGCGAAGGCGCCCTGCCCGCGCCGGGAACGCCCGAAGAGTTCGCGGCGTTTATCCGCGCGGAGATCGCGCGCTGGGCGGCGGTCCTGAAGCGGGCCGGGGTGCAGGCGCAGTAGCCGCCGTCAGCGCACGACTCATCTCACTAGCTTGACGCCGGCCTCCTGCAGGATGCCGCGCATGCGCCCGGTAAATTCGTCGTAGAACTTGGTGAGCCCGACCGCATCCTGGTAGCCGTCCTCGAACTGGTTGTCGGCCAGGAATTTCTGCCACGAGGCAGTCTTCGTAAGCTTCTGGAACACGTCTTCCCAGTAGGCGACGTTCTCCTTCGGGATCCCGGGCGGCGCCACCACGCCGCGCACCTGCGGCACCGCCGGGATGTCGAAGCCCGCTTCCTTCAGCGTCGGCACGTTCGGGAAGCCGGACAGGCGCTTCTCGGTCACCTGCGCCAGCACGCGCATGTTGCCGGCGCGGATGTGCTCGCCGGCCTCGGCCGGCTCGATCACCATCATGTTGACGTGGCCGCCGAGCAGCGCGGCGATGCGCTCGCCGCCGCCGGGAAAGGAGATGTAGGCCCACTGCGCGCCGGTGTGCTTCTGCAGGAGCTGGCGCACGATGTTGTCGCGGCTCGTGACCGAGCCGCCCGACTGCTTGAGCTGTCCCGGGCTCTTCTTCGCGGCCGCGACGAAGTCCTGCAGGCTCTTGTAGGGCGCGTCGGCCTTGACCGCGATCACTGCGGGCTCGAGCACCAGGCGCGCGATGGGCGTGAGGTCCCTCAGGGTAACCTTGGCTTCAGCGCTGGTGAGCGGCCCCGTGAGCCACACGCCGGTGAAGAAGCCGATCGTGTTCTGGTCGCCCTTCTTCTCGGCGAGATAAGCCGCCGCAACCGCACCGTTGCCGCCGGGCTTGTTGACCACCTGCATGCGCACCGGCAGCAGCTTCTCCTTCTCCATCATGAGCGCCACGGCGCGCGCCAGCACGTCGCTGCCGCCGCCCGGGCCGGTGTGCACCACTGCTTCCACCGTACGGCTGGGCTTGAACCCTTGCCCCTGCGCGGGCAGGTGCAGGCCGCCGAGCGCGGCGAGCGCCGCGGCGGCAGATACGATTCGCAATTTCATCGAGCACTTCCTCCTTTGGTTACTCGAGCACCTGCAAACGCCAGGCGTTGAGCTTGTTGAAGAGCGGAATGAGCAGGATCAGCACCGCGAGCGCCAGCATCGCCGCGCAAATCGGCCGGGTCGCGAGGATCGCAAGATCGCCCTGCGACATCATCAGCGACTGGCGCAGCGCGCGCTCCATCCCGCCGCCGAGGACGAGACCCAGGATGAGCGGCGCCGCCGGGTAGTCGAGCTTGCGCATGAGATAGCCGAGCACGCCGAAGGCGACCACGAGCGAGACGTCGAAGAGGCTTCCCGATACGCTGTAGACGCCGACGATCGAGATGCCGAGGATCACCGGGTAGAGCACGTACCCCGGCGTGCGCAGCACCTGCGCGAAAAGCGGCACCAGCGGCAGGTTGAGGACCAGCAGCATGACGTTGCCTATGTACATGCTCGCCACGAGACCCCAGAAGAGGTTTGGGTTCTCCGAGATGAAGAGCGGCCCCGGCTTGAATCCCCACAGCACGAGCGCCGCGAGCAGCACGGCCGTGGTCCCCGAGCCCGGGATCCCGAGCGTGAGTAGCGGCACGAGCGCGCCGCCGGTCTCCGAGTTGTTCGCGCCTTCCGGGGCGGCGACGCCCTCGACCGCGCCCTTGCCGAATTCCTCGGGACGCCGCGACACCGCCTTCTCGACGCCGTACGAAATGAACGAGGCGATGGTCGAGCCCGCGCCGGGAAGAACGCCGATCAGGAACCCGAGCACCGAGCCCTGCACGAACGCGAAGCGGCAGTCCTTCAGGTCCTGGAGCGTCGGCAGCAGGTTGCGCAGGCCTTTCGGTACGGGCAGGGAACCGCTTTCGCCGCGCCCCTCCATGCATGCCAGCACCTCGCCGAGCGCGAACACGCCGATGGCGACCACCACGAAGTCGATGCCCGAGAGGAGCTCCAGTTGTCCGAAGGTGAAGCGCGAAGTGGTGCTGAAGGGGTCGGTACCGATGCCGGAGATCCAGAGCCCGACCAGCATCGCGAGCAGCGCCTTGAGCATCGAGCGCCCGGCGAGCAGCACGACCATCGCCAGGCCGAGCGCCATGAGCGAGAAGTATTCGGGCGCGCTGAACGCGAGCGCCACCTTGGCGAGCGGCGGGGCGACCAGCATCAGGCCGATTACGCCCACCGTTCCGGCGACGAACGACGCGATCGCCGCGATGCCGAGGGCCGCGCCGGCGCGGCCCTTGCGGGCCATCGCATAGCCGTCGAGGCAGGTGACGACCGAGGCCGATTCGCCGGGGACGTTCAGCAGGATCGAAGTCGTGGAGCCGCCGTACTTGGCGCCGTAGTAGATGCCCGCGAGCATGATCATCGCGCCCGCGGGATTCATCAGGAACGTGAGCGGCAGGAGCATCGCGATGGTCGCCGGCGGGCCGAGCCCCGGCATCACGCCCACCACCGTGCCGAGCACCACGCCGACGAAGCACCAAAGCAGGTTCGCCGGCTCCAGGGCGACCGCGAACCCGTGCATCAGCCCGGAAAGGATGTCCATGCCTATGGGAGGTTCACGCCCAGGAGCACCGGGAAAAGCAGGTAGAAGCCGCCGGCGAGGCCGACGGCCACCGCGGCGGCGAGCGGCCAGGGCCGCCGATACATCACCAGAACGATGAAGAAGGCGAGCGCCGCGAAGCCGATCGCGAACCCCACGAGCTTGAACAGTGCGACCGCGACTGCGAGCGCGGCCGACACCGCGGCCGCCCGGCCCGCGCCGCGCCAATCGACAGCCTCGGGCTCCGCGCGCAGCAGGCTCGAGGCCACGAGGACGGCCGAAAGCACCAGCATCGCGATGCCGTACCAGAGCGGGAAGAATCCCGCGCCCGGACCGTCGGGTCCCGTGTAATCCCAGCCCGAAGCCTGGACGATGATATAGGCCCCGAGGACCGCGAGCGCAAGCCCCGACCAGAGGTCGGCGTTGCGCGCCTTCATCGCTTCGACTTGGCTTTCTTCTTCTTGGCCTTCTTGGGCGCGGCAGCCTTCTTCGCAGCCGGCTTCTTGTATCTGCCCTTCGGCACCAGCTCGCACACGGTCCCGCCGGGCGCGCGGAACTTCACCGGGATGACGCCTGGATCGCTGATGATCTCGCAGCCGTACGACGTGACCTGCCTGGTGGCGGCGTCGACGTTGTCGACCTCGACGGCGAAGTGGTGGATGCAGGGTCCTTCACCCGAGGCCCTCGATTCCGCCGATTCGGTGCCGGCATCGTACTTGATGAGCGCGACGTCGAGCACGCCGTCGCTCAGGTGGCGCGAGGTATGGTCGCGCACTTTCTCGGTGTTCATTTCCTTGAAGCCGAACACCTTCTGGTAGAACTCGGTGGTGCGCTCGAGGTCGTCGACCTTGAGCGCGAGATGCACGATGCGATTCATTGAATCTCCTCTCTAAACGCGAAGCAACGGGCGGAGGCTCCGCACGTCATCGATCTCGTCCAGGTTCCACACGCCGTCGCAGAGCTTGCGCGCACGGCCGCGGCCGATCACCGGCGCCAGCAGATCGTAGCTTTTCTCGTCGACCTCGGCGCGCGTCATGGGATTGTCCGGCGTGCCGCGCACGGCGCGCGTGTGGTGCCGCAGGCGCCGGCCGTCGGCGAGCTCGAGCTCGACGACACCCTGGCGGCTCGGCATGGCGGCGGTCATGGCGTCGTCGCCCAGAAGCTGCACCTTCTGCCTCACCGCGGCGACCCGCCGGTCGCGCATGCGCTTCTCGTCGTGCGAGGACCTGAAGCTGACCGTGCCGTCGAGCAGCATCACCGCGCACATGTGCTGCATGCATATATCGGGCATGTCGCGATTGTCCACCGTGTTCGCGCCCTGGTGAGCAACGCGGACCACTATGCTTTTTACGTCCGCCACGGCGAACCTCTCCTTCATTAATTCAACGAGCGAATCCAGCGGCGCCTGGATCGGGGAACCCACCGACCAGCGCTTGATGCTCGCGTTCAGGATCTCGAAAGTCTCGCCGAGGCCGCGGACGAGCGCCTGCGGGTCGCCGGGATAGGCGACGAAGAAGCTGCGCTCGCCGGAGAACACGTCCTCGACGCCCGAGAGGCCGTGCGCCGCCATCGCGGCGGCGGTGACGCCATTGCGCGCCGGCATGCCGCCGAAATCGAAGGCCTTCTCGATGTGCTCCGGGTCGCGCATCCAGCAGGAGATGCCCGAAGCCTGCTGCGCCGCGTACGACAGGACATGGCGCACCTGGGGCGCCTTCAATCCCGCCAGCGCCGCGCACGCGGCCGCGGCGCCGAACGTCGGTCCGAAGCTGTGCGTCGAGTGACCCGCCTCGCGAAACCGGTACGGATCGAGGGAGAGCGTCAGCCGGCACCCCACGTCGTAGCCGAGAGCGACCGCGCGCAGCAGCGCTGCGCCGCCCCGCTGTTCGCGCTCGGCCATCGCGAGCGCCGCGGGCACCACGCCGCAGCCGGGATGCGTGAGCGACGCGGCATGCGAGTCGTCGGTCTCGTCTGCGTGCGCGCACATGCCGTTCGCCAGCGCCGCGTTGACCGCGTTGGTGACGATGCGGCTGCCGACGACGCAAGCCTCCTTCGCGCCGCCGAGCGACTTCACGTAGGAAATCGCCTTGCGGCCCGGGAGCAGGCGCGATCCGGACACCATCGCGGCCAGCGTGTCGAGGACGTGATGCTTAGTCTTCTCGGACACCGCGGCCGGGAGCGCTTTGCGCGGCGACTGCACAATATAGTCGCTCAACTCCGCCATCACCGGCGACAGCGACTGCCTGTTCATGGCATGAGGTTGCCGCCGTTCACGTGGATCGACTGGCCGGTGACGTAACGCATGTCGGGTCCGCAAAGCGTGCGCACCATGGCCGCGATCTCCTCGGGCTCGCCACGGCGCCCGGCGGGCGGCAGCGCGCGCCGGTGCTGCGGGCGCTCGGGCGCTCCAGGCAGGCCGCGCATCGTTTCAATGGTCCCGGGAACCACGCAGTTGACCGTGATGTGATGCGGCGCGAGGTCGAGCGCAAGAGCGCGCGTCAGACCGGCAAGCCCCGCCTTGGCCGTGATGACGTGCGCGCGGCCATCCGCCCCTTTGTGAGCCGTGAGACCGCCGATATTGATGATCGTCCCTCCTCCAGCCTTTACCAGGTGAGGGAGCGCTGCCTGCGTGCAAAGGAAGGCGCCGTCCAGCACGATCGAGAGCACGCGGCGCCAGTCTTCCAGCCGGATCTCGGCGAAAGGCGTCTCGGCTCGCACCGCGGCGTTGTTGACGAGGATGTCGAGGCGCCCGAAACGCGCCACCGTCGCCTGCACCATCGCGGCGACCGCCCGCGGATCGGTGACGTCGGCGATGTGCACGGCGGCACCGGCCCCGGCCGACTCGATCATGGCCCGCGTCTCCTCAGCCTCGTCGCGCGAGGTGTTGGCGTTCACCATCACCGAGGCGCCGCCCGAGGCGAGCGAGCGCGCGATCGCGCGCCCGATATTGCGCGCCGCGCCGGTGACGAGGGCCACCTTCCCGGAGAGCTCGGTACCGGGCCTCATTCCGATCATGCTGGGCATTTCCTAAGGGTACTAAAATGCACGCGGAAGGAGGCGAAACAATCGGCGCGTTCCTGTATTCGGTATTGACGGCAGCGCTCGTCTGCGCCGCGACGCCTTCGCTCGCCCAAAGCTTTCCCGAGAAGCCGATCCGCTTCGTCGTGGGCTTCACGCCGGGCGGTCCGAGCGACATCCTCGCGCGCGCCCTTGGACAGAAGCTCGGCGAGCGCTGGGGCCAGCAGGTCGTGATCGAGAACCGTCCAGGCGCCGGCGGCAACGTGGCGGCCGAGGCGGTGGCGAAGAGCGCACCCGACGGCTATACCTGGCTCCTCGGCAACAACAGCATCCTCGCCACCAACCAGAGCCTGTACCGGAGCCTCGGCTACGACCCGGTCAAGGATTTCGCCCCGGTGTCCCTGGTGGCGGTGCAGCCCAACATCCTCGTGGTCAATCCGCAAGTGCCGGTTCATTCTGTCGCCGAGCTCATTCAGGTCGCGAAGAAGAGCCCCGGAAAACTGAACTACGCATCCTCGGGCGCGGGAGCTGCGGCGCACCTTGCGGGCGAGCTCTTCAAGACGATGGCAGGCGTCGACCTCGTGCATGTGCCCTACAAAGGCGCGCAGCCCGCCCTGACCGACGTGATCGCGGGTCAAGTACAGGTCATGTTCGCCACTTCGGCGTCGGTAATTCCCTTCATCAAAGCGGGGAAGCTGCGCGCACTGGCGGTCACGACGGCGCGGCGCTCGGCCAGCGTGCCCGACCTGCCGACGGTATCCGAGGCGGGCGTACCCGGCTTCGAGGCGATCACCTGGCACGGCGTAGTCGTCCCGGCCGCGACGCCGGCGCCGCTCGTCGAGCGGCTGAACCGCGACATCGTCGGCGCTCTCGTGCAAGCCGACCTGCGCGAGCGCCTGGCGGCGCTCGGCGCCGAGGTGCATGCCGGGACGCCGCGCGAGTTCGCCGACTATATCGCGAGCGAGATCCCCAAATGGTCCAAGGTGGTGCGGGACTCGGGGGCAAGAATCGAATGACGAGGAGACGAGGTTCATGAAGACGAATCAACTTGCGGGGGCGATGCTCGCCATGGTCGTTTTCAATGCCGCTGGCGCGGCCGAGGTCAAGGTCCTGAGCGCCGGTGCGCTCGAGCCTGGCATGAAGGCGGCCGCGGCAGAGTTCCGGAAAGCCAGTGGGCACTCGGTAAAGATCGCGTTCAACACCACGCCGCAGATCCGCAAGCGGATCGGAGACGGCGAGGTGCACGACGTGGTGGTCGCGCCGCCCGCGGTGATCGACGAGTTCGCAAAGGCCGGCAAGCTCGGCCAGGACCGCGCCAATGTCGGCCGCGTCGGGATGGGCGTCGCGGTGAGGCCCGGCGCGCCGGCACCCGACATCTCCAGCCCGGAAGCGCTCAGGAAATCGGTGCTCGATGCCGAATCGCTCGTGTTCAATCGCGCCTCGACCGGGATCTACCTGGAGAACCTGCTGAAGAAAATGGGCGTCTACGATCGGGTCGAGAAGAAAACCACGCGCTACGACGATGCCGCCGCAGTCATGGAGCACGTCCTCAAGGGCAAGGGCCGCGAGATCGGGTTCGCGCCGATCACGGAGATCCTGCTGCATCGCGACCGCGGGTTGCGCCTGGTCGGTCCGCTGCCTGCCGAGGTGCAGAACTACACCAGCTATTCCGCCGGGATCATGGCAGGCGCGCCCTCGGCGAGCGCCGCGCAGGAGTTCGTCCGCTACCTCGGAACGCCCGCCGCGAAGAAGGTGTTCGTCGCGGCGGGAATCGAATAGCGAGCGCGCGAAACCTCAGCGGTCAAACTGCAGCACGTCGAAGCCGTTCACCCGGTCTACGAGGTAGACGAGTCCCTTCGGGTCGACATCGACGTCGTTGGTCTGCGGCGCGGCCTGGCCATGCGCCGGCTCGGGAATGAAGTGGCCGACTTCGCGCGGCGCGGACGGGTCGGCGACGTCGACGATGCGCAGCCCGCCCGAGAACCAGGTGCAGTACACCAGCGTGTCGCTCATGTGCTCCTGGAACTGGTGCGCGCCGAAGCGCCCCGGCGCCGCCCGGCTCCAGGGCGAGTCGAGCTCGCTAACTTCGAACAGAGACAGGGGCTTTATCTTCTTCAAGTCCGTAACATCCAACACCCAAAGGCAGGCGTGCGGACGCCCGCGCCGGCGCTCCATCTCGGCGGCGCTGTGCGCGTGGTCCTCCTCGTCGATCGCCACCGCGATCGAGCGACCGCCGACGTCGAAAGGCGCCGGCATGAAGGTGTGCGAGGGCTCCGGGAAGGGCGGGTGGTAGTTGTATTCGCCGACGGTGAGCGGCGCTCGGATGTCGGAGATGTCGATCACGCGCAGGCCGGCATGCCAGCAGCCGGCCCACAGCCGCTCGCCGAAGCGTAGCGCGTGGTGCAGGCGGTTGCGCCGCCCCGGCCAATGCGGTTTCTCGCCGCCAGCGACATACTGGCCGGGCAGCCACCAGCGCGCCACTTCTTCCGGGCGCGCCGGGTCGCGCAGGTCGTAGATGACGAGGATGTTGCCGACGTAGCCCGCCATCTCCGTGGAGATGTAGGCGTAGCGCGCGTCCACGTCGAAGCGGTGCACGCCCCGGCCGCCGGTTTTCTGGAAATGGACCAGCCTCGGTTTCGTGCGATCAGAGACATCGTAGATTCTGAAACCACCGCCGTCGTAGGCCTCGGCTTGAGCCTGCAGGTCGGCCTGCTGACGGTTCGGGCCGTTCTGCTCGCTGTTCACGAACATGAGATCGCCGACCACGCGCGCCTTGTGGCTGTGCGAACGCGGATCCTCGAGATGGATCTGCGACACCACGCGCGGCCTGCGCGGGTCGGACACGTCCAGGATCGAGGTGCCGAGCTGCGCGCGGTTCGGGAGGTGACCGACGTAGGCGTGGTTGCCCTCGACGCGGACCTGTCCCGCCCCCGGCAGGTCGAGCCGCCCGAGCCTTTTCACGTTTTTCGATAGCGACGGTTCCATCAATCCATTCTAGGGCACAAGAAAGGGCGCCCGTAGCGCCCTTTCTCCCCGGACAGGTGACCTTGACCGTTATAGATCGTGCAGCACCGCACCGATGAGGGTCTTACCCACCTCTATCGCGATGACCGCATGGCCCGCCCGGGTCGGGTGGATGCCGTCCCAGAAGAAGAAGCGGTCCTGCTGGGTGCAGCGGAACGGGGGAGAGCTGGGGAAACCGAACTGCGGAACGTTGGGTTCGATGCACGCCGACGTCGCGTCGATCAGGCCGAACCGGCGAGGGTTTTGCTGGACCTGCGCGAGAAGACCGAACGCATCGAACGGCACGATCGTGATTCCGGGCAACGCGCCGAGACTTTGCAAGACGCCCGTGAGGCCCTGGTTGTAGAGTCCGCTGAGGGTCGTTGCGCCCGCCGCAATCCCTGGCGCCACGAAGGTGTTGAGGCGTTGCAGCGCGGGAGTACGCCCGACATCGGGGGCGCTCCAGACCAGAAAGTGTCGCGCTCCTGCGCCGTACAGCTTCTGGATGTTCTGGGCGACCGAAGTCAGCGCCACGGTTAGGACACCAGGCCCGGCCGTCAAGGCAGCCCGAACGTCATTGCCGCCGATCGCGATGATGTACAGCACGTCGGAAGAAGCCCCTTTATGCTGTACGTCGAAGTCCAGGAAGAAGTTGTCCACTTGCCCGCTGAGGTCGACTGCCCTTGTTCCGAACGCCGTTGCGCCCCCGACTGCATAGTTAGAGGCCCGGCCGTCGGATCCGACGAACGCCGGCCGCGCGTTCTGTGGGAGGCCGACGGCGGCGGCGAGATCCTCGATCCATGTGCGGCCGTTGCTGAACCGGTGCGACGCATACGGTGCAGTGGGAACGAGGCTAATGACGTCCGGGATCCCGGTTGCTGGGTCGACCCCCGACATCCCGTAGTCGGGGGGCGAAACCGTCTGGCCGCCGTTCAGCTCGAACGCATTACCCGGGTCGGACAAGCTGTCGCCGAAGACGACGATACGGTCGAACGGACGGCGCAGGTCATCGGCTGCTGCCCAGTTGGGTGCTAGGGCTACGAAAGCGAACAGGAACGAGAACAGCCAGAACTTAACGCGCGCTGCGCAGATCGTCATGAGATCGCCCTCCCCCGGGCGTGGTGTGTTCTTACGAAGGTTGGACTGACGCTACCGAACGGCGCCGGCCCCGTCAATCCCGTGACGCTATGATAGGACCACGCGCAAAAAAAGGGCGTCGACTGACGCCCTTTGAAAGCTGCAGGAAAGCGCTGCTTAGGGTTCAGGCACGAAAGTCTGCACCGATGCAGCTGCATGCTTCACTTCTTTGTGGCCGAGGCTGGTTCGCAACGCTTCATTCGTCAGCCAGCGCTCCAGGAACTGCGCGTAATTGGGACTGCCAAGCACGCCGCTCGTACCGCCCGGCCAGATGTCGGCTACGCGCATGCCGTGTTGGTCCGCCTCGGCCACCATGCGGTGCGAAGGTATGACCGTGAACATGAAGTCATCCGGCGCCTTTCCGCGTGCGTTGTGGCTGGAGTTATCGACGGTCTGGAAGCCGCCGTCGGTTGGGATGCCGCGCACGCCGGGAAGCGGCGGCGGGAAAGCGCCTCCTGCTGGTGGAATGCTGAACACCGAGCCGAGCGGGTGCGTGAACTCGATGCGATGCAAGCGTCCCCAGCGATAGTCGTTCTGATTGGCCGAGCCGAAGAACGCCGGCGTCGCGAGCATGTCGAGCCCCGCACGCACGCTCTTCAGTATGACGAAGTCGCGCCGATCGGCCGGCGCGGCAATGCCCGCCACGGCGAAGAAGTTGACGCCGGAAGCGCCGACGCCGCCGTTCGTCGCAAAGTTGTCGAGGAGGTTGCGAAGCGCCGCGAGGCTGTCGAAATCGTCGGGCGCCGGCAGGCCCGCGATCGAGCCGTTGATCACCGTGCTCAGCATGCGCGAGCGCCACGCGGCATAGATCGACGCGGCCACGCTGGTCTGCACTTCACTGGCTGAAGGAGGCTGCAGCGCGTCGGGACCGTCTGCGGCGTCGTAGCCCTGCGCGATGCCGGTCGGCGTCGAGCGATCCCAGCCGCGCAGGCGACCCACCGCTTCGGCGATACCCGCGTCCGCGGCGAGCGCACGCAGCTGCGGGTCCGCAGCCGGATCGGTGAGCGCGCGGTCGAAGGCCTTCACGATATAAGGCGTGAAGACTTCACCGTCGTGCACCACCACGTCGGCCTGGATCGCCCGCATCTCCTTGAAGGACACCCGGCGATCGCCCGTCTCGAAGTACTCGTGCAGCCGCTTCTCGATGCGCGCGACGCGGAAACCCGCCTTCCACGAGTACGCCGTGTAGGAAATGCCGCCGCCCGGGCGAAGCTGGTTGAGCGGATTGTTGTCGCGCGTCGCGCCCGAAGGGTCGTTGTTGGCGTTGACGAAATAGCCCGCCGGCGGATTGACGATCTGCGCCATCTCGCTGAACGGCAGCACTTCGAACGCGCTTGCCTGGTACAGCTGGGGGTTCTGCACCGGCAGCCACTCGTTGCCGCCTTGGCCGTTGCGCACGAACCAGGGTGGCACGCCGTTCACCGTGCCCGCCTGCAGATCCTCGCGCACCGGAATCTCGCCCGAGGTGAAGTAGGCGATATTGCCATGCACATCGATGTAGACGAAGTTCTGCGCGCCGACGTCGAAGCGCTGCAGCGCATTCTTGAAATCGTCGAGGTTGCGCGCGCGGTTGATCAGGAGGAACGCCTCGATCTCCTGCGTCGGGCCATTGCCGACGTACTGGACGCTGAGCGCGGCCCCGGTCGCGGCATTGAGCGAGATGATCGGCCCGAAGTCGCGCCGCGGCATCACCAGCGTGGCCGGGGGGATGCTGCCACCGGGCGGAATGACCACCACGCTGCCGTCCACATTGGCGCGGAAGGTTTGCGCGATCGGGATGAGCGGTTCGCGCGCACCCTTGTAAATGGTCGACAACCCGCTCGGCGAGGCCGGATCGGGCACCACCTGCTCGGCGAAAGTATCGGTCACGTCGACCTCGTTGTTGGTCGAGCCCCAGGCGATCCAGCGGTTGTAGCCGTGGATGATGCCCGGCGCGCCGGCGATGCTGCTGCCGAACACCGGCTCGCCGTCTTCCTCGAGTCCCATGGGATAGAAGACCGAAGGCGTCGGCGCCGTGAGGTGCGGATCGTTCGCGAGCAGCGGACGGCCATCCCTTGTCAGTGCGCCGGAGACGGCCCAGAGGTTCGAGTTGCCGCGGAGCTCATGCTTCAGGATTCCTTGGAACGCCGGCAGATCGCGAACGCGGTCGAGGTAGTCGCGCATCAGGCTCAGATGGTCGTCGCTGTGCAGGCCTTCGTGCGCCCGCTCCATTCCGTGCTGCTCGCCGCCGCGCGAGCGCGAATGCGGAGGCGCCATCAGCGCGTCCGGTACGGTCGCATTCGGCTCGAATGCCGCCGAGCGCCACAGATCCTGCGAGTAGAGCGCCGCGCCTCGCGCGGGGCCCAATGCCCCGATATACGACTGCAGCGCCACGGTGCGGTCGATGTCGAGCGCGAAGCCGTTCGAAAAGGAGATCAGCTTGCCGATGACGACGCTGTCCACCGGCGTCCACGGCGCGACCTGAGTCAAGTGCAGTACGCCGTATTCCGGGGGCAGCGTCGGAGCCGTAAGGGTGGCGAGGCGTGCATTCACGCCTTCGGCGTAAGCCTCGAGCGTGGCGCGGAAGAAAGGCGACGCGGCAGCGTAGGAGCGCTCGGCGCTGCGGCGCAGGCCAAGCGTGCGAAGCTGGACGTCGGTCGGGAGCGCCGCGGTGCCGAGCAGCTCGGCAAGCGTGCCGCTCGCGAGGCGTCGGTTGTAGTCCATCTGGAAGAGCCGGTCCCCCGCGTGCACCCATCCCTGCATGAAATACAGGTCGTGGTCGTTGTGCGCACGGACGTGCGAGATGCCCTCGGTATCGATCGTGATGCGGGCGTGCTTCTGCAGGCCGGCAAGGCGCTGCGGACTGCCGGAATCCGCGGAAAAAGCTGCGTTGCTCAAGCACAGCGCCACTGCCAACCTGAAAAGTCGCGGCATTGGATTCCTCCCTGTTGTGAGCTGCACGCTAGCACTGAGGTTGTCGCACGCAAATCCCGTACATATGGGATGCGCCGTGCTCGAGCGAGCTATGGACGGTAGGCTTTCTCCTCCCGAAAAGAGCCCGCTGCGACGCGACGCCTGCACCGCGCGTAGTGTCAACGGCAAAAAAAAGCCGCCCGAAGGCGGCTTTTGATGTTTCTCTAAGGTGTGATCAGGAGCCGGGCGCCGCGGCCTGTTCAGTCGGCACGGTCTGCGGCTCCGCCGCGGGCGCGGGCGTCTCGGGCGCGGCGGCGGCCGGGATGTCGGCCAGCACCGGCTCGGCGGCCTGCGCCTTGCGGATGTTGTGGTACGCGAGGCCGGTTCCCGCGGGGATCAGGCGCCCGACGATCACGTTCTCCTTCAGTCCCCTCAGCTCGTCGCGCTTGCCCATGATTGCCGCCTCGGTCAGCACGCGCGTGGTCTCCTGGAAGGAAGCCGCGGAGATGAACGAGTCGGTGGACAGCGACGCTTTGGTGATGCCGAGCAGGATGTTGCGGAAGGTGGCCGGCTGCTTGCCCGCCTTCAGCGCCTTCTCGTTCTCCTCGAGCAGCTCGGCGCGCTCGACCTGCTCGCCCTGCAGGAACGGCGTGTCGCCCGGGCTGTCGACCTCAATGCGCCGCAGCATCTGCCGCACGATCACTTCGATGTGCTTGTCGTTGATCTTCACGCCCTGCAGGCGGTAGACGTCCTGCACCTCGTCGATGACGTAGCGCGCGAGTTCCTCGATCCCCAGCAGCCGCAGCAGATCGTGCGGATCCACCGGGCCGTCGACGATCGACTCGCCCTTGTTCACCACCTGGCCGTCGTGCACCAGCAGGTGCTTGTCCTTGGCGATGAGGTACTCGTGCTCCACGCCGTCGAGATCGGTGATGACTAGGCGCTGCTTGCCCTTGGTGTCCTTGCCGAAGCTCACCGTGCCGGTGACCTCCGCGAGCATGCCCGCGTCCTTCGGCGAGCGTGCTTCGAAGAGCTCGGCCACCCGCGGCAGGCCGCCCGTGATGTCGCGCGTCTTGGAGACTTCCTGCGGGATGCGCGCCAGCACCTCGCCCACCTGCACCTGCTGGCCGTCGCGCACGGCGATCACCGCGCCAACCGGGAAGCTGATGTTCACCGCATGGTCGGTGCCCGCGATCCGCACTTCGTCGCCGGCTTCGTTGACCAGCTTCACCGACGGCCGCTGGCCCTTGCTCGCGGCGGTGGTGCGGCGCTTGGCGTCGATGACCACGAGGGTCGAGAGGCCCGTGACGTCGTCGATCTGCTTGGCGACGGTCGATCCCTCCTCCACGTGCTCGAACTTCACCGTGCCGGCGTACTCCGTGATGATCGGCCGGTGGTGCGGATCCCAGACGGCGAGCTGCTTGCCCGCGCGCACCTGGTCGCCGTCCGAGGCCTGCAGTGTCGCGCCGTAAGGTACTTTGTGGCGCTCGCGCTCGCGGTTGTTGTCGTCGGCGATCATGACTTCGCCCGAGCGGCTGATCACCACCTTGTCGCCCTTGGCGTTGGAGAGGTAGCGCATCGTGGGCGTGAACCGCACCGTACCGGCCGATTTCGCCTCGACGTGACTCTGCACCGCGGTCCGCGACGCCGCCCCACCGATGTGGAACGTCCGCATCGTCAGCTGCGTGCCCGGCTCGCCGATCGACTGCGCCGCGATCACGCCGATTGCCTCGCCGACGTTCACCAGCGAGCCGCGGCCGAGGTCGCGCCCGTAGCACTTGGCGCAGACGCCCCAGCGGGTGTCGCAGGAAAGCGCGGTGCGCACCTTCACCTCGTCGATGCCGAGGTTGTCGATGGTGTCGACCGCGTCCTCGTCCAGCAGCGACCCCGACGGGTACAACACATCCTGGGTCTCCGGATGCACCAGATCGGCGATCAGTGTGCGGCCGAGCACGCGCTCGCGCAGCGCCTCGACCACTTCACCGCCCTCGACCAGCGCCTTCATCGAGACGCCGTTCTGGGTCTCGCAGTCGTCCTCGGTGACGACGAGGTCCTGCGTCACGTCGACCAGGCGCCGCGTGAGGTAGCCCGAGTTGGCAGTCTTCAGCGCGGTATCCGCCAGGCCTTTGCGAGCGCCGTGCGTGGAGATGAAGTACTGCAGCACGTTCAGGCCTTCGCGGAAGTTCGCGGTGATCGGCGTTTCGATGATCGAGCCGTCGGGCTTGGCCATCAGGCCGCGCATGCCGGCGAGCTGCCGGATCTGCGCCGCGGAGCCGCGCGCCCCCGAGTCGGCCATCATGTAGATCGAGTTGAACGCCTCCTGCTTCACGTTCTTGCCGTGGCGGTTGACGACGTCCTCCTGGCCGAGCTGCTCCATCATGACTTTTCCGACCTGCTCGCCGCAGCGCGACCAGATGTCGACCACCTTGTTGTAGCGCTCGCCCGCGGTCACCAGGCCCGAGGTGTACTGGTTCTCGATCTCCTTCACCTCGGTCTCGGCGTCCTTGATGAGCTGCGGCTTCTGCGTCGGGATCTGCATGTCGTTCACGCCGAAGCTGATTCCGGCGCGGGTGGCGATGCCGAACCCGGCCTGCATCAGCTTGTCGGCGAAGATCACCGTCTCGCGCAGCCCGCAGCGCCGGAACCCGGTGTTGATGAGGCGCGAGATCTCCTTCTTCTTGAGCGGCTTGTTGAGGAGCTCGAACGACAGCCCGACCGGCAGGATCTCGGAGAGCAGCGCGCGGCCGATGGTGGTCTCGTAGCGCGTGATCTTCTCCTTCACCTCGCCGTCTTCCGCGAGCTCCTTTTCCTTGATGCGCACCCAGACGCGCGCGTGGATGTCCGCCTGGCGCGAGTCGTACGCGCGGTGCACCTCGGCCAGATCCGAGAAGCTCATGCCTTCGCCCTTGGCGTTGACGTGCTCGCGCGTGGCGTAGTACAGGCCCAGCACGATGTCCTGCGACGGCACGATGATGGGCTCGCCGTTGGCGGGCGACAGCACGTTGTTGGAGGCGAGCATCAGCGTGCGCGCTTCCATTTGCGCTTCCAGCGACAGCGGCACGTGGACCGCCATCTGGTCGCCGTCGAAGTCGGCGTTGAACGCCGCGCAGACGAGCGGATGCAGCTGGATCGCCTTGCCCTCGATCAGCACCGGCTCGAACGCCTGGATGCCCAGGCGGTGCAGCGTCGGCGCCCGGTTCAGCATCACCGGATGCTCGCGGATGACCTCTTCCAGGATGTCCCAGACCTCGGGTACTTCCTGCTCGACCAGCCTTTTTGCCGCTTTGATCGTAGTGGCGAGACCGAGAAGCTCCAGCTTGTTGAAGATGAAAGGCTTGAACAGCTCGAGCGCCATCTTCTTCGGCAGGCCGCACTGGTGCAGCTTGAGCTGCGGGCCGACCACGATCACCGAGCGGCCCGAGTAGTCGACGCGCTTGCCAAGCAGGTTCTGGCGGAAGCGTCCGCCCTTGCCCTTGATCATGTCGGCGAGCGACTTGAGCGGGCGCTTGTTGGCGCCGGTCATCGCCTTGCCGCGGCGGCCGTTGTCGAGCAGCGAGTCGACCGCCTCCTGCAGCATGCGCTTCTCGTTCCGCACGATGATCTCGGGCGCCTTCAGCTCGAGCAGCCTCTTAAGCCTGTTATTCCTATTGATTACCCTTCTGTACAGGTCGTTGAGGTCCGAGGTCGCGAAGCGGCCGCCGTCCAGCGGAACGAGCGGGCGCAGCTCCGGCGGCAGCACCGGCAGGACTTCCATGATCATCCAGTCGGGCTTGATGTTCGAGGCCTTGAAGCCCTCGAGCACCTTCAGCCGCTTGGCGTACTTCTTGATCTTCGCGTCGCTCGAGGTAGCCTCGAGGTCCTTGCGGAGGGTATCGATCTCCTTGTTGAGGTCGAGCGCGCGCAGCAGCGCCCGGATGCCCTCGGCTCCCATCGCCGCGGAGAAGTCGTCGCCGAACTCCTCGACCTTGGCGAGGTAGTCGTCCTCGGTCAGGAGCTGAGTGCGCTTGAGCGGCGTGAGGCCCGGGTCGGTGACCACATAGGCTTCGAAGTACAGCACGCGCTCGATATCGCGCAGGGTCATGTCGAGAACCAGGCCCAGCCTGGACGGCAGCGACTTCAGGAACCAGATGTGGGCGGTCGGGCTCGCGAGCTCGATATGCCCCATCCTTTCGCGCCTTACTTTCGCCAGCGTGACCTCGACCCCGCACTTTTCGCAGATCACGCCCCGGTGCTTGAGCCGCTTGTACTTGCCGCACAGGCACTCGTAATCCTTGATCGGCCCGAAGATCTTGGCGCAGAACAGGCCATCGCGCTCCGGCTTGAACGTGCGGTAGTTGATGGTCTCGGGCTTCTTCACCTCGCCGTAGGACCACGAGCGGATCTTCTCGGGCGACGCGAGCCCGATCTTGATCGCATCGAACTCCTCGTCCTGCTGGACCTGCTTGAAGAGCTCAAGTAGCGCTTTCATCAGTACCTCTCCAGATCGATGTCGATGCCAAGGGAGCGGATCTCCTTCACCAGCACGTTGAAGGATTCGGGCATGCCCGCGTCGATCTTGTGATCGCCCTTGACGATGTTCTCGTAGACCTTGGTGCGGCCGGTGATGTCGTCGGACTTCACCGTCAGCATCTCCTGCAGCGTGTAGGCGGCGCCGTAGGCCTCGAGGGCCCAGACCTCCATCTCGCCGAAGCGCTGGCCGCCGAACTGCGCCTTGCCGCCGAGCGGCTGCTGGGTGACGAGCGAGTACGGCCCGGTCGAGCGCGCGTGCATCTTGTCGTCGACCAGGTGATGGAGCTTGAGCATGTGCATGTAGCCGACGGTGACGTGGCGGTCGAAGGCCTCGCCGGTGCGCCCGTCGAACAGCTGCACCTGCCCGGACTGCGGCAGGCCGGCCATCTCCAGCATCGCGTTGATTTCCGATTCGGCTGCGCCGTCGAACACCGGCGTCGCGAACGGCACGCCCTCCTTGAGGTTGTGCGCGAGCTGCAGCACCTCCTCGTCGGTCAGCTTGGAAACCTCCTCCTCCTTGCCGCTGTAGATGCGCTCGAGGATCTTCTTCACGTCGGCGACGACGAGCTTCTGCTGGTCCTTGACCAGCTCGCCGATGCGGTGCCCGAGGCCCTTGGCGGCCCAGCCGAGGTGGGTCTCGAGGATCTGGCCGACGTTCATCCGCGAGGGCACGCCCAGCGGGTTGAGCACGATATCGACCGGGGTGCCGTTCGCCATGTGCGGCATGTCCTCGACCGGCGTGATCTTGGAGATCACGCCCTTGTTGCCGTGGCGGCCGGCCATCTTGTCGCCCGGCTGCAGGCGGCGCTTCACCGCGACGTACACCTTGACCATCTTCAGCACGCCCGGGGGTAGCTCGTCGCCCTGCGTCAGCTTCTTTCGCTTGGCTTCGAACATGGCGTCGAACTCGCGCCGCTTCTGGGCGAGCGACTCCTTCAGGCTCTCGACCTGGGCGGCCGAGTCCTCCGCCGCCAGGCGGATGTCGAACCAGTCGTAGCGCTCGACCGACTGCAGGTACTCCTTGGTCACCTTGACGCCCTTGGCGAGGCGCTTGGGGCCGCCGTTGGCAGTCTTGCCGTTCAGCAGGCGCTCCAGGCGCTCGAAGGTATCGCTTTCCACGATCCTCATCTGGTCGGCGAGGTCGGTCTTGTAGCGCTTGAGCTCGTCCTCGATGATCGACTGGCTGCGCTTGTCGCGCTCGATGCCTTCGCGGGTGAAGACCTGCACATCGATCACCGTTCCGCTGATACCGGAAGGTACCCTGAGGCTCGTATCCTTAACATCCGAAGCCTTCTCACCAAAGATGGCACGGAGAAGCTTCTCTTCCGGCGTTAGCTGGGTCTCGCCCTTCGGCGTTACCTTCCCGACCAGCACGTCGCCCGCCTCGACCTCGGCGCCGATGTAGACGATTCCGCTTTCATCCAGCCTGGCCAACTGAGCTTCAGACAGGTTCGAGATGTCTCGCGTGATCTCCTCGGGCCCGAGCTTCGTGTCGCGCGCCACGACCGTCAGCTCCTCGATGTGGATCGACGTGAAGCGGTCGTCCGCCACCACGCGCTCCGAGATCAGGATCGAGTCCTCGAAGTTGAAGCCGTTCCACGGCATGAACGCGACCAGCATGTTCTGGCCGAGCGCGAGCTCGCCGAGGTCGGTGGAGGCGCCGTCGGCGATGACGTCGCCCTTGGCGATCTTCTCGCTCTGCTTCACGATCGGGCGCTGGTTGATGTTGGTGTTCTGGTTCGAGCGCGTGTACTTGGTGAGCTTGTAGATGTCCACCCCGACGTCGCCCGGCACGGTCTCGTCGTCGTTCACGCGAACCACCATGCGGTTCGCGTCCACGTAATCGACCACCCCGCCGCGCAGCGCGATGACGCAGGTGCCCGAGTCGACCGCCGCGGTGCGCTCGACGCCCGTGCCGACGAGCGGCTTCTCGGGCCGCAGGCAGGGAACCGCCTGGCGCTGCATGTTGGAGCCCATCAGCGCGCGGTTGGCGTCGTCGTGCTCGAGGAACGGGATGAGCGAGGCCGCCACCGACACGATCTGGGAGGGCGCCACGTCCATGTGCTGAACTTCCTCGGGCGACTTCAGCTCGAACTCGTTCTTGAAGCGGCACGACACCAGCGTGTCGGTGAGCTTGCCCGCCTTGTCGATCGACGCATTCGCCTGGGCGATGACGTAGTTGCCTTCCTCGATCGCCGAGAGGTACACGATCTCGTTCGTGACCTTGCTGTCCTTCACCTTCCGGTAGGGCGTCTCCAGGAATCCGTACTTGTTCGTGCGCGCGTAGAGCGCGAGCGAGTTGATGAGGCCGATGTTCGGCCCCTCGGGAGTCTCGATCGGGCATACCCGCCCGTAGTGCGTCGGGTGCACGTCGCGGACTTCGAAGCCGGCTCTTTCACGGGTGAGGCCGCCCGGCCCCAGTGCCGACACCCTTCTCTTGTGGGTGATTTCCGAGAGCGGGTTGGTCTGGTCCATGAACTGCGACAGCTGGCTCGAGCCGAAGAACTCCTTGATCGCGGCCGAGATCGGCTTGGCGTTGATCAGGTCGTGCGGCATCAGGTTCTCGGATTCCGCTTGGCTCAACCTTTCTTTGACAGCTCTTTCAACCCTGACCAATCCCGCCCGGAACTGATTCTCGGCGAGCTCGCCGACCGAGCGCACCCGGCGGTTGCCGAGGTGGTCGATGTCGTCGATCTCGCCGCGGCCGTTCCTCAGCTCGACGAGGATCCGGATCACCTCGACGATGTCCTTCGGCGAGAGCGTCAGGCGCTGCTCGATCCTGACCTCGAGCTTCTGCTTGTCGATGCCCTTGCCCTTCAGCTCCTGGAACATCTTGTCGACCTGGCCTTGAGCCTCGGCCTCGCTCGAGATGCCCTCCAGGCTCACCTTGCCGAGGTGCAGCTCGGGCGCGTGGTTGAAGAACTTGCGCAGCTCCTCCTCAGCCTCCTTCGGCAGCGCGATGCCGCGAAAACGCAGCTGCCAGCTGGTCTCGGCCGGGGCGCCGATGCGCCGGTTGAACTTCATGCGGCCGACCGCCGAGAGGTCGTAGCGCTCCTCGGCGAAGAACAGACCGTTGAACAGCGCCTCGACCGCGTCCTCCGTCGGCGGCTCGCCGGGGCGCATCATCCGGTAGATCGCAACGCGGGCCGCCTGCATGTCGGCGGTCTCGTCGGCGCGCAAGGTCTGCGAGACGTAGGGGCCCTGGTCGAGGTCGTTGGTGAAGAGCGTCTGCACCTTGCCGACCTTCGACTCGCGCAGCTGCGCGAGCAGGGTCTCGGTGATCTCGTCGTTGGCGTTCGCGAGGATTTCGCCGGTGTCGGGGTTCACCACGTTGTTGGCCAGCGTACGGCCGAGGATGAACTCGTCGGGCGCGCTGATGCGCTTGATGCCGGCGGTCTCCATGTCGCGGATGTGCTTGACGGTGATGCGCTTGTCCTTCGCGACGATCGTGTTGCCGGCCTTGTCCTTGATGTCGAAGCGCGCAACCTCGCCGCGCAGGCGCTCGGGCACCACCTCGAACTCGGCGCCGGTCGGCTTGATGTGGAACCCGTCGAAGTCGAAGAACTCGCCGAGGATGCGCGCCGGGCTGTAGCCCAGCGCCTTCAGCAGGATCGTGACCGGCATCTTGCGCCGCCGGTCGACGCGGAAGAACACGATGTCCTTCGGGTCGAACTCGAAGTCGAGCCAGGAGCCGCGGTACGGAATGACTCTGGCACTGAAAAGCAATTTTCCCGAGGAATGCGTCTTGCCGCGGTCGTGCTCGAAGAACACGCCGGGCGAGCGGTGCAGCTGCGACACGATCACGCGCTCGGTGCCGTTGATGATGAACGAGCCGGTGGTGGTCATGAGCGGGATCTCGCCCATGTAGACCTCCTGCTCCTTCACCTCCTTGGTGGTCGGCTTGGGCGCGTCCTTGTCGAGGATCACGAGGCGCACCTTGGCGCGCAGCGGGCTCGCGTAGGTGAGGCCGCGCTGCTGGCACTCCTTCACGTCGAACGGCGGCTCGCCCAGGAAGTAGCTGACGAACTCGAGGCGCGCGTTGCCCGAATGGCTGACGATCGGGAAGATCGAGGTAAACGCCGCCTGCAGCCCCTCGTTCCGGCGCGACTCCGGCGACACGTGCGCCTGGAGAAAGCCGGTGTAGGACTCGAGCTGGGTCGCGATGAGGAACGGCGTCTTCTGGACGATCGCCCGTTTCGCGAAGCTCTTGCGGATGCGTTTACGCTCGGTCAACGAATAGGTCATGAAGGCTCCTGGTCCGGCACTGGAAGAGGACAAAGGAAAAACCCTCTGCTAAATGAGGGTTCTTGCCTTGTCCTTCGGGTTCTCGGGGAGGGTAGTTCTGACCCACCCCGAGTTCCGAAGTTCCGCAATTTGGTACGTAACTCAGCCTTCTGATTACTTAATTTCCGCTTTGGCCCCGGCGTCGATCAATTTCTTGAGGACCGCGTCGGCATCGGCCTTGGAAACGCCTTCCTTCACTGCCTTGGGCGCGCCGTCGACCAGGTCCTTGGCCTCCTTGAGGCCCAGGCTCGTCACTTCGCGCACCGCCTTGATGACGTTCACCTTGTTGTCGCCGGCGGCGTTCAGCATCACGGTGAACTCGGTCTGCTCCACCTTCGCTGCAGCCGCGGCGCCGCCACCTGCCGCGGGGCCGGCGACGGCGACGGCGGCAGCCGCAGAGACGCCGAACTTCTCTTCCATGTCCTTGATGAGCTGCGACAGCTCGAGGACGGTCATCTTGCCGATCTCTTCCAGAATCTGTGCTCGTTCCACGTGTTCTCTCCTAAATTCTCTTTAAAAGGGGTTCCTGATTGACCTAAGCGGCGGCCTTCTCGCGCTGTTCCTTCAGGGCAGCCAGCGTGCGCACAAACTTGCCCGGCACCTCGTTCATCGTGCGGACCAGCTTCGCCACCGGTGCCTGCATCGTGCCCATCAGCTTCGCCAGCAGCTCCTCGCGGCTCGGCAGCAGGGCGAGCGCCTTGATGTCCTTGGCGGACAGCAGGCTGTTCGGCATGGCACCGGCCTTGATCACGAACTGCTCGTTGTCCTTGGCGAACTCCGATAGCACCTTCGCGCCTGCGACCGGATCCGGGGAGATGCCGTACATCAGCGGGCCGACCATTTGGTCGGACAGCTTCTCGAACGGCGTGCCCTGGACGGCCCTGCGCGCGAGGGTGTTCTTCAGCACCCGCAGGTACAGCCCCGATTTCCGCGCCTTCGACCTGAGCTGCGTGACGCGCCCGACGTCGAGGCCACGGTACTCCGCGACGATGACGGACTGGGCGCCCTTCAGCTTGGCCGAGACTTCGGAGACCATCGCTTGCTTCTGCTCCAGACTAAGACCCAAGGTCTACCTCTCTTTCCTGCATTGAGAAAAACACGGCGACCCCGAATCCCAGGAACCGCCGTCTGCGCAGGCAAAAACGCGATTAAGCCCCCCGACTGCGGAGCGCCTGCGGTCTTTGACGACAACTGCCAAAGTCATTGCTGTGCCGAGAGCGACGCCGGGTCGACCTTCACGCCGACGCCCATCGTGCTCGACACCGAAAGCTTCTTCAGAAAAATCCCCTTCGTCGCGGCGGGTTTTGCCTTGTTGAGCGCATCGACCAGTGCCGCGAGGTTGTCGCGCAGCTGTTCGGGCGTGAAGGAAGCGCGCCCGATCGTGCACTGGACGATGCCCGCCTTGTCGGCGCGGAACTGGACCTGGCCGCCCTTGGCGTTCTTCACCGCCGCCGCCACGTCGGGCGTCACGGTGCCCACCTTCGGGTTCGGCATCAGGCCGCGCGGACCGAGGATCTGGCCCAGGCTCCCCACCACCCGCATCGCCTCCGGCGCCGCGATCACGACGTCGAAGTCCATCTTGCCGGCCTTCACCTGCTCGGCGAGGTCTTCCATGCCCACGATCTCGGCACCGGCCGCCTTGGCCGCCGCGGCCTTGTCGCCCGGCGCGAACACCGCGACGCGCACCGCCTTGCCGGTGCCCGACGGGAGCACGACCGAGCCGCGCACCGTCTGGTCGCCCTTCTTCGCGTCGATGCCGAGGTTGACCGCGACATCGACCGCCTCGTCGAACTTGGCCGTGGCGGTCTCCTTCACCAGCTTCATGGCGTCGAGCGCGGCGTAGGACTTGGCGTGGTCCACCTTCTTCGCGAAAGCTTTCCTGCGTTTGGAAACATGCGCCATTTACATGCCCTCCACGATCACGCCCATCGAGCGGGCGCTGCCGGCGACGATGCGCATCGCCGCTTCGAGATCCGTCGCGTTGAGGTCCGGGAGCTTCTGCTTGGCGATCTCCTCGACCTGCTTGCGCGTGATCTTGCCCACCTTGTCGGTGTGCGGTCGGGCGCTGCCCGACTCGATGCCCGCGGCCTTCTTGATGAGGACCGTGGTCGGCGGCGTCTTGATGATGAAGCTGAAGCTCTTGTCCGCGTACGCCGTGATCACGACCGGCAGCGGCAGGCCCGGCTCGACCTTCTGCGTCTGCGCGTTGAAGGCCTTGCAGAACTCCATGATGTTGAGGCCGCGCTGGCCGAGCGCCGGTCCGATGGGCGGCGATGGATTCGCCTTGCCGGCCGGGACCTGAAGCTTGATGAAGCCGACGACTTTCTTTGCCATGCTCTAATCTCCTTGTGGGTTCAAGCGGGCACCGATTGGCTACGGTGCCCTCCCCGGCTCATTTTCCAAACAGCTACGCTTTTTCTACCTGCCCGAATTCCAGCTCCACGGGGGTAGACCTGCCGAAGATCGTCACGGCGACCCGTAGACGGCTCTTCTCGTAGTTCACGTCCTCCACGGTTCCCTGGAAGTCGGTGAACGGGCCGTCCTTCACGCGCACCATTTCGCCGACCTCGAACAGCACCTTGGGCTTGGGCTTCTCCACGCCCTCGCGCATCTGCTGCATGATCGCGTCGACTTCCTTCTCGGGAATCGGCGCGGGCTTGTTCGCGGTGCCGCCGACGAAGCCGGTCACCTTGTTCGTGTTCTTGACGAGGTGCCAGGTGTCGTCGTTCATCTCCATCTCGACCAGCACGTAGCCCGGGAAGAACTTGCGCTCGGACATGTGCTTCTGGCCGCCCTTCATCTCGACCACCTCCTCGACCGGCACCAGGATCTTGCCGAACTTGTCGTTCATCCCGGCGCGGTTGATGCGGTCCTCGAGCGCCCGCTGCACGGACTTCTCGAATCCCGAATAAGCGTGCACCACGTACCAGCGCTTATTTCCCGTCGCGGTCATGTCTTTTTCCATCCGAGAAGCAGGTCGTACAGCACCCACTCGAGTGTCTTGTCGCTGATCCAAAGAAAAATCGCCATCACCAGGACGAATGCAAATACCGCCGCGGTCGTCTGGATCGTCTCCTTGCGCGTGGGCCATACCACCTTCTTCACTTCGGTCCAGGACTCGAGCGCGAAGCCGAGGAACTGCTTGCCGGGCGCGGACAGCCAGGCCACCGCCGCGCCGAGGGCGATTCCCGCCGCCACCGCGAGCAGCCGCAGCACCAGCGCGGCGTCGCCCAGCCAGTAGTAGGCCCAGATTCCCGCGCCCAGGAGGACGACCGCCAGCGCCAGCTTGGCCTTGTCTGCAATCGACGTGGTGTTTTCGGTCGTCATCTACTCTGTGTGGCAGGGGCAGAGGGCCTCGAACCCCCAACCTTCGGTTTTGGAGACCGACGCTCTGCCAATTGAGCTATGCCCCTATGCCGTGTCCAAGAAAAGTCGTTACTCGATGATCTTCGCCACGACGCCGGCGCCGACGGTCTTGCCGCCCTCGCGGATGGCAAAGCGAAGCCCCTGCTCCATGGCGATGGGGGTGATCAGCGTTACCACCATCTTCACGTTGTCCCCGGGCATCACCATCTCGGTGCCCTTGGGGAGCTCCACCGACCCGGTCACATCGGTGGTGCGGAAGTAAAACTGCGGCCGGTAGTTGTTGAAGAAGGGGGTGTGCCTTCCACCCTCTTCCTTGGACAGCACGTACACCTCGCACTCGAACTTCGCGTGCGGCGTGATCGAGCCGGGCTTCGCCAGCACCTGCCCGCGCTCCACCTCCTCGCGCTTGGTGCCCCGAAGCAGGATGCCGACGTTGTCGCCCGCTCGCCCATCATCGAGGAGCTTCCTGAACATCTCCACGCCCGTGCACACCGTCTTTTGCGTCGGACGAATCCCCACGATCTCGATCTCGTCGCCCACCTTGATGACGCCCCGCTCAATGCGCCCGGTCACCACCGTGCCGCGCCCGGAAATGGAGAACACGTCCTCCACCGGCATCAAGAAGGGCTTGTCGATGTCTCGTTTCGGGGTCGGAATGTACGAATCGAGCGCCTCGGCCAACTTCAGCACCGACTTCACCCCCAGGTCACTGTCTTCGCCCTCCAGCGCCTTGAGCGCGCTCCCGATCACGATCGGGGTCTTGTCCCCGGGAAAGTCGTACTTGCTCAGGAGCTCCCGCACCTCCACCTCGACCAGCTCCAAGAGCTCCTTGTCATCGACCATGTCGGCCTTGTTCAGATACACCACGATGTAGGGCACCCCCACCTGGCGCGCCAGCAAAATATGCTCGCGCGTCTGCGGCATCGGCCCATCGGCCGCCGACACCACCAGAATCGCCCCGTCCATCTGCGCCGCACCCGTGATCATGTTCTTGATGTAGTCGGCGTGCCCCGGACAGTCCACGTGCGCGTAATGCCTCTTCTCCGTCTGGTACTCCACGTGCGCCGTGTTGATCGTGATCCCCCTCGCCTTCTCCTCCGGCGCCGCATCAATCTGATCGTAGTTCTTCGCCTCCCCACCGTACTTCTTCGCCAAAATGTGCGTCATCGCCGCCGTCAGCGTCGTCTTGCCGTGATCCACGTGCCCAATCGTGCCCACGTTCACGTGCGGCTTGGTGCGCTCAAATTTGCTCTTGGCCATGTCTGTACGCTCCTACGTCCGTAGTTCTACTTCTTGGGCTTGTCGTCTTTGTTGATGATCGAGTCCGCGATGCTCTTCGGAGCCTCGGCGTAGTGCTTGAATTCCATCGTGTACGTGGCGCGGCCCTGGGTGAGGGACCGGAGCTGGGTCGAGTAGCCGAACATCTGGTTCAGCGGCACTTCGGCCTTGATCGCCTTGCTGCCCGGCAGGTCTTCCATGCCCTGGATTACCCCACGTCGTGCGGAAAGGTCGCCCATCACATCGCCCATCTTCTCTTCCGGCGTCTCGACTTCGACCGCCATGATCGGCTCGAGCAGCGTCGGCGTGGCCGAGCGCATCCCGTCCTTGAAAGCGAAGATCGCGGCCATCTTGAACGCGTTCTCGTTCGAGTCGACGTCGTGGTAGGAGCCGTCGAACAGCGTCACCTTGGCGTCGACCACGGGGTAGCCGGCGAGCACGCCTTCCTGCAGCGCCTCCTTCACCCCCTTCTCGACCGCCGGGATGTACTCCTTCGGCACCCGGCCACTCTTGATGGCGTCGACGAACTCGTAGCCCTTGCCCGGCTGCGGCTCGAGCTTCAGCCACACGTCGCCGTACTGGCCGCGGCCGCCCGACTGCTTGACGAACTTGCCCTGCTGCTCGACCGCCTTCTTGAAGGTCTCGCGGTAGGCGACCTCCGGCTTGCCCACCGAAGCCTCCACGCCGAACTCGCGCTTCATACGGTCGACGATGATCTCGAGGTGCAGCTCGCCCATGCCGGAGATGATGGTCTGGCCCGACTCCTCGTCGGTGCGCACGCGGAACGACGGATCCTCCTGCGCGAGGCGCCCGAGCGCCACGCCCATCCTCTCCTGGTCGGCCTTGGTCTTGGGCTCCACGGCCTGCGAGATCACCGGCTCCGGGAACACCATGCGCTCAAGCGTGATCGACTTCTTCACGTCGCTGATGGTCTCGCCTGTGATGACCTCCTTGAGGCCCACCACGGCCGCGATGTCGCCGGCACGCACTTCCTTGATTTCCTTGCGCTCGTTGGCATGCATCTGGAGCAGGCGACCGATGCGCTCCTTCTTGCCGCGCATCGAAGTGAGTACCGTATCGCCGGAAGTGAGCACACCCGAGTACACGCGAATGAAGGACAGCTGGCCGACGAACGGGTCGGTCATGATCTTGAACGCCAGCGCGGCGAAGGGCTCGTCGTCGCCGGGCTTGCGCACGTCCGGCTCACCCTTCTCGTTCTCGCCCTTCACCGGCGGAATGTCGATCGGCGAGGGCAGGTAGTCGATCACCGCGTCCAGCATCGCCTGCACGCCCTTGTTCTTGAACGCGGTGCCGCACAACATCGGCACGATCTCGTTGTTGATCGTGCGCAGTCGCAGGCCCTTCTTGATTTCCTCGATCGAAAGCTCGTTGCTCTCGAGGTACTTGTTCATCAGCTCTTCGTTCGCTTCGGCGGCCGCCTCGACCATCTTCTCGTGCCACTCCTTCGCCTCGGCGAGGAGCTCGGCCGGGATGGGCTTCTTATCGAACTTCATGCCCTGGGAGGCTTCGTCCCAGTAGATCGCCTGCATCGCCACCAGGTCGATGACTCCCGCGAACTTGTCCTCCAGCCCGATGGGCAGCTGGATCGGCACCGGGTTGCCCTTCAGGCGGGTGCGGATGTGCTCGTAGGACTTGAAGAAGGTCGCGCCGACGCGGTCCATCTTGTTGATGAAGGCGAGGCGCGGCACACGGTATTTGTTCGCCTGGCGCCACACGGTCTCGGACTGCGGCTGCACCCCGGCCACGGCGTCGTACACCATGCAGGCGCCGTCGAGCACGCGCAGGCTCCGCTCGACCTCGATCGTGAAGTCGACGTGTCCCGGCGTGTCGATGATGTTGATGTGGTGCTCGGGGTAGGAAAGGTCCATCCCCTTCCAGAAGCAGGTGGTGGCCGCGGAGGTGATGGTGATGCCGCGCTCCTGCTCCTGCTCCATCCAGTCCATGGTCGCGGCGCCGTCGTGGACCTCGCCGATCTTGTGGTTCACGCCGGTGTAGAAAAGGATGCGCTCGGTCGTGGTCGTCTTCCCGGCGTCGATGTGCGCCGAGATGCCGATGTTCCGATAACGCTCGATAGGGGTTTTGCGTGCCACAGCCATATTCCTTAAACCGTCAGATCAACTAGAACCTATAGTGAGAGAAGGCCTTGTTGGCCTCGGCCATACGATGAACCTCCTCGCGCTTCTTCATCGCCCCGCCGCGGCCCTCGGCCGCTTCCTGCAGCTCGCCCGCGAGGCGCACCGTCATCGACTTCTCGCCGCGTTTCTGCGCCGCCTCGCGGATCCAGCGCATCGCGAGCGCCACGCGGCGGACCGGCCGCACCTCGACCGGCACCTGGTAGTTCGCGCCGCCGACGCGGCGGCTCTTCACTTCCACGATCGGCTTCACGTTCTGTACCGCCTGCGTGAACACCTCGAGCGGGTCCTTGCCCGACTTCGACTTGATCGTGTCGAGGGCGCCGTAGATGATGCGCTCGGCGACCGACTTCTTACCGCGCGTCATCAGCACGTTCACGAACTTGGCGACGTCGACGTTGCCGAACTTCGGATCCGGCAGGATCTCGCGCTTGGGGACTTCTCTGCGACGCGGCATCTAGCTCTTCCTGTTAAGCAGACTTCGGCGCCTTTGCGCCATACTTGGACCGGCCCTGCTTCCTGTCCTTGACGCCCTGGGTGTCGAGCGAGCCGCGCACAATGTGGTAGCGCACGCCCGGCAGGTCCTTCACACGGCCGCCGCGGATCAGCACCACCGAGTGCTCCTGCAGGTTGTGGCCCTCGCCGCCGATGTAGCCGATGACCTCGAAGCCGTTGGTGAGGCGCACCTTGGCGACCTTGCGCAGCGCCGAGTTCGGCTTTTTGGGCGTGGTCGTGTAGACCCGGGTGCAGACCCCCCGCTTCTGCGGCGAGCCGGCGAGCGCCGGGACCTTCGACTTGGGCCGCTTGGCGGCGCGCCCATCACGCACTAACTGATTGACGGTCGGCATGTTTTTGCGTTTCCAGAAACGAACGGGCGGCCACGTCGAAGCTTACGAGGCCGCCCCGGCACCCAAAAAAGAGGCCGGATTATAAAGAGGAAAATTGCCTAGCGCAACAAAACCGCAGGCCGAAAACGCTTGACTTTCATAGCTGTGTGCAGCGCAGCGTCAGGCCGGCCGGGGGTCCGCGACGAAGCCGAACCGGGTCGCGACCTGTGCTTTCGCAATCGAGCCCGGCGAAATGCCCTGATCGGCAAACCGGGCCAGGTCCCGGTCGTCCAGCAGCGCCACGGTTCCGCTGCCCGCAAGGAGTACAGAGCCCTCGTCGTCCTCGAACGCTTCGGCTGCCACGAACGGCCGGCCGCAGTGGTCGACCAGTCCCTCGCCTTCGTAGCGCACGACGAGCGGCGTGTACGCGAGCGAGACGTACACGCGCTGCGGCCCGTTCTGGAAGTACCAGAGTCCCTTCCCATCGGCCTGGTAGTTGCGCCCGATGAACTCGCGCAGCGCCGCGTTACCAATCCGTTCCCCCTTGATGCGCCAATTACCCCGGCGGTCGAGCGCTAGCCAGCCGTAGACCGCGGGAACGTTCGGCCACTTCGCCATGCTGCGGGCAACGATCTCGTCCACCGTAGAATCTTCGCCGGAGGAAACGATGTCCGCAATCGACGCGTACCTGGGGAAGCCGTGGCTCGCGCATTACCAGAAGGGTGCGCCCGCTGAGGTGGAGGTGCCCCTGAAATCGGTGCACCAGGCCTTCGACGAGGCGGCTTCCCGCGCCCCCGGCAAGGCGGCGGTAGTGTTCTATGGCCGCTCGATCACCTACGGCGAGCTGCGCGAGTCCTCCGATCGCCTCGCCTGTGCGCTCGCCGAGCTCGGCGTAAAAAAGGGCGACCGGGTCGCGCTCTACCTCCTCAACAGCCCGCAATACATCATCGCCTACTTCGCGGCGCTGAAGTGCGGCGCGATCGTGACCCCGATCAGCCCGGTCTACACCAGCCACGAGGTACGCCACCAGCTCGCCGACAGCGGCGCGAGCGCCATCGTGTGCCAGGACATCCTCTACGACAACGTCGCGAAATCGGGCGCGGCGCCCGCGCTGGCGATCGTCACCGGCGTGAGCGAATACCTTCCCGCGCTCAGGCGCCTGTTCTCGAGGAAAGCCGAGGTTCCGGACGGCGTGCACGGGCTCCAGGAGCTGCTGCGGAAATACCCGCCGCGGCCGCCCCCGGTCGGCATCGACCCCCGCAGCGACCTCGCCGCGCTGCCGTACACCGGGGGCACGAGCGGCAATCCGAAGGGCGTGATGCTCACCCACTACAACCTCGTCGCCGCGCAGACCATCGGCGCCGCCGGGTTCGCCTCGCTGCAGCCCGGCCGCGAGGTGGTGCTCGCGTTCCTGCCCTTCTTCCACATCTATGGACAGGTGGTCCTCATGCTGAACCACCTGTGCCAGGGCAACCTGCTGGTTCTTTTCACCAGCGCCGATACCGGTCAGATCCTGGAAGCCATGGAGCGCTATCGGGCCACGGTGTTCTACGGCGTGCCGACGCTCTACGAATACCTGAAGGACCACAAGGACACCGGCAAGGCGAACTGGCGCCGGCTCAAGCTCGTGCTGTCGGGCGCCGACACGCTCCACGTCTCGACCATGCAGCAGTGGACGACGCGCACCGGCTCCACCATTACCGAGGGCTTCGGCATGTCGGAGACGGCGGGCGCGAGCCATCTCAATCCGATGGACCGGCCGAAGCCGGGGTCCTTCGGCTGCCCGATCCCCAACATGCTTGCCGCGGTGATGGATCCCGAGCGGCTCGAGTTCGTGGTTCCGGGGGAGACCGGCGAGCTCGTGCTCGCCGGTCCCAATGTGATGCAGGGTTATTGGGGCCAGCCGCAGGAGAACGCGCGCGCCTTCGTGGAGCGCAACGGCGTGCGGTGGCTCCGCACCGGCGACATCGTGCGCATGGACGCCGAGGGTTACTTCCACTTCTACGACCGTGCCAAGGACCTGATCAAGTTCAAGGGCCTGTCGATCTTCGCGAAGGACATCGAGGACGTCCTCTATGCCCACCCCCAGGTGAAGGCGGCGGGGGTGATCGGCGTACCCGACCCGGCGGTCGGCCAGCGCATCAAGGCGCTGGTGGTGCTGGAGGGCGACGCGCGCGGCAAGGTGAGCGAAGACGAGATCAAGGCCTACTGCAGGAAGAGCCTCGCCGAATACAAGGTGCCGCACGTCGTCGAGTTCCGCGGCGAGCTGCCGAAGACCGACGTCGGCAAGGTGTCGCGTCGCGAGCTGCGCGACGAGTCGATTTCCTAGGCGACCTCGTCGATCGGACGCGGCGGATGCACGCCGAATCCCTGCGCGTGGCTCACCTTGAGCGTCTTGAGGTGCTCGAGGATGGCGCTCTCCTCCACACACTCCGCCACGATGTTGAGGCGCAATGCCTGCGCGAAGCGCAGGATCGCATTCATCTTCGTGCGCGCGACGTCGCTCGTAAGCAGCTTGCGCACCACGCTGCCGTCGACCTTGATGAAGTCGGCGCGAAGCACCTTGAGCGGCGTGAACGACGCCGCGTGGCGGCCGAAGCCGTCGATCAGCACGCCGCAGCCGAGCGCCCTGGCGGCAGCCGCGAAGCGCACCGCCGGATCCAGGCGCGTGAGCACGTGGCTCTCGTCGATCTCGAAGGCGAGCGACGCCGGTGCAACGCCGTACTTGCGCGCCACGGCTTCCACGTACGGCAGGAATTCCGCGTCCTGCAGCGTTTGCTCGGAGACGTTGAACGTAAAGCGCTTGATGCGCGTGGCGCGGCCGAGGCGCTGCACCGCGTGAAACACGACCCAGCGGTCGAGTTGGGCCATCATGCCGAAGTGCTCGAAGGCGGGCAGGAACTCCCCTGGCGGCAGCAGCGCGCGCTCCTCCTCGCGCAGCCGGACCAGGACTTCCGCCATGGGCAGCTGCTCGCGGGGGGTCAACGCGACGATCGGCTGGCAGTAGAGCTCGAACTCGTTTTTCTGCAGCGCCTCGCGCAGGCGCGTGACCGGATCGCTCCAGCCGGCAAGCTCCGACTCCGCGCGCTCGAGAGAGTTGTCGTCCACGCGGTATGCTAGGCCATGACGCCCTCGTTTCTTGAGGTCGAAAGTCTCACCAGGCGTTTCGGCGGCCTGACGGCGGTGAACAAGGTCAGCTTCCGCCTCGCGCGCGACGAGATCGTCGGCCTCATCGGCCCGAACGGCGCCGGCAAGACCACGCTACTGCGTCTGGTTACGAAGATCCTGAGGCCCGACGCAGGACGGATCCTGTTCAAGGGCGAAGATCTGACCCGGCTCGCCCCCTGGGAGGTCGTCGAGCGCGGCATCTGCGGCACGTTCCAGAACACGCGCGCGTTCCGCAACCTTCCCATCGTCGCAAACGTGATGGTGCCGCTGGTTGCGCCGCGCGCGCGGCGAAGGGGGGAATGGGTGAAGCGCATCGAGGCAAAAGCGATGGACGCGCTCGAATTCGTCGGCATCTCCGACCTGGCGCTCGAGCCCGCTTCGGCGCTGTCGCAGGGCGACTTGAAGCGCCTGGAAGTGGCGCGCGCGATCGCCACCGAGCCCGAGCTCCTGCTGCTCGACGAGCCGCTCGGCGGCCTGAACGCGGCCGAGTCGGAGCTTCTCGCGAGATCGATCCGCCGCCTGCACAAGGGCGGGCGCTTCGGCCGCCTGCATTCCGAGGGCCCGGCGGTGCTCATGATCGAGCACAAGCTGAAGGAGCTGATGTCGATCGTCGACCGGGTGATCGTGCTCGACTACGGCGAGGTGATCGCCGACGGGCGGCCAGCCGAAGTGGTCAAGAATCCCAAAGTCATTGAAGCCTATCTGGGAATCGCGCATGCCCCTGCTTGAAGTCAGGAACCTGAGCGTGCGCTACGACAAGGCGCAGATCCTGAGCGGGGTTTCCCTCGACGTGGGCGAGGGCGAGCTCGTCGGGCTGGTGGGGCCGAACGGTGCCGGCAAGTCGACGCTGCTGCGGGCGATCTGCGGCCTGGTGCGCTTCGAGGCGCGCGCCAAGCGCGGCACCGCGGGCGAGATCGTCCTCGACGGCGAGGTGCGCTTCGCCGGCGAGCGGATCGACGCGCTTGCCGCGCACGAGGTGCGCATGCGCGGTCTCGCGCTGTGCCCTGAGCGGCGGCGCCCTTTCCGCGAGCTCACGGTGCTTGAGAACCTCCTCGCCGGCGCATTCCTGTCTTCAAACAAGAATGAGACCCAGAGACGGTTGGAGCGAACCTTCGCCCTGTTCCCGCGCCTGGGCGAGAGAAAGGAGCAGATCGCGGGCACGCTGTCGGGAGGCGAGCAGCAGATGCTCGCCACCGCGCGGGCGCTGATGTTCGAGGCGCGGCTGCTCGCGATCGACGAGCCCTCGCTCGGCCTCGCGCCGCGCATCCGCGAAGAGCTGTTCGCTGCGGTGCGCGCGATCCACGCCGCCGGCGTGCCGGTGCTGCTGGTGGAGCAGGAAGTCGCCCAGGTCTTCAGGCTCGCCGACCGCAATTACGTGCTGTCGCAGGGCCGCATCATCGCCCAAGGCAGCGCGCCGTCACTGATGGCCGACGAAACGCTGCGCGCCGGGTACCTCGGACTCTAGCCGCGCGCCGCAGAGCCTGCAGACGCGCTTCCAGCTTGCGTTCCTCTGCTTGCAGCGCGGGCACTGGGTCTCGATCCTGTCGCGCACCCACGGCGCGAGGCCGCGCGGCATGAAAAGCAGCACGAGCAGCACGACGAGCGCGAAAATGAGGAGGCGCAGCTCGCC
>Ga0268264_10000610_pt1 | contig 42918 bp, 39 predicted proteins | sample KBSSwiS32_FD_190357 | JGI IMG/M metagenome (GOLD analysis project Ga0268264, IMG submission 190357) | Switchgrass rhizosphere microbial communities from Kellogg Biological Station, Michigan, USA - KBS Switchgrass S3-2 (SPAdes) (version 2) | ecosystem: Host-associated > Plants > Roots >... | reverse complement strand
CCACTTCTTCTCTTCTCCGGCGCCAGGTCCGCAATCTCGCAGAGCACCACCTTCCGGCTCAAGCCCCCTCGCTTGGCCCGGTTCCGGTGACGGGCATAGTCGACGAGGATGCGGCGGATCAGGCGCGCCGCGAAGGCGTAGAAGTGGGCCCGGCTCGGCCAATCCAGGCCCGCCTGCTCGACCAGGTGCAGGTAGGCCTCATGCACGATGGCGGTGGGCTGAAGCGTGTGGTCATCGCGCTCTAGACGGAGCTGACGAGACGCGATGCTGCGCAGCTTCTCATAGACCAGAGGAAGGACCTGCTCCGCCGCCTCCCGGTCTCCCGAGCTCCACTGCACGAGCAGTTGGGTGATCGTGGCTTCGCTCAACGGGCTTCAGTCGAAGACCTGTTCGAGGCGACCGCCGCGGAGGCGCCAACCGTCGCTGGTGAGGGCGAGGAACACCTTGCCCCGCTGGCGTTCGATCGAGGGCGGTTCGGACGAGCGGTCGACGATCTTCCCTTCGACCTCCAGCTCTGCGCTCTTGCCCTTCATCCGACCCGAGAAGATCTTCACCTCTTCGAGCACCGAGCCCCGCCCGATCTCGTAACGTACGGGCACCACGAGGTCGTCGAACGTCTGATAGTTGTCGAGATTCAAGTTGGCGACCCACGCGTCGTCCTTGGCGAAACAGGCGGAGATCACCGCGGCCTTGTCGGGCTTGGCCTGTGCCGTCATCGCCGCGGCGCAGGCGAGATACGCCCGCCCCGGCTCGCCGCCCCCTTTCGGCAGGTCGGTGAGCCCCGTGATGCGGTAGATCGGGACCGAGAGTGTGAGGTCGATGTCGGGGCCGTCGCCATCCTTCAAGCTGGCCGAGGCCACTTTGATCGTCCCCGTGAGGAGATCCTTCTCGAACTTGGTCTTTGCCATCTCCGCGAGCGCGCCATCCATGCACCAACCGCAGGATGCGTTGGGAATGTAGAAGCCGCCGCCGCCCGACCACGAGCCGTCCATGCGAAATTCGAGCGTCACGTTCGGCGAGCCTTCGACCTGGCGGTCGACCTCTCCTTCGAGGTCGATCGCCTCGTCGATCGCGGCATGATCGAGCTTCGTCGCGGAAAGGCGGAGGATCAACGCGGGGTCCTCGCCGAAATAGTCCTTCCCTTCATAGAGCACGGCGTCGACGACGTCGACCGTGACCCCTTTTCGTCCGATCTTTCCTGAAACGGCGGCGTTCGAGGAAACGGCGGCGAGGAGTAGAAGTGCCGTGAATAGAGTGATCTTTCGCATGGTAGCTACCTCCGGGAAAGGAGGCTGGATTATGCCACGGCGCCTTGCGAAAGGTCTTCGGCATCGATCCCTACGAACGCTCCTCCCACACCTTCGCGAGCTCGATGATCACCTCGACCGCTTTTTCCATGTCTTGGGCCGAGACCCACTCGAAGCGGGAGTGGAAGCTCTGCTCCCCGGCGAAGACGTTCGGGGTGGGCAGTCCCATGAAGCTGAGCTTCGAGCCGTCGGTGCCGCCGCGGATCGGCTGGCTGTGCGGTTCGAGGCCCGCGCGCCGGATCGCCTCGCGGGCGTTTTCGACCACTTGTGGGTGGTGGTCGAGCACCTCCCGCATGTTGCGGTAGCTCTCTTCCACCTTCTCTTCGAAGGTGGCGCCTGGCCAGTCGGCCACGGTCTTCTCGGCGAGCTTCCGAAGCCAGCCCTCCTTGTCCGCGAGCCCGGCGGTTTTGAAGTCGCGGATCAGCAGCTTGACCGCCGTCTGGTCGACGCTGGCGGTGAGCACGTAAGGGTGAACGTACCCCTCGTAACCGTCGGTCGTCTCGGGGGCGAGTGAGTCTTTGGGGAGCCGGTCGATGAAGTCGGCGGCGACTCGAATCGAGTTGACCATCACCCCCTTGGCATAACCCGGGTGGGTGTTGCGCCCTTGGAAGGTGATCGTCATCGAGTCGGCCGAGAAGCTCTCGTACTCGATCTCGCCGCGGCGGCCGCCGTCCATCGTGTAGGCGCAGAGGGCGCCGAACTTTTGGACGTCGAAATGCTTGGTGCCTTGGCCCACCTCTTCGTCCGGAGTAAAGCCGATGCGGATCGGCCCGTGCGGGATCTCAGGGTGCGCCAGCAAGAGCTCGGCTGCGGCCATGATCTCGGCCACCCCCGCCTTGTTGTCGGCGCCGAGCAGGGTGGTGCCCGAGGCGGTGATCAAGTCGTCGCCGATCCGCTCGTTCAAATAGGGCAGCTCCGACGGGCGCAGCACGGCGGTAGGGTCGTCGGGCAGAGCGATCTCCTGCCCCTGGTAGTTGCGGTGGACGATCGGCACGACCCCGGCGCCGCTCATTTCGGGCGAGGTGTCCACGTGAGCGATGAAACCGATGACCGGAACGTTCGCCTTCCCGCTGGTGGCCGGAATCGTGGCCATCACATAGCCGTGCGGGTCCATCTCGGCGTCAGAGAGCCCCAGGCCGCGCAGCTCCTCGGCCAGAACGCGCAGGAGATCGAGCTGCTTCAAGGTGCTGGGATAGGTGTCCGAGCTCTCGGACGACTGGGTGTCGTAGGTCACATAGCGCAGGAAGCGCTCGACGACGGAGGACTGATTCATGGAGCGGGTTCTCCTTGGAACGCCATGCCCTCAAAGGCTGCTGCGATCGCCTGGAGGGAAGGCCTTAAAGTACAGCAACACGTAAAGCGAAACCGCCAATTGAACGAGGAGCGCGCCGACTGGCCACGGAATCAGGAATGAGCCCAGGGCCATGCCACCGACAATGCACTTGGAGCGCAGCGACGCTCGACCTACAAACGCAAAGCGTATCGTGAGAAGCAGACACGCGACGCTGAGTATTACGCCGTAGGCCATGTCTGATCCCACCCTGGTGGGTTTCAGGCACCCGCACGGTTAAACGTCACATGCGTGACTCCGCTGGGCGAGGAGGTGGCCTCGATCTGGTAGTCCTTCTCGAGGCCCTCCAGTCGTTCCCAGAGGCGAACGCCCCGGCCGAGCAGGATCGGGTGGGCGCCGACGATAATTTTACGCATGGATCACTCTCCTTGGTTGAGCCTGGGACGAACGGCACCCTTCCGATCCGACATGTTCCCACATTGACCTCTTGGCGAGCGGTGCGGTTCAAGCATGGCCTGCCGGAAGATATTGCATGACGTGCCGATCGCGAGATCCCTGCGGGTCGGGCGGCGGCGGTCGTCTCCGGGTGCGCCCGCGGTCTGGGCACGGTATTCGCAGCCGCCTGAATCTCACGTTAGAGCCGTCGCTTTCACACTGACCCGAAGACAAGGAGCACACCATGACGACGCCGAAGAACACAATCTGCCTCTGGTTCGATAAGGACGCGGAAGAAGCGGCGCGCTTTTACGCCGCCACCTTTCCGAAAAGTGAAGTGACCGCGGTTCACAAGGCGCCGGGTGATTTTCCGGGCGGCAAGGAAGGCGATCCGCTGACGGTAGAATTCACCGTTTTCGGCATTCCCTGCCTCGGTCTCAACGGCGGCCCGGCGTTCAAGCAAAGCGAGGCGTTCTCCTTCCAAATCGCCACCGACGATCAGGAAGAAACGGACCGCTACTGGAACGCGATCGTCGGCAACGGCGGTCAGGAAAGCGAGTGTGGTTGGTGCAAGGACCGCTGGGGCCTCTCGTGGCAGATCACGCCGCGGGTGCTCACCGAGGCATTCAACGCCGGCGGCGAGGAGGCAAAACGCGCCTTCGATGCCATGATGACGATGAAGAAAATCGACGTCGCCGCGATCGAGGCAGCTCGGCGCGGGTAGCGTTGGTACCGCGCTGCCTCAATCTCGGTGAGCCCGGCGCCCTCGAGATCGCTCCATGGGCGGATCGGGCTCACCGCGTCGACGCCAGATACGTGGGGGGCGCGGGCGGTTACCGCCCCTCCGGTTCCGAAGTCTGTTCCGCCGGTTCCTCCGTCGCTTCTCCCGCCGGCTGCTGAAGTGCCCAACCGATGTTGCCCTCGTTGTCCTTCATCGTCACCACGACGGTGTTGGAGGTGCCGTCGGCGGATTTCGCCTGGCATTCGAAGGTCTCGCCCGCCTTGGCCGCGCGCAGGCTGCTGCCGCCTTCCTCGCCGCAGCTCACGGTGACATCGGCTCCGGTCTGTTCCTTGAGACCTGTGGTGATGGCTTCTTCCGCGGTCTTGAGGTTGATCATGCCTTCGATCTTCACCAAATCCCAGGCGACGTTGCCCTTGTCGTCCTTCTGCGTCACCTTGAGGACGAGTCGGCCGCCGTCCTTCGGCTTCGCCTCGCATTCGAACGTATCTCCCGCCTTCGCGGGAGGCGCTTCCTGAGGGCAGGTCACCACCGTGTCCGCGAGGCCCAACTGGCTGGCGAGCCCGTCGCTGATGGACTTGTTGATGACGGCCATGTCGAGCTTTGTGCCGCAGCCGGTGAGCACAAGCAACATCCCCATGACGCCGAGGAAGGAAAGCGTGGAAGCGGACTTCGTGACGTTCATTGACGTTCTCCATTGAAAAGATAGATCGATCCGGCATCTGCATGTGACCAGGTGGACATTGCGGACGGGTTGCTTCGTGACCCTACCACGCCGTCCGCCGGCCGAGCTTAAGGCTGCGCCGCAATCTTCGCGGCGGTCGCCGGCCCGGCGGGGCGGTCTTCCTGGCAGCCGTAGACGTAGACCGGCGTCCCCTTAGGCACCAGTTTCGGCAGGAGGTGCGATGCGAACATGGGGATCCGGATGCAGCCGTGGCTCGCGGGGTAAGTACGCATGTCCTCGCTGCCGTGAATGGCGATGCCCCCCACGATGTACATGGGGTTGTGCATCTTGCCGAGCGGGCTCGTTTTCCACCCCGAGGTCTTCGCATAGACCTCCAGCCGGCCGCACGGCGTGACGGCGCGGGTCTCGGGATAGCCGTTTTCGTGGAACGTCTTGCCGCTGCCGGAAGAGATCGGGAGGATATTGCCGACGTTGCCCTCGCCGTCCACGAGGAACAGCACCTGTTGGGCGAGGTCGACCTCGACGTGCAGCCCGGGCGTCTCGCGCGGCCGGGGCGGGACCGCCGCCGACAGGGCGTTCCACTCGGCCCGGGTGAGCTGGCCGGTAGGCCGGGCCCGTTGCATCTTCTGGAAGGCGACGAGGGCCTGGCGCGAAGCGCCGTCCCAGACGCCGTCGACCGGTCCCGTCCAGAAGCCGAGATCGGCCAGCCGCTGCTCGGCTTGGCGGATCTCTGCCCGAGAGAGAGCGGCTTTCTCCAGCGCGCCGGCGGGACCCGCGGCGAGCGCGAGAGCCAAGACCACGAAACGACGGCTGAGCGACATCATCGACCCCCCGGACGCAGAGACGGAGCAATCGGAGTGCCAGCAGGCGCGGTTCTCCCGCCAGCGCGTTTTTCGGCCCAGCAAGCACTCCTACCGGTGGGGAGGCCAGACTCTCCGAACCCTGAAAGGAGAACAAGCTTGAAGAAAACGGCCAAGAAGTTAGAGCTTCACCGGGAGACGTTGAGCGAGCTCGAGCGGCGCGACCTCCGGGTGGCAGGAGCGGCAACGCGTGAAAGCTGTGTCCAGTTCTGCCCCTTCAGCGCCACTGGTGGGTCCGATTCCTGCGCCATCTGAAATCAAGTTCATAAACCCGCAGGTGGCACCCTAACCTGCGGTTCCCCCTCTACCTCGTCGAGGTCACCGCCCGTAACATCGCGTCGTAACGGACCGCCTGGCACTGCCAATCCCAGGACTCGACGACGGTTGCGCGCGCGGCCCGCCCGAGACGGTCTCGCAGCTCGGGGTCGTCGCGCAGCCGTCCGAGCTTTTCGGCGATGTCGGCGACGTCTCGTTCGACGAAGAAGCCGTTCTCTCCATCGCGGATCAGCTCGGGCATGTTGCCGACGCGCGTCGTGATCACCGGCAGGCCGCAGGCGGCCGCTTCCAGGCAGGGATTGGGCGTCCCTTCACTCCGGCTGGCGCAGACGTAGACATCGATTGAGCGGTAGAACTCAAGCATTTCGTCCTGATTCCGCCATTCCTGCTCACGCGCCGCCAGGCGCAACTCCGCGCCCTCGACCGCCGCAACGGCGGGAGCGATGCATTGGTGCACGCCCCGGTGCTCCGCCCCGTGGTTGGTCAGGCTCCCCGCCCAGCCGACTCTCAGGGCGCGCATGGGCGCCGGTGGACTTGGCGCCACGGCGGGCCGGAAGAAATCGGTGTCCACCCCATTGGGCGTGTAGTAGACAGGCTGGCTGAACCGCGGCCCGAATTCCTCGAACAGGAGCCGGTTGTTCACGAACACGGCTGACGCGAGCTCGTCGAGCGTAGCGAGCCCCGGCGCCCGCCAGGCGCCATCGAGCTCGTAATGGCTGCAGATGCCCATGACCAGACGGTCACGGAACTTCCGCAGCAACTCCACGGAGTGGTTCATCTGCTCGACCTGGAGCCAAAAGTAGAGGAGCACGCAGTCGGCGCGCTCGAAGTCGTCGGCAGAGACCTCGGCCTGATAGCGCTTCACGATCTCGTACGAACCGCTGAGAGCCTTCGCGAGAGCCTCCGTCTTGCGGTCGTGCGCCCAATTCGGGCGATTGACGACACACAGGACGACGGGGCGTCTGGAAGGTTCCGCCGAGCCGGACGTGGAGGGCGGGCTCAGGGGGAATCTTCCCAGAGTACACAGTGAGTCGCGCGCGGCGACGAAGGATCGAGGTCGTCGTCGGTGGTGGCGGTCCGCAGCTCGGCCTGCGAAGGCAGCCGTACGGCGTCGGCGGTGAGTGTGGCGCGCCAACCGTGCCAGCCGCCGCGAGTCTCCTCCGCATCGTAGGTTCTTCTCACGTATTTCCGGACGGCATGCTCGGGGCTGAGGAAGAGATAGTGGCACAGCCGGAAGCGGTGGGGCGAAAGACGCCAGTCGGGGAAGCGGACCAGATGCCCCCCTGAGCCGGCGAGATCGACGGGCTGGGCCTGCCGCTTCCACGCGATCACGCGATGAGGGACGGAGGGGGCGAACGGGTAGTACCAGCGCATGGTGCGGCGGTAGTCCGGATGGTCGTGATTGGGCGCCTCGCGCGTCGGCACGAAGGTGAGCTCGGCGAAATCTACGGCGTTATAGCCGCTCGCGTCGACCTCGGCCAGGCCCTCGGCGAGCGTCTGTCCTGACCTAGGCGGCAGCGGCACCTCGTCGGGGTCGAGATGGAGGAACCAGTCGGCCTCGAGCTCGGCCGCGAGCGCCTCCTTGCGGCGCAGGATCTCGCGCCAGCGGAAGGTTCCGTCGCGGGGGAGGTGCTCGATGCCGCGCAACCCGGAGCCGAGGTAGCGCGCGGCGATGGCGACGGTGGCGTCGGTCGACTGGTTGTCACAGAGGTACGCTTCGACGCCATGGGCGAAGAGATGTTCCAGGCAGCCGGCGATGAAACGTTCCTCGTTGTAGGTGGCGAGAATGGCGAGGATCCGCATTCCGAGAGCATATCGTTCTCGACCATTCCTCAGCCGCTCAAAGACGAGTTCCTGCGCGTCAACCCCATTCCCGCCAAGCTTTAATGCGGCCCGGGCGATCCGTCAGACTTCCTTGCGGATCAGCTTGCCGAGCTCGACCCGATCGGGGTTGAGAAGCGCAACGATGCGCGGCGGGTTGACGGCGGCGACGATGATCTGGCCGACGTCCGTCGTCACCTCGGCAAAGATGCCGTGCTCCTTCATCTTCGCCGTCTGGTACTGGTTGTCGTCGGTCGGGCTGACGTAGTGCACCGCATCGGCCTTGTAGCGATGGACGAGGTAGAGGTGGATGAGCGTCATCAGCCGCTTCTTGCGCAGCGCGTCGCCGAACGTGTTCTGGTCGCGCACCGACAGGATGCTCTGCCCGAGCCGATCGTGGATCGGGTTGAAGATGACGTTCGCGAGCTTGTCGCCGCTCTTGTTGTGGAGCGACAGCTCGAGGAGCTCGGAGCCGGAGCGGTGGGGTTTAAGCTCCACCTTGAGCGGTTCGGGCAGGTGGTAGTGTTCGCCCCAGAGGGTCAGCCACTCCTCGAGCAGCTTCTTCGGCACCTCCGTCTGGATCAGGTGCTGGTGCTGCGTCGAGCCCTTGCCCATCGCCTTGGTGGTCGCCGTGCGGCCCGAGGACGCGAGCAGAGCGCCGTCCAGGCGCGGGCCGCCGACGAGGGTCTGCGGCGTGCGGTAGGGCGATTCGAGCAGGCGGAGCTTGCGCTGTACGCGGGCGAGCGCCAGCATGCCGTCCTGGCGCAGCGCCGTCGCGAACTCCTCGGCCGCCAGGCCGTCGATCTGATGGCCGCCGTAGGTGATGAAGTTGAAGACGAAGCCCATCTTGCCGAGCTCTTCGGGGAACTGACGCATGGCGTCGTCGCTCATGCCGGTCGAGTCCCAGTTGAAAGACGGCGACAGGTTGTAGGCCAGCATCTTGTCGGGGAACACGGCGTGGATCGCCTCGGCGAACTCGCGCGCCTCGTCCAGGTTGGCGCTGGCCGTTTCCATCCACAGGATGTCGGCGAAGGGCGCCGCCGCCAGCGACTTGGCAATCGCGTACTCCACACCGCCGCGGACCTGATAGTAGCCCTCGGGGGTCTTTGCCAGCTCACAGTCCCAGATGAGGTTGACGCCGAGCGACCGCGCCTTCTCCTTGGCCGCCCAGAGAGACGCGGTGTGCGCAAACGCGCGCCAGGCCTCGGGGCTCGTCGCGAGCTGCTCGCCTTCGCTCTCCCGGAATTCGAGCACCTCGGCCACCGCTTCGCCGTAGGTCGCGAGACCCGCCTCCGCCTCCCAGGCGGTGAGCACTTGCGAGTAAACCTTGTCGAACGCCGCGTCCACCGGGTCGTCCTTGCCGGCGAGCGACGCGGCCGCATCGTCGATCGCCTTGAGCAGGCCCTTCTTCGTCATCCAGGCGTAGGCGGCCTTGTACTCCTCTTCCGAGATGGCGTAGAGGAGATGGCCGTTGAGCTCGCCGACGCCGCGGTCGTGGAAGCGCTTCATCAGCGCCAGATAGCAGGTCTTGTACGACGGCAGGCTGACGTTGGTGGCACCCAGGATGAACGGCTGGTCGCGCTCGTCGGCGCGCCCTTCGAGCAGGTTCGCCGCCTCGGCATCGGTGCGGGCGACGATCAGACCCGGCACCTTCATCACGTCGAGCTGGAAGCGGGCGGCGTTCAGCCGCTTGATCTGCTCGTCCGACGGCACCAGCACCTTGCCCCCCTGGTGGCCGCACTTCTTGGTCCCCGGCCGCTGATCCTCGATGTGGTAGCCCGGCACGCCGGCCTCGACGAAGCGACGAATCAGGTTGCGCACGTGCGGGTCGCCTCCATGGCCGGTGTCGGCGTCGGCGATGATGAACGGCCGGTAGTCGACCACGGGCGATGCCGCGCGCTGCTTGTCGGTCATCTTAGCCCGCAGGTACGCCTGGTTCCGGTCCGCCGTGAGCAACGCCCGCACCAGGCCCGAGGCTTCGTCCGGCACCTGAGACAGGGGATAGCTGGCGAGGTCCGGCCCCGGGTCCTCGGTCACCGACCCCTTTGCCGAGGTCGCCCAGCCGCCGAGGTAGATCGCCTCGATGCCCATGCGCTTCAACGTCACCGCCTGGCCCGGAGAGTACGGCCCAAAGGTCGTGACGCTCTTCTTTTCGCCGAAGAGCTCGCGCAGCCGGTCGTAAAAGCCGGTGGCCGCCTCCCGCGCCACGGTGTAGTCGTGGGCGATCGAGCCCCGCTGCTCGACCACCTGGCGTGCCGAATACAGGCGGACGATGCCGCCGAAGCGGGCGCTTTCGAACCATTCCTTTGTGGCGGCGACTTCTTGCTCGAACGCGGTCATGACGCGGCTCCTGCGACGACGCCGGGAGGCGCCGTGAAATCGAGGTTCTGAGTGAGTCGGGTCCCGTCGGCGGCGAAGGCTTCGAGGTAACGGGAGATTCGTTCGCGGGCGATCCCGAGCCGATGGTTGTCGAGATTCAGATTGAGCAGGTCGATGTACCAGGGGGCCTTGATCGGCGTCGTCACGTAGGCCTCGACGATGGCGCGGGCGATCGGCAGCGTCGTCGCCTTCGAGTCGTCATGGACGTCGCGGTCGCCGGCCGCCAGGAGCTTGGCGTACTCCTCGTCGAGCAGCCGCGCGAAGAGCTCCGGCGTGAAGGGATCTTCGGCCCTCACGCCCGCCGCGGCGTCGTCCGCCGTGAAGCGGGCCTGCTTGTGCAGCCACTCCCAGAGGATGCTCAACCGGATCTCGCCGGTCGCCATGTCCTCCATCAGGTAGAGGACGTCGTCGTCGCCGAAGAAGTCGGCCGGTTTGAGCGCGGCGGCCTGGAACCCTTGCGCGAACGCGTTGCCGTATTGGAGGGCGACGCTCAGGAGATCGCGGGCCCCGCGCACGGTGCGCGGCGCCGGCTCGAGCAGCGAGAGGCCCGCGGCGTCTTCGGCCGTGTAGGTGAGCGCCGGGAAGGCCCGGCCGAGCTGGTTGTCCTCTCCCACCCGCTCCCATACCGGCCGCACGATGTGCACCATCTTCCAGTGCGCCACCCACTTGCCGCTCGCTCCCGCCCGCTGCTCGCGCTCGCCGCCGGCCAGCGCCCGCGTCATGCCGGCGGCGACGCCGTCTGCCGAGCCCACCGGGATGTTGGGCTCCATGCCGCCCTGCCACAGCGCGCAACGACCGTTTCGGTCCGGCGTGTTGACCGCACGCCGCACGCGGTCCTCGTAGGTCCGCATGTAGCCGTAGGTCATGCCGATGGCGTCGATGTTCGGGTTGACGAAGCCGGCGTCCCAGGAGAGGGCGTCGGCCACGCTGTTGATGTAGTCCCAACGCCCGGTGTTGAACCCGACGAAATGCGGCGCAAGCGCGGCGCGGATCTCCATCAACTGGAAGCTCGCCTCGAGCTGCTCGACCAGGACATAGGCCTTGATCGTGCCGACGGGGAACCCGAGGTGCTCTTCCAAGGCGACGAGCATCGCGTTCCACAGAGCGGCCTCTTCCGCCGTCTGGATCTTCGGCAGGTAGAGGACGATCGAGCGACCTTCGGCGCGCAGCCTCTCTTGGTTATTGACGACGTAGAGGGCGAGGTCGACGAGGGAGGCGGAGAAGCCCTGCCCGTCGCTCCAGCGCACGTGCCGGTCGTCGAGATGAAGGCCGCGGGCGCGGAAGATCCGCGTCGTGACGTCGAGCTGGGCGTTCCAATCGGCGACGATCGGCCGGCCGAAGAAGCCGGCCGCCCAGCGGTTCATCTCCGCCGCCACTTCCTCGGCCACCGCCAGGAACCGCGGATCGCGAGCGATCGCGAGCCGCAGATTGCGCTGGTTGTCGAGCGCCATGGTCGCGACCTGGCCGAGCGCGTCCTCGCCGTCGAACATCCAGCCGTCGGCCCCCGACAGGAGCGCATAGGCGACGTTGCGCAAGCCGCTCGCGACGGAAGCGTGCGGCTTGGTCGCCGGGCCGGTGCCCTGGATCCACTGGCGGCGGAGGTCGGCCGGAATCTCGCCGCCGTCGAAGTTGCCGGCGCGGGCGTCGCGCACGGTGAGATCAGTCCGCGGGATGAGCGCGTCGGGGTCGAGAAAGTCGATCCGTCGGCCGTGGCGCGCCCGCTCGTTCCGCCGCGCCCCCCGCGCCGCCATCACCGCCCGGCGTTCCTGGTCGAACGGTGCCAGCACCTCGAGCGCCGCCAACGCCGCCGGCGTGTAGACATCCGGGTAGCTCTGGAGCAGGTGTTGGCGGTACTCGAGAACGCTGGCCATCGGGTCCTCCGCGTCGGGGCACGGAGCGATCGTAGCGTTTTTGCCGCGCCGCGGCAATAGTCGTCGGGTAGTGGCTCAGTTTGCCTTCTCGCTCCTTCGGGCGCCTTCGGCAGCGGCCAGTCGCTGCGGGCAACCTGAGCCAGTACCCTCCGTCGAGGGCGGGTGCGGCGAGCTTTCCCGCCGCACCCGTCCACCCGTGTCGTCAGACTAGTAGTGATCCCAGAAAATCTGCCAGCGGTTGTTCGTCTCGTTGCTCTCGACGACCTCGTTGAAGTAGTCGGCGTCCCCGATGTAGTCGTTGTGGGTACCGGCCGGGGAGGTGGATACGCACCCGCGGATCACGCATTGGTTCACCGGGATGGCAGGCATCGAGATGAAGCAGGTGTACTGCCAATTCACCGGCCCCGAGGGGAGCGGAGACCGCGAGTGGAACAAACTCGTGGTCGAGGCGCTCGCATCTGCGGTGCCCTGGTTGCAGACCGTGACGTTGACGTTGGTTCCGTCGAAGGGGTTGATGTAGCTGATGTAGAGGTCGGGTTTCGGCACGAATTCTTCGAAGATCACGTCGACGAAGAACATGCTGGCGCTGTTGGAGGTCGGCATATTGTTGATCGGCTGACCGTAGTAGCCGCCGTCGGAGTAGAGCGGCCCGTTGCTGATCGGGCCGTCGAACGCGTAGGCACCGCCCTTCTTCACTTGCATCGTGTTGGTGTTCACCGACACGCGGTAGGTGGTGTTTACGCTGAGGGTGACGGGCGTATCGAGGATGATCTGGACCCAGCCGGTGCCGGACGGAAAGGCCTTCGACAGTTTGAGCCTCGTGCCGGAGTTGGTCCACAGCTTGCCGAAGTTCGAGCCCGTCTCGCCGGCCGCCCGCCAGAAGCGGAAACCGATGACCTTTCCCGGTTTGGAAGTGGTGAAGCGGGTTCCCACCTCCCACCCGGGCGTGGCATCGAGCGTCTCGGTTGGAGTCTGGGTGGTGAAGATGGTCCACCTGGGGGCCTGCGCCTGAGAGACCCGCGGGCCGACCGCGAGCAAGCCGAAGACCAAGGTGGCGACGGAAACCAATTTCTTCATAGAACCTCCGTTCTGGAAACGCGGCGACCCTCAGCGGGCCGCCATCGCAGCGTTGTTCCCCAACATGGGCGCCGGGTGCCGTGCTCGGCACCAACTCAACCGCCGTCGCCGCTGAACGCGGCTTCAAGAGGGAGATGCGACATCGCCGGGGAAAGTCCGTCACTGCGACGCGAGGATCTTTACGCGGTACGGCAAGCGGAGCGGGGAGTCGGTCGAGGCGAGCGTCGCCAAGGCCGCCGCCCGGGGCCTGGGTTGGGTTACCGCCTCCGGCGGCGTACGGCGGGAAGAACGAACGCGAGGGCAAGGTAGTAACAGCCCCACGCGATGGCATAGACGACGCCTGGAGCCGTTTGGCCGGACGGAGTGCTCGCCGAGAGTAGCCACAGCAGCGCCAGCCCCGCGATCAGGCAGGCCCAGGCCGTTCCGGCCGTCACTTCGATGGCGCGGCAATGTTCGGCGCTCCACCATGCGCACCCGCGCGGCGGCGCGGCTCGCGCCAGGATCAGCCAGAGGCCGCCGAGGATCGCCCAGGACGCGCGGAGGTCCAGCGCCGTGTGTACGCCGGCCGCGGTGACCATGGCCAGACCCGCGACCACGTAGGCGGCTCGCCGCCCGCGGGTCGGCTGCGAGATCGCCTGGCCCGCGAACACGGCGAGGAGGGCCATGGGAAATTCGAAGACCACCTGGGTGATTACGATGCTGCTCGCGTGGGCGAACAGGCGAGGGCTCAACTTGCTGCCCAGCAGCGACATGCCGACCACGAAAGCTCCGGTCGCAAGCTCGCGCGGGTCGAAGTTCCGCCGCGCCGACCTCGCGCGGCCTAGGGAGCGGTCGGCATCCTCGGCGTGTAGCCGGTTCCTTCGATGTTCGCCCATGTTTCGGCTTTCCCGGCAGTGCAATGCATCGGATTTCAACGGAGGCGGCTAGTTTCTTTCGCTGGGCTCACCCAAGCCTAAAACGTTGGGCTCAACCCAACACCAGAATTCAGTGGCGATTTCCATCCGGAGAGTCGCGAGATTAGGCAGGCACGTAGGTCAACCGGATCACATCCTCGCCAATCCGATCATGGGTCATAAGTCGGAGCGGCGGCCGGGGTCCGGCGAAATAGGGCTTGCCGTTACCCAGCACGACGGGGTGCAGGTAGATTCGATACTCATCGATCAGCCCCAGTTCGGTGAGGCTTTTCGCCAAGGCCGGGCCGGCAACTTCGATCTCCCCGTGGTACTCGGCCTTCAGCTCGCGGATCGCGCCCTCGAGATCATCCCCGACAAGTCTGGCGTTGGGGCCGACCGACTTCAACGAGCGCGAGACAACCCATTTCGGCTGGTTCCGCCACGCCGCCGCGAAGGCCTGTTCGTCTGCATTCCATTCAGGAACATCGTCGTCCCAGTAGCGCATGACCTCATACATTTGGCGACCGTACACGCTGCCCGCCAGCCCCTGAGCCTCCTCGACGAAGTGGCGGAAGAGCGTGGGGCCCGGCGCAAACGCCATATGGTCGACGTAACCGTCCAGCGACTGGTTCATTCCAAACACGAGCCTAGCCATACAGACTCCTTTCCTCACGCGGCCCGCTGGCATGAACCAGCGTGCTGCCAACGCTCATGTCTCTAATTTCCATCCTGACGAGAGCATACCGTGGCTCACGCGACGGCGATTTCTTCCGGATCTGGCCAAAAGAAGAGATGAGGGCCGTCACACCACGGAACGCGGCAGCCTAACGATCGAAGTCCCGATTTCTGGCCGGACGTTCCGGCACCGGGTCAGGCGGCGGAACCGTCCACGGTACGTCCCCAATTCGCCGAACACGTCCCGTTCTCTGAGTATGCGTCCCATTCTCTGACAAGCAGTCCCGTCCTCGGGCTTGGCGTCCCGTATTCTGGAAATACGTCCCAGAACTCTGCGGCTCGTCCCGTACTCTGACTGTGCGTCCCATAATCAGCTAGGACGTCCCGGATTCCGGCTATACGTCCCGGATTCCGGCTATGCGTCCCGTAATTTGGCTATACGTCCCGAGTTCTTGGATCCCAGGGCTACGCTTCGTCGTCGTCCGTAGACTCCAACTTGAGTTTGGCGATAGCGCCTGGACGCGCTCCCATTCGCGGACACGGAATCGGCCGCCGAGAAGCACCCCGGAGAATGCGCCCGCGGGGAACATGGAGCGGGAAGAGGAGTGCATGCCGCTCGCCCGCCCTTGGGGGGCGGGCGAGCGGCGGGCTTTTCTCTAGAAGCAGGCGGAGGGGGCGCAGGTGATCTCGAAACAGGTGCCGCCGCAGCTGACGCCGCAGGAGCGGTACACGGTGTATTGGGGGCAATTGACGACGGTGACGAGGGAAATTCCGCCGCCTTGGGCACCTTCCATCTCGGCGGGGGTGAGGCGGACGATCGTGTCGCGATGGAGTTGGAGTCTGCGCTTCATGAGAATTCTCCCTTTCCGTAAGTGGCCGATGGATCGGCTGACGCCATGGGTTCAATCCGGCGAGCGACGGGGCGCAACGCCGGCTAAAAGGGGTAGACGTCGGCGGGCGCGTTGGGTATTAGAGCCAAAGGAAAAAGAGTCCGGAGATTCCCGGACCCGCTATTTCAACTCGAAGCTCGCTCGCGAGGTGCAAAGGTTTCCGTGAACGGGGAAACGACAATCTCGTGTCGGCTAACGTTGAATCCGCGGATCGGGGGACGATCCCCGGCGCTGGTCCTCAGGTTAGCCTGGCACCTATTCCGGGGCGGCGCGCCATCTTTATAGAGCACAAGCGCCGCATACAGGGCGCGATGCACCGGTGATGCGAGGCCGAGCCGCTCGGCGCGGCGGACCACGGCTCCGCTCAGCCAGTCGAGCTCCAAGCGCCCGCCGCGCAGAAGGTCCTGTGCCATCGAGGCGCGGCCGCCATCCGGCAAGGTATCGACGAAGCGGAGGCGCTCCTCGACGAAATCTTCCGTGATCGCGACCCCTTCCGCCCGCGCGAGAGCCACGACTTCGCGCATCGCGTCGGCGAGCAGCGCCCGGGTGGCCGGATGGGTTCGGACCGCGCCGACCGTCTGGCGGGTGACTGCTGTGACCGCGGAATTGGCGGCGAGAAAGACGAACTTCTCCCACGTCGCGCGGCGGATTTCGGTGCTCCCTGCGGCCTCGATGCCCGAGGCGACGAACGCCGCGACCACCCTCTCCACTCGGTCCGATACGCCGCCGTCGAGCTCGCCGATCCAGACGCGCTGCAGGCGACCGGAGTGGACCACGATACCCGGCTCCGAAAGATTGGCGAGGATGTAAGTGACGCCGCCCAGCACGTGATCGCGACCGACGACCGTGGCGAGCGTCTCGTCTTTGTCGACGCCGTTCTGGAGCGACACGACGACCGTATGGGCGCCGATCATCGGCTTGATGGCTTCGGCCGCGGCTTCGGTGTCCCACAGCTTCACCGCCATCACGACGAGATCGACCGGTCCCACCTCGCGTGGATCGGTGGCGACGCTCACCTGGGGCAAGTGCAGATCGCCGAGCGCGCTTTGGACTCGGAGGCCGCCCGTCCGCATCGCCGCCGCATGGGCGCCCCGCGCGATGAATGTCACCTCATGCCCCGCCTGCTGGAGCCGCGCGCCGTAGAAGCCGCCGACCCCACCCGCTCCCATCATCGCGATCTTCATCGACTCGTTCCCGGCTTCGGTGTGGGCATGGCGTGACTGTACTACCGTCCCGATTCGGGCCGTCCTCAGATTGGGCTGGCGCCTATCCGGTTGTGCACCGATCGGCCGGCGAAGCCGATGCATTCGGTCGTCCGGTCGTCGAAGCCGTGCATTCGACCACCCGATTCAGTGGAGTCGGGCTCGGTGGGGGGGGAGGGGGCCATCACCGTGCTCCCCGAAAAGTTCGGATCGAGATCAGAAATGCCTACGCTTGGTTCGTCCGGGCCTTCCGGGGCGTCTGCCAGATCCTCCTGGCCCATCTGGATGCCGATCAACTACAATGCGTACCTAATGTTTGACCCATTTGTCAGCGCCGGGATGGTCCTTCTCCAAACGAGCGCGGCGGACGCCCGCGACGAGTACATAGGGTCGATAGTAGGTTTTATCGTCGGCGTCGTCGCGGTCATCCTTGTCGCCAAGAAACTCAGCGGTTCGCGTGCGCCGTCCGGTGCTACCGTCGAATCTCCCCTGCAATCTGCGCAGGGCGAGAAGCGTCGCCTGGCACGGCTTCTGGTTTCTGAGATCAGGCTCCGCAACGCGAGGGAGGTCGACGAGGGACGCCGCCGTCACGACCTGGCGGTACGGTTCGACAATGAGCTTCGGCGCTCGTATCGGACGTTCGTGGAGCGCTGCGGCGAAGATGGCGAGTCCACCGGAATCTTCCGAGAGGAGGTCGTGAAGATTCTGGCGGCTGGGGACGAGAGCGCTTTGGGAAACCTGCAACTGGATGAGTATGGTGCCGCGCTCCGCCGGTCGTGAGGTGATGCGTGCGATTCGTGCCGCGCTGATGCAGCACTGGGATCCGATCGGCGTTGCGGACATCCCAGAGGCGGCTGACGAATATGACAGCTACCTCGGAAGAGAGGCGGCCGCCGGGTTCATGACGATTCGCTCCCAAGCGCCCAGCGCAGCATTTTTGCGTTGGGTGGGCTGGCAAATCGCCACTTGCCTTCGATGATCAGGCGTCTCAAATCTCGCGAGAGTTGGCCGCAGTCGAAGTATCGAATCGCGCCCGCCTCGAGCGCCGTGTAGACGGCGAGCGTGCATTGCGCACAGCAGTGCGTCCCTTTGGGGTAGCCAAGGTGGAAGTGGGAGCGCATGATGCCAAAGGCCAAGTCCCTCTCTACCGTCTCGTAGAAGGCCGAGCCCCCGAATCTTTTGCCAAGCGCCTTTTGTCCGGCCAGTAGGAGAGTACTGCGAAGGAACGTCCCGACCGGCGCTCCGGAGATCGAGAATCCGGCAGGGTGTCGGATCCTCTCGGGCAAATCCAGGTTCGGAAAAGACTCGAGCTCTCTCGGGGCGATCTCTCGCACGAACGAGATGTCTTGCGCTGGCAGGCGTTGCCCCGTTCGTGCGTGTTCTGCAACCGTCAAGAGTCGGTCCAAGTCCATTCGCTCTACCCTCGCTGAGAGCTCCGAGAAGACTATACCGCTGCCTTCGAGCCCTCCCGTCCTGTCCACTACGCCCGGGCCGAAATCGCGGCTCCCTGCCGCGGGATCACCGTTCCCTCCGCCGGGACCAACGGTTTTGCGCCAAAATCGCTGATCCCGGCCGCGGGATCACTGGTCCTTGCCGCGGGACCAGCGTATTTCGGCCAAAATCGTTGATCCTTGCCGCGGGATCACTGGTCCCTGCCGCGGGACCAGCGTTTTTCGCCGAAAATCGTTGGTCCTTGCCTCGGGATCGCTGGTCCCTGCCGCGGGATCACCGATTTTCGGGGAGGATTGATCTTCCTCCGGCCAGTCGGCGATATCTGGCGGGGGAGCCGGGGCCCCTGCTCAACGAGATCATCGTTGGCGCTCTCGGACGAGCGCAGCGCCTCTACCCGCTCGAGATCTGCGCGTTCTTCTTCGCCTCGGGGCATTTCCACCTCTTACTCCGAGTTGAGGACAGCGAACGTTTGGCTCGCTTCATGGGCTATTTCAACTCGAAGCTCGCCCGCGAAGTCGCTAGATCGACCGGCTGGCGGGACAAGGTCTTCTCTCGCCGCTACCAGGCCATCCTAGTGAGCGATGAGGAGGAAGCCCCTTTACGGGCGAAGCGCTACGACAACTCACACCCTCATTCAAAGTAGCCGACGACGTCCAGGATTAGGTGAACTTGGCCGCTACCCTCGACGAAAGGTAGAGCTTCGATCGATCCGATGCCGTCCTCGGTCAGGCCGAGGATCGCGTTGTTGCCCCGTGTCTGCCCGGCGGCGAAGTTGATCGTGCTCGACGCCGGTACCTGGAGACCTGCGGGAAAGAGGGTCACGAATCCGGCTCCCGTCGGCTCGACGACGGTGCCATTCACCGCCACAGCTTTGGCGGAAGTCGGGATGTCGCAGATCGTTCCGATCTCGAACAGGCCGCCGGCCCCGGACTGAAGCGCTGAGGAGAGCCTTGTATCGAAGACTCGGCAGGGGGAGAGCGAAAAGAACGCCAAGCCGAGAAGAGGCCCGGGCGAACGGACGAAGAAACCGTCGGCCCAGACGACGTCCTCGTCGAAGAGGTTGGGGTCGAAGGAGGCAGTGAGATAGGTGTCAGTCGAAAAGGTTCCGTCCCCCCCCGGGCTGCGGATGGCCATGACCTCATTGCCCAGCAAGTTCGCCAGGTTGAGCCGGAAGTCGTAGGGATGATCCCAGCCATCCACCTCCGGTACCTCGTGGATGTACAACGGAACCAGAAGATTGACGAGATCTCCGTGCGTGATGACCGGGTAGTTCGGGAAATGGACGGTGACAGTCCTCAAATCCAGAGGTGTTGCCGGCGGCGCGATGGAGACCTGATCCGTGAGCCAGCTGAGCATCGCATGACCGATGTTCCGGATGTCCGCGACCGTCTTTTTCTGCCGCTCACGGCCGGACAGGACGATCGCGGGCCAGTGGGCGGCAGAACCATTCGCCCAGACGATGTCTTCGTCAAAGCTCGCAGGATCGAACGTTCCGACGGTATAGAGGGTGCCCGAAGAGGTGCCGTCCCGCCCCAAGCTGCGGATGGCCATCACCTCATTGGCCAGCAGATTTGTCAGGTTGAGGCGGAAGTCGTAAGGATGATTCCAGCCATCCAGTTCGGGAACCTCCAGGATATACGTTGGAACCAGGAGGCTCTGGAGATCTGCATGGGAAATTACGGGGTAGTGGTTCATCTCTACCGTCGCAGCGGCGACGGCGTCCCGGGCTTGCGGCCGTTTGGCAGACAAACTGACCTGGTCGATGAGCCAACTGAACATGGCCCTACCAACCCTGTCGATGTCCCAGACGGTCCGTGCCTGAGCTTGGGCGTCGGTGCGTGCAGCCATCACGGCCTGTGCCGGCAACGACATCCCGAACGCGGATGCAAGGCAATAGAAGCCAACAGCCAGCCTCATCGAGGCGAAGCGCGATTCTCTCATGTAGGCCTCCGTTCGTCTTCAATATTATCATGAGCGCGCGCTAAAGACATTTAAATCGAAAAACACCGCCCGCCAGCTCACCTATTCCGGGTGCCCGAGAAGCAAGCCCGTGCTAGGCCTTCGCGATGAAAACCGTCCTGCCTTCCCAATCTCCAGATCTTCTTGAGAGCCTGCGCCGGATGGTCGCCGGGTGGCAGGCCGTGGAAGCCCAAGAGCGACAGGAGCGCCGCCAAACGGGGCCTGATTCGGCCGGTTCCGTCCGTGGCGCCTTGGAGCTGATGGACCTGTTCGGAACGATGCACGGCTGGCCTCCTCCCGAAAACGAGTCTCGCCGTCGTGACGTCGAGCTCGCTCGGAACTGCTGGGTCCGTGTCCGCAGTTTCTATCTGGCCCATGGCCAAGCGGCCAAGTAAGAAGATCCTGGAGGCTCTCGCCGACTTGGCGAAGGCGCTCGGGCGGATCGGCGGCATGAAGCGATCGACGACGGTGAGCGGAACGCCCTTTCCCAGAAAGCGGCCTGGGGGGGCGGGGTAGGAAGCCACTGCCCATCAGGCCGCAAGAGATCGTGCATCTGTCAAGATCTTTTGACACGGTGTAAACCCCGCACAGTCAGAGCGTTCCTTGAAATTGGGCCGGCTACCCGCAAGGCTCTTGAGATGTCCGCCTCCGACGAAATGGCCCGGAAGATCCGATTCACACCCGACGGGGGAGCCCTCTACGAGGTGACCTGCCGCACGGTCCACAGCCGATTCCTGCTGCGGCCGGGGCCGCTGCTCAACGAGATCATCGTCGGCTCCCTAGGCCGGGCGCAGCGCCTCTACCCGCTCGAAATTTGCGCGTTCGTCTTCGCCTCAAACCACTTTCACCTACTTGCGCGGGCGGAGGATAGCGAGCGCCTGGCTCGCTTCATGGGCTATTTCAACTCCAAGCTCGCCCGCGAGGTTACCCGATCGACCGGCTGGCGAGACAAGGTCTTCTCTCGCCGCTACTAAGCGATCTTCGTGAGCGACGAGGAAGAAGCCCAGGTCGGGCGCCTGGCCTACATCCTTTCTCATGGCTGCAAAGAGAATCTGGTTGCCAGGCCTCAGGATTGGCCGGGGGTTCACTGTGTAACCGCTCTCCTCACCAGCGAGCCGATGGAAGGGACCTGGTTCAATCGCACACGGGAATGGCAGGCGCGCCAGCGCGGCGAAGAGTTCGGCGCCCGCCAGTTCGCGGAGACAGAGGTTGTGACTCTCTCAGCCTTGCCTTGCTGGCGAGATCTGGCGGGGGAGGCGTACCGCGAACGAATCGCCGAGTTGGTCGAGGCGATCATCGCCCAGGCTGCCGCTCGGCGCGCGGCGACGGGGATCGAGCCTTTCGGCGCGGTCGAAATCCTGCGGCAGCAGCCGTTCTCTCAGCCAGGGAAGACCAAGAAGTCACCCGCGCCGCTCGTCCACGCCGCCAGCAAGCGGGTTCGTACCGAGATGAGGATCGCCTATCGCTGGTTCGTGAGGGCATTTCGGGAAGCTGCCGAGTACCTTCGGGCCGGCGATCGGCTCGCTCGTTTTCCTCGGGGGAGTTTTCCTCCCGGGTTGCCGTTTGTTCGAGCCGGACGGTTGGCGATCAGGGCGGCGACGTAGTCGAGCCCAGCCGCTCAAACCCAGAATTCTTCAGATAGTTACGACCGCTTGGCCTGGTGGCTGCGGATCCACGTTCCGACGCTTTGGTTCGATGCTCCGAGGGCTCCACAGGCACCGACTTCGCCCGGCTTCTACTCTCGGCGTCGGCGAGTCAGTCTTTCCAAGCCGAGTTTGGTCCACTGATACCGTCGTTCGGCCAAGAGTCTTCTCGAAGAGGGTGGCACCTATTCCGCACCTATTCCCCCGGGGGGAGTCTCCTCGAAGAGGGTGGCACCTATTCCCGAGCGAGTACGCCTCGGCTGACATCACGCTCATTCATCCACTTCTGCCGCGTGGTTCGGCGCCGAGTGCAGCTCGGCGGTAGGGGCCTTGTCCGAGGAGAGGGATGAGGTACTGGGATCCCAGACAATCCAGACGTACCAATCCGTCCCCGTCAAGCTGGTATTCAGCACCTGCACAAAGGCGAAGGTGGCGCTTCCCACGAACATCTGCGTGGGCCTCAGCAGCTCGGCGTAGCCGATATTCTGAAATCCGACGCTGAGAATAGCGCCGGCCGTTCCCGTGACCGTCGCATACTGCGACGAGGCCGCGGGACAGCTATATGGGCCGTATGAGATGAACTGATACATGACGGGTCTCCTTCCCGAGTTAAGTGAGCTTCACTGAACGAACCGCCTCTTTCTGCACCGTTAGCCGGAACTTCTGGAACCTATAGCGGCTCTCCGCAAGACACAAGCTAAAAATAGACAATTATGAATATTGAATCGGGTTAGCCACCATTGCTGCGCGCGGGCGAAGGAATACGCCAATGCGGCTGCCGAGTGGGGCTGCCAGTGAGTATTTCCGGCGGCCAAACCTCTGGCACACCTCATGGCACAGGTACCACGCTAACCAGAGGGTTCGCACCCATTCCGGTCGCACCTATTCCGTACAGCTCTTTATGCCCTTTCTCCACTCGACTTCATCTCAACCGACGGACCTGTCTCCAATAGGCTGGCACCTATTCCCGGCTGGCGCCTCCAAACGATGGCCGAAACGCGCAAGCGGGCGTTCGTCTCTCCCCGATGATGTCCAGAAACCGCCCATCTTCCCGCTTTTGGGCCAGCAGGGGCGAGGGCTCGCGCCATTGGGTTGCAGAAGCGCTCGCTTTAGCTTAGCATCTCACTATGCCGTGAGGTATCCTCTATATGCGAACCCTAGTTGTCTGTTGCTGTATTGTGGGGGCTCTCGCTGTTGCGATTGTGTTTGGAATTCTTGCCTGCCAATTCCCAACAGGCGACTTTTGGAACAGTATTCTGCTGAATCTCGCGGCCGAGTTCGTAGGAGTGGCGATAGGAATAGGGCTCACAATTGCTATTGCTACTGCCTTTGCCAAGAAGAAGTTCAGGGAGATCGCAGTGCCCTTCTCGGATTTGGTCGCCAGGCTAAGAATGGACGGTTCCATCAGCCCAAGAGCGGCGAGGCGAAGCGTTATCTTCGGAGTGCGCTTGCTAGCTGAGGATGGCTTCGGAAAGGCACGTGATTCTGGAAAACCATCCGCAAACTCGACTTGCGGCATTTGCAGCTTTCGTGCTAGCACAAAGGATTTTGGGGGCGGGCGGAAGTTGTGCTCCTATTGCAAGTTGCCGGATGGCGTATGGACAGTAAGAGGATGATCATCGAGCAGCCTGGGGTTGACGGGAGTTCGCGCTGTTGGATCGGGTCTTCTCGAGGAGGTGGCACCAATTCGCGGCGCCAGGACCTCGAGGGCGGGCGTGATTCCCCAAGATGAGGTCGAGCGCTGGATTGAAGTTTCAGCTCAGTGGCTGTGCATCGCAGACCTCTTAAAGGCCTAGCCCTACATCTCTCACGTGAATAATACGGCCTACCTCGACCCTGGATTTGTCGCTGAGTTCAACGCCTTGCGGCGCTCGATACTCAGTGTCAATCGCTACCAAGTTCCCAAGGCCCGTGATCAGCTGGCGCGGAGGATTGCGGAGATAGGAGAGAGGGATTCTGCCTTAGCTGAATATCTTCAGATAGTCACTGACTACTCGCTGGGTGGTATTGCCCACTCGAAGGCGGTCCAGCGGCTGAAGGCACTTTTGACAGAAGCTACGTCCCCCATGGCGTTGGCTCATGCATATCTTTACCTGGCCAAGTTGACTCTCAAGGTTGAGAGCGTCGAAACCAACTATCGCTACCGCGAGGCTGGCCTCCATATCGCTCGCACTTATAATCTTCACCTGGTGGAGCTAGTCACGCTAGCGAATTGGGCGATTGCTGCTCTCGAGCTCGATGATGAGTTCATAGCAGATGCTATGGTGCGCCAAGTTTCCTTGAAGTTGTCGAGCCTTCCCAACGAACTCCTCCATGAACCAGAGGTCGATGAGGTCAGGGGTCGCCTCAGTGCCATCCAGGGCAAGGTCGTACTGAGAGGTCTCCGTAAGGAAACAGATCTTTTTCTGGTGGCGCGGCAGTTCGCAGAGGCAAAGCATCTATACGATGAGGCACTCGCTTTCGACCGGACTAACGCCCATAGGCAGGTTAATACACGCGCGGAGTTTGCACTCGAGACCCTCTCCCTTCCCATGCCGATACCGGCTCTTCTTGCGGGCAGTATTGACGAGGTGCTCGATGAGGCACACGCCGGTCTTGACGCCCATCAGTGCGACGCCTGTAGGGCACTCTATTATGAAGCAAGATCGAAGGCATCTGTTATGCGCGGCAGCATACTCAGGGGAGCCTCGGGACAAGCCGCTGTGGGGGAGTGGCAACGCGGCGTGGAGCATTCTCAGAGGCGGACAGCGCACCTCGATGCCCTTGGCCACCCCGAGAAAGAGGAGGCGATGCAGATGACCGTTATCCTTGAACAGCTAATCGCTCGCGAGGAGCAGCCACGACAGATCTTCCTTAGTCATAGTGGCAAGGACAAGGACCGTGTCAGGCAGTTTAGCCGCGCCCTCGCGGCATTGGCTTATGAGCCCTGGCTCGACGAAGACGCACTGGTCGCTGGCGCTCCGTTGGAGCGAGGCTTGCGAGAGGGTCTGGCTCGCTCATGCGCCGCAGTATTTTTCGTGACCAAGGATTTTACCGACTCTGGATACCTCGCAACAGAGGTTGACTACGCCGTCGAGGAGAAGCGCGCTAAGGACGATCGTTTTGCGATTGTCACCTTGGTGCTGGACAAAGACGTGAAGGATAGAATTCCAGCCTTATTGCGTCGCTTTGTCTGGAAGGAGCCCACGAGTGATTTGGAAGCTCTTGTTGAACTCGTGCGGGCAGTGCCGCTTCAGCCTGTACGACCTAGTTGGAGACAGTCGAAATGAGATCCGCGTTTCGGCTAGATCCTATGCTCGTCAGCGAGTGGAGCGGCGGTTGAGAAGCGAGGCGGACCGCCACTGTAGTTAGAAGCCTCTTTTTCAATGAAGAGAGGATCCAGCTTGCTGGAGCACCCGCCGTGCTGTTCTAAGCTTAGATGGGGGGCCCAGAATTCAGGCTTCGAAGCTTCACTGAGACGAACGCTGGATGTGGTGCTGATGTCAAGCGACAGGAGAAATTGACCCCCTGACGACAGTAAAACTGACCCCCCCGGGGCTTCGAGCCGGCGCGCGCCGGAAGGAGGACCGGATGGAGAGTCAGCAGAGGCTTACGACCATGCGAGAGGAGGTCGGCATGGTGGAGCCGGAAGTCGTCCAGGGGATCGAAGCATTGAAACGAGCTGGATTTGGAGTCAAACGGATTAGCCGCGAGTTGGGATTGGCGCGCAATACCGTGCGTCGCTACGTCCGGCTGGACCAGCCGGCGAAGACGAACGCGCGTCCCCATGCGCGCAGGCTAGGGGTTGCCGAGCGTGAGCGGGCGATCGCTCTGTTCGATGGACCGGCCGCAGGCAATGCGATCGTGGTCGCCGGGATGCTCGCCGATGAGGGAGTCCAGGCGAGTGTACGCACGGTCCAACGGGCTCTCGCTGGCCACCGGCAGCAGGTGAGCGCCCGGGCGATCGCGACCGTGCGCTTCGAGACCGCTCCGGGGCAGCAGATGCAGATCGACTTCGGCCAGAAGAGGCTCGGAATCGGCGGCCGGGAGGTCGTCGTCTTCCTCCTCGTGGCCATGCTCGCCTACTCGCGGCGTCTCTTCGTCCAGGCCTTCCTCAACGAGCGGCGGGAGTCTTGGCTCGAAGGCATCGCCAACGCTTTCCGCCGCTTCGGCGGTGTGCCCCGGAAACTGCTCGGCGACAATCCGCGAGCCTTGGTCGTCGGCCGCGATCGCGAGACCCAGACGGTCACCTTCGATCCCGCCTACCTCGCTTTCTGTCGCGACTGGGGCGTCGTCCCGCGCGCCTGCGCACCGTATCGGGCGCGCACCAAGGGCAAGGTCGAATCCGCGGTCAAGTACGTCAAGCGCAACGCTCTGGCGGGAAGGAGCTTCTCCGACTTCGCTGCGCTCGAACAGCACCTTTCGACCTGGCTCGAAACCGCCGATCGCCGGGAGCACGGCACCACCCGTGAGCGGCCGATCGACCGTTTCGAGCGCGAGCGTGACGCCCTGCTCCCGCTGCCCGAAAGGCGCTTTCCGCAGACTCGCCGGCTGAGGCGGAAGGTCGCCGCCGACGCCCGGATCGACCTCGACACCGTGCGTTACTCGGTGCCCTTCTGCTTGGTGCGCGAAGACGTCGAGGTCCTGGTCACGGAGTCCGAGGTTCTGGTCTTGCACGGTTCCGTCGAGGTAGCCCGACATCCGCGCTCGAAGGAGCCGCATGCGGATGTGGTGGATTCCGCTCACTTCGCGGGTCTGTGGCGGCGGCCGTCGCTCGAACCTCGGCCGATCGCCGAGCCCGCGCTCCAGAGCGCCGGACTGCGGTCTCTCGCCACCTACGCGGCGATCGTCGAGGAGGCCGGTCGATGAGCGCCTTGGTCCACGCCCGGGTCACCGACCTGCTCGTCCACCTGCGGCTCGGCGCCGTCGCCGAAAGGCTCGACGCGCTGCTGTCGGAGGCGGCGCGCACCGAGCCGACCTACCTCGACTTCCTCGACCTCCTGCTGCGCGAAGAGAGCGGCTCGAAACAGCGCAAACGCGTCGCCATGGGAATCCAGATCGCCCACTTCCCCGCGATCAAGACCCTGGAGGACTTCGACTTCAAGTTTCAGCCCTCGCTCGACGCCAAGCTGATCCGCGAGCTTGCCACCGGGCGCTACATCCCGCTGGCCGAAAACGTCCTGCTCTTCGGTCCGCCGGGCGTCGGAAAGACACACCTCGCCATCGCGCTCGGCCGCGCCGCGGTCGAGACGGGCCATTCGACGCTCTTCGTCGGAGCAACGGCGCTCTTGGCCACCCTGGCCAAGGCGGAGAGCGAGGGGCGGTTGGCCGAGCAACTCACCTTCTATGCCAAGCCCAAGCTCCTGATTGTCGACGAGCTCGGTTACCTACCCTTCGAGAAGCGTGCAGCACACCTCTTTTTCCAACTGGTCGCTCGGCGTTACGAAAAGGGGAGCTTGCTCGTGACAACCAACCAGCCGGTCATCTACTGGGGCACCGTCTTCGGCGATGAAATCCTCGCCGCAGCCATCCTCGACCGCCTGTTGCACAAAAGCCACATCGTCAACATCCAGGGCGACAGCTACCGCCTTCGCCTGAAAAAGAGAGCCGGGCTTCTTTCCGGCCAAGCCACCACAAACCAACCATGAAACCTAAGCCCCGGGGGGGTCAGTTTTACTGTCGTCAGGGGGTCAATTCTCCTGTCGCTTGACAGCTGGTCCCGGCCGAGGGAACGCTGGTCCTTGCCGAAGGAACGCTGGTCCTTGCCGCGGGATCGCCGATTTTGGGCCGAGAACGCGGACCGAACCGCATCTCCGCAACGCTCCTCCAGCTCGGCACGCTCCGCCGGGAAGCCTTCGTTGCCGGAGACCGAAACCGAAACGGTCCCCATGTAGACGCCCCGCTCGGCATTTGACGGAGCCCTGGGGTACCCCCGGGGTGCGTGTTGCGCCCGCCAGGGCGATCCCCTACAATCCGCCAGCGCTCGCGGTCCTAAGCGCTCCTGCTTCAAATTGCCGACGTAGCTCAGCGGTAGAGCAGCTGATTCGTAATCAGCAGGTCACCGGTTCAATCCCGGTCGTCGGCTCCACGTAAGCCCCTCACCCATAAGACATAAGCTATTTTGGAATTGGCAACACATTAGCGGATGCTGTGCGATGGGGTGCATACAACGTCCAAATTGTCCGCCTGGCGACCTGTCTCTGCCCGGCCGACGGAGTGCATGCTCCTGTTTCGAGGGAGTATGCGATGGCGGAGCGCAGTTCGCACAGGGGACGGCGGGCCGAGGAGAGGTTCGGCAACGCGGCGAGCAGCATAGGACCGATCACCCCCGGGCTTGGCCTGTTCCTGGTGACTCGGGGCCAGTTCTGGATGACAGACATGATTCTCCACGTCTTGAGCGAGATCGGCGACGCGGAGATCTCGGTTTGGACGTGGGATTCGCGCATACCGTAGGTGTAGAGTAGCGAAGTCAATCTATGCGTTTTCAGCTTCAATGATCAGCGGGAAGGAGGGGGTCCGCAAGGTGCTCACCTATTTGAAGAGCCTTTTTCCTAAGGGTCTGCTCGACCGTTTCCTTGTCTACACAGCCACTGGCGTTATTTTCTTGCAGCTGTTGTATTCGAACGGCGGCCTGCCATGGCGAATCAACGTTAAGATCGCGCTCACACTTGCGCTCGCTGGCTGGTTTTTAATGTCTAATGTGATCCTGCTTTCAAACACCTTCGCTAAAAAATCTGCTGGTGGAGGCGCAGATGCCTACGCTGTCGTGATAAATAAAACTTCAAATATTATAGATAGCTTGAGTGAGTTGAGCGAATTTCTGGCCGCAGAGAGGGCCAAGATATTTGAGGCAGAAGCGGCTGTCAGAAGCCTTAAGGAGGAGAAGGCTTCCCTTGAGCCGGTAGTAGCTACAAATCGTGAGACCGTTGCCGCGATTCTCGCTGCATATCAGGGCAATTCGAGGCGAGCAGTCTGGAAGGAGCGCCTAGTCGGCTTCATCCTCGGGTTCATCGCCTCGGCGATGTCGTCGCTCGTGATTCAGCTATTTTCCGAAAAATAACCGCTGAGGTGTCGCGACCGCCCACCTTTCGGGGTGGTGACATGGTTGTCTTCGTTTTGGGCGAAAACCGCTAAAGCGAGCACGGCGCCTGCTTGGAGTCGAGATCAGAGAGTGTGGACCGAACTTCCGGAGGTCTGAGGACAATCCGGCTGGTATTCCAGCCACGGAGGTCGAGACCGCCCGGTCATTTGGCAAAAGCTTCGGCAAGCGCCTTTACGAGAGACCCATGCATGTCAATAAATTTGTTTACATAATATAGAATAGCCATGAAAATATTGGCTTGCCCGGAAAGAATTAGCCTGAAAGTGTCAGGACGAATCGTCTCGCGGTTCTTATTTGAGAGAAATAAGTAACAGTCGAGTATGTAGGCAGGAATCCAAAAGACGAAGAGGAACCCTAGGCCAAACCCTAAAGAGGCGCACAATCCCAGAAACACGAGTGCAGCGCCTATCCAGGTCAGAATATTGCGGGAAATTTCCTGACGAGACTGGATGTCTGCCGCTTCCTTCATCCGGTTGTGCGTGACGGTAAAAATTATGGAAGTGAGGCTTATGACGGCAGTGAGCAGCGCTACGAACACCTGGATAGTGGTGGCATCCAACTTGTCTGGCATTTCTTCACCTCTGCGAGAGTGGGGCGCATTAGATTAGTGCACGGAGAAAGGCGGTCCTATTCGACCGAGACTCGGCTAGGTTCGTCCTCCGCTCGAACAGCTGAAGTTAACGCCTCTGCAAGCGATACCGCAGGGTAGGAGCCAAACCGTAGTCGCGTCACTTGCCTGCCGAGTTCAGATACCGAGCACACCAGACCAGCGACGCCTTCAAGACCCTCGGTAGCCCAGGTACATCGTCATCCGGGATGTCGAGCTGACCGGATTCTGGCGGTTCGAGGCGCTTCAAGTCTTGCGCGTTGAGTTTCATGGCCAAGAGTCCAGGGTCCAAATAAAGTCCAACGGCTTGGCGTCTGTTCGCATAACAGTCTACAACGGACCACGTTGGCCACGCCATCGATTGGTGCTGACTCTAGACACAGCCAACCGATGCCCACCACACTAGGGCGACCTCTGAATCGTAATCAGCTGGTCATCGGTTCAGATCCGATCGTCGGCTCCAACGAAGGTCCCTGGCGGGAACGGCGATGACCTTCCATATCGAAATCGAACAAGAGACGGATGGTCGCTGGATTGCGGAAGTGGACACGCTTCCCGGAGTCGTGTCGTATGGCGTTTCACGTCCCGATGTGGTCGGACGGGTTCAGGCACTGGCAATTCGGGTTCTGGCCGATCGGCTGGAACACGGGGAGGCGGCGCGAAACAAGGTGGCCAGCTCCTACTGGGAAGGGTAAATACTTCGGACAGGGACCAAGCGCGAGCGATGGATCGGCCTGCCTGGTTTCTCGGTCGTCACGAGTTCGGTTGAACCCGATGCGATCGCTGCAGCCACCTTTCTCTGCGTCTTTCGACGACCTCGCGCTCCAACCCTTCCCAATCGAGGAAATCGCCGCCCTGGGCTTCGATCCGGAGGCGAATCTCCCAGAGTAGCCGAGCGAACTCGGAGCGAGGTCGGAACTCTTCGGGCGCGTCCGGAACATCGATGACTTTTCGGGCGGCTGCGCTCATGGTTCGGTGATGCTAACACCAAGAGTTCGCTTCGGCACTCCAGGCGGGAGAGATCTTACGATCCTGGTGCATTTCGGCGATACGATCGCGCTCGACTCGTTCGACTTGGCCTGTGGGCTCCGCGCCTTCGCGGCGCTCCGAGGAGAAAGCCGTGAGAAAAGCGATCGCGTGCACCCTGGTCGGAGCCTGCCTGGTGCTTTCCGGCTGCTTCGACATCGAACAGACCTTGACGCTCGAAAAGAACCTCTCGGGCAAGGCGGGGTTGAAGATCGGCTTGGACTTCGAGCCGATGATCTTCATCATGGCCGCGATGAAGCGCGGCTTCGAGGGCAAGGAGGGGGCGCCGTCGAAGGAGGAGTTGGCGGCGGCGAAGAAGGAGTTCCTCTCCAAGAAGAAGAGCGGCGAAAGTGACGCGCCCGACCCCAAGAAGATCCAGGAGGATGCGAAGAAGAGTCTGCCGCCGGGGGTTCAGCTGCTCGACAGCTCGGTGGAGGATCTCGGGCTGCAGATGAAGATGCGTTTCCTGTTCGCCTTCGACGACGTCTCGAAGCTCGCCCAGATGAAGCTTTCGGGCGCCAGCGCCGAAGGGGGACCGCCGGGGGTGAAGAATCCGGTCGAAAGCCCGTTCGGCAGCTTGCGGGTGGTGGACGAGGGCAAGACGATCCTGATCACTTCGCGGCCGACCAACCCGCTCGGCGGCAAGGAGGGGACGGCGGGAGAGTCGGGCGGCGAGCCAAAGGGCGGCGATGACTCCAAGCCGCTGGAAGTCGATCCTCAGATTCGGGAGGTGTTCAAGAACTTCCGGGTCGCCTGGCGGATCGAGACGCCGTTTCAGGTGGTTGAATCCAACGCCACCCGCAAAGAGGGCAAGGCGCTGATCTGGGAGTACCGCCTGGAAGATCTCGAGCGGATGGACAAAGAGGCGCGGGCCAAGGGCGGCAAGTCGAAGGGACTCGACGACCTGGGGGTTCGCGTCCGCTATCGGAAGTAGGTCCGGAAACGAAACGGGCGCGGGAGATTCCCGCGCCCGCTCCATAGAGTGGTCGATCGCGCCCCGCGCTACTTCCTGCCGATCACCTTCAAGTTCAGGAAGCGCCAACCGAACGGCGGGAAATAGGCGTCGTCCGCGACGCCGGGCAGGCCGAATTCGAGGTTCGGCACTGCGGTGCCGACCGCGTTCAGGTCGTCGTTGAAGAGCGACGACGAGACGTTGAAGAGGACGGCGTTGTTGGAATTGGAGATCTGGTAGACCATCAGCTTCTGGTCCGAGTTCAGCTCGATGTGGAAGTGCAGGTTCTTGGTCGGACCCGAAAGGTCCAGCAGACGCTTGATCGTGGTCTCGATGTAAGGGGTGCCGACGTCGAGGATCATCTTTGGACCGCCGGTCGCGTCGAGGCGGTCGAAGTTGCCGAAGTAGAGGGTCTTCTTGAATCGGCGCCCGCCGGCGCGGAGGAATCCGACCAGGTTGCGGATCACGGTGAAGCCTTGCGGATCGGCGGTCCGGGCATCGAAGTCGATGGTCAGCGACTTATAACGCGGCCCGTTGCCGGAGGCCGCGGTCTGGAGCGGCACGGGGACGCGCAGGAAGGAGTTGCCCTCCGTGACATTCAAGAACAGACCGCGCTTGTCGACCAGAGTGGTGGGGGTTCCGGCGGTCGGGAACGCCGTGGTGGGGTAGTAGGTTCGGATCCGCGTCCGATCGCTGTGGGGAAGGGCGCCCATGGCGTAGAAGGCTTGATCGCAGGTGACGGCGCCGACGAAGCCGCTGCCGACCGCGGCGGTCGCGAGCACGTCGTCGAAGCGCACGGCGCCGACCGCGGGAACCGCTATTTCGGTGCGTTCCGCGAGCACGGTGTTGTTGGGGCGCAGAATCTGGTACCGGCACGTGGCCGCGATGCCGCTCAGGTTGAACAGGCTCAGGTTGCTCGTAGCGTCGCTCGTCTTGGTCAGGTTCTGGACGAAGGCGAAGGTATCGGCATGGAAGGCGGTCTCCGGGGTCAGCAGCGGCAGCTCCCACCCCGAATTGGAGGGTGCCTTGCCCGCTTCCATCGAGACCTCATCGGCCACCAGGCCGGCCTCCGCGTTCAGCACGATCAGGCCCGGCGCGCTCGGCGTGATGTTGAGGAGCGGATATTTCGTCGCTGTCGAGGGGCCGATGTAGACCTGGTCGTGGGTGGCCGGGATGCCCAATCCGGAAACCCCTTCGGGGACGCGGGTGACGTCCACCTTGCGCGGTCCGGTGGTTGCGCGGGCGTACTCGGCCAGGATCTTGATCGTGCCGGCGCCGTACATCGGGACGGGAACGAAACGGACTTCGGCGAGGGCGGGCGCGGCGAGCAGTGCAAGACAGGAGAGAGCGAGTGCGCGAGATCTCGACATGGGCTGCAAGGTCCTTTTAAGAGCTACGGCGAAAAAGTGTCCGGCGGTGGTCCGGAGGTTTCTGCTGCCTATTGTACGGGTTTGAACTGATTATTGTGCAGTTACTCGGTCTTTTCAGCTTTCGCATTGAAACGCGGACGTTCGGACGCGATAACATCCCTCGACCCGTTTCGTGCGTGGGGACCCCTCACGAGACTCGAATTCGAGGAGAGCGTGCATGTCGTCTGACCCCGAGCTGTTGGAGCTCGCCCGCCTGCACGGCGTGCAGACCGCCTACCGCGACGCCTGGGGCGACGACCGGGTTGCGAGTCCCGAGGCGCTGGGGGGAGTGCTCGCCGCGCTCGGCGCCCCGCTCGCCCAACGGTCCGACGCGGCCGAAGCGCTCCGAAGTAAGCGGCGCGAGCTGGACGAGCGGCTGGCACCGCCGGTGGTCGTTTCTTGGGAGGGCAAGGAGGTCTACGTGCCGCTGCGGCTGCCGCCCGGGACCGGGGCGTTCGCAGCCCAACTCGACCTCGAAAGCGGCGACCGTTGGCTGACCTCGATCGACGGCGCGGCCTTGCGGCCGGGCGCCGTAGCCGGCGAATCTCTGCTGCCGGTGGTCGAGTCGGTGCCGATCGGCTATCACCATCTGACGCTCGAAGTGGCCGGCCGGCGGTCGAAGGTCTTGATCATCGCCGCGCCGCGCCGCGCCTTCGAGCTCAAGCAGCGCGGCCTATGGGGAGGTTTCCTGCCGCTCTACGCCCTGCGAACGAAGGACAGCTGGGGGGCCGGCGATTTTTCCGATCTCGAACGCCTCGCCCGTTGGCTCGCCGAGTACGGCGGCGGTCTGGTGGCGACGCTGCCGCTGCTCGCGACCTTTCTCGACCGCGAGCCGTTCGAGCCGAGCCCGTACGCGCCCGCCTCGCGCCTGTTCTGGAACGAGGTCTACGTCGATCCCCGCCGCCTGCCCGAATTCTCCGGTTCGGCTGCGGCGCGCGCGCTGGTCGAGAGTTCCGAATTCCGCGCCGAGGCCGCCGCGCTCGCCGACCTCGGCTCGGTCGACTGGGAGCGTACGGCGAAGCTCAAGCGGAGCGTCCTCGCCGAGCTGGCGAAGAGCAGCCTGTCGCTCTCGGATGGTCGCCGCGCGGAGTTCGAACGCTTTTTGAAAGCCAAGCCGTACGTTCAGGAGTACGCCAAGTTCCGCGCCGTCGGCGACCAACACGGCAGCTCGTGGCAAAGCTGGCCGGAGGCCGAGCGCGCCGGGAATCTGGCCGACGCCGATTTCCTCCCCGAGACGGTGCGCCACCACCTGTACGCGCAGTGGGCCGCGGAGCAGCAGCTCGCCGAATTGGCCGCCGCCGCGCGCTCCCGCGGGCCGGGGCTCTACCTCGACCTGCCGCTCGGGGTGCACGGCAGCTCGTTCGACGTCTGGCGCTTTCCCGATCTGTTCGCCCGGGGCTCCTCGGCCGGCGCGCCGCCGGATGCCCTGTTCCAAGGGGGGCAGGACTGGGGCTTTCCGCCGATCCACCCCGAGCGGCAGCGCGAGCGCGGCTACGACTATCTGATCGCCAGCCTGCGCCATCACCTGGCGCACGCGGGCCTCCTGCGCATCGACCACGTGATGCAGCTCCACCGCCTGTTCTGGGTTCCGAACGGGCTGCCGGCGACCGAGGGGGTCTACGTCACCTACCCGGCCGACGAGCTGTACGCCGTGCTCTCGATCGAGTCGCACCGCCACAACGCCGCGCTGGTCGGCGAAAACCTCGGCACCGTGGCGCCGGAGGTCTACGAGGCGATGGACCGCCACAACGTCATGGGCCTGTTCGTCGCCCAGTACGAGCTCGACCCCGATGGCCCGGAGCTGATCCGCAAGCCGCCCGCCAACACCGCGGCGAGCCTGAACACGCACGACATGCCGCCGTTTCATGCCTATTGGCAAGGGAGCGAGATCGCCGACCTCCAGGCGCTCGGCGCGATCGACGCCGAGGCGGCGGCGCGCGATCGCGAACGCCGGGGCCGACTGCGCGCGCGCCTAGCTACCGCGGTCGCGGTCACCCGCGGCGTGAGCATTCCGGGGGATCAGACATTCTCGCAGGTCTCGCTCGCGCTCCACGAGCACCTGGCAGCCAGCCCGGCGCCGATCGCCCTGGTCAACCTGGAGGATCTGTGGGGGGAGACCCGGCCGCAAAACGTTCCGGGAACCCATGTCGAGCGGCCGAACTGGCAGCGCAAGGCGCGCTACTCGCTGGAGGAGATGGCCGAGCTACCGGAAGTGCGGACGACCCTTGAGCGAGTGGAAGAGCTGCGCGCCGAGGTGCGCAAGGCGCCTGATACGATCGCAGGATGAGCGAAACGGAACCGAAGAAAAAGACCACTAAGAAAAATGTAGCGACAAAAGCGAAGACGGAAAAAACAGCAAAAGCGTCTGGTAAAGAGAAAAAGAAGCAGGCGCCGACCCGCGGGCCGGCGGTTGAAGTCATAGCTCCAGGGCGCGTGCGGGCGGCAGCCAAAGAAGCTCCCGCGGCCACGATCAAAGCGGCGAAACAAGCGGCCAAGTCGGCGGTCAAGCCGGCGGCCAAGAAAGCGGTACAACCCGCGGCGCCGCGAGCCGTGAAGGTGAAGAAGGCCGCGCCGAGCGAAGTGGCGGTGCTTGAGGCTCCCGCGGCAAGTCCGGCCAAGAAGCCGCGAACGAAGAGCACGGGGAGGAAACCGATGAGCGATTTGACCCCAGAAGCGAAAGCGGCCGAAAGCGCCGAGCTCGCCTCGATCGCTCCGACTTCTTCTTCCCACCCAGACGCTTTTGCTTCTGCTGTTGCTTCTATCCCTTCTTCCGTCGCTTCTCCCGTCGCCCCGTTCACCCTGCTCACCGACGAGGATCTCTGGCTATTCAACGGCGGCAATCACTTCCGCCTGTACGACAAGCTCGGCTCCCACGTCGGGGTCTCACCCGACGGCAAACCCGGAACCTATTTCTCCGTCTGGGCGCCCGATGCCGAGCGGGTCTCGTTGATCGGCGATTGGAACGGTTGGCACGGCGGTGTCGATCCGCTCGCCCGCCTCGGCGCCTCGGGCGTCTGGGCCGCATTCCTGCCGGGCGTCGGCCTCGGTGCGCGCTACAAGTACCGGATCGAATCGCGGTTCGCCAACTACCGGGCCGACAAGGCCGATCCTTTCGCGTTCACGGCGCAGGTCCCGCCCGAGCAGGCCTCGATCGTCGCGGGCCTCGACTACGAATGGCAGGACGGCGATTGGATGGCCGGGCGCAAAGAAAACAACGCGCTCGAGGCGCCTATCTCGATCTATGAGGTCCACCTCGGTTCCTGGCGCCGCTTGGTCGCCGAAGACGGGGGAGAGCCGCGGCCGATGACCTACCGCGAGCTGGCGCCCGCGCTTGCCGACTACGCGGTCGAAATGGGCTTTACCCACGTCCAGCTGCTGCCCGTGATGGAGCACCCGTTCTACGGTTCGTGGGGCTACCAGGTGACCGGATTCTTCGCCGCCACCAGTCGCTACGGCTCGCCGCAGGACCTGATGTTCCTGATCGACACGCTGCACCAACGCGGCATCGGCGTCCTGCTCGACTGGGTGCCGTCGCACTTTCCGACCGACGAGTTTGCGCTCGGCTATTTCGACGGCACCTATCTCTACGAGCACGCCGATCCGCGCCTGGGGTTCCATCCCGATTGGGGCAGCCTGATCTTCAACTACGGCCGCCACGAGGTGCAGAGCTTCCTGGTCTCCTCGGCGCTGTTCTGGCTCGACCATTACCACGCCGACGGCCTGCGCGTGGACGCCGTGGCCTCGATGCTCTATCGCGACTATTCGCGCGGCGAGGGGGGCTGGCTGCCGAACGTCCACGGCGGCCGCGAGAACCTCGAAGCGATCGATTTCCTCCACACCCTGAACCGGCAGATCGCCGCGCGCTTCCCCGACACCTTGTCGATCGCCGAGGAGTCGACCGCCTGGCCGCTGGTCTCCCGCCCGGTGGACGAAGGCGGTCTCGGCTTCGACATGAAGTGGGACATGGGATGGATGCACGACACCTTGAAGTACTTCGCGCTCGACCCGCTCGCCCGGAGCCACCACCACGGCCTGCTCACCTTCCGCGCGATGTACGCCGGCAGCGAGAACTTCGTCCTGCCGCTGTCGCATGACGAGGTGGTCCACATGAAGGGCTCGCTGATCGGCAAGATGCCCGGCGACCTCGCCCAGCGCTTCGCGAACCTGCGCCTGCTGTTCGCCTACATGCTCGCCCAGCCGGGCAAGAAGCTTCTGTTCATGGGCGGCGAGCTAGGCCAATGGCGCGAGTGGAATCACGACGCGAGCCTCGACTGGCACCTGCTCGACGAGCCCGCCCACGCGGGGATCCACGCGTTCGTCCGCGACGCGAACCACCTCTATCTCGACGAACCGGCGCTGCACGAGCTGGATACGAAACCTTCCGAAGGCTTCGAATGGCTCGATTGCAGCGACGCGCAGAGAAGCGTCCTCGCCATCCTAAGGAAGCCCGCCGACCCCGAAGGGGAGCCGGTCGCGATCGTCCTCAACTTCACCCCCGTGCTGCGCGAAAACTACCCCGTGGGCTTACCCCTGGGCGGCGTCTGGCGGGAGGTTCTCAACAGCGATGCGATCCTCTACGGCGGCACGGGAGCGGGCAACCCGAAGGGTGTCGAAGCGAAAGAGGAACCGCTCGGAGCCTGGGACTGGACCGCCCACCTGACGCTCCCGCCGCTGTCCGGCATCGTCCTCCGGCGCGATCTCACCATCGAGCCGACCCGGAAGGCGCTGGCCGTTCCGGTCGAAGAACCCGAACCGGAAGACGAACCGGTGGCGATCGCGGCCCTGGCGGAGGAGGCGCTGTTCGAGATGGAACCGACGTCGGTCTGAACCCGGCCTTCCAAACCGCGGGGTCGGTATAACATCCGCGCGCCATGAACCCGCGAAAACTGTCCCTTCGGCTCTGCCTCGGTCTCTGCATTGGCTGGATTGCCTTTTCGGTCCCTGCGTTCGCCGCCGACCCGCCGCCCCCGGCAGCCACCGAGGCGGAAACGGGCTCGGACGAAGTCGTCACGCATCCGATGACGCCCGAGGATCTCTGGGCGATGGAACGGGTCGGCTTAGGTGCGGTCTCGCCCGACGGGCGCTCCGCGGCGTTCGCGGTCACCGCCTACTCGGTCGACAAGAACAAGGGGAATTCCGACCTCTGGCTGGTGCCGACCGACGGCACGGCGCCGCCGCGGCGGCTGACCTGGAACGAGGAGACCGACGGCTCTCCGAGCTGGAGCCCGGACGGCAAATCGATCGCGTTCGTCTCGAAGCGCGGCGGCGACAAGGACAAGCCGGCGCAGCTCTACCTCCTCTCGCTCGAAGGGGGCGAGGCGCAGCCCCTGACGGACCTGCCGGTTTCGCCTTCGGCCGCCAAATGGAGCCCGGACGGCGCGCGCCTGTTCTTCGGCGCCTCGACGTTCCCCGATCTGAACGACGATTGGGACAAGGTCAAAAAGCGGCTGGACGAACAGAAGGACGACAAGACCAAGGCGAAGATCGCCGACGGGCTCTGGCTGCGCGCCTGGGACACCTACGTCACCGACGGCTCGGTCGCGCACCTGTTCGTGCTGGATCTTTCGACCCGGAAGGTGCGCGACCTCACGCCGGGCATGGATCGGCGCACTCAATTTCAAGGCGGCGGCATCGAATGGGATCTCGCCAAGGACGGCCGCGAGATCGCGTTCGCCGCCAACGCCACCGCTTCGCCGTTCAAGGACATCGACAGCAACGTCTACGCGCTGGCCCTTTCGGCCACGGGCGAGCCGGCCGGTCCGATCCGCGATCTGACCGCCGACCAGCCGGCCGACGAAACCTCGCCGCGCTACTCGCCCGACGGCCGCTACCTTTACTACTCGCGCACCCGGCGTCGGGAGGTCGATCCCGATTTCTCGCACCTCGCCCGGCTCGACCGCACCACGGGCAAGAGCGAAGAGCTGTATTCGAAGTGGGACGTGGCGCCGAGCCTCTCCGGCTTCGGCCCGGCCGGCGAGCTGCTCCTTTTGGTCGAAGAACGCGCGCGGGTCAACCTCTACCTCGCTCCCGCGACCGGCGGCGAGCCGCTGCGACCGCTCGCCCGCGGCGGGGTGATCGCAGGCGCCGACTGCGGGGCGGCGGGGCAGGTGGTCTTCACCCGCACCTCCTTGCGCGCTCCGGCGGAGCTGCACTCCGTGGCGCTCTCCGACCCGGACTCCGAGACGCTGCTCAGCTCGTTCAACAACGATCGGATCTCGAAGCTCGATCCGATCGAAATGACCGACATCGAGGTCGCCGGGGCCGGCGGCCAGAAGGTTCACGTGATGATCATCTTCCCCCCCGGTTTCGAAGCGGGGAAGACCAAGGCGCCGCTCCTTCAGGCGATCCACGGCGGCCCGTTCGGCGCGTTCCAGGACGAGTTCTCGTTCCGCTGGAACGCCCGGGTGATGGCCTCGCACGGCTTCCTGGTCGCGATGGTCAACTTCCACGGCTCGACCGGCTACGGCCAGGCGTTCGCCGAATCGATCGTCGGCGCCCACGGCGACAAGCCGTTCGCCGACATCCAAGCCGCAACCGACGCGGTGATCGCCCGCGGCTGGGTCGATCCGAAACGCCTGTTCGCCGCGGGCGGCTCCTACGGCGGTTACATGATCGACTGGATTCTCGGCCACACCGACCGCTATTCCGCGCTGATCTCCCACGCCGGGGTCTACGACCTGATGGCGCAGTTCGCCTCCGACTCGATCTGGGGGCGCTCCGGCAACTACGGCGCCACCCCCTGGCAAGACCCGCAGCGCATCGTCCGCTGGTCGCCGAGCTACTACGCCAAGAACTTCAAGACCCCGACTCTGATCCTCCACGGCGAGCGCGACTTCCGCGTCCCGGTGACCCAAGGGATCAACCTCCACCAGGTGCTCGCCGCCAAAGGGATACCCTCCCGGATCGTCATCTTCCCCGACGAGAACCACTGGATCCTGAAGCCCCAGGCCGCCCTGCTCTGGTGGAAAGAGTTCTTCGCCTGGCTCGACCGCTGGGACGTGGCGAAGAAGGCGAAAGGGTAGAGAAGGCTTTTCCTGGGACCGCCGAGCACCAGCTCGGCACCGAGGCGGGGCAGGCGGCCAAAACGGCCGAGCTGGTGCTCGGCGGTCCCGGGGAAAAGCTTCGCCGCGTTAAACTCCCGCGGTCGCTTCGCGTATCTCTTGGCTGCCAACTTTCCGCGAGGTCCGAACCATGTTCAGCCGTTTGCGCCCGTTGCGCTCGCTGCTCCCAATCATCCTCTTCGGTTTGGTCGCGTCCCTTGCCTATCCTCTCGGCGGCCAGCCTTTGCCGAGCAAGCCGCCGGAGGCGGCGACTCCCGGGGCGGGCACGGGGGCGGCGGCGTTTGCGCAGCTCGAATGGCTGTTGCCGACGCCTTCGGAGACGCGGTTGGCGTCCGGGGCTCCAGGGCCTCTGTATTGGCAGCAGCGGGCGGATTACAAGATCGAAGTGAGGCTGGACGACGCGAAGCGGCGGATCGAGGGGAAAGAGCGGATCACCTACCAGAACCGCTCGCCGCATACGCTGTCCTATCTCTGGCTGCAGCTCGATCAAAACCGCTTCCGGCCCGACAGCGACAACGTGCTCACCCAGACCGCGCCCACGAGCTTCGACGAGCTGGGGTACGACGATCTCGCGCAGCGGATCGAGATGAGCCAATTCCAGGGCGGTTTCGAGATCGGCGGGGTGACCGATGCCAAGGGGGCTCCCCTCAAGGCCACCCAGGTGAAGACCATGATGCGGATCGACCTGCCGGCGCCTCTGCCGCCGGGGGGGACGTTCGTCTTCCACGTCGCGTTCGCGTTCAACGTCATCGACGGCACGAAAATCCGCGCCCGCACCGGGTACGAGCTGTTCAAGGACGGCAACGCGATCTACGAGATCGCCCAGTTCTATCCGCGCATGGCCGCCTATCTCGATTACCAGGGGTGGCAGCACAAGCAGTACCTCGGCTCGGGCGAGTTCACCCTGGAGCTGGGGGATTACGACCTGTCGATCGACGTGCCGGAGGATCACGTCGTCGCGGCGACGGGGGTGCTGCAAAACCAGGGCGAGGTGCTCTCCGCCGCCGAGCGCGAGCGGCTGGCGCGCGCGGCCAAGAGCGACAAACCGGTCTACGTGATCACGCCCGAGGAGGCCGCCTCCCGCGAGAAACGGACCTACGTCAAAGAGCCGGGGCGGAAAGTCTGGCGGTTCAAGGCCGACAACGTCCGCGACGTGGCGTTCGCCAGCTCGCGCAAGTTCATCTGGGACGCGATGGGAGTCCAGAGCGGGCCGAACCGAGTGCTCGCGATGTCGTTCTTCCCCAACGAAGGCGATCCGCTCTGGAGCCAGTACTCGACCGAGGCGGTGGCGCACACGATCGAGACCTATTCGAAATTCACCTTCGATTTTCCCTATCCGGTCGCGATCTCGGTCAACGGCCCGGTCGGCGGCATGGAATACCCGATGATCTGCTTCAACCAGCCGCGCCCCTATGAGGACAAGACCTATTGGGGCGATCCGTCGGACAAGGACAAGACCTGGAAGCGGAGCAAGTACGGCCTGATCTCGGTGGTGATCCACGAGGTCGGGCACAACTACTTCCCGATGATCGTCAACTCCGACGAGCGGCAGTGGACCTGGATGGACGAAGGGCTCAACACCTTCCTCCAGTACCTCGCCGAGCAGTCGTGGGAGAAAGACTACCCCTCGCGCCGCGGCGAGCCGAAAGACATCGTCTCCTACATGGTCTCGGCCGACCAGACGCCGATCATGACCAACTCCGAGTCGGTGCTCCAGTTCGGCAACAACGCCTACGGCAAACCGGCGACCGCGCTCAACATCCTGCGCGAGAGCATCCTCGGCCGTCCACTGTTCGATTTCGCGTTCCGCCAGTACGCGCAGCGGTGGAAGTTCAAGCACCCGACGCCGGCCGACTTCTTCCGCACCATGGAGGACGCCTCGGGCGTCGATCTCGACTGGTTCTGGCGCGGCTGGTTCTACGGCACCGGCCACGTCGACGTCGGGATCGAAAGGGTGAGCGAGTACGTGCTCGACGCCCAGGACCCCGACGCCGCGAAGAAGCGCCAGAAAGAGTACGACGACGCCGAGCCGAAGACGCTGTCGGCCGAGCGCAACGCGCCGCTGCCGAAGCGGATCGAGGCGCGGCCGGAGCTGGCCGATTTCTACAACAAGCTCGACGAGTATCAGGTGACGCCGAAGGACTACGCCGACTACAAGAAGCTTCTCGCCTCGCTCGAACCGGCCGAGCTGGAGGTGCTGGCTTCGAAAAAGCGCTTCTTCACCGTCGAGTTCGTGAACCGGGGCGGCCTGGTGACGCCGTTGCCGCTCCGGATCTCCTACGCCGACGGCAGCCATCGCGATCTGGTGATCCCGGCCGAGATCTGGCGCTCCAACGCGCAGCGGGTGACCAAGCTGTTCATCGAGGAAAAGGAAATCACCGGTATCGAGATCGATCCGAAGCTCGAAACGGCCGACAGCGACCTGTCGAACAACGGCTGGCCGGCGCGGCCGGGCAAGACCCGCTTCCAGCTGTACAAGCCGAACGAGAAGGCGAATCCGATCCGGGAAGACAAGGAACCGAAGGACCCTGAGGACGGCAAGGACGGAAAGCCGAATTGAAGACGGCGGCGGCACTGGCGTTGGCGGCTTTCGTGCTGAGCGGGGAGGCGCGGGCCCATCCGTTCCATGCGAGCCACGCGGAAGTGGATTACCGCGCGGAGTGCCGCTGCCTCGAAGTGGCGCTGGCCGTCGTGCCGGAGGAGCTGGAAGCGGCGCTTGCGCGGATCTCGGGGCGGCGTGTGCCGCTCGAAAGCCCGGAGGCGCAAGGGGAAATCCTCGACTATCTGAAGACGCGCTTCGTGGTGACTCCGGTCGGTCCGCCCGGTGGCGAGCCGCTGCCGATCGAGTGGGTCGGGCGCGAAGTGAGCTACCGCGAGGCGTGGCTCTACTTCAAGGTGACCGGTGTGGTGGGAGACTTCGATCTCGCCGATCGCGTGCTGTTCGAGGCGGAGCCGAGTCAGGTGAATCACGTTCTGCTGCGGGGGCTCGGCGAGCCCAAGACGTTGTCGTTTCGGGCGGGGGAAGGGGCGGTGCGGATCTCCATCAAATGAAGAAGGGGTAGAGACGCCCCAGGACGCCAGCAAGACTGGACCGGGTGCAATCCGTCGGGGCGTCTCCTCGCGAAAGCACCAGCCATCACGGACAGTCGACGACGCGCAGGTGTGCCCGGGCGGTTGCTACGGAACAGAACCGTTCGTGCCGCTATCGGAGACGCCCCGACGGCATGCACCCGGTCCTGTCGTGGTGGCGTCCTGGGGCGTCTCTACGAAGGCAACGGATTACGCGGGCTGTTCCCCCTCTCCCGGGTGTGTGGGAGTGCGGGTGGG
>Ga0268264_10000603_pt1 | contig 43249 bp, 72 predicted proteins | sample KBSSwiS32_FD_190357 | JGI IMG/M metagenome (GOLD analysis project Ga0268264, IMG submission 190357) | Switchgrass rhizosphere microbial communities from Kellogg Biological Station, Michigan, USA - KBS Switchgrass S3-2 (SPAdes) (version 2) | ecosystem: Host-associated > Plants > Roots >... | reverse complement strand
GAGTTCCCGACGATCGTGCGTCCCCATAGCCCCGCTGGCTGCCCCTTCAAGGTCGGCGAAATTCTCCCCGTCCGTCAGCAGAAAGTCCAAGGCGGCCGAGTGCCGATCATCTCGATCCGCATCACCGGGAAGCATCGCAAGGACCCGAAGCACTGGGAAGCCCTCTACGCCGTTAAAGACGATCGCGGCCTCTACATGGCAAAAGGGGCCGGCTACACCCGCTCAGCAGCCTCCTCGCTCGACTGGCAAGCCCCTGTGCTCGACCCTGACGCATGTACTCGCTACGCAATCGAAAGCAGGCTCTCAATGGCAGAAAGCAACGAACGAAGCATCGAAGCTGAGCACGCCCAGGAGAGAGCGGCACGCTCCGAACTCACCGAGACGCTGAAGACCATGAAGCCCGAGGCGCGCAACGAATGGCTGGGCGAGTTCAAGCGTCTCTGCGAAAAGGCCAAAAGTTCGTCCGAGACGCCGGTCTAGACTTCCCGCAGGCCCACTGGCGAATACAAATCGCTGGAGCCCTGAACCTCAGCCGCAGCATGCCCTAACGGCCTCGGCGATGAATCATGCAGACGAAACTCGCAGTAGCCCAGCCAATCGAAACGCACCCTCGCTACGGAGAGACGCCCGAGCGCTTTCCAGAGGGCCGGCGCTGCTCTACCTGCCGCAAGGAACTGAGCGTCTACAACGGTTCAAAGCGCTGCTTCGCCTGCATCAAGGCAAGGGATGAGGAATTCGTCTTCGGAACCGTCTCGTTCGCCGAGCTCCTTGAGGAAGCGCCATGAGCGAAGAGACCCTAGAACAGCGAATCGTGCTCTACACGCAAGGCGGCACCAAGAAGGTCTACGACTCCGCCTACACCCAGGAACAGATCCGAGAGGTCTTGAGCAACTGCAAGCTGAACCACAAGGGCTCTGTCCCTACTTCGGTTCTGGCTTCTAAGTTTGGTGGGAGGCTTACGGCATGACGCGCTTCTGCCGCTCCTCAGGGATGCCCAAGCCCACCGCAGGCTGTGACTGCTCGGCGTGCTCTCGCCCCAACCCCTTCCCGCCCGAGTCCGCGATGCACGCCTTTCGGGAATTGACCTCCCTCGATGACCACAACGCCTCCATCATGGAGCAAGCAGCCGAGCGAGCCTGGAACGAAGCCCTAGCGACTAAGAGAGCGCAGAAGTGATGAGCCGTGAGTATTGGGAATGCGGAGCAGGCGAGTTCCACGAACACCTAAGGCGCTTGAGCGACCTCCGTGCGTCCCTCGACCGCCCACCCTTCACTGAAGACCCTGAGTTGCGAAAGGACTTCGAGTACTTCATCGCCGCCGAAGAGCGCGACGCTCAGCGTGGCCTTAAGCCCCCTGGAATCGCCTACTGCTCTCCGGAGCAGCCATGACCGCAGTACAGAAGCGCCCTAGGCGATACACGGATGAAGAAGTCCTCAAGGGTCTCGCCATCTACGCGCTCATGTCAGGCGCTGCGGCGAAGGTCGAGCCGATGCTTCAGGAACAAGGGCTCGGCCACGTCCCCCTAGACACTGTCCGCGAGTGGGCCTATCGATCTCGCCGCGAGGACTATCAGCGCGTCAAAGGCGAAGTGGACCAGCATGTGCGCGCCCGTCTCGCCGACACGCATCTCTCCCTCGCTCACGCCGCATCAGAGCTAGAGGCCAAGGCTGTCACCCAGCTCCACAACAGGCTCGACGAAGAGCAGCTAGACGCCAAGGATCTAGCGAACATCCTGAAGTCAGCAGCCATAGCTGGCGGAGTGCATACGGATAAGAGCCAGGTGCTCGCAGGCAAGCCCACGTCAATCGTGCATAACGACTTCGGGAACCTCAAGCGTGCACTGGAACAGCGTGGGATTGGCTTAGTGCTGCCAGATAAGGCTGGCGTAGGTGAGGAAGCTGTAGATGCTTTAGGTGTGGGCTCAGGGACTGGCGCTGTAACTGGCGCTGTACCGCCCGAGACAGACGCGCACAGAACCTAAACGCACGCACGTACGACAGCGACCTCGAGCCCTTCAAGCTCGCGCTCACCAACCAGATGCGTTGCATCTCTTTGGCTTGTTCAAGCCCTTTGCCTAGCGCCTGCGTCACTGAGCGCGTCACAGCCCGAACGAATCGCGAACACGGGAAGGCCGCAAGGCCCTAAAAGGAATTCGTTCGAGGGGGGGAGGAGGGGCCGGACTCTCGCGGCTGCGCTTGTACTCATATACCTCGCTGAACCACAAACTCAGAAACAAATGCGCCTGTCATACAGCCCTGTCATACAAGGAAGAAATGAAGCCTGTAATACAGATGCGAGTAGAGCCTGAGGAGAAAGCGCGTCTTCTGGCTGAAGCGAAAGCTGAGGGGATCAGCCTCTCCGACCTCCTGCGCCACCGTTGTCTCCGGGACTCTGCGCATCGCGCGCAGCCGGTAGTCACCAGAACGGCAGAAGCACCACGTGTAGCGCCCGAGCCCCTCTCATCCGACTTCCGCCAGCGCGTCAACCACTTCAAGTACTCGGAGGGCATGACCACAAAGAGGGCGGAAGCAGCCGCTCGCGAGGAGGCAGCGTAGTGCCAGCGAAACGACAGCCCGTCAAGTTGTATCCGCTTCCCCAGCCTCACCGGGAACCTAAGCCGACCCTTGGAGCGAAGGGACCCAAGCTGCTCGCCCGAGGCAACCCGACCTATCGTGGCGAGGAACTGCCGGACTACCCGCCTCACGGCTACAACGGCACCAAACATCATCCCGCCACGCCGCTATCGCCGAGCGAAGAACGCGAACAGCGGAAGCGGGAACGCGAAAGGCAGCGTGAACGGGAACGTTTCCCAGGCGGCGGCTACAACTTCAACGGCGGCCCAACGAAAGCCTGATGCCCTACAAGTCCGCCAAGCAGCGCGCCTACCTGCATATCCATGAGCCAGCTTTGGCAAAGCGCTGGGACCGCGAGTACGGCGGCAAGGCAGTCCCCAACGTCCAGCGGGTGCGTCCTAAGAAACGGAAAGCGAGGAAGGCATGAAGGTCCGCCGCCAGACTCGGACGGTTCGCCCGGCGTGGCAGCGCTTCGAGCACCGCTACGACCAAGAACGGCCGATCTCTTCGGGTCTGATCGACAACGCCGGGCCGAAGCGCGCATCCAACATTTTGCGAGAAGGCGACTGGAAACCCAAACGCAATCTCACGGGCGGTCAGGTCATCTGGTACCCGCCCAGCACCTACGACTCGACCCTTAGTTAGATGGCAGCTAGGACCGGCCACACGACCTATGTCCCTGGGAAGGGTGCGACCACCGTCAAGGAAAAGGTCCAGCCCTCGGGGAAGGTCGAAGTCAAGAAGACCTTCCAGGGGAAAGGACCGGCACCTGCCGGGGCGGTGAAGCAGCCGGAAGTCACCGCCGAAACCGCGCCGACCGTCACCGTCTCCCCTACGGGAAAAGTCTCGACCTCGGGGTTTCGTAAGGAAAGAGCCGCCAAGGCCGCTGTGAGGCAGCAGAAGCGCTCTGAGAGGCGAGTAAAGCAGATCGTTAGGACCGTAAAGCGGCAGAGAGCCGAAGCGCCTCCGAAGCTCCCTAAAGCCCCCACGGTGAAGCCGGTCGAGCTACCGAAACCACCTTCCTACAAGCCTCCGAAGTTCCAGGGCAAACCAACCGCCGGTACTCCGACCCTTGGAGAACTTCGGACCGCCAAACAGGCTGGGGCTCTGAAGGTGAATAAAGCGGGGGCAGTGACGACTCCAGCGGTTCGGCAGGCCTCAAGGGCCGTGAAGCAGGCCCGCAGGGTCGTCGCCAAGACCACGGGCGTCACCGGGCCTCTTACGCCTTCGCAGAAGAAGATCGCGAAGCTTGTCTCCAAGGAAACGGGCGGCGTCCTGAAGCCCCGCACCGTCGCCACCCAGGAGCTTCAGGAGATGAGCGGCGAGCATGCAGCGCAGCGGGACGCCGAAAGGAACTTCAACACCCTGAATATCGGCTACTTCGACTCTGGCCCAGGCGAGCTGACGCAGGACCCGACTTGGAGCAACCCGAGGTCCGCGGCGAAGGCAACGGCTGAATTCTTCAAGGGCCAGAAATACGGCCCTTCCGAGGGCATCAAGGCGATCCTCCCCCAAGCTAAGGGGAAATCGGTCGCCGAGCAGTTGGAGATCATTGGCAACTCGGGATGGGCTACGAGCGACTATGCCCCCGCCCTGGCCGCCACCTCCGAGCTTGTCGGGGAAAAGCGGAACCCCAAGGCCAAGGCCCAGCTCAAACAGGCCGTCAAAGAGGCTCAGAAGCTCGGCCTTCGTCCGGGCCGCTCGGCGGGCGACGTAGCCCCGGGGGGTGCAAGGACGGTCAAAGTCCGCGCCGACGCCAAGGGCATGGTCAAGTGGGCCGAGTCGGCTCTTGGCACTCAAGAGGGAACGCCGAAAGTCGAACGCTGGGCCGCGCGCTTTGCCCTCGGAGACTCCAATACCACCCCCTGGTGCGCGAACTTCGTCTCCAACGGATTGATCCGGCGTGGCTTTTCCGACACCGAATTGCCCGCGAACCCGAACTTCACCGGCACCTCCTCTCCTGGCTATCAGACCTGGGGCGAAGAAGGGAAGTACGCGACGATTGTCTCGGGCGGACTCGCCGATGCAAAGCCAGGGGATCTTCTGACCTTTGGCGACGGGGGCAACCGCCACATCGGCGTCTACGTCGGTAACGGTGAATACATCTCTGGCAACTCCTCCGACGCGGTCAACCGCAACCCCGTCGATTCCGACCTCTGGGGAGTAATCCGGCCGAAGTACAAAGGCGGCTGGATCAAGGTCAAGGAAACCGCCCCTCTTCCGGGCTCTACCAGCCCCACTGCAACCCCCTCGACCTCTACGGCGCCAGCCTCGGTCGGTCTCGTCGCGGCCCCAAGCACCGGAACTGCGAAGGAAGGAAAGCAGGGCAAAGTCCAACGGCGTCGGGATCTAACGGTGCGCCAGGAACGAAACCAACGGATTAAGAAGCTGCGTTCGCTCGGCGCCAATGTTCGCCAACCCGGCCAAGAACCGAAGGCGACCAAGGGGAACCCGCTAAGGACCTCCCTCGCCGCCCTAGAAGCCAAGTACGGCAAACCCGCCGTCTGAGCCATGACCGAGCTAGCTCCCGGCCTCTCAATCGAGGTCGATGATCCCGCCATCCTCGAAGACCCAGAGGTCAAGAAGCTTCTCCAGGAAGCGGTTGAATCCCTCGACCGCAACCCCCTGCAGCGGTATTTCCCCCACGGCAAGCAGAGGCCTTTCCACGAAAACCCGCTGAAGTGCCGCGTCTACTTGGGAGGAACCAGAGCGGGGAAGTCCACCGCAGGGGTCTGCGATGACCTGATCCAGCTCTGCGACCGCGAGATCGTCCCCGAGCACCTCCTGCCCTGGAAGATCTGGGAGCCCCCCTTTCTTTGCAGGATCGTCACCCCGGACTACGGGCACTCCTTCGCCTCGGTCTTAGAGACCTTCCGCAAATGGACCCCTGAAAGCCAACTGAAAGGGGGGTCCTGGGAAAAGGCATTCCGCGAGAAGGACCACATCCTCCACTTCGCCAACGGCTCCCTCGTTGATTTCTTGACGCTCGAACAGGAGGTCAACAAGTTCGGCGGCGTCACCCGCCACAGGATTCACTACGACGAGGAACCCAAAGGGGACAAGGGCGAGGAAATCCGCTGGCAGGGAGCGATGCGCCTGGCTGAGGTAAACGGCGACGAACTCTTCACCTACTCGCCGATCCACGGCCTCGGTTGGACCCACGACGAGTTCGAGGACAAAAAGGGACCCGAAGTAGCTAAGGAAGTCTGGCTGAATGAGGAACTGATCGTCGTCCGGGCTTCGATCTACGACAACCCCCACCTCTCCAAAGAGGGCATCGCCTCAGCCCTGGAGAAAATCCCCGAGGCGGTCCGGGCGTCCTACGAATCGGGCAACTACACCCACTTCAAGGGTCTTGTCTATCCAGACTTCGATCCCGAGATCCACGTCATCGATGAGAAAGAGATTGACGAGGATTTCGTCAAGGGGCTCGAACAGATCGACGGCATCGACCCCGGCTACAAGACCACCGCTGTTCTTTTCGCCGGCTGGGACCGAGACAACGTCCTAACGATCTACGACGAGCTTGGAAGACACGGCACGCCCGCCACGATCCCCGAGAATGTCGCCGAGGACATCCGCGCCACCCGAAATAGATGGGGACTGCCGGAGCGTCCGAAGTACTGCCTCATCGACCCGGCCGGCCGCTCCCATGAGCTGACCTCTGGGGAGCGAGTGGACTGGGCCTATAAACGGGCCGGGATCAAAGTCCTCCCCGCTCAGAACGAGCGTGAATCCGGTGTCTTCGAGGTGATGCGCCGGATGGAGCACCGCGACGAGGACGGCGAGCCTTTTCCCCTCCTCCGCATCTCCTCTCGCTGCAAGGAACTCCTCCGCGAGATCCCCCGCTACCGCCTGAACCCCAAAGAGGACGGGACCTTTGACGTGGTCAAGAAGGACGACCACTTCGTAGATGTCATGCGCTACCTCGCCATGGCACGTCCCACGGCTCCAAGCCGCCGCACTAAGCCAAACCGCGTAGCACCTCAGCGCTGGGTTCCCGGCACCGCCCCGGCCTTCAAACCCTCCAAGCCCAGAGAACAGACCGTCATGGGTCGCTACAGCTAAGGAGCTTCATGAAGTCCCGAATCTCAATCGTTGAAAAGCCACTCACCAAGGCTCCAAAGAAGTGCCTGGTAACCGGACGAGCCGATGGGCGGATCGTGGACTTCGGGACTGATTGCATGGTCCCCGGTCCCGAACCCCACATCTACATCAAATCCGAGGTGGTCGAAGAGGCCGCGGTGCTTCTCGACATGGTCCCCAAGAGCGACGTGGAAGAGATGCATCAGCGTCTCGCCGAAATGGAGTCGGAGCTTCAGTCGCTAAGTGCGATCGCCAAACCACTTCAAGCAATAGAAGAAGCTGAAACCGAGTTGAAGGAGGCCGTTGATGCCAGTCTTGTCGCTTAACGTAGGAGAGACGCTGCCTCTTTCGGGGCGAGTCGATTCCGTGGAGGTTCAGGTAGGCCAGGTGCTCGTCACCGACACCTCCGCCGATCCGCCCGTCTCAGATCTCGTAGACGCTGCGTCAGACGATACGGACGCCGTAGTCCACGACTGCGCGGGCTCCCCGTCGATCGTCCTGCATTCCGTCACCGGCTCCTCGGTCAACATCACGTACGTCCTCGACACCGCCACTGCCCCGACTCGCTCGGAGATCAGCAAGGGCATCAGCCACCGGGCAGAGAGAGGCGACTCCGGAGGAAACACCGGCTCCTATGAGTCGCGCACCGTTGAGGAGCTTCAGGAGCTTGCCAAGGACCGCAAGGTCAAGGGCCGCTCGGGCATGACCAAGGATGAGCTGATCGACGCGCTGAGGGCTGGCTGATGCCGAGCGCGGCCAAGCTGGCGAAGGAGACTTTGCGTTACGCCCGCATCAACGCGACGACGGAAGGCGGGGAAAACACGATCGTCGCAGCGGTTGAAGGCCGCAAGATCATCCCGGTCGGCTACGTCTTCACGCCCACCGCAGAAGGTACGGTCGAATTCAAAACCTCATCGGCCACGCACGCGAGCTTCAACTGCGCCAAACAAGGCGGCGTGTCCTACGCGGGCGGTCCCGAGTCTCCCGCCTTCGAATGCGCCGAAGGGAAAGCCCTCGTCCTCGTCACGCCTGCGGCCACCAAAGTCTTCGGCCATCTCACCTACGTCCTGACCTAGATGCCGACCTACGTGACCAAAGCTGAACTGGCCGAAGCCAAGAAGGCCCTGAACGAACGCATCACCTCTCAGGGCATGCGGATTCTCGCCTGCGAAACGCGGCTCGATGCGCTTGAAAAGCGAGTCGGCGACTTGGAGACGCAACCCGAAGAACCTCCGGCTGAAGAACCGCCCACCGAACCGGCTGACGGAAAAGTCCTGTTCGTAGACAAGTTCAAGTCCCTCCCGCAGGCCCATAAATCGGGCGGAGGGTGGTACAACCAGTCGAACCCTGAACGGAGCAAAGTCGTTACTAACGGCGCTCGCTTTGAAATCCGGCAGGGGGACGTTGAGAGCGATACCAAGCTGGAGATGGCTGAGCTTTCAGGCCAGAACTACTCCGCCGGCTCCAACCTCTGGATTTGTCATGAGTTCATGTGGCCCACCGACGACTCGGCGAATCCTTCATGGGAAACCGTCCATGAGTGGCACGACGCCGATAACAACGGCTTGGACGGCGCTTCCTACTCACCCGCGGTAGCGCTATTCCGCTATAACGGCCAGCTCTCATTCCGCAACGGAAAGGGAAGCCCGAGCTACTGGAGCGGTCCTCAGGTCACGAAGGGCACGTGGAACCAGCTTCTTTATCGCGTCCTCTTCGATACGAAAGCTGGAGAAATAGAGGCGTACTGGAATGGCCAGCTCGTCGCTGACTTCAAGGGCCTCACCACGAATACCGGCAAGTCCTATCTAAAGCTGGGCTGCTATAGGGCTCGGGGCTCGAGCGGAACCAGCGCGACCGAACACCGCAAGTTCGCAGTGGCGACCTCAAGGGCCGCCGCCCTCGCGGCGTAGCGCATGGCGGAATTCTTCAAAGGGGACTGGTCTACCGGGGACAAGAGCCAGTACCAGATCGAACAGGCCCCGCCCGAAGAACACGTTCCACCCTCGGCAGGTAGCACCAGCGTCGTAGTTGCGAAAAACGCTTCGACGATCTTCCCCGGCTCAGGTCTCGAATACACCTGTAAGCACATCTACAAACCGGGTGACGCGCAGGTTCCAGCCGGCGCCGGGCAGCGGGCTGAGCTGCAGCGCCCAAGTCCCTTCATCGAACCGGGTTCCCATGTCTGGATCGATGAATGGATTCGCATCGAAAAAAAGCTCGAACCGTACATGGTGGTTCGTCAGTTCCACGAAGAGGAAGAACCAACTGGCGTCGCGGTGGGGCTCTATCTCGAAGGAACCGAACTCAAGCTCAAGGCGGGAGTGGGATCAAGTTGGTGGATCTCCCCGCATGAACTCGACGTTCCCTTCCACGTCAAAATCCACATTTACGTCCACCACTCCGAAGGCATCATCGAAGTCTGGAAAAACGGCGTCAAACAGACCCTCCAGAACGGCCTTCAGAAATACGAAGGACAGAACACTCTTGATGCTTCCAGCGTTGCCGTTGGCAAAACGGCCAAAAAAGTCTACGACAAGGTCGGGCTTCTCGGGTCCAAAGAAGGGACCGGCGAAGGCGTCGTCTACCACGGCGGTACTCGCCTCTTCGACTCAGACCCAGGAGAACTCAAACCCGTGGGCCTAGAACTCTGGCCGACCTTCGACACCGCGGCGATGGCGCTATCTGATCCCGGCGCGGAGGCGACCACCGCGACTGGATGGACGGTAGGGGAAAACGACCCCGCATCCGTCCCCTACAAGACGATGGGTACCGGGGAAGAGAGGGGAGCGACCGGCTGGGGAGGCACCCCGCTTCCCAACGCCAATCCCGGCGTGGCTTCCAGCGACACGCTTTGGTCCGCCGAAAAACTTACGAAAACCTTCAAAGCAGAAGCTTGGACTCTCGTCCTCAAGGCAATTGCGGTCACGCTCGGGGGCACCCAGGACGGCAAAGCACGGGTCCGGCTCTGGAAGTCCCCGGACAAAGTCGCCTTTACCGCCTTGACCGAAGCCGTTGCTCTCTCCACGGTCACGGACCTCGCCACCGGGGCTTCGCAAAAAACGGAAGGCACCCTCTCCCCCGGAGCCTTCTCACTCTCTAACGAATACCTAGGTCTTCAGATCGCCTGGCAGATCACCGGTAAAGCCACGGGTGCAACCAGCGACGTTCTCTTCCGCAAAGGCTCTGAAGTAAAGCTGGTCTCAGCCCAAGAAGAAGCAGTTGTATCGGGTCCACCGATCGGCTCCCTCGCTCTGATGGGGGTGGGTAGATGACCTTCGTCGCCCTAGCTCTTATCGCTTACTGCGTCTACCGCGAGCTGACGTGGAGAAGCGAGCGCAAGGAACTCCTCCAGCGTCTCCAGGCGCCCCATCAGGCGATAGCCGAAGCTACCCCTAAGCCGAAGCGCAAGACCCCTCCGCCTATCCCGGTGGACAGCGACGAGGCATGGAAGGAATTGAACGAGAGCCGTGGCTAGCTTGCTGAACAAAGTCGGAGATGCGGTGGAGACGGGGCTCGAAAAGCTGAACCCGGCCAAGCCGCAGGAGACCCCTCCTGACGTCAAGAAACGGCTGAAGCGAGGCAAGGACCGGCTCCGTCAGCTCTCCGCCCGTAGGCGGGAGTCAATCGAATTCGCCAACAACAACCACTTCGTCAATCTCAACGCGGACTCGACGAAGCTGGTTGCGCAGAGCCTCATAGCGATCTCCGAGGGAGGAGACAAGCCCGACCACAGGGTCAGGCGCTCCCATGACCTGATCGGCCCGATCGTCAAGAAAAAAATCTCCGCCGCCACCCAGCGCGTCCCGAGCTATGAAGTCATCGCAGCGACTCCGGACCCCGAAGACTTCGCCGCCGCCAAGGTCGCTGAAAACGTAGCTCTCGCCGGTTACGAAATCTGGCACCTGAAACGAGCCGCCAAAAAGCTCGTCTGGAACGCGCTGGTCACTGAGGAAGCCTTCATCATGCCCCGTTGGGATTCTTCGGTCGGTCCCTTCATCGACGTATCGAGGCACCCCCTCGCCGACGCGGAGCCGGAGTACACCGAGGCGACGATTGACCCCGAGACCGGCGAGGAAGTCCCCGGCCAGGAAATCCCGAATCCCTACGCCGGCCAGCCAGACCCAGAGAATCCCCAATGGGTCGGCATGGGGGAGATCGACGTATCGGTCTGGGGAGGCTTGGAGGTTCTCTGGGAGCCCGGCGTCGAATTCGAGAAGTCGCGCTGGTACGCGATCGAATCCGCCCGCCCCTGCGACGTGGTCGAAGAGGAAGAAGGCTTCATCGGCGGCGATGACTTGAAGCTTCGGCCCGACGCCGAAACCTCAAACGTCTCCGGCCCCAAGCCGACCAAGAATGGCCAGAACCTCGTCATGGTCACCGAATACCTCGAGCGTCCGTGCCCCAAGTGGCCGCAGGGACGGCGGCTGATCTTCGCCAACGATCGCGAAATCTTCCCGGCCGACAGCTACCCACTTACGGATCATAAGGGCCGAGTCGTAGACGCGCCCTGCATTCACCGCCTCTCCTACGCGATCGACGGTTCCTCAGACCGCGACAAAGGCTTGGTCCCCTCGCTGATCGACGCGATGCGCTCCTACGACATGTCGATCAACAAGGTCGCGGAGTGGATTCAGATCATGCTCGTCCCCCAGTGGGCCGCACCGGAGGGATCGATCCTCACCCCACCCAGCGACGAGCCAGGATTGGTCATTGAGTACGACGTGACGAACGCGGCTGGAGCTCAACCAACCCCACGCGCAATCGAGAACGTCCCGCCCGAGCTCTTCACCTGGCAGGAACGCTCCAAAGCCGAGCTGGGGGAAATCTCCTTCGACTCCCAGGCCCCGACCGGGATCGAATCCGCCAAAGGCCTTACCGCTTACGCCGAACAGGCGCAGCTTGCCTGGCAGGACTTCATCTACGACCTCGCTGAGGTTCACGCGCGGGTGATGCGCGACTGCCTGACGATCGTCCAGAACAAGTACTCCGAAGAACGGATGATCCAGTTCCGGGGCTCAACTGGCTGGGAGAACATCCTCGACTTTCGTGGAGCTGACATCCGGAACCAGACCGACGTCCGTGTCTCTCCCGGCTCCCTCGAACCGCGCACCCGCGCCTCGATCGAAAGCCGCATCGCCCAGATCAACAACATGTTCCCCGGCTACTTCCCACCGCCGGTCGTGATCTCGGCGATGAACTCGGCCAACCCGGACAAGCTGATCGAAAGCTACGAAAAGGACGAAGCCCGAGCCCACCGGATCATCAGCATGATCAAAACGGGCGAGATCTGGAACCTCCCCCCGAGACCAGTCATGCCGGGCGAGGAAGCAGGCCCGGAACTCAATCCCGAAACCGGGGAACCGATCTGGGAAATACCTCCCCGCGAAGCAGTCTTCAGCCAGCCTGCGATCAACGAACTGGGCGAAGAACTGCCGCCCGAAGAAATCGAGCCTGCCTTCCCCGGCAAACCGGTGATGCTCACCGAGCTTCCGGGCTGGATGCCTCGCCCCTTCGACAACGTCGATATCTACCGCTCCGTCTTGGAGGGGTGGATGAAGACCCAGGACTTCGAAAACCTCGGCGAGGAGGAAGACAAAGCAGCGATGCTCGTCTACGCCGGGATCTCCGACCTGGAGATGAAAGCGGCTCAGCGCAAAGCCCAGCTCCAGACCGAACAGGCGGAATCGCTCGGGCGTGAAAACGCATCCAAGCCCACTCCCGCCAAGCCGCTTCCCTCGCCGCCTTCGCAGCTAACGCTCGAAGAAGGCGCGCCCTAGAGCTTTCGAGCCGAGACTGCCCTCGGGCAATCCCTCGGCGCCATTGGCGAACCCGGCCTCGGCCACTCGCCCCACAGTAAGGAGCACTCGCAATGAGTGACGTAACCGAGACCTCTGAGCAAGAGGTTGACGCCAGCACCCCGGCACCCGAGGAGTCAGCGGACCAGCAGGGGCAGGCGCAGGAGGAGGAGAGCATCACGCTCGATTCCTTCGATCCCGAGAAGGTCCCCGCAGATGCGGACCCGCAGTGGCTTATCGAGCGCGCCAAAGCGCTCCAAGCCGACTACACCCGCAAGACGCAGGACATCGCGGAAACCCGTCGAGAGGCGGAACAGAACCAGGCCATTTTTGACGGCCTGCGTGACCCCAATACGCGCCTGCAATACGCCCAGCTACTTGGGCTGACCCAGGACGATCTCCTTCAAGCGTTTGGCCTCGAGATGGCCGAACCGGAGGAGCCGGAGTTCGAGGAGGAGCAATTCCGCGATCCCCGGGTGGACCAGTTGCTGCAACAGCGGCAGCAGGAAGAGGCAGAACACCAGGAGCTTCAACAGCTCCAGGGGGAAGCCAACCACATCGAATCGGAGTTGCAGGACATCGAAAACAAAGGCAACGTCGAGTTCTCTGACGAGGACGCGGAAATCCTCACGACGTATGCCCGCACCCACCCGGACAAGCTAGGCCAGCCTGATGTCAGGAAGGCTTACAAGGTCCTGAAAGGTGCGATCGATCGCCGCCAGCAGGAGTGGATTGAGTCCCGTAAAGGGGCTACTCCGGCGGGCGCAACTGGGGGCGTTCCGGGCTCAAAGACGGTTGACCCGTCAACCCGAGAGGGCCGCATTCAGATGGCGATGGAAGCCGCTGAAGGGGCCACTCCTCAGTAAAACCAAGGAGTGCCTAGATGGCACAGGACTCAACCTCATTCATTGCAGCGATGAAACAGGTGTGGATCACGGACCGAATCGAGGAACAGATCTACACCAAAAGCCCGCTCCTCGAAGCGTTTGAGCGAGTGAAACCGCAAAAAGAAGTCGGCGACAAGGCAATCGTCGCTGTCGAAGGCGTGCTGGCCGGTGGGTATTCAGCCGTCCCGCGTACGGGCTCAAACGCCCTGAACGCGGCCGGGAACCGCCAGGTCAAACGCGCGGAATACAACTACACGCACCACTGGTTCCAGGTCGAACTGGAGACCGCCGTAATCGACGAAACCTCTGGGCAGCCGCTGGCTGTCGCTGAGGCGGTCGAGTACGAGATGTCCGGTGCGGTCAAGGGCATCAGGCGCCAGCTCACCCGTCAGGGCTTCATGAACGGGGACGCGCTGATCGCCAAAACCACGACCACGGCCAGCTCGACCACGGTCAAACTCGATACCACGGGCTACGGCTACGAAGCCATTGTCCGCGGTTGGCTCTATCCGGGGCTGATCATCGACATCGGGACCACGGGTTCTGAGACGTCAATCGCCGCCGATCGTGAAATCACGGCCGTCTCGAAATCGAAAACGGAACCCACGATCACCATCTCGGGCGCCGCAGTGGAACCCGGAACCACGCAGTTCGTGTCGATCGCCAACGCGCGCGCCGGCACCACCAGCAACGAGATGAACGGGTTGCTGAACATGATCAGCGAAACCACGACGCTGGGCGGGATCGAACCATCCGCCTTCCCGACGTGGAAAGCCAATATCGACAGCACGACCACCTCACTCTCCCTGGAAGCCCTGCTCGAACGGCAGGACGCCATCTTCCAGGCGACGGGCGAGGAAGCGGATTGGGGCCTTACCGGCACCAAGCAGTACCGCAACTACTACCTGGAACTCCAGAACCAGGTCCGGTTCAACGGCGACGGCGGCCTCCAGGGCGGCGACATGAGCAAGCTCATGCTCGGCGTCACGGCTGTCGAGAAACAGCCCGACTGCCCGGACAAACATTTCTGGCTGCTCACCAAGGGGGACCTGATCGCAATTCGCGCCAACGGTCCCGAGTGGGCGGATGAAAAGTACGGCGGGACCAACAAGCCCGTCCAGTACGTGCCTGGCACCACGAAGGTCAAGGGCGCGCTGGTCTACCGGATGCAGACGGGCCTCAAACGGCGCGACTCGCACGCCGGCCTGACCGAACTCACGGCGTAGGACCAAGGGCCGGCTCCTTCCGGGGGTCGGCCCTTCCAGCCTCCGTCTCCAATACAACGGGAAAGGACTCCTCATGGCTGTCTCAGCCTCTCGCGTCAGGAAGGGGCGTGTCCCCGGCACGCTGCGCCTCGCGATCACCAACGTCACCTTCGACAACTCCTATGCCTCGGGCGGCGAGCCCTGCACGGCAGGCGAACTCGGTTTGCGGCGCGTGGTCTTCGCGGACTGCAACATCATCGCCGGCTCTGAATCGGCCACCCTGCGGCCGACCAATTGCTACTACACGCCCGCGACCAGCTCGGAAGCCGGAAAGCTCCATCTCATCGACTCGGCCACGGGGAAAGAGATGGAAGCGACCAAAGACATGTCGAAACTTAAAGTGGAAGTCCAAGCCTGGGGCTATTGACGGTGCTCGTCCCAGTGGCATCGTAGGCATTTCCACTTGACCTCCAGCGGCTTGGAGTAGTCGTCATGGTGGGCGTGAAGCCGCCGGCTCTCGGTCAGGCGCCCGCAGTCTTCGCAGCTATCGGGCTTTGCTATCTCGCCTCGATAGAGGGCATTGTTCACCGTATTGCGGGCACTGATTTTGTCGGGATGCCGCTCACGATAGGTCTCTCGGTCTTCTACCCACTTCTCGCGGTTCGCGCGGTAGTAAGCGCGGTGGGTCTTCGAGACGTGGTCGGCATTTTCTCGGCCCCACTTACGAGCGTAGCCATTCGTGCATTTCTTGCACCAAATCTGAAGACCGTCCTTTGACGCCTTCCGCCGCCCGAAGTCGCTGACGGGCTTCGTCTCTCCGCACTTGGAACACCTCTTATGCATCGCCCAATTGTACTTTGGAGAAAGGACACTCCGCAGTGACCGAACTGATCCTGTCGCCTAAGACGCGACTCGACATGACCCGGGACCGGATGATCGCCGAGTGGTCGCGGACCGACAAGCAGAAGAAGGCGCTTGAACGGGAACTCCGTGACGTGGACCCGTTCCTCGAAGTGATCTACGTAGAGGGCGACGTAGTCAACCTCCCGCCATCGGAGCGGGGGGTTGGCGTCGTCCCCGGACGTTGGCACGTCGTTCGCCGCAACCCCAAGGGTCCGGATGCTTACTTCCCGATCATGGGTCCAAACGGCGAATACCGGGACCCTGAGTCAGCGGTCGCGGAGGGCATGAAGAGAGCCGATCTCTGGCGCAACGGAGCCCTCTTGGAGCTCAGGCAGCGCCAGGAAAGAGACGGCAAAGCGAAGGCCGCTGCGGAGGAGCTTGCCAAGGAACAGCGCGTCGATGAAGTGCGTCACAACTACGAAGCGATGAAGCGTGTCCGCGGCGATGGCGGAATCGAAAAATCCTTTGAGGGCCGGCGCAGAGAACGATGACTCTGGAAGAACTGATGAGCGAGGTCTACGGCCGCGGCTTCGATGATCTCCGTGGCAACGCGACTGAAGAAGCGCGGGTTAAACGCTGGCTGAACTACGCCCAGCGGGAGATCGCCGACTACGCGCCGTGGCCCTTTCTTGAAGCCAACAAAGAAAGCACCGCTCCGATCACCTTCACGGACCTCGGCCATGTCCTCTCGGTCACCGACCTTGCCCATGACGAACAGCTCACCTACGCAGACCGGCGGGAGCTGATCGGCTACGACCCCAACCTCTCAGCCGTAGGCGCAGCCGAACGCTGGTACATGGAGGGCGAAGGCACGCTGAAGGTCTACCCAGCCGATACCTCCTCCAAATTCCTCGTCCGCTACGTGAAGGTGGTTACCGACCTCAGCGCGGCGTCAGACACCCCGATCATCCCGACCAACTACCAGGAGCTGATCGTTGAGGGAGCCGTGATCCGGGCCTATCGCAATCGCGACAACTACGACGCGGCAAAGCTGGTACGCGAAGAATGGCGCCTTGGCATGGAACTCATGAACAAGGCACTGGTCAAACGGAACATGGATGTTGAGCGCAAGGTGCTCCGCACTGGCTGGCCCCAGGACTACGTCTAGTGGCCCAGGAACTCAAGGCGATCCCCTTTCCGAACTTCCCAGGCCTGAGGCTCGACCAGGGCCTAGACGAGGTGGGGGCAGGCGGCGCGATCTTCCTTCGTGACGTTGATTGGGACGGGTCGCTGGGGAAACTCCGCTCGCGGGACGGCTTCAAGAAACTGAAAGCGGCTGAAGCCACCGGCACCTACAAAGCCCTCTTCCCGCATTCCTCCCTTCGGCTCTTGGCCACCAAAAGGGTCACCGCTGAATCGGTGAAACTCGTTGCGATCGACCGCGAAGGCACCGAGAAAACGGAAGCCACCTGGACGAAAGAAGTCTGCAAGGCCAACTTCGCTCACTACGGCATCCCCACTGCCTCCTACACCTACGGGCGGGGGGCAGTCACGTCGATGAAACCGATCCGTTTCGACGGAACGACTTTCACCGAACCCACCTGCAAAATCTTCGAAGGCACTACCGAAACCGGCTCGGGCAAAGAAATGCCCCGTGCCAACTTCATGCAGGCATGGCCCGACCAGAGGAACCGGATGGCCTTCGCCAACATGGGAGCCACCGGGGGACCCAACGGAGCGGCGTCCAACAACTCCCGCATCTGGTTCTCCAAAGCCGGCTCGGCCGAGGAATTCGAAACCACGGCATTCGTTGACTTGGGGGTGGGGGATGGTGAGGAAATCGTCGGCATGTGCCTCTACGGCGGTCAGATCTTTGTCTTCAAGGAGACCAAGTTCTTCGTCTTCTACAGCGTCTCCCTAAACGAATCGGCCCAGCCCGAATTCAACTTCCGCGAAGTCTCGATGGGCGAGGGCTCGCGGATGAAACGAGCCGCTCAGACCGAACTCGCCGAGACCTCCGATCAGATCTGCGCTCCCGGACCTGACGGCGTTTACTTCGCGACCACTGACGGTGTCTACGTCACGGCCGGCGGGGCGCCTACGAAGATCTCCCAGGCCCTCCGCCCGCTCGAGGAGGCCTCTCCCTTCGCCGGCCCGATGGCCACCTTCCTGAACGGCTCTACGGAATCCTGTCGCTGGCCCGCTGCGGGTATCGTGGTCCTCGGAACCAGAGTGTTCGTCAAGCGCTACGAATACCTCTTCATCTACGACATCCCGACCCAAGAATGGCTCTGCTGGAAGATGCCCAACGTCTCACTTGCGGTTTGGACAGGGTTGACGGGCGGGGGCGCCGAAGTTTCGGAAAAGGCGGCTGGGAAAGGCGAAAATTCGGCTGCGGTTGGCGAAGCGGCGTGGAGTAACCCGGAAAACATCAAAGCATTCGATTCCTCCTACGCGAGCTGCGCACCCAACTTCCTCACGTCCCGAAGCAGCCAGCGCCTTATCGCGAAGAAATTTGGATTTGCAGTGCCCACCGAAGCCACTATCGTGGGGATCAAAGTCGAGCTGGCGAGGAAAGCCACCGAACTCTCAGGCGAAATCAAAGACTTTGAGGCCAGCCTTTTGAAGGCTGGAGCCGTCGCAGGGACGGACAAGAGCCTCCCCGAAGCGTGGAAATCGATCGAAGCGGACGTTTTCTACGGAGGGAGCGAAGACCTATGGGGCACGACCTGGACCCCAGCGCAGATCAATGAAGAAGGCTTTGGATTTGCCTTGCGAGTCCGCGCTGAATCCAGCGGATCGCGGGAAGCGTTGGTCAACGTAGTCGGGATCTATGTCTTCTACACGTTGCCCGCATCAGGGACCGGGATTCGACCCCGCCTTTTCTGTACTCAGAGCAAGTCGATTTTCTACACGGCTCCTGAAGTCACGGAAGAAGCCGGCACCCGCACCCCGGAATATGAAAGCGGCTTCTATGACCTCGAATCGCAAGACGAGAAGACGCTTGAGCACTTCAAGGTGTGGGGAACCGGGGCGGTGAAACTCCAGGTTGCGAAGGACTTCGGGGAACCAGGGGAAGCGACGGAAGTGACGCTTGGGACCTCGCCGGCAATAGCCCAGGGTTCGGGGAACAAGTCCCAGACGGCGAGCATGTTTAGCCACCGCTTTTCAGGCGCCGGACCGTGGAGCATCCAGCGTTTCATCCGCTACCTGCGTGAGACCCGAGTCGCTGCTACGAAGACTCGCTAGACAATTCTCGTAGCTGTGCGGCCTGAGCTTTCACAAAGCGCATACATATCGACTTAGGGTGACGCCGAAGTCGCCGCTTGCAACGAAAACGGTCCTTACGCCATTCCGCCCAATACTGGCCAATCCGTTCCCGCTCTTCTTCGACCGTCCCCTTCGGTTGGGTAGCGGCGGGAGCTGGCGGGAGGGCCGGAATGCACTCTGTCTTTGGCGATGGCTCGTGCATGATGTTGGTGGGGTCTTCGCTGCGACCATAGCCAAGGAGATGCCCGACCTCATGCCTGATGGTGATGGCGATAGCGCAGCTGGCCCCCGATCCGTATATCGCACGTAGATTGGCGAGGCCGTCTTCGAAAACGGTCATCGAGCAGGCCCCACCCCACCCCGCTGGGTCGGGTTGGGTTGATCGCGCTACCGCATGTTCGCCTTGAAAGTCGGTCGGTTCGACTTCACGCGTCACGCTGGAGCACAAGGGCGGCGACGTGACGCCCCACCACGCAAGCGCCGCGCTGTAGTCGGCTTCGAGTTCCGGGGTGAAGGGCGCAGCCTGCGCGGTTCCCGCCAGACCCACGGCCAGGACCATCCCGAGCAATAAGACCCTCTTCATGCAAGGAGCCTAGGTGCCCCTTCCCTCCCCCGCAACCCCACAAACGTTGAGGACCCGATGGCACTGAAGTTCCCGTCAAACAACCTCCTCCTCAAACCAGGAGAGGAACCGACCCCCCAAAGGCTGGCGGAACTGTTTGCTGGCATCCAGCAGAACTACGACTATCTGGCCGGGCTCTTTCCGCTACAGGGGGGAGCGATAGGTGATCCAAAGATCGTTCGAGGAAGCGAAGCACTCCGGGTTGTACGCGGGACGATCAGCACGTCCGGGGCTACTTCGGTCGGAACCGGTTTCTCCCTGACTGCCATCGGAACCGGCGAAGTCAAGATCACCTTCTCACCAGCTTTCGCATCAACCCCGACCGTGGTTGCCTCCGGTGGCGCTACGAGTGCGGCCCTCGCGGTGAAGGTACTCGGTGGCAGCACTCCCTCCAAATCGGAAGTGACCCTCGTCGCATTCAACTCGACGACGGGCGCCGCGACTGCAGGTCTCATCGAATTCGTGGCCATTGGCCCTAGATAGGAGAAACATGCCTCGCAAAGGAATCGCCGCCAAAGCCTTCGGGCTGGAGGAAGAACAGGCCCGCAAACGTCGTCCCGGAGTGGCTCAGGGGATGCAGGCGAAAGCCTTCGGGCGAGCGATGAGAGCCGCGCCTCCGGCTTCGCCCGCAATCGACCAAGCTGTCCCAGCGCAAGCTCCACAGGCCGGGATCAGCGGAGCGGAAATCCCGGGTCTCGGCAAGCAGCTCACCTCCCGCGTCAACTCCGGCGCGATCGACCAGGGACAGGCTGAGCAGACCGCCCACCAGCGGAGGGTCTTCGAGGAAGCCTACGGCCCCGATTGGCGCACGAAGGTCTACGGAGGGCGGGGGATCGTGCAGGCGAACCGCAAAGCCCTCGCTGGGCCAGGAGAGCACCCACAGGCCGAAGCCTTCCGCAAACAGTTGATGGAGGAGCGCCAGCGGATGCTCCAGGCAGCGCTTGAAAAGCTGGGGCGGTAGGTGGCCCGAGACCACTCAGCGACGGTCCGAGGGGCTATCGCGAACGCCAGAGTTGCGCCCACCGGCACGGGTATCGGTCAGAACCGGAACCTGACCGGGGTCGGGGGGATTTCTGGCATCCGCTCTACGGCTCCGAAACCCAAACCGAGCGGAGGTCCCGCTGTCGCTCCTCCTCCCGCTGGCACGCAGAGCACTGCGCTTCCTTGGGACCGCCCTGCCGAACTCCAGAGCGGCACGGCACAGAAACGCTGGGAAGACGCCAACGCAGGCATCGGCTCAACCAGAGAACAGCGCGAACGCTACTACGGCCTCGAACCGGGCTACAACGACTGGAAGGCCAACCCCTACTCCCAAGCTGCCCTTCTCCAGCATCAGCACAAAGTGGGCGAAAGCGGAGTCAGAGAAGGCGGTCAGGGCAACCAGCTCTACTCCGGCGCGACGATCAACAACGAACGCAACGAGACGCGCCGCAACGCCCTCGCCTTCAACTCGCTGACCGAATCCCTGCACGCCGAACAGGCCCAGTGGAAAGAAGAAGAACGGGCGGCGGAACGCCAGCGTGAACAGGAAGAACGCGAAGCCCAGGAAGCGGCGATCGAACGGGCTGCCGGTGCAGAGCTCGAACCCGCACCCACGGGCGGCGGGAGCCAAACCGGCAATCCCTACGTCGATGAAGCCAAGGCCACGAAGAAACACCCGCAGAACGCCAAAGCATTCGGGAAGAAAGGCAAGAAGTGACCGCGGTAAGTGGGATAATGGAGCTTCAAGAAAGCGCCCCCGCGACGGTGGAACGTCCGGGGGCCGGACAACGGGAGGTAACCCCGATGCCAGAGCAAGCCTACAAGCGGTGCACGAAGTGCGGCGAGACGAAACCGCTCGACGAGTTCCACCGAGATTCTGCGAGGCCAGATGGCCGACGCAACGACTGCAAGGTTTGCCACGGGGCGCTCGTCAAGCGGATCGGCGAAAGGTCTGACGTGCGGGCTAGGCGAACGCAGCGTGACCGGAAACGTCGGACTGAAAACCCTGGATACGAGCGAGAGAAACAGCGGCGTCACGCAGAACGCCATCCGGAGAAAGCGAAAGCTCGCAACTACGTTCTGGTGGCTGTCTACCAAGGCCGTTTGCAGAAGCCCGAAGCTTGCGAAGACTGCGGGGAGAAGGTCGAAATGGTCGATCTTCACGGCCACCATGAGGACTATTCAAAACCCTACGACGTGGAATGGGTCTGCCGGTCCTGCCACGTAGAGAGGCATCGAACGGATGGCTAAGCCAAGGAAGCGTGGCAAGGTGGAAGCGCAGACGTTGCGTAAGGAAAAGAGACTTGCAAAAGAACAAGAAAACTTTGTTGCGCCCCTCACGGGGAAACGAGCTCGTCACATTGCGAAGGCCGAAGCCGGCGCTGAATACTCCCCGGTCATCCGCCAGATCCGTGGCGAAGCCAAGGCCTCTGCCAACCGCGAAAAGCAGGTCGGAGGCTGGTACGACCAGCTAGCCGCAGATCAGGCCGCAAACGCCCAGAGAAGCCTCCAGGCTGGCGCTCAGGACGCAGCGGGTACCCAGGCAGCTATTCAGACTGCGGGAGCTCAGGACGCCGCAAACCTCCAGGGAGCCGCGCAGAAGAACAACGAATTTGCTGCCCTCGTAGGAGGCCCGACCAACGCTCAGGGTCTCTCCCAGATCGCCGCTGGGGATGCCACCCGCCAACAGCAGCTCGTCTCGATGCGTGCTCCAATCACCGCAGCGGACGCCTCGAACACCCGACTCCTCGGAAGAGTGGGAACCGCTACCCGCTACGGGGGAATCGAAGCAAGGCAGGCCGAGCACTCGCGCCGCAACAAGATCCTCCAAGACCTCCAGGCCGCCAAGAAGCAGAAGGGACAGGCCTACGTCGGCCACCTCCAGGGTCTCCGCAAAGAAGCTGGGCAGTCGGCTCTCGACAAACAGGCATTCGGCCTCGAAACCTCAGAAGCCGCAGAGAAGGCCAAGCACGACGCCGCCTCGGTCGCAGCCTCCCTTGCGGGGACCCGGGCCTCTGTCGCCAACTCAAAGCGCACCGCAGCCAGCTCAGCGGCCTCTACCGGAGTCTCGGCCACCAACGCTCAGATCGCTGCCCAGAAGGCCCAGCGCGAACAGGAAGAATACGAATACGAACAGAAGCACGGCACTGGTTCGATCAATTCCAAGCCGGCGTCGGCAAACAAGGGCCGCACTCCGAGCCAGAAACGGGAAGACAAGCAGGACTGGCAGGACGCCCAGAACGTCGCCCAGAACGCCTACCAGACCCTCCAGGAACAGAAGGCCTTCCCCGGCTGGAATCTCTTCCAGCAGCTCCTCGTCACCAAGTACCACGTTCGCGGCACGATCGCGGCCAAGATCGTCAAGCGGATGAAGTCAGGCAACAACCTCGGGATTGAAAACCCGTTCTAGATGGCTACCTCGGCGACGAAATTCTCGAAGGGCTACGCCGGCAAGAAGAAGGTCAAGCCGAAGGCGCCTCCCAAAGAGGAAGTCGCCGGCCCCTATCGCTCGCAGTCCTCGGTTCCCTCAGTTCGCAAGCAGGCGACTCCGCACGAACACCGCAAGGTCAAGGTTGTCAAGAAGGCGCCAACGCCGGCAGAGGTCGGGCTCGACGTACCGAAGTTGGGCAGCAAAGAGCAACGCAGGCGCACGCAGCGGATTAAGCCTCGGGCTGGTCTCCAGGTCCCCGGGGTTACCCGTGTTCGTCCCAGCGCCCCCAAGGTCCCGACGCTGACTACCCGCGACCCCGGCAACCGCTCCGGCTACACGCCCAGCCCGGTAGACCTCGCCGTTCAGCGCGATGTGATCCAGCCACTCCAGGAGACGGGCAAACTCCCGAAACACAAGACCCTCGGGCAGCAGATCTACGACAAGGTCGCAGAATGGGGACCCACCGTCCTCACCGCTGGTCCGGAGCTGAAAGCGGCGATGGAGGCGACGAACATCGGCCTGCGAGGGGTAGAGACTGCAGGCCAGCAGATCGGTGGCTCGGCAGTATCGAAGGCTCTGAAGCCGGTGAAGGTGGCGACGACTCCAAGCAAGGTCGCTTCGGCGGTTACCCGGGCTGATACGAAACTCGCGCAACGCACCGGCTCTGGACTCCTGCGAAGCGGGGCGAAGCAGGCAGGTAAAAAGGATGTCGAAAAGCAGATCGCCCGCGAGCTGACCGGCACGAAGACTGCCAGCGAGGTTCGCGCAGCCGCAGGACTTCCGGGTGCGGCGGTCAAAGGAACGGCCGCCCAAGCGACTGCCGTTGTCAGGGGCCATGAGAAGGCGCTGACCGAGAACCCGGGCAAAACGCTGGGGACTACCGCTCGCGCCCTCCCCGGCTTCGTGACGGTTCCCGTGGGCCTTGGAGTCAACGTCGCCCTTACGCCCGGCCGTGCGGCCTCTACGGGCCTCCATGACATCGGAGTCCCGGGCTTCAAAGAGTATTCCGGGAAGGAGATCCTGGCTCCCGTCAAGTACGTCGGCAAGAGCCAGCTCGACTTTGCTCGAGAGGTCGGCCACGTCGTCACCTCGGGGGATTCAGACGCCGTTCAGAAGGCGGTTGAAAACGAACTGGGCCTGATCATTCCGATCACCCTCGGTCTCGGGGGGAAAGCCCTGGCTGACCGCCTCGGCAAGGGAGACGCTTCGATTGCGGATTCAATCGTCAGCCAGGTCCGCAAGGTCGCAGAGAAGACCCGCAAGCGCGCGAACGGCCGACTCGGACTCGATGCGAGAGGTGAGGGGGCCAAGGTCTTCGCCGGTAGCAACTACCGCAAACAGGGCGCCCACACGGTTGACCGAGCAAAACGCGGCGCCGAAATCGAGGAAGGCGACCGCATTGCCGGGATCAGGCATGAGGCCAGCCGCGCTGCGCGAGATGAACCCGTCCACCCCACGGGGCGCCAGACCGCCGCTGAGACGGATCTACACGTCCAGCCACGGGATGCCGTCCGCTTCCTCGTTGCCCATGACATCAACCTAGATGCTCCCCATGAGCTTGTCATCGGAGAGATCCGGCGGCTGAAGAAGAAGTTGGAGAGTGACCGGGAGGCGATGGGCCTTCCCAAGCAGCGGAGCGCCAAAGAGAAGCGCGACACGCTCGACACCGAGGACATCTTCAACGCCCTCGACCAGCACCCCGAGTGGCTGAAGCGCGACAGCCTCAAACGCATCGTTAAAGCGGCGCGAGAGCAAGAGAAGGAAAGCCGGCTCGACAGAGCAAACAAGGACCACTCCGAGGCGGCCCGGTGGGAACCCTCGGCGATCGACCTCGGCGTCCCTACTCGCCATGAGCGTGTTCCCATTCCGGAGCGCGCTCGGTTCGGTGGGGCGAAAACGTGGGACGAAGCGTCGATCAATCTCGCCAAAGATCTGCAAGAGCACAAGCGTCTTGTCGGACGGGCCAAAGAAGAGGTCCGAGTCGCTAAGTCGCGATTGATCTCCGGTGATCCTGTTACCAAAGAGTTCTACGACCGCGCACTTGACTACCAGAGACGAGTGCAGAAGATGGGTGACGTGCTCAAAGCCCGTCGTCGCGAAGTCCGAAGGGGCATGGACCGAGGCAACCGCCACGCCGACCCGGAACTTGAGGCCGAGATGATCGCCGAGACCAAGGCGGCAGCAGAAGCCCACCCGGTGAGGAACGCCGAACCGGAGTGGACCAGCGAAATCTACCGCCAGACCGATCGGCCGATGCAGGGGGTGGCGGGAGCCAAAATGCCGGGAGGGATCAAAACCCGAAGCGGGGATGCGGTGCGTCTCGGGTCACCGGAGGAGGGGCTCCACTCCTACTTGCAGCACTCGATCACGGTCCCGGTCCATCGCAAGCACATCTACGGATCGATCGGCCAAGACCTCGATCGCCTCCAGTACAAGGAGGGCGACAAGGTCAAGTTCACGATGCCCGAGGTCGAAGCCCGCTTCAAAGGCTCAGATTCCCATCTGAACTACCAGAATTTCGACATCGTCCCCGATCAGCTAGTGAAGCGGATCGATGACTGGCGAGAGCGCGGAGCCAAACGCGATCAGCAGGACTATGTGAGCGCTGAGCAGCTTGTCTCCGAACTCGCCAACCTGGTCCATTCTCCGGACGTGGAGTGGTCCAAAGGAAAGGCTACCCAGGGCCGGACCTATCGAATCGTCCCCAAGGAGTGGATGAAGGAGGTCTTTGAATCCTTCCGTCCCGCCGATAGCAGAGCCCAGCAGGTAGGACGAGCGCTCAACAAGACCTCCAACTACCTGATCCTGAACACCTCCCCGGCATGGGCAATCACCCAGTTTGGAGCTGAGTATGCCCAGGCAGCGATCGCCAATCCAAAGCTTCTGAACCCTCTCTACGCCCGCAAGCTCGCCAAGGCCTACAAGGCGATGGACCCGGTCGTCAGGCGGGAATTCGATACGTGGGTCGGAGCGACCAAGCGGGACCTCGACTGGGCCAGCAGAGAGCCGCTTTCGATGAAAGGCGCCGACGACGCCTACAAGGTGCTCGACCGGACCCCCTACGGGAGGTTCTTCCGAGGCATCCCAACCACCCTTCGCACCGTGGACCAGTGGAAGGGAAGTCGCATCCGCACGCTCTCCGCGCTGGCGAAAATGGACAAGGACTTCAACGGCCACCTGAACCAGTTCCTGCTCGGCTCGGGGAAGATGTATCGCCTTCAGAAGGAGTACTCCTCGAAACTGCGGGGCAAATCCCCAGCCGAGATCGCTGAGTTCGTCACCCGGAACCCGGCCCTTCAGGAGCGCTACCGGACCTATCTGGACGACATGATGGGCAACTGGACCGCTCTGTCGAAGCGCGAGCAGACCCTCTCCCAGCTCGTCATCTTCTACCCCTTCTTGAGGATGAGCCTGAAGTGGACGTTCAACACGTTCCCGAAGAACCACCCGATCCGCGCAGCGGCGAGCTACTGGGTAGCACAGCAGAACGCCAACGAACTGCATCACCTCCTCAAAGGCGACCCGTCCTTCTTCGGCTACTGGGGGAACGTCCCGCTCTATACGAGCGAACACCCGACGATGGAGCTGCCCTTGGCTCGTTTGGGGCTCTCCGGTAACGCCCTCGTAGAAGCGCTGGGAGGGAGCCTCGAAAACACCGAGGGACCGCCGCTGGCTGCGCTCGCTCTCTCCGTCACCCAGCCGGCGATCACCGCAGGGGTCAGGGGGATCACGGGGCTCAACAAGTTCACGGGCGAACAGGAACCCCACTCGGGAGTCGGTGCACTGAATGAAGTCATCGGCCTCTCCTCCCTTTCGAGAGCCGGAGAGAAGGTCAAGGAGGCGCTCACGGGTACCACCCCGGCGGAGGGCGCGCCCAACCTCTTCGGAGCGACGAAGCGCCAGACCTCCCTGGATCGGCTCTTCGCGAAACTGCGCGGGCCTCTCACGTCCTCGGTGATCCGCTCAACGGTCTTTCCTGGCGTGCCCAGCTCGATTGAGCTAGAACGCGACTCAGGCCACCTCAGCCGCATTCTCACCAAGCTCGGTGAAACGGGAGAAGACGCCCACAACGAGCTGAAAGACCGCTACCGCGAAGAAGGCAAATCCGGCGTCGAAGCAGCTCGAGCCGAAGAGAAGCTCTGGCACGAATACGACAAAGCGAATAAGGGCCTCGACAAGCTCTTCAAGAAGTACGGCATCGACACCCGCAAAGAAGATGCCGAATACGAACGCTTTGAAGAAGAACGCAAGATCGGCCCACAGACCCCGCTACAACGAGCCGAATCAATCCTTGAGGGCAAGACCAATCCGAAACTGAAGAAAGCCGAAGAAGCCCTTGATGGCGCCAAGAACCCCGCTCTTGAAAAAGCCGAAAAAGCGCTGGGTCTCGAATGAACCTAGAAGACGTGCAGCGTGTGTGCCACGACCAGGAGCACAAAGCCGATCGCCACAAGGATCGCCTTGATGAGTTCCCATCTGGTTTCCACGTCGCCACGCTACCACTAGCGGTCAAATAACCAACCAGCGGCTCGGCGCCCAGGCAGCGACGCCGAGCCTAGACACGAAAGGGATACAGCCCTCCGTGCCCGATCTGAACCTAAATCCGGATAGATCCCACGGTCAAGGCTGATGGAGGCCTCGGCCATAGAGATACGGCTCCGCCAGCATGAGGAACGGCTAGCTGCAAACCACGACTCCGTCTCGAGACTGCGCGACGTCTCGGCCAATCACGAGACCCGGATCTCCGTTATCACGACCGAGCTTCGCGAAACCCGAGAGGACGTGGCAGAGATCAAGAAGGTGGTCGAAGAGGAAGGCAAGCGCAACCGTGCCTCCAACAACCGAGTGGTCTGGGCGCTTGTTGGGCTCTCCCTCTCAGCAGCTGGTAGCGCGATCACGGTAGCTCTGACCCTCGGCGGCCACCCGTGATCGGAGTATTCCGGCGCGACAAGCGAGTGACCGCGATCCTCGTCTTTGCTGTCGCCCTGTTCGTCGCGTCTACGGCTTGGAACGTCGGTACCCGGATCAACACCCAAGCCAAGACGTCCGCCTCGCTCAGCGACTTGATCGGCGTAGCCGAAGAGACCTGCCACCGAGAAGCCAAGCGCAACCAGCAGATCAAAGTACGTGGCGAAGCAGAGAAAGCGCTACTCATTGTCTTCCTCGGCCTCGCACGCAAAGCGGTTGCGGAAGGAGAAGACCCGACTGGTGTCTCGGAGCGGTTCGTCAAGCGGTTCGGCCCATTGACGGCACGGATCGAAATCATCCCCCTACCCAACTGCCACCGGCAGGCCGAAGAACTGCGAGCTCAACTACCGCCGGGCTGAAAAGGAGGCGCTATGCCTGTCTCGACCCGCAAGCACCTCGAAGCGCTCCGAGCAGCCGATCAGCGTGCACTGGAGATCAAACAACGGGCCGACGAACAGGCGCTCGCCCTCGCTCGAGAGGGTCAGACCTACCGCGACGAGCAGGCCAACCGGCTGCGCGAGCAGATCGCCCAGGAACGAATCGAAGCGCGCGAACGCGAGTCGAAACTCCTCACCAAGGAGGAGTACGACCGGCGTCATGAAGATCTCCAGAAGGTGGTCGGCCAATTGGTCACCGCTCAAGCAGAAGGCGGCGGGCGCAGTGCCGGCTTCGACAAGCTGATCGCCTACGGCATCGGAGCGGCGGCCGTGGTCGTCGCGCTCATCACCCAGTTTCACTGACGCCCCTAGCGGGCCTCCATAACGAAAGGAAGTCATGGCTGACAAAGCCGTGCATCGGCCCCTGAATGTCGCCAGCCCCCATCAGAAGGGCGCCGACGTTAAAGCCCTCCAGGGCCAGATCAACAAGCAGTTTGCTCACCTCAAGATCGACCGCGAGATCACGGTTGACGATGACCTCGGGCTGGAGACCTTCGACGCTGCGAAACAGGTTGCCCGCTCGCTCGGGGCGGTCGGCCCGACGATGTCTAAGTTCAAGCGCCATACGATCTCTGAAGGCGCTCAGAGGCTCATCAGGGGCAGGGAGAGGACCGCCGCGGAGAAGATCGCCGGAACGCTCCGCAAGCCCTACAGGGAGGCCCTGAGGAAGCGCTACGCGAAGGGTGCGGGCGAGAAGGCGATCGAACGGGCGATGCCCTACGTCGGCGTCACCGAGCACCCCGCGGGATCGAACTGGGGACCCGAGGTCTCGAAGTTCATCACCTTCACCGGCTATACGGGTCCGGTCTTTTGGTGCGGCTGCTTCGCCTGTTGGGTGGTCGTGAAACTCGGCGGCGCAAACATCCCCTCACGGATTCGGATGGGCTACGCGCCCTACATCACCGAAGACGCGATAGCGGGTCGCAACGGCTTCACCGCAGTCCCAATCTCCAAGGGCAGAGCAGGGGACGTTGTCTGTCTCTGGGGGGGAGAGCACGTCGTGACGCTCAGGGAGGACGTGGAGCCCGGAGCGGCCTACATCAAGACCATCGAGGGGAACACCTCCTCAGGAGACGGGAGCCAGTCAAACGGCGGCTGCGTGGCTCTGAAGGAACGATCGATCGGCGATGTGGACAGGGGTATCGCCGCGCGCCCTGCGTGGACCTGATGTTCCGCAAGCGCCCGCGAGTCCGGATCACCGGCACGCGCCACGCGATCGACGCCACCTCGCAGAAGACCTACGAGATCACCCCCGAGACCTACGCCGGCCCATGGGAGCTACCCGTGGGCACCGTCCTAGCAGTCGTCTACATGCCGAAGGAGAAGTCATGACCCGCTACAACAAGGCTCTCGCAGCCATTGGTACCGCCGTCGTTGCTGTTGGAGTTGCTCTCGGCTTCCACGTCGACACCACCGCCGTGGCCGCCGTTGAGGGTGCCATCTCTTCGATCCTGGTCTTCCTTGTCCCCAACGCAGAATGACCGTCCAGGAGCGCATCGAAGAGATCAAGCAGGAGCTTGACTCCATACCCACGTTCCTCCCTGGCGACTTCTACGGGAGTGACTTCCTGGTCGAGTACACGGATGTTCGCAGCACCTCTGAATTAGAAGGCGAGCTGAAAGGACTGGAAGCGAAATGAATGGGCTGCTTTGGACCATCGTTGGCGTGCTGCTTGTCATCGCCCTGCTGATCTTCATCCTCCGGCGGTGAAGCGCTTCCTCCGATGGCTCTTTGCTCCCATCCTGCGCTGGATAGCCAGGAGAGCGGATTAGCGACCGCTTGGCCTGAGAAAATGGCTGGGTGGGAACGGTTCATCGAGGGAATGCTTCAGAGAACTTGGTCGCCGCGAAGCTCGAGGCCGAAGGCTGGACCGTTGCCTCTCGCCGGCACCGCAAAGGCGGGGGAGACCTTCTCGCCATCCACCCGGTCAAAGGCCATATCCAACTGGTCGAGGTAAAGACCTGTTCTACCCGCGGAGCCGTCTTCGGAGGTGGCTACTTCTCCCGCGAACAGCGCCAGGAGATGCGCGAGACGCCGCTTCCCGAATTCGCCACCCGCTGGTTGGCAAGGGTCCACGGCCCAGTCAAGGAACGCCAGATCGAATGGGTCGGCGCAGACCAGTGGCCAGAAGCCAAAGCCTGAGATAGGCTCACATAGCCCCCCAGCAGGAGGGCGCCCTGCAACCCGTCGTCTCTTCGGAGTCGGCGGGTTTTTTTATGCCCGTTCCAGTTCGCAATGCACAGGCCCACGGTTTTTCAGGACGATGTACCCCGAGTAGTTGACGCCCCAATGGGTGACGGTCCAGCACTGAGTTTCGTAGCCGGGTTCTTCCGGATACCAGGTTGCGGCGATGCAGTCCACGCGGCTTTCGGTCACGCGCTGGCACTTCGACCCCGCCCAGTAAGTGCATTCGCGATCCGATTCGCAGAGGTCACGGGCGAATCTTTCGTTTTCAGCCCGCGCCTTCGGGATCGCGAGATGCCAGACGAACGCCTGGGCGCTGGTTGCAGCAAAGAGCCCGGCGAGAACAAGGACTAGGACGACGACGACGCGTTTCATGGCTTCTCCCCTCCGAAGATTGCGAGGCGCCACCCTAACCGCTAGGGGAACATCTCGGCAACCCCGCTTTGGTCTGCCTGCCCGACCTCAGACGCCGTCAACCTCAGTTTCGGGAGCCATTTGCTTAGATCAGAACAATTTTCTGTTTCCAAGCCTTGACAGAGTTGTTGCAGAGCTTCAGTCTCAGCCTCGGTTTCTAAAGACGTGCGCTCAGCCCCCTTTGGGAGCGCCGGGACAAGGGAGCAGGGAATGACCGCGGAGCAGGAAGCGGAGATACTGACGCTCGCCCTTGAAGCCGTACGGCAAGCGACTAGCTGCGAGAGCCTTTCCGTTTACGCCCATCACGCTCTAGCTGCGACAGGCGATCTCCTAGCTCTTTATGCGCCGACGCCACCGCTGCGAGTAGCTCGACCCGCAGAGCCGCGATCTGGTCTTCGACTCGTTTCAAGCTCGGAGCCTCCTCAGCCTCGCTTAGCTCACCCATGAGGTCGGTGCCGCCCGCGGTCACTCGCTCGATCTCAGGGCCGGCGTAGAGATCCGAGACGGTCGTTTCTAGGACCTCGGCGATTCGTTCGAGGCGTTTTTCGCCGGGCATGTTCTCGCCGCGCTCATAGCGGGACATCTGCGTTCCGCTGAGGTGCTGCGCTACCTGACGAGCTAGGTAGTCCTGCGTCCAGCGCGGGTCCGAGAGCTTTTTCCGCTCGCGTAGCTCGCCGATCCGGGCTCCAACTTTCCGCGCCATATCTGCCATCTGCGCTTGGAACCTAAGGAGCGCGACACGATCTGTCGTGGCTTTTGTCGTGGGCACCTTGTGTCTAGCCGTCATCTGTGCTACAACTATACACACGATGTCGAGACAGCCCGCTAGACAGATCGCCGCCACTATCGGCTCCAACATCAAGGCCGCCCGCGGCGAGACAACCCAGAGAGAACTAGCAATCGCACTGGACGTTCCCAGCATCTACATCTCTCGCTGGGAGCGGGGGCGGGTCAAACCCGACGCCTTGAATCAACAGAAGCTCGCCGAGGTCCTGTTCGAAGGCGACCTCTCCGCCCTTTACCGCGAGCCTGAAACGGAAACGGCCGCGTGAGCCGCCCCCGCCAGTACAGCGGCCCCCCGACCCATACGCCAGCCGGCTTCAAGGGACTGACCCTCCGCCTTGAGGCAAAGGGCAACGTCAAACGCCTTCCTCTCGCACAAGTCAACTGGCTTAAGGAGAAGCGATGAGCACTGCCGCCCCTTACATCGTCGGAGGGCTACTCGTAGTCATCTTCGCCTGCATCGTCCTGCTTGCCCTCTGCCTCGCCCGTATCGCCAAAGACCCCCGGATCTCCATCAACGACGAAATCCGGACTCACCGAGACGCAGAACGCGAGGACGCTTGGGAGGGATTCACCAAGGCACGCAAGCGCTGGGACGACCAGCATGAGGTCGCTTCCTTCTCCACTGAGGCTTCTCCGGAAAGAGTCATTACGACCCGGAGGGCGGCATGAACACCATGGCCGAGGACAACGCTCGGGATATGAAGCGCCTTCGACTCGCCCGGAGTGCTGCCAGCGCCATCCGTGAGGCCGTGATGGCCGAGGTCCCCTGGCCGAAAGACGTTGAGGCTCTCGTCGCCGCGCAAATCAAGCTTGAAGAACGCGCCGAGCACATCGAAGCGGTGTGGAACTGATGGCCGGCTGGAAAAACGGTGTCTATCCATTCGGAGAGGACCCCGGCATGGCGGCCGCGGAGCATCTGAGCAAAACGCTTACTGAGCGTCAGGTGATTGTGCCGTTCCGTTGTGCCTTGCTGGCCAAGAACCTCTCCGCCCCTCAGCAGCTCCTAGAGGCCGCCTCTAACGAAGCACACGGACTGCGGGAGCCCAAAGCTGCTCAAGCACTGGAGGCGGCAGAAGAGGCCATACAGGACGCACGCGACTACTTGATGGGAAGGAAGCGATGAGCGAAGTCTACGAGGTAAAGCACGTCTCCGGCCCCAAGGAATGGCAAGGGTCTCACGGCCCGATGCTCTCCTACAAGCTCGACCTGGATAACAACGGGGTCCTAGAGCGGCAGGTGGAGCTCAACCGGAAGCCGGAGAGTCGCGCCCCTGCGGTCGGCGAACTCCTTGCACTGGACTTGGAGGAAACGAACTACGGCACCAAGGCCAAGCTCGACTTCGACCGCACCAAGGAACTCAGCCAGCCGACCCTCCAAACCGGCTCCCAAGAAACTTCCACGGGTTCCACGGGCGGTTGGCAGCCCGAGAGCGAGAGAGACCCGGAGAGGGCCGCTCGCATCCTTCGGCAGCACTCGCAGGAGATGGCGATTCGCGCCATTGATCTGAAGATCCGCAACGGCGGGAAGCTGGAGAAGGACTTGGACCAAGCCCTCACCGACTGGGCCGACTGGTTCGACCAAGACGTACTCGGCCAGAGTTCTCGTCAGGCGCAGGGTTCATCGGGGTCCACGACCCAGGTAGGCGGCGCGCCTCCCCTCGGCGCCTTCCCTGCGTCTGACCAGGGCTCAGTCGAACACCGTCATATCTGCGAAGCCCTCGATACCGCAGGGCTCACCTACGCGGGCGCTCAGACGTTCGTGGCGGACTGGATGCTCGACCCGGACAAGGGTCTTCCTCCGGAGCGCATCAAGCGAGCTGTCGGGAACCTCGTAGGGCAGGACACCCAGCTTCAGGGAGAAACCCTCCAAGCCCTCAGAGCCGAAGCAGAACGCGCTACCGGGCGGCTTGTGCCGGTGGCTGGCGATGAGGACTTCCAGGACCTTCCACCGGCAAGCGAGCCCATCTTCTAGTCATGTTCCGCCCGCGCACCGAAGACGAGCTCTATGAGGAGCGCGAAGGCAAGCGCTACCCCGCCCCTGAGCCTGACTGGGTTGAGTTCAAGCCGGTAGCTCCCTTCAGCGAGAACGAGCCCTGGGAGACCGCTTACTGGCTCATGTGGGACGACGGGGATGACAACGCCCGCTTCCACGATGGGGGCTACGCGGCGTGAGCAACAAGGCCGAAATCCTTCACGCGCTCGAGGTCGCCGGCAAGCGAGGCATTCACTCCTTCCAGCTTCTCTCAATCACCCCTCGCTACGCAGCTCGAATCCATGAGCTGATCCACCAAGACGGCTACGAGATCTCCTCAGAGCCCGAGAGAGGCGAGGGAGACGCCATAGGCGTTCGTTACAAGCTCGTTGGAAGCAGCGCTGGCAAAGCTGCGGGAGAACCGGTCGAGGCAGTAGCACCCGGCCCGAGTGATGGAGGCCGGCGGCCCCTTGCTACTGCGGCCGCCCACGCCTCCGCCGCCAGCACTGCTTCGAGCGAGAGCGCGGTGCCGATGAACGAATGCACTCCAGGCGAAAGCCCAGGGGCGTTGGGAGAACCCACCGTCGGCACCGCGCAACGCTCGGTCCCTAGCTGCTTTGACCCGGACGTTGAGTGGGAGGCAGCATGATCGAGCCAGAGATTTTCTCTTCTCTCGGAGCAGAAGAGCAGACCTTCACGGCTGAAGTTGAAGAGGCCGAATTGGAGGCTCAGGTTCTCCTGGAACTGGAACTGGAGGGCGATGAATAAACGCTACGCCCGGTAGCCCGGTAGAGAGCGTGGCCCGCTCCGCCCAAGCAGCCAAACACGGGGTTGATATCGCAGACCGCTGAGGTCAAACCCGACCACGGTTCGAGGGGCGACCTTTCCCTCGGCGGAATCGTGTTGCACCGATGAACAGGAAGCCCCGGAGCTGGTGAGCGAGAATCGGCCGAAGTGCGTGGCGGGGTGAGGTGCAAGCGAAGGTGACGCCCACGCAACTCAGCGATGGGAAACCTTCCGTACCTACTGTCTTTCTGAGGCAGTACGGAAGGCTCTGCCCTGCAATCTAGACGATGGAATGTATTTACAGCCCTAGATGTATAGCCCTTAAAGACGTAATGAAGAAACTTACTTACAGCCCTATAGCCCTTAAAGCCTGGTCGGTGATGATGGGTGGAATTGAAGGTCTCTCGAAGAGATGGCCTGAGCCAAGGTTGGCGGATATCCAATCCCTCACTGCTGACGAGTCTTTGGACGACACGATGAAGGCGGCTTGGGAAGCAAGGGAAATCGTCCTTGCTCAGGACCGCGCCCCGAACATCACCGGGCTATTCGCAAAGAAGCTGAGGGAGCTTTCATGACGACCGCTACCCGCGAGCAGTCCCTTGAAGCGCTTGAGCTTGGCAACCGAATCCGCATCCGCCGTGCCAGCCTGAAAAAAGCGATGAAAGCCGGCGACGTGACGCTCTCTCAGGTCATGGAGCAGGACAAGGTCTGGCTCTACGGCATGAAGGTCAAGGACTTGGTTCGAGCAGTGCCGAGGATGGGTGAGAGCCGGGTCATCCATACCCAGCGTGCTTTGAGGATTGGCGACAACGTCGTCCTCCGAGACCTCACCGAGGTACGCAGGGAACAGTTGCTCATCTACTTGCAGCGGACTTTCAAGGTCACGGTCTGATGGCTAAGGAACGCATCTGGCCCGAAGAGACGCTGGCCAAGAAGGAACAGAGGTGCGTGGTCTGCGGAACCTTTGGAGTGGAGCAGTAATGCCACGGGTCAAGGGAATCGAGCGGGAGTGCGCGTGGTGCAGAGAAGTCTTTGTCGCTCTCCATGATCACAAGACGTACACGCAGTTGTTCTGCTCTCGCAAATGCGGCTACGAAGCGAAGCTCGACAAGCGGCCAAGGCTGAAGTGCCGGGTTTGCGGTAAGGAGCTTGCTATTCGACCATCCCGCATGGGGCGAGGCCAGAAATACTGCTCACCGGAGTGCTACCACGCTGATCCAGCAGTTGAGAGGGGGCCGAAAGAAGCGAAGTCGAATGAATGGAGCACTAGCCGGCGAGGCAACGGCAACCCGAACTTCAAGGGCGGTCTCTACGGAAATCGCGCCCGCCGCAGCAAATTCTCGCTGAAGGTAAAGGGCGAGGAATGCTGCCGGGTCTGCGAGACGAACCGAGAACTTCACCTCCATCACATGGTCCCGCGCTCGAAAGCAATCAAGGGGCGCGACGACATCAATAACGGGATGCCGCTCTGCAACTCCTGCCATATGAGCTGGCACCGTCGAGGCATTGCCATCCCCCGCGAGCTTATGACCGAGGTCGAGTGGGAATGCGTCTCCTCCCTCGCCACTCCCGGCTGGCTTGACGAACGCTATCCCGAGACCGGAGCCGAATCCGCTGAACAGGCGCGGCGCTTCATTCGGGAAGAACGGGAAGCCCGAGCATGACCTACGAGAGAGAAAGAGAGGGGGCTGATAGCTAATGGGACCACCTGAGAAGAAGCGAATCTGGTTCTACCGGGCATCCGCGTTGGAGGGGCCGTGGCTCGGTATTCCGGGTTGTCGCCCGCCCGTCTGGTTCGGAGGAGACGAGTGGGGACGCCGCACGATCGTCTTCCAGCTCCCCGGTGTCGGCTGCGCAATCGTCGCTATCGGCCGCGGTTCCACCCACCCTGAGAGGGGTCCCAGTGCCTAGCGAGAGTCAGCAGGTAGAGCAGTGGCCGGAGGCGCACGTAGAGCGTTGCAACGAGTGCCTGAACGTGATCGGCATGAGTGCCGACCGCCCGTGGGATGAACCCTGCGACGAGCACTACAACACGACGCACGAAACCTATGTCCCGCGAGGGCGAGTAGAGGGACTGGTAAAGGCGCTGGAGAAAATCGCCAAGGCCAAATACGCGCCCGACATCACGCTCTCGCGAGTCGCCCGTGCAGCCCTCACCGCCTTCAAGGGAGACCAAGATGCCTGACTTCCCGGTGAAGGATGGAGCGACTTGCGGAGGCTGCGGCGGGCCAGTGAACGCCTTCGGTTGTGTCGCGCACTGCGCCGAGTCTCGCGAGTGGGAAGTCAGGCCGAAGGTCGGAGGCACCGCCGAGGAGAAGCTGGCGCACATCGCTCGCATCGCCGAAATCGAACTCCGCTCGACCCGCCCCGAGTTCGTCGCCCCCGCTGTCATTGCCATTTACGAAATCGCCGCAACGGGAGACCAAGATGCCTAGCGAGCCAGTGAGCAGCTATCTCGACAAGGCGGTCGAGCTAATTGCGAATCGCGACGAAAAGCGCTGGGTGCGCTCACCAAAGGACCCGGCCTACACCTCGCTGCGCGAAGCAATCAGACGCGACCTACAGGACGTGGAGCCGTTCATCCGGGAGCACGAGCGCGCAAGGTTGGTCGAGCACCCGGCCGAGCTGATCGCCCAGGAACTCGAACGCTACGGCTCCATGTCAACGAGCAGGCAGCTTCGCGATTGTTGGAACCGTGCCGCCGATGTTGCACGCCGTTTCTCCGCACAGCCGGTGAGAAATGAGCGTCTGCGTACACGGCTCCCGACTGAGGGAGGACCATACGGTGGCTGAGGTAAGCCTTCCCTCCGGTTACCCCGGGAACGACGACCAGAAGGCCTTGGAAGAAGTGGCGAGTGTGGTCGCGGTGCTTCCGAAGATGGCGATTCGGAGGCTAGCTCAAGGGCCGCTTCCCGGAGAGAGCTGCAAGGCCTGCGCCGTCCTCGGTGGCGACCCTCACCCTGCTTGCCGCTGGCTGCTCGATTGGCACGGCAACACTAACCCCGTCCGCTGCGGAATTCTCTACGGCCTCGCTCTCGCACAGCTCGGCACGACGTGCCCTCCGTTCGACGCTGGGCGGCAGCGTTATGGCAAACATCTCTCCGACGTTTCACCTGAGAGCAAATTCTCCATAACTGATGAGGCTGTCGAGCGGCTGGCGAAGTTCAACTACGCCAAGCACGTCTACGAAAAGGACCACCCAGAGGATTGGGAGGGCGAGTCCGAGGGTCATCGCGGCCTTTGGCTCCGGGGAGCACGCGAGCAACTTGAGGTTGCGGCCGGTACCTCGCATTTCACCCAGCTAGGAGGTTCAGAGGATGGCTGAGATAGAGCGCTACACCGGAGGTCCGGGAGCTTTCCCCGGAGTACTCGTCAAGCATCCGGCTGGTCCCTACGTCCGCTACGACGACCACCGGGCCGCCCTGCAGGCAGTAGAAGGCGAACTGCGTGAAGAGCGGATTAGCCACGGCCAGACGCACGAATACTTCACTCAGGAAGAGGACCGCGCCGAGCAGGCAGAGAAGCAGCTAGAGGAGCTACGAGAGGCGGCTAGGGCCGCCGTTCGCGCAGCCGACGAGCACCCTACTGGCGTTGGTCGCCGCGTCCTCGAAGTTCTCCAACCTGCTCTGGTGTGGACCCAGCCCGATACAGCCTCAGAGGCTCCGAGGTGTGGGGGATGAGCGCGCTACTTCTTTCGGTAGCCGAGCGCGCCGGCAATGATCGCCACGATGAGCGCGTTGGCGCTGACGCCCTGCTTTGCGGCCTCGGCCTGAACGGCTTTGTACAGGTCGCGGGGCATGCGGGTGAGGTGCTTCGCTTGGTCGGCCATAGCGCCCACGATAGCAGAGACGTGCTATACTCCGCGCTATCAACAAACGGGCTCGCGGTGTCTCACCACCCAGCCCTCTACTCACGGAAGGTGATCCGATGAGCAGCAGCACGAAGCGTATAACCCCGGCGTTCACCGACGAGTCGATCCGCGCCACGATCGCTGAGAAGCGCGCAGTGGACCTCCCCGTTCGCTACGACGAAGTCCTTCTGTCAATCCACCCGGACGACCGCCTTGAGGCGACCATGGCTGCCCAGCGGTTCGTGAACATGTCCCCGGATGCGGGCCGCCCGAGCGATGCTCTGCGCGCGGTCGCGAGCGATTACCGCAGGTGGGACGGAGTCGAGTCCCGATGACCAAGGTTCGGGGTCTTCGCTCCAAGCTCCGCACGACGCAGGAATCAGTCTTGCTCGAAATCGCGAGCCGCATCGCGACGATGCCCCAGCTTCCCGACGATGATGCGGCCTTCCTTCGAGACCTCGCAGAGCATGGGTGCAGCGGTGAGGGGGAGCTGCGGCTTCAACTCAGCGCGACCTTCAACCGCTGGGCCGATACGCGATATGCCGAGTCGGTCCCGCTGCACGGCTGCGAAAAGGCAAAGGTCCGGGCGACCGCTGCAGCTTTTAGGAACGCCGCGGATTACGTGCTCGACGCTGAGCTAGCCACCCAGCCCGGGAGCGGTGAGGGGGAGGAGTGCGAGCTAAGCGGTGAGGCAGTCGTTGCGGAGCACAACGCCCAGATCTACGGCACCGAAGAGAAGCCGGCTTGCGAGCGGTGTGGCGACAAAGGCCAAGTCGTCAACGAGCCGCGCAAATCGAGCGGCCACCCCGACGGCCCGCTATCCCCCTGCCCCGATTGTTCCGGAGAGAAGCCGGTCTGCGAGGAGTGCAACGGCACCGGGATTCTCGAAGAAGACGACGAGTATCAGCGACCCGTTGACCGCATCTGCTGGGCCTGCGGAGAGAAGCCGGTCGAGAGCGAGGAGGGGAAGCGATGAAGAGACTGCGCGCTCTGTGGTTCGGGCTCTGGTTCGGGCGCCTGCCGTGCAGGACGTGCGGTCGCCCCTGTGTTGGCTACTCGTTCTACTGCCGGCGCCACACCGACGAGATCCTGGAGGGGAAGGGAGGCTCCGATGGCTGACGACCGAATTGAGTGGCTGCTACGCCAAGGGAACGCCGAGATTGCCAAACGGGAAGCCCTAGAAGACCGTCTGCGGGCTGAGGTGGAGCTACTGGACGACCTTTGCTGTCTCTACATACGAGACGAGGGCGACGCGGCGCAGCTTCTCGCTGATGCCTCCGACCGCCTGCAAGCCATCCTGGAGGACCCACATGCCAGTGAGTGAGCTGCCAGCTAAGAAACGGAAGCCGGACTACGCCGTCGATCCGGAGACGGGCTGCTGGATCTGGCTGAAGTCCTTGGTAACCGGAGGGTATGGGCGAATCTGCACGACCGGAGGTGGCTACCTGCGAGCGCACCGCGTCTACTACGAACACCACGTTGGTCCGATCCCGAGAGGGCACGAGGTCCACCACCGCTGCGAAAACAGGCTCTGTGTCAACCCGGAGCACCTAGAAGCCCTGTCGAAAGAGGACCACATCAGCAGCCATGGTGCGTCTCCGCATCTCGGCGTCAGCTGGGAAGGCTCCATCGGGAAGTACTCGGCATGGGTCAAACGCAACGGCAAGCGTCAGCTCTTGGGCCGGTTCAAAGCCGAGAGCGAAGCAGTCGTCGCCATCGAGGAGGCCGGTGGTTACCGTGGCTGAAATCTCGGATGAGCAAGTAGGAGCCGCGACTTACGAGCTTCTCAAGTACTTGCCGGCGGTTGAGCCCGCCTGGGTGCGCCTCGCCCTCGAAGCCGCCCACAAAGTAGAAGGACAGGGGCCGGGTCTCATGACCCCGGAGGAGAGGGTCGCTCAGCTCGAAGCCGCTATCCCGGGATGGCGGAAGCGCGTCGAGGAGTTGACCCAGCAGGTAATCGAAGGAGAAGGAGCGCTTAGAGAGCTGCTTCGGTTCTGCGAAGACGAGAAACCGCACGAAGGGCTGGCGAACGAGACGGACGAAGGCGCGCTCGCTGCTTACGAGAGCGTGATTGCTCACATCTGCTCCCAACTGAACGAGGAGACCTGAGATGGATACGAGCGAGCGAGAGAAGCTGGGCGAGAACGGGAGGGAAGCTGCTTCGCTTGGGCATCGCAGCCCTAGGGCCAGCGGTGCGCGGGACAACCCGCCAGCGGTCCCTCCCGTTGTCATCCAGGCATCCGAGCGGCCCGGCTACGTGAAGCTGAAAGGTCCAGGCGAGCCGGAGTGGCGCAAGTACCTCGTCACCCGCGCTCAAGCCGATGAAGTAGCTGAGGCTTTCGGCGTTCCGCTGGTTGAGGAGGACTCATGACCCAAGAGAGGGAGTGGGTCGTTCAGCCTTGGCACGACGAAGGCGAGGGCTACGCCGACGAACCGAGCACGCCCGGCCTTGTTGTCGCTGCTGGCAGCGAGCAGGCGATGGAGGAGTTCACGCGCCTCTACGGCGACTTCCGAGGCATGTACTGGCTCGAGGTCCGAAGTGCTGAGGAGTGCGAGACCTCCCGCGAAGGGCGCCGTCTCCTGCGAGCCGCGCGCGACCAATTCGCCTCTCTTTCCACCCAGCCTCAAGAGGATTCAGACCCTTGAAGGGGATAGAGAGACAGCTCGAGGAAGCGATTCTCTCGATTGAGGAGGTCGCCGAATGCACGCCCTGGAGCAAGTCCACGCTCTACCGAATCGCCCCTCAGCCCGATAGCCCCTTCCACAAGCTCGGAGGCCGCTGGGTGACCACGCAGGCCGCTCTTGTCGCCTGGGTTGAAAGCGGGCCAAAGCCGCGACGAGCGAAAGCCGAGTCCCCGATGCCTAGACCCCGCTCCCGCCGGCAAAGTAGCTTCGGCGCCAAAGTCCTTCAATTTGAAAGGAGCGCCTGATGGCGTCAATCCACCCGACGAGGCACGGGACCTACGAGGTCAAGTGGCGGGAGAACAAGAAGCCGAAGTCCAAGAGCTGCAAGACGAAGTCAGAGGCGCAGTCGCTCAAGGTTGAGGTCGAGCGCCGACTAGCAGCGGGGAGGGGATTCGTCCGGGGCCAGGATGCGCCGACGCTGGAGATCTTCTCCGCTCAGTGGCTCGCGGGACGAAACGACCTCGAAGCTTCGACGCGCGCCAAGTATCAGGAGTGGCTGGAAGTTCACATCCTCCCCGAGCTAGGGCATCTCTCAGTTGCTGAACTGAAGCCTCGGCGTTTGCAGGAATGGCAAGACCAGAGGCTTGCAGAAGGCGCAGGGCCGGCGGTTCTAGGCAAGGCCCAATCCCTTCTCTCGCAGATCCTCAAACGAGCCGTTCTCCCGTATGAATATCTCGATGTAAACCCAGCCCTAGCCCTTGGGCGCCCGAGCTACCGCAAGCGCGATCATCGCTGGCTCACGGCAGCCGAGGTAGAGGCGCTCCGGGTCTGGTTTCTTGAGCGAGAGGACATCGGCTCAGCCACGCTGATTTCGGTGCTTGGCTACGTAGGAATTCGCCCGCAGGACGCCCTCGCTCTGGAGTGGACCCACGTCGGAGAGCGCCTGACGATCATCCAGAAGAACTCAGGAGGAGAGATTCGCCCTGGATCTAAGACCGGAGACCGATATAAGCGGACGGTCTACCTTCCCGAGCCCGTGAGCGGCGATCTAAGCGCCTGGGAAGACACCGCGCTTACGTCTGGACTCGTCTTCGGCAAGAGAGACGGCCGGCCTTGGACGAAGAACGATTGGGACAACTGGCGCTCTCGAATCCGGCCGGACGGATCGCGGGGCTACAGCTTCAAGCAGGCCGCCGAAGATGTGGGGCTCGGTTCGACGCTAAAGCCTTACGACCTCCGCCACACCTGCGCGACCCTCTGCGCCGCCGCCGGCTGGAATCACATCGAGATAGCCCAGCAGCTCGGTCACTCCCCGCAGGAGTCCATGCGGACCTATCAGCACCTCATCGACTCCAACCCCGCAGAGCGCCGAAGCATCGAGGACTACATCGCAGAGGCTCGGGGTGTTCGGGATCTGTTCGGAGCGGAGGCGCAATGAGCGCGAGCAAAGCGTTAGATTTGGCTCTGCGCGGACGTAGCTCAGCTGGTAGAGCGCGAGCTTCCCAAGCTCGATCCGCTGAGAATCCAGGCGAACAGAGGCGAAGCAATGCGCCCTCTCAAGCCAAACGACCTCGCCCGCGTCCCCCTCGCTGGCCTGCGTTTCTCCCTGATTGTCAGCCAGATGTTCGGAATCTGTTCGGGATTCGGAGGGCAGCCCAGTGACGCAGCCAATCGTTAAGTCTCTGAAAGCGGTGGCGCGCCAGATCTATACGTCAGCGTGGTTGGAGAGCAAGGGCCTGCCCGAAGCCGAGATCGGGATCTTTGACGAGGGTGATGGACCGTGGTTCGTTCTCAAGGCTCGCTCCAAGTGCCGCTATTTCTTCCAAGCCTTCCCGGGCCTGCCGAAGGAAGCGAGGTTCTTGGCGGAGACGATGGACGGGATCGCCCTCTATCTCATCGAACAGGCCCATCAATGGCCCGATGTGCCAAAGAAGAACCGCGTCCACGAAATCAGCCCGGGCCGGTTCTATCTCCCGGGTATCACGCCTTGGCCGGACAACCACGCTCGAAAGGAGCCAAAGTGAGCCACATCGTTGACGCCCTGCTCTACCTGACCTTGGAGGAGCCCCGGGCACTTGCCGTGCTCAATCGAAGCATGGAAAGGCACGACGAGGAGCGCCAGCAGCACTTCCACAAGGTCGAGATGGACCCGCCGGGGAGCAAGGTCTTCTGCGGGGAAGTCTGGGCTGGCGCGTTCAACCATTGGCTTTCCAGCGATATTGAGCGGCTTGTTGCTGGAGCACCGTGGAAGGTCCCTGAGCGCGTGATCCTCATTGTGGACCCCTATGACTCCGACGAAGACCCCCGAGCCTCAACCGCCCACGAACTCCAAGTAGGCGCGATGAACAAAGCACGCCGATGAACCTCAAGCCCAAAGAGCGAGGCGCGATAGTCCGAGGCGAGTTCCCGACGATCGTGCGTCCCCATAGCCCCGCTGGCTGCCCCTTCAAGGTCGGCGAAATTCTCCCCGTCCGTCAGCAGAAAGTCCAAGGCGGCCGAGTGCCGATCATCTCGATCCGCATCACCAAAAAGCAT
>Ga0268264_10000599_pt1 | contig 43601 bp, 47 predicted proteins | sample KBSSwiS32_FD_190357 | JGI IMG/M metagenome (GOLD analysis project Ga0268264, IMG submission 190357) | Switchgrass rhizosphere microbial communities from Kellogg Biological Station, Michigan, USA - KBS Switchgrass S3-2 (SPAdes) (version 2) | ecosystem: Host-associated > Plants > Roots >... | reverse complement strand
GATCTGCACGGGCTGCTGGCCTTGCCGTATGACTTCGGTGCGCACCGTCACGTCGGTGGCGTTCGCGTCCGCCCGCAACGGCTTGTAATCCATCACCTGGTCGCGGTACTGCGCGAGCGCGCCCGAATAGGTGCGCACGAGCAGCGCGCGGAACTGATCGACGAGCTGCTTCTGCTGTTCGGGCGACGCTTGCCGCCAGTTGCGGCCCATCGCCAGCGCGGTGATGCGCTCGAAATCGAAATACGGCAGCAGCTTCGACTCGACGACTTCACGAATGCGCTGCTGGTCGCCCGCCTGTACCTTGGGGTCCGTCTTGATGATCTGCAGGACTTCCCCTGCAACGCGCTTGACCAGCGCATCGGGTGCCTCCTGCGCCAGGGCGACGGAGGCGGCAACTGCGAAGCAGAGTCCCGCGACGACCCGGGAAAGCGAGATTGGGAAACGCATCACTCTTCTTCCTTTTCTGGCGGCGGCTTGCCGTCGTAAACCAGATATTCCCGACGCTGCAGGTACGAGCGCCGGACGAACGTGTAAGGATCGATCGACGCCTGCTCGAGCAGCGACGTCGCGCCAAGCGCCTGGGCGCGCGCGTCGATCGCGCCGATGCCGTAGATCACGTTGCGGACCGCGACGTCGGGGATCAGCTGCGTCGGCGTATACCAGTACCGCAGGATGGAGCCGGTCCCGTCGCGCACCGTGGACGGCCCCCACAATGGGATGAAGAGATAGGGGCCCTGCGGAATGCCCCAGTAGCCGAACGTCTGCCCGAAGTCCTCGTTGCCGCGCGGAATGCCGGCCTCCGACGCGATGTCGATCAAGCCCAGGAAGCCGAACCCGGTATTGATCATCACGCGGCCGAAGTCGTCGCCCGCCTTGTCGAGCTTGCCCTGCAGCAGCCCGTTGATCCCCGAAAAGAGGTCGTCGATATTGTTGAAGTAGTTGCTCGCGCCCGTACGAATGAAGCTGGGTACGTAGTCAACCCACGCCTGCGCGATCGGCTTGGCGATGTACTTGTCGAGCGGATCGTTGATCGCGTACATCACCCGATTACTCGCTTCGAAGGGGTCGTAGGGGCGGCCCGGCGTGCTCGCGCAAGCGGACAGCAACAGCGCGGCGGCAAGCAGAGCGGGCAGACGCAGTCGAATCATTTATTGGGCGCTCCGCTGGAAGCCTTGTCGAACAGGAATTGGCCGATCAGCTTCTCCAGAACGACGGCCGATTGCGATTTGGCGATCTTTCCGCCATCGGTGAGCATTTGCGGGTCGCCGCCGGCGTCGAGGCCGATATAGACCTCGCCGAGGAGGCCCGACGTCAGGATCGACGCGATCGTGTCTTTCGAGAACTGGTAGCCGTTGTCGATCTTCAGCGTCACCGCGGCCTCGTACGTCTTCGGGTCGAGGCGCACGGACTCGACGCGGCCCACGACGACGCCCGCTGCCTTGACCGGAGCGCGCATCTTCAAGCCGCCGATATTGTCGAAATTCACCTCGAGCCGATAGCTCGGCTTCGCGTCGAGCGTGGTCAGGTTGCCGACCTTCAACGCGAGAAAGACAATCGCGCCGAGTCCTATCGTGACGAAAATGCCGACCCAGAGGTCGATGGTCGAGCGGTTCATGCAGTGCGTTCCCCGGCTTGCCTAGACATTCGCCATTCCCCTGAACATGAAGACGGTGAGCACGAAATCGAGCGCCAGGATGGCGAGCGATCCCCCGACCACTGTTCGCGTCGTCGCGGCCGACACACCTTCCGCCGTGGGTTTGGCGTCGTAGCCTTCGAACACGGCAATCAGGCTGACCGCAACGCCGAACACTACGCTCTTGATGATGCCGTTCGTGATGTCTGGCCAGAAGTCGATGCCCGCCTGCATGTTCCCCCAGAACGTGCCGTTGTCGACGCCGATGAGGCGAACGCCGACGAGGTAGGCACCGAACACGCCCATGACCGAAAATAGCGCGGCGAGCAACGGCATCGCGATGACGCCGCCCCAGAACCGCGGCGCAACGATGCGCGCCAGCGGATCCACGGCCATCATCTCCATCGCCGACAACTGCTCGGTGGTCTTCATGAGCCCGATCTCGGCGGTGATCGCGCTGCCCGCGCGGCTGGCGAACAGCAGACCCGCGACCACCGGTCCGAGTTCCCGCACCAGCGACAAGCCGACGAAGATGCCGAGCGAATCGCCGGCGCCGTACTTGTTGAGGGAATCGTAGCCCTGCAGCCCGAGCACCATCCCGACGAAAAGGCCGGACACCATGATGACGACCAGCGACAGCACGCCGGCGAAATAGATCTCGCGCGCCGTGAGCTGCAGCCGGTGAAACGCCGATGGCGAGTGGTACAGAACCGCGACAAAAAAGCGCGCGGCGAATCCGCACCGCGCGATCGCATTGATGGCGCCGGCGCCGATCCGGCGCATGCCGCGGGCGAGCGTGTTAGCGGGCACGGGCAGTCAGGTCTTCGGCGTACGGCCGCGCCGGATAATGGAATGCGACCGGGCCATCCGGGTCGCCGTCGACGAACTGGCGCACGAAGGGATCGGCCGAGTTGCGCACTTCGTCGGGCGTACCTTGCGCGATGATCCGTCCCGCCGACACGAAGTAGAGGTAGTCGACGATCTTCAACGATTCGTACACGTCATGCGTGACGACCACGGAGGTGATGCCGAGCGCATCGTTCAGCTTGCGGATCAGCTGCCCCACGATCCCGAGGGAAATCGGGTCCAGCCCGGCGAACGGCTCGTCGTACATCACGAGCATGGGGTCGAGGGCAACCGCCCGCGCAAGCGCCACGCGCCGCGCCATCCCGCCGGACAGCTCCGACGGCTTGAACTGCGCCGCCCCGCGCAGGCCGACCGCCTGCAGCTTCATGAGCACAAGATCCCGGATCAGCGAATCGGCGAGATCGGTATGCTCGCGCATCGGAAAGGCGACGTTCTCGAAGACCGTCATGTCGGTGAACAGCGCGCCAAACTGGAACAGCATGCCGATCCGGCGGCGCAGCGCGAACAGCTGGTCACGCGTGAGGTCGCGCACCGATTGGCCGCCGACGCGCACGTTGCCCGACTGCTGGCGCAACTGCCCGCCGATCAAACGCAGGATCGTCGTCTTGCCGCACCCCGAGCCGCCCATGATCGCGACGACCTTGCCGCGGGGGATCGTCATCGTGATGCCCTTCAGCACCGGTTGCCGGCGGTTGTAGCCGAACGTCACGTCGGCCAACTCGATGGCGTTGGTCACGGCGGCGGCGGACGCGGCAGCGGGCTGCGGCGGGGTGGATTTCACGCGAGGAAGCCAGACATTCGAAAAGGGGACCGTGATTGTAGCCGTACCTCTTGCTGCGCTGCAATGACCCGCGGTCAGTTACGGCCTTCGGGCGCGGGTCGCCGCGGCGGCATCAAGGGTCAGGCCTTGAGCAGCTTTTGCTCCGCGATGACCAGTTGCTCGGGCCGACCCAGCAGCACGACCACGTCGCCGGTCTCGAAGCGCCAATCGGGCCCCGGCCGCTGCGACCGTGCGCCGCGGCGGCGTACGCCGGTCACTTCCACGTCCGCCGAAAGTCCGACATCGGTCAACGTGCGGCCGACCGCCGTTGCGCGATCGGGGAGCACAACCGTATGAAGGCGCGCCTGCAGATTGTCGGCGGCATCGGCGGCGTCCGTGGCGCCGTGGAAGAAGCCGCGAAAGAGTCCATAGCGCTCCTCGCGAATCGTGCGGATCCGCTTCAGTACACGGTTGAGCGGAACGCCCAGCAGCAACAGCGAATGCGACGCGAGCATGAGGCTGCCTTCGAGCACCTCGGGGACCACCTCGGTGGCGCCGGCCTCGAGCAGCCGGTCGATTTCGCTGTCGTCGACCGTGCGCACGATCACCGGCAACTCGGGCCGCTGCTGATGGACGTTGTGCAGGATCTTGAGCGCCACCGGCGTGTTGGCAAACGTGATGGCGACCGCGCGCGCCTTGTTCAAGCCGGCGCTGCCAAGCGCCTCGCGGCGGCTCGCGTCGCCATAGACAACGCTGCTGCCGTCGGCGGCCGCTTCGCGCACGCGCTCCGGGTCCGAATCCATCGCGACGTACGTAATGTCTTCGGCTTCGAGCAGCCGCGCGAGGTTCTGTCCGCTGCGGCCGTAGCCGCAGATGATGATGTGATCCTGGCGCGCCATCGTCCGCGCCGCGATCTGCGTGACCTGCGCCGCGCGTGCCAGCCAGTCGTTGGCTGTCAGCCTGCGCACCATGGGCTCGGCCGACTGGATGAGGACGGGCGAGAGCAGCATCGAGATGATCATCGCCGCCAGCACCGGCTGAAGGAGATCCCGCGGCAGGATGTCGTTCTGAAACGCGAGCGCCAGCATCACGAGGGCAAGCTCCCCCGCCTGCGCCAGGTAGAAACCGACACGCAGCGCAGTGGCCAGCGGCGCGCGAAAGAGGCGGGCGAGCACCACGATGAGCACCAGCTTGGCGAGCACGGGGACGACGACCAGGAACAGCACCCACGGCAGGTTCGCGAACACCACGGCGAGATCGAGCGCCATGCCGACGGTGATGAAGAAGAGTCCGAGCAGCACGTCGCGAAACGGCTTGATGTCCTCTTCGACCTGATATCGGTATTCGGTCTCCGCGATCAGCATCCCCGCGAGAAACGCGCCGAGCGCCAGCGAGAGGCCGAGCAATTCCGTGAGCGCGCCGAGGCCCAGCGTCACCAGCAGCACGTTCAGCACGAACAGCTCCGACGAGCGTTGCCGCGCCACCAGGTGGAACCACGCGCGCATCGGCCGCTGGCCGAGGAACAGGATGAGGATCAGCGCGGCCGCGGCCTTGACCCCGGCAATGCCGAGCGCCCACGCGAGGTCGGACCCGGACTTGTGCAGCGATGGAATGATGATGAGGAATGCGACCACCGCGAGATCCTGGAACAGCAGCACACCCATGATGTCGCGGCCGTGCGGCGTCCCGAGTTCCATCCGTTCGGCCAGCATCTTCGACACGATGGCCGTGGAACTCATCGCCAGCGCGCCGCCCAGCACCAGGCCGGCCTGCCACCCATAGCCCACGAAGTGCAGTGCGATCATCGCAACGGCGTTGGTAATGGCGACCTGCGCGAGGCCGAGGCCGAAGACCGCGCGGCGCATCGCGCGCAATTGCGGCAGGCTGAACTCGAGCCCGATCGAGAACATGAGAAAGACGACGCCGAATTCGGCGATGTAACGCGTCGTGTCGTCGTAAGGCACCCACGCCAGCGCGTGCGGCCCCACCGCCACGCCGACGACCAGGTAGCCGACGATCAGCGGCAGCCGCGCGAGCCGGCAGACGACCACGACGACGACGGCCGCCGCGAGCAGGGTGATGATGAGCACTAAGGTATGGGGCATGAGGGCTTCGGGACAAAATCTTGGCGGCCCTCAATTTGCCCACGGCGCACGGCAGCGCGCGCCAAGATTTTGTCCCGATGAAGTTAGCACGAAAAGCTTCGGGCGGCCGCGCGCTTTTCGTGTAGAAAAGGCACGAAGCGCGCCGATCGCGGTCGGCTTCGCCGAAGCTCGGTAGCGCGCGCCTGCGCATTGAAAGCCCCGGCGAACGCATGCGCTCATGGAAGGCTGTCAGTGTGCCTGCGCGTTACTGAACGGGCGCGAAGCGCCATATTCGGCTTCGCCGAAGCTTAGTAGCGCGCGCCTGCGCACTGAAAGCCAATGAATGCTTGCGCCCGTCGAAGGCTGTCAGCGCGCCTGCGCGTTACTGAACGGCCGCGCAGCGGCTTATGATCGACGCGCTTCGTGCCGTTTCCGGGGGAGAGCGCGCGGCCGCCCGAAGCTCTCCACTCTGACTGCCTTCGGCGCCAAGTCGCACGGAGCCGCGCCAGCGGCGAGTACGGCTTGGCGCCGCCGGTTATACTTTGAAGATGAACAGCAGGGCCCCGGAAGCGGTAACCAGTGGGAAGGCCGTCGCCGTCGATGCGGCGCGTGCGCTGGCGCTTGCGCGCGAAGTGCTCACGACCGAAGCGGCCGCGATCACGGCACTGTCGACCCGGATCGGCGCCGCGTTCGTGGCCGCGGTCGAGCTCATCCTGCATTGCCAGGGTCGCGTCGTCGTATGCGGCGTCGGGAAGTCGGGACACATCGGGCGCAAGCTCGCGGCGACGCTCGCCTCGACCGGCACGCCGGCGTTCTTCGTGCATCCGACCGACGCCTCGCATGGCGACCTCGGCATGATCACGCAGGACGACGTCGTCATCATGCTTTCCAATTCGGGCGAAACCGATGAACTGGTGACGCTGACGCCGCATCTCAAACGCGAAGGCGCGCGCCTGGTCGCGCTGACCGGCAACGAGCAAAGCTCGCTCGCGCAAGCGGCGGACATTCACCTGGACGCGGCCGTCGACACCGAGGCGTGTCCGCTGGGACTCGCACCGACCGCGAGCACGACGGCGGCGCTCGCGCTCGGCGACGCGCTGGCGCTCGCGCTGCTCGATGCGCGCGGCTTCTCGACCGAGGATTTCGCCCGCTCGCATCCGGGGGGAACGCTTGGCCGCAGATTGCTGACCCGGGTGGCCGACATCATGCGCACGGGCGCCGCGCTGCCGGCATCCCCGCTCACCGCGACGCTGGGCGAAGCGATCGTCGAGATGAGCCGCAAGGGCATGGGCATGACGGCCGTCGTCGACGGCGAAGGGCACGTCGCCGGCATCTTCACCGACGGCGACCTGCGGCGCTGTCTCGACGGCATCCGCGATGTCGCGGCGATTTCGGTCGCGCAACTGATGACGCGCACGCCACGCACCGTGCGACCCGAGCAGCTCGCCGTCGATTGCGTGGAGATCATGGAAGCCGCGCCCAAAGTTTCGCAACTGCTCGTCGTCGACGCGCAGCGAAGGCTCGTTGGCGCGCTGCACCTGCACGATCTGTTCCGGGCGAGAATCGTTTGATGCCGACCGATGCGCTGGGTCGCGCGCGCCGCGTGCGATTCCTGACCTGCGACGTCGACGGCGTCCTGACCGACGGAAAGATCTACGTCGACGACCTTGGCCATCAGATGAAGGCGTTCTCCTCGCTGGACGGCGTGGGGATCAACCTGCTGGCGCGCGCCGGCATCGCCGTCGCCTGGATCACCGGCAGCGCGGCACCCGCGGTGACCCACCGCGCCCGTATGCTCAACGTCGCGCACGTGGTGCTCGACGCCGCCGACAAGCTGGCCGCGTGGGAAGCGCTGCGGAAGGACTTGGGCTTCGCGCCGGACGCGTGCGCGCATATCGGCGACGATCTCCCCGACGTCCCGGTGTTTCAGGCGTGCGGCTTTGCGATCGCGGTCCCGCACGCGCCGGCGACGGTGCGCGAGCATGCCCATTACGTCACGACGCGCGAGGGTGGCGCCGGCGCGGTGCGCGAGCTCGCCGAGCTCATTCTCGCGGCGCAGGGCGCGACATTCGCCGGAATGCCGCCGCGCGCAGCCTGACGCAAAACCATGGCCCGCGAAATCCGTGCTCGTTCAATCCTCGACCGCATCACGGCGTGGTCGCCGGTGTTGCTGCTCGGGAGCCTCGCGGCACTCACGTACTGGCTCGACTCGCAAGTCCAGCCGCCCCCGCCACGCCGCGACGGCTCGGAGCGGCACGATCCCGACATTTATGTGGACGGCTTCCGCTCGATCACGCTGGATGAAAAGGGCCGGCCGACGCAGATTATCGAGGGCAAGCGCGCGCTGCACTTCGGCGACGACCAGACGACCGAATTCACCAACCCGATGCTGGCGCAAACCGAACCCGGCAAGCCCGCCTTCAGGATCACCGCCGCGCACGGCAAGCTGTCCGGCGATCGCAAGGACGTCGTGTTCACGGGCAGCGTGCGCGCGGTCCGCGATGCGGGACCCATACGCCCCGGCGAAAGCCCGACCGGACCGGTCACCGTGACGACCGAATATCTGCATGTGATCCCGGACCAGGAGCTCGCGACCACCGACAAGCCGGTGACGATCGAGGAGCCGCGTGGGACAATTCACTCCACCGGGCTCCGGCTCGACAACAAGGCCAAGACCCTCAAGCTCAACTCCGCGATCCGCGGAACGCTACAACCGCAAGCGCTGCCGAAGTGACCTGCCCGTCTCCCACTTTCCGTGCGATGTTCGCCATTTGCGCAACGCTGCTCGCGGCTCCCCTGCACGCCGAGAAGGCCGATCGGGAAAAGCCGATCACGTTCACGTCCGATGATGGTGAGGTCAACTACGAAAAGCGCACCGGCGTGCTCAAGGGCAACGTGGTGATCACGCAGGGCACGATGACCATCAAGGCGGACCGGATCAACTTCAAGCAGAACGCCGACAATTCGCTGTCGGCGACCGTATTCGGCAATCCGCTTGCATTCCGCCAGAAGCGCGACGGCGCCGAGGGCTATTACGAGGGCTGGGCGCAGCGTGCCGAGTACGACGGCCCGAAGGAGCAGCTCGAGCTTTTCGACAATGCAATCCTCAAGCGCGGCGCCGACGAAATCCGCAGCAATTACATTTCCTACAATTCGGCGACCGAACTGTTCAAGGCGGAAGGGCGCCCGTCCTCCGTGCCCGCGGCCGCTGGCGACATTGGCCGCAACGATCGGGTGCGCGGCTCCTTCCAGCCAAAAAGCGACGGCGTCCCCGGCAAAGGAACGCCAGGCAAAAGTCCGGATACCAACGCCCAGCCACCACTGACGCTCCAGCCGTCGGGCGAACTCGCGCCAGCCGCCAAATGAGCGTACGGTGAGAGCGCCGTGAGTCAGCTGACCGCGGCACGCTTGCAGAAACGATACAAGGCGCGCACTGTCGTTCACGACGTCTCGCTCGATGTGGCGAGCGGCGAAGTGATCGGCCTGCTGGGACCCAACGGCGCCGGGAAGACGACATGCTTCTACATGATCGTCGGGCTGGTCGCGGCCGACGGCGGGCGCATCGAGCTCGACGGAGAGAATCTCTCCCATCTTGCCATCCATCAGCGTGCGCGCAGGGGCCTGTCCTACCTGCCGCAGGAAGCGTCGATCTTCCGCAAGCTCACGGTTTCGGAAAACGTGCGGGCGATCCTCGAACTGCAGGACCTCGATCCGGACACGCTGTCCAACCGGCTGGACGCGTTGCTCGAAGACCTGTCGATTTCCCATCTCGCCGACGCACCGGCGGTGTCGCTTTCGGGCGGAGAGCGGCGGCGCTGCGAAATCGCGCGCGCGCTCGCGACGCGGCCGCGCTTCATCCTGCTCGACGAGCCGTTCGCGGGCGTCGATCCTATCGCGGTGCTCGATATTCAGAAGATCATCGGCTTCCTCAAGGAGCGCGGCATCGGCGTGCTGATCACCGATCACAACGTACGAGAAACGCTTGGCATTTGCGACCGCGCGTATATCATCAACGAGGGGCGCGTCCTCGCGTCGGGCGTTCCGGGCGAGATTGTTTATAATGAGGATGTCCGCAAGGTCTATCTCGGCGAACATTTCCGGCTATGAGCGAATCGTGGGTTAGATGAAGCAAACGCTCCAGCTCAAGCTTACCCAGCATCTCACGCTGACACCGCAGCTGCAGCAGTCGATCCGGCTGCTGCAATTGTCGACGCTCGAGCTGAATGCCGAGGTCGACCGGATGCTGCAGGAGAATCCCCTGCTCGAGCGCGAGGACGGCGACGACGAATCGCCGCCGCCGGAGTTTTCGGGCACGGCGCCCGGCCCGGTCACGATCGAACGTCCGTCCCGCGACGACGACGGCGACTCCGACGCCGAGGGCATGGCCGGCGTCGACAGCGCGCCGACCCGCGACGACCTGCCCGATGTCACCGATTTCTCCGATTACGGCGGCGGCGCGACCGACGGCGACTGGGGCGGCGGCAGCGCCAGCGAGGACGACGACTTCGCGCCGCAGCAAGTCGCCCTGAGCTCGTTGCGCGATCACCTGATGAGCCAGCTCGCGCTGCTCAACCTGCCGCTGCGCGATCGGCAGATTGTCGCGGCGCTGATCGACGCCATCGACGACGACGGCTACCTCAAGGCGTCGCTCGAAGAGATCGCCGACATGTTCTCCGAGAAAGACGCACTCGAGCCCGAAGAGCTCATGATCGGGCTCAAGTACCTGCAGAGTTTCGAGCCGCCGGGCGTGGGCGCGCGCGATCCCGCCGAATGCCTGGGTCTGCAGCTGCGCGCCCTGCCCGCCGACACCCCGTATCGCAGCGAAGCCCTCAAGATCGTCGAGGGGCACCTGCCGTTGCTGGCCGCGCGAGACTTCACCAAGCTGCGTCGCGTGCTGCATTGCGACGAAGCGTGCGTCAAGTCGGTGCGCGAGCTGATCCGCAGCCTCACCCCGCGCCCGGGCGCGGCGTTCGCCAACGACGAGGCGAACTACGTGATCCCGGATGTTGTCGTACGCAAAGTACGCAATCAGTGGGTCGCGTCGCTCAACGAAGCCGCGATGCCCAAGCTGCGCCTGAACCGGATCTACGCCGACATTCTCACGCGCAATCGCGAGTCGTCGAACCAGCAGCTGTCGGCGCAGCTGCAGGAGGCGAAATGGCTGATCCGCAACGTACAGCAGCGCTTCGAGACCATCCTGCGCGTCGCGCAGGCCATCGTCGAGCGCCAGCGCCGGTTTTTCGAGCACGGCGAGGTCGCCATGCGGCCGATGGTGCTGCGCGAAATCGCCGACATGCTGGACCTCCACGAATCCACGATTTCACGCGTGACGACGCAGAAGTACATGCTGACGCCGCGCGGCACTTTTGAACTCAAATATTTCTTCGGCAGCCATGTGGCTACCGATACCGGCGGCGCAGCATCGGCGACCGCGATCCGGGCCCTCATCAAGCAGCTGATCGCGGCCGAGAGCCCGGCGACGCCGCTGACCGACAGCCGGATCGCCGAGCTGCTCGGAACCCAGGGCATCATCGTCGCCAGGCGCACAATCGCCAAATATCGGGAGGCGCTTTCGATTCCTCCCGTCAACATGCGCAAGGCGATGTAGGAGGTTGCTTGGCGTGCATCTTGCGTATCGACGATACGATCTTTGCCACGGCTAGGAGAGCTTGATGAACTTGACCCTTACCGGCGTTCACCTCGAAATAACCCCCGCGATTCGCGCCTACGTGCTTTCCAAGCTCGAGCGCGTGAACCGGCATTTCGACCACGTGATCGACGTCAATGTGGTCCTTTCGGTCGACAAGCTGCGGAAAAAAGTCGAGGCGAACGTCCATGTGCGGGGCAAGGAAATCCATGCGGAGGCGGTCGACCCCGATATGTACGCCGCGATCGACTTGCTGGCCGACAAGCTCGACCGGCAAGTGGTGAAATACAAGGAGAAAATCTCGGCGCACCGTCCCGACCGCGAGACGATCGAGCGGTCTCTTGCCACGTCCGAGCCCACAGGCCTGAAGGCCGATTGACGGGCGTATAATTTTTCGCTGCCCATTGGCGGCGGGGGTCAGGGGTACTGACCGCCCGCCGTTTCATTTCCGGGGGCTTCCAAAAAACCGTTGCCCTCCCGATGAACCAGATCGCAGAACTGCTCCCTCTCGCGAACATCGCGCTCGATATCGACGTCCCGTCGAAGGCGCGCCTGTTCGAGGCGACGGGCGCGTTGTTCGCCGCAAGCGCGGGACTTGATGCCGGCGTGGTGGCCTCGAGCCTCGCCGCGCGCGAGAAGCTCGGGTCGACCGGACTGGGCCAGGGCATCGCAATCCCTCATGGCCGGATCAAGGGACTGAAGGAGGCGCGCGGCGCCTTCCTGCGCCTGAAGGAGCCGGTCTCGTTCGACGCTCCCGACAGCAAACCGGTGTCGCAGGTATTCGTGCTGCTCGTGCCGGAGCAGGCAACGGACCTGCACTTGCAGCTGCTGTCGGAGCTTGCGCAGATGTTTTCGGAGAGGGCGTTTCGGGAAAGGCTCGCGGCGGCGACCAGCGCCGCGGACCTCGTGAACCTGTTTCGCGCGTGGGAGGCCGAGACGTGAGCGGCGAAAAGGAAGGCGTGAGCGGCGATACCCGAAGGGCGAGAGCAAACGCGAATCGCCTTCGGAGGCCGACGCGCCAATATTGCGCATTCGCTGTGCCTGTGCAAGGAGGCCGAAGGGCGAGAGCAAACGCGAATCGGCTCGGGAGGCCGAACCGCGGTTGTCTCGCATCGCACGGACGATGCAAAGAGGCCGAGACGTGAGCGGCGAAGCGGCCATGCGCCAGATCAGCGTCCAGCGGCTGTTCGACGACAACAGCGAACGGCTTGGATTGCACTGGAAGGGCGGTCGCCAGGGCGGCAGCCGGGTGTTGACCGGCGATGCCGCGCTGAAGCCGACCGTCGGCCAGGTCGGTCACATGAATCTCATCCATCCCTTCCGCATCCAGATCCTGGGGGCGGCCGAAGGCAGCTACCTCCGCGGACTTCCCGGAGAAGAGCAGCACAGCTCCATCAACAGGATGTTCACGCCCGAGCTGATCGCCATCGTCGTCGCCAACGGCGAAGAGGTGCCGCAGTACCTGCTCGATCAATGCAACAAGCATCACATCGCGCTCTTCACCTCGCCGCAGCCGTCGCCGCACCTTGTCGACGTGGTCCGCCTGTACCTCGCCCGCGTGCTGGCCGAATCGACGACGCTGCATGGCGTCTTTCTCGACGTGCTGGAGATGGGCGTTCTAATCACCGGTGCGTCGGCGATCGGCAAGAGCGAGCTTGCGCTGGAGCTCATCTCGCGCGGCAACGGGCTCGTCGCCGACGACATCGTCGAGCTGTATCGCATTTCTCCCGACACGATCGAAGGCCGGTGCCCCGCGGTGCTGCGCGACTTCCTCGAAGTCCGCGGCATCGGCGTTCTCAACATCCGCACGATCTTCGGCGAGACGGCCGTCAGGCCGCGCAAACTCCTGAAACTCCTCGTGCATCTCGAGGATCACGGCAACGAAGCGTTCGCCGAGCTCGATCGGCTGCAGGTCAACGCGACATACCAGGACGTGTTGTCCGTGCCCATTCGCAAGGTGACGATCCCCGTCGCGGCCGGCCGCAACCTGGCGGTTCTGGTGGAAGCGGCCGTGCGCAATTTCGTGCTCAACCAGCGCGGCATCGACAGCACCAAGGAGTTCATCGAGCGACAGCAGAAGCTGATGGAAGATGGCTCCTGACCCGGCCTGCCGACGCTAAAGCGACCGTGGACCTTCTGCTGATCGGCGGCGTCTCCGGCTCCGGCAAGAGCGTTGTCCTGGCGGCGCTCGAGGACTCCGGCTACCACGCGATCAACAACCTGCCGACATCGATGGTGGTGCAGACCGCCGCCAATCTCGCACAAGGCGGACAGGACCGCATCGCTATCTCGCTCGACGTCAAGAGCGACCCCGGACTCCCGGATCTCGCTGCGGTGATCGCGCAGGCAAGACAAGCCGGCTGGACCGTGCGTTTTCTCTATCTGGATGCCAAGACCGACACCCTGGTCAAGCGATTTTCCGAGACACGGCGGCGGCATCCGTTTTCCAGCGACGAACGGACGCTGACCGAAGCGATCGATCACGAGCGCGCGCTGCTCGCCGAGACGCGCGCGCTCGGCTTCACGTTCGATACCAGCGATCTGTCGGCGGCGGCGCTGCGCGGCTGGATCAAGGATTTCATCGCCGTCGATCCGACCAAGCTCACGCTGCTCTTCGAATCGTTCGGGTTCAAGCACGGCGTGCCGCTCGACGCCGATCTCGTGTTCGACGTGCGCTGCCTGCCGAATCCGCACTACGAGCCGCTGCTCGCGCCGCTGGACGGCCGCGACGCACCGGTGGTCGCCTATCTCGAGGCGCTGCCGGAAGTGGAGCGCATGTACGGCGACATCTATCATTTCGTGGCGAGCTGGCTGCCCGACTATGCGCGCGACAATCGCAATTACCTGACCGTGGCCGTCGGGTGCACCGGCGGCAGGCATCGCTCGGTCTATCTGGTCGAGCGGTTGGCCAGGACATTCGGCGCGCGTTACCAGGTGCTGGCCCGCCACCGGGAACTCGGCTGAACGACGCCGCCGCACCGCCTCGCCCATGCATCCAATGAGCGCACCGCACACCGTGACCCTGGCTTTTACCGGCGCCTCGGGCATGCCGTTCGGTCTGCGGCTGCTGCAATGCCTGGTCGCCGCGCGCTGCCGCGTGTTTCTGCTGTATTCGACCGCCGCACAGATGGTGGCGAGACAGGAATGCAATCTCACGATTCCAACCCAGCCACGCGAGGCCGTGCGCTTTTTCAGCGAGCGCTACGCGGCGTCCGATGGCCAGCTTTCGGTGTATGCGCGCGAAGACTGGATGGCGCCGGTCGCGTCGGGCTCGAATCCGGCGGACGCGATGGCCGTGTGCCCGTGCAGCATGGGCACGCTGGGCGCGATCGCCCACGGGCTCGCCGATAATCTGATCGAACGTGCGGCCGACGTGATGTTGAAGGAGCGCCGCCCGCTGGTGCTCGTGCCGCGCGAGACGCCGCTGTCGGTGATTCATCTCGAGAACATGCTGAAGCTCGCCCGCGCCGGCGCCGTGATCCTGCCGCCTGCGCCGGGCTTCTACACCCACCCGCAGACCGTGGACGACCTTGTGGATTTCGTCGTCGCGCGCGTGCTCGACCAGTTGCGCGTGCCGCACGATCTCGTTGCACGCTGGGGCGCCCCGGTGGCTGCCGAGTCGATCCCGGGATCCGGTTCCGCGTAATGTGGCCGTTTCGTACCGTCGGCGCAGTGCGCGAGCCCTACTCGCTCGCGTTGTTTCCGTTGAAGACCGTATTGTTCCCGGGAGGCTTGCTGCCGCTCAAAGTGTTCGAGCAGCGTTACATCGACATGGCGAAGGCGTGTCTTACCGGCAACCGGCCGTTCGGCGTTTGTCTCATCACCCAGGGTGAAGAGGTCGCAACGCCCGCCGGTGCGCTGCCTGCGATCGCCAATGTCGGCACGCTCGCGCGAATCACCGATTGGGACATGCCGCAGCTTGGCATCCTGCACGTCGCCACGCTCGGCGAAACCCGGTTCCAGATCCGCCGGCATGCCGTGGAAACCTCGGGCCTCCTCATCGGCGAGGTGACGCCGATCCCCGCGGAGCCGGCCTTGGCGCTCGCCGAAACTTACCAGCCACTCGCCAACCTGCTGGAATTGATCGCGGCGCGCGTCGGCCCTCAGAATTTTCCGGCCGAACGCGAGTATGGCGATGCGTCATGGGTCGGATACCGGTTGGCGGAGTTTCTGCCGCTTCCCCTGCACATCAAGCAGAGCATGCTCGAGATCAACGATGCGGAAGTCAGGCTGCAGGTCCTGCAAAAATTCCTGACGGACCAGGGAGTCCTTTGATCCGCTCCATCCGGCTTCGGGGCCGACGCAGCGGATGCCCCGCGTATAATTTCAGCCCTGGGCACAATGCATCGCGAAAGAAATCATGGCCGGCCACAGCAAATGGGCGAATATCAAGCACAAGAAGGCCGCGACGGACGCCAAGCGCGGCAAGATCTTCACCCGCCTCATCAAGGAAATCACGGTCGCCGCGCGGCTCGGAGGCGCTGACGCCTCGATGAATCCGCGGCTTCGCCTGGCCATCGACAAGGCGATGAGCCAGAACATGCCGAAGGATACGATCGAGCGCGCGGCGAAGCGCGGCGCCGGCGATCTCGAAGGCGTTGCCTACGAGGAAATCCGCTACGAGGGCTATGGCATCAATGGGGCTGCCGTGATTGTCGATTGCATGACCGACAACAAGACGCGCACCGTCGCCGACGTCCGCCACGCGTTTTCGAAATACGGCGGCAATCTCGGCACCGATGGTTCCGTCGCGTTCCTGTTCAAGCATTGCGGGCAGATCCTGTTCGCGCCGGGAACGAACGAGGACAAGCTGATGGAAGCCGCGCTCGATGCGGGCGCCGACGACATCGTCACCCACGACGACGGCAGCCTCGAGGTCATCACCGGGCCGTACGACTTCATCGCCGTGAAGGATGCCCTCGCCAAAGCCGGCTTCAAGGCAGCGTTCGCCGAAGTGACGATGAAACCCGCCACCGAGGTCGAAATGACCGGCGACGACGCGGCACGCATGCAGAAGTTGCTGGATGCGCTCGAAGCGCTCGACGACGTGCAGGACGTCTATACGTCGGCCGTGCTCGATCAGACCTAGCCTCCCCTTGCCCATCGACGCGCCCGTACGCCGCATTCTCGGTATCGATCCCGGCCTGCGCGTGACGGGTTTTGGAATTCTCGTGCAGCAGGGCAACAAGCTGGTGTACGTCACGAGCGGATGCATCCGCGCGACCGGCGACAGCCTGCCCGTGCGGCTCGGCATCATTGCGCGCGACATCGCGCATGTCATCGCCGAGGAGCGACCGACCGAGGTCGCGGTGGAAAAGGTCTTCGTCAACGTCAACCCCAATTCGACGTTGCTGCTCGGCCAGGCGCGCGGCGCGGCAATTGCCGCCGCGGTGCTGGCCGGCCTGCCGGTGCACGAATACACGGCGGGCCAAGTCAAGCAGGCCGTCGTCGGCCAGGGTCGCGCAGTGAAATCGCAGGTCCAGGAAATGGTCCGCCGCCTGTTGCAACTGAGCGGCACCCCGTCGCCGGACGCCGCCGATGCGCTCGCCTGCGCGATCTGTCACGCGCATGGAAGCGTCGGCGTGGGCGAGTTGCGCGCGTCCGGCTACAAGCGCCGTTCCGGCCGCTTCGTCCGATGACGCGCGCGCCGCGCCCCGTTCGCCGTCCGCATGCGGTGATCTTCGACATGGATGGCCTCATGCTCGACACCGAGCGCCTGGCGCCGCGCGCGTGGTCCGACGCCGCGACCGCGGTAGGCGTCGACTTCGACCTCGCGCTCATTGTGCCGATGGTCGGCCGGAACTTCCGTGACTGTGCGACCCTCATCGTCGATCGCCATGGTCCGGATTTTCCGACGGCCGACCTGATGCGCGCCTGGCATGTCGCGTACGACGCGATCGTCGAACGCGAAGGCATCGCGCTCAAGCCGGGCCTGCTGGCGCTGCTCGATTGGCTCGAAGCGGAAGGCATCCCCAAGGCCGTCGCCACGTCGACGCGCCGCGATCGTGCGCAGGCGAAGCTCGCGCAGACCGCATTGTTGCCGCGCTTTGTCGCGTTGATCGGCGGCGATGAGGTTGCGAACGGGAAGCCCGCCCCCGATATTTTTCTCGCCGCCGCGGAGCGGCTCGGCGAGGACGCCGCCGGATGCCTCGTGCTCGAGGATTCCGAGCCTGGCGTACGCGCCGCGCTCGCCGCCGGCATGACGCCCATCATGGTTCCCGACATGCATCCGCCGTCGGCCGCGCTGATCGCGCTGGAGCCCCTCGTGCTCGCGTCGCTGGCGGAAATTCCCGCTCATCTCGCCGCGCTGCCGCGATGAGCTTCACGGGCAAGGCTTCATGTTTGCGGCCGTGCCATAATCATCCATCATGATAGGACGCCTCTCGGGCACGTTGCTCGAAAAAAATCCGCCGCAGCTGCTGCTCGACGTGCAGGGCGTCGCATACGAGGTGGACGTGCCGATGAGCACGTTCTACAACCTGCCCGGCACCGGCGAACGCATCACGCTGTACACGCATCTCGTCGTGCGCGAGGATGCGCATCTGCTCTACGGATTCGGGACCGACAACGAGCGGCGCGCGTTTCGCCAGCTCGTGAAGATCAGCGGCATCGGGGCGCGCACCGCGCTGTCGGTGCTCTCGGGACTTTCGGTCGCCGAGCTGGCGCAGGTCGTCACGTTGCAGGACCCCGGCCGTCTCATGAAAATCCCCGGCATCGGCAAGAAGACGGCGGAGCGCCTGCTGCTCGAGCTCAAGGACAAGCTCGGCGTCGATCTCACCACGGCAGTTGGTATTCATCGCGCGCCGCCCGTGTCGAGCGACATCCTGCACGCGCTGCTTTCGCTGGGTTACAGCGACAAGGAAGCGGTGGCGGCGGTGAAGCAGCTCCCGGACGGCCTCGCCGTCGGCGACGGCATTCGGCATGCGCTGAAAATGCTCGCCAAGGCATAAGATACCGGGATGATCGAGAACGACGAGCTCAATCGCGTGGTCGGCGCCAAGATCGCCGGCGTGCAGGAAGAGGTCATCGAGCGCGCACTGCGTCCACGCGGATTCGCCGAGTATGTCGGCCAGGAAAAAATTTGCGAGCAGCTCTCGATTTTCATCGAGGCGACGAGAAAGCGAGGCGAAGCGCTCGACCATGTGCTGCTGTTCGGTCCGCCCGGACTGGGGAAGACCACGCTGTCGCACATCATTGCGCACGAATTGGGCGTCAACCTGCGGCAGACGTCCGGACCGGTGCTGGAGCGCCCCGGCGATCTCGCCGCGCTGCTGACCAATCTCGAGCCGCGTGACGTGCTGTTCATCGACGAGATCCACCGGCTGTCGCCGATCGTCGAGGAGATCCTGTACCCGGCGCTCGAGGATTTCCAGCTCGACATCATGATCGGCGAGGGCCCGGCCGCGCGCAGCGTCAAACTCGATCTTCCGCCGTTCACGCTGGTGGGCGCAACGACGCGTGCGGGCATGCTCACCAATCCGTTGCGCGACCGTTTCGGAATCGTCGCGCGACTCGAGTTCTACAATGCCGACGAGCTGACGCGCATCGTGCTGCGTTCGGCCGCGCTGCTGAAGATTGCCATCGAGCCCGACGGTGCGCGGGAAATCGCCCGCCGGTCACGCGGCACGCCGCGCATCGCCAACCGGCTGTTGCGTCGCGTGCGCGACTTTGCCGAGGTGAAAGGCACCGGCGAGGTCACCCGGCCGGTCGCCGACGCGGCGCTGTCGATGCTCGACGTCGATGGCTCGGGACTCGACGTGATGGACCGCAAGCTCCTGCACACCGTGCTGCAGAAATTCGCGGGCGGACCGGTTGGCGTCGACAATCTTGCCGCCGCCATCGGCGAGGAGCGGGATACGATCGAGGATGTGCTGGAGCCATTTCTGATCCAGCAAGGGTTCCTGCAGCGCACGTCGCGCGGCCGCATCGCCACCGCGCTTTCCTACCGCCATTTCGGGTTGACGCCGCCAACACCTGGCGCGGCCGCGGACCTGTTCCCGGGCGAATGAGCGAGGCGGCCGAAGGCCAGGCGCGCAGCGCGCGTCGCCGAGCGATTGAGCGCGGCCGACACGCCGCCACAACCTTTTGCAGGTCTGGACCAAGGAGGCCGCAATGAGCGAGGCGGCCGCAGGCCAGGCGCGCAGCGCGCGTCGCGGAGCGATTGAGAGCGGCCGACACGCCGACGCAACCTATTGCAAGTCTGGACCAAGGAGGCCGCAATGAGCGAGGCGGCCGAAGGCCAGGCGCGCAGCGCGCGCCGCGGAGCGATTGAGGGCGGCCGACACGCCGGCGCAACCCATTGCAAATCTGGACCAAGGAGGCCGCAATGAGCGAGGCGGCCGAAGGCCAGGCGCGCAGCGCGCGCCGCGGAGCGATTGAGCGCGGCCGACACGCCGGCGCAACCTTTTGCAGGTCTGGACCAAGGAGGCCGCAATGAGCGAGGCGGCCGAAGGCCAGGCGCGCAGCGCGCGTCGCCGAGCGATTGAGCGCGGCCGACACGCCGGCGGCACTCATTGCGAGTCCGGATCGAAGAGGCCGAAATGAGGGCCCAGCAACCCTTCTCGCTGCCGGTTCGCGTTTACTACGAGGATACCGATGCCGCCGGCGTCGTCTACTACGCCAATTACCTGAAGTTCATGGAACGCGCGCGCACTGAATGGCTGGCGGCGCTAGGGTTCCCGCTGCCGGCGTTCGAGCGCGAGCACGGCGTCGTGTTCGTCGTGCACCGGTGCGAGATCGACTTTCTGCAACCCGCGCGATTGAACGATGCGCTGGCCGTCACGGTCGAAGTCGGGCAACGCGGGGCATGCCGCCTCGTTACCCGGCAGGAAGTGCGTCGCGGGGAGACGACGCTCACCTCGGCGCGCGTCACGTTGGCCTGCGTGGACGCCACGCACTGGCGGCCCGTGCGCATTCCGGCACCACTTGCCATCCGGATGGAGACTCCTGCTTGAACGTGCACGCCGATCTTTCCTTCATCACGCTGATCCTGCAGGCGTCCATCGTCGTGCAGGCAGTGGTCGCGCTGCTAGCTCTGCTGTCGCTGTGGTCGTGGTGGCAAATCTTTCTCAAGCTTTTCCAGCTGCGCCGCGCGTCGCGCGACACCGATGCGTTCGAGGACCAGTTCTGGAAAGGCGGCGATCTCGCCGATCTCTACCAGCGCACGCAGCAGGCGCGCACCGGCAGCGGCATGGAGCACATCTTCACCGCCGGCTTTCGCGAGTTCGCCAAGCACCGCAAGCAGGGCAGCGCATCGACGGTGACGCTCGACTCCGCGCGGCGGGCGATGCGCGCCGCCTACCAGCGTGAAATCGATGCGCTGGATGCCAACCTGTCCGGCCTCGCGACGGTCGGGTCGGTGTCCCCCTACATCGGCCTTTTCGGCACCGTGTGGGGCATCATGAATGCGTTTCGCGGTCTCGCCAACGTGAGCCAGGCAACGCTTGCGAGCGTCGCGCCGGGCATTGCCGAAGCGTTGATCGCCACCGCGATCGGGCTGTTCGCGGCGATCCCCGCGGTCATCGGCTATAACCGCTACACGCACGACGTGGACCGGCTCGCAACGCGCTACGAGACGTTCATCGAGGAATTCTCGAACATCCTGCAACGGCAGGGTTAGCAGAAGTCAGAATTCAGATGACAGAAGTCAGAAAAATCGCGACGCCGATGTCAAACAGCTTGTCCTCTGTCTTTGTCCTCTGTCTTTGTCCTCTGTCCTCTGTCTTCTGACTCCTGACATGCGGCGACCGCGCAAATCGATCAACCAGATCAACGTCGTTCCCTACATCGACGTGATGCTGGTGCTGCTCGTGATCTTCATGGTCACGGCGCCGCTCATCAGTCCAGGCGAAATCGAGCTGCCTTCGGTAGGCAGCAAGCTGACCACGCCGGTGCTGCCGCTCGAAGTGACGTTGCGCAACGACATGTCGCTGTGGCTGCGCGACCAGGCGGCGAACACGCCTGCGGCGCGCGTCACGCGCGAGGAACTGATTGCGCGGGTCCTGGCCAAGCAGACGAAGCAGGAGCAGCCCGTCGTCGTCGCCGCGGACAAGGGCGCACGCTATGAAGACGTGCTCTCGGTGCTCGATCTTCTGCAACGCAACGGCGTGAAGAAGGTCGGCCTGCTCGCGCGTCCGCCGGCCACCTGATGCCGGACGGACTTGCCCGGCAATCCACGATGCCAAAGTCCGAACGGCCACGCCAGCCGCGCCGGATGACCGGCAAATGGTGGGCGCTGGTGCTCGCCATAGCGGTGCAGCTGGTGTTTCTCGCGGTGCTGATATTTTCGGTGCAATGGCAGAACCGCAAGCCCGAGCCCGTGACCGCGGAACTCTATGCGCCGCCGGTCAAGGCGCCCGTGGTCGAGCCCACTCCGCCACCGCCACCGCCACCGCCACCACAGCCACAGCCGCAACCCGTGCCGCCACCGAAACCGGAACCGGTCGTCGAGAAGCCCGATCAGCGCGCCGCCGATATCGCGCTGAAGGCGAAGCAGGAAGACGAGCGCCGGAAAAAAGCCGAAGTGGAGGCGAAGGCGCGCGAAGCGAAGGAAGCCGAAGACAAGCGCAAGCTCGAAGAGAAGCGGCTCGTAGAGGCCCGCGAGCGGCAGCTGCGCGAAATGGCGGCGTTGCGGGCGCAAGCCGAGCGCGAGGCGCAAATCCGGGCACAGGCCGAAGCGCAGGTGCGCGCCCGCGAGGCCGCCGAGGCGACAGCGCAGTCGAAATCGTTAGCCGACTGGATCAGTCGCATCCAGGCCAAGGTAAAGGGCAACGTGATCGTGCCGTCCGAGCTCGCCGGCAATCCCGAGGCGATCTTCGAAGTCGTGCAATTGCCGACCGGCGAGATCATCGATGCCAAATTACGTAAATCGAGCGGCAACCGCGCCTACGACGACGCCGTGCAGCGCGCGATTCTGAAGTCGTCGCCGCTGCCGCGCCCCGATCGCCCCGACCTCTTCCAGCGCACTCTGACTCTAAAATTCCGGCCGTTGGACTAGGCGTACGCAAATCGCGTGACCGGGAGCGGCTTCGCCGCCGCCCGCGCGATTTGCGCCCGATGATATTTGCGTGGAAAGCTTCGGGCGGCCGCGCGCTTTCCACGTAGAAAAGGCACGAAGCGCGCCGATCGCGGTCGGCTTCGCCGAAGCTCGGTAGCGCGCGTATGCGCCTTGAATGCCCAAGTGAGCGCATGCGCTCATCGAAGGCTGTCAGCGCGCCTGCGCGTTACTGAACGGCCGCGCAGCGGCTTATGATCGACGCGCTTCGTTGTAGTTACTACACGAAAAGCGCGCGGCCGCCCGAAGCTTTTCGTGCTGACTTTATTCGGGCGCAAATTTCGTGAATGATCTCTTCACGAAATTTGCGCACGTCGATCGTCACACGCGGGATTTTTTCTCGACGATCTGAATAGCCGCCCAACTCCAATCGGCGCGCTGTTCGACCAGGTGGCGCAGCGCCACCGTATAGACGGAGCGACCCGTCGTGAGCATCACGCTGCGGCCTTCCGAATACTCCTGCGTCGGAATGATCAGCGTCTTGACGGCGAGCGGCTTGTCGGGCCGCGACGGTGGCGGCAGATACAGGCCGTGGAAGCGCGCGCCCATCGTCGACACGTCGATGCCGTCGACGATGAACCCCATGTCGTCCTTCGCCTGGCGCACCGCGTGCAGCGTCACCGGCACCAGCCGGTCGGCGATGATCGACATGCCGGCCTCCACTTCGTCGTTGGAGACCTTGTTCAGCCGGCGGACGACGCCCAATACCCAATCGGAGAGATCCGACTGCCGCACGGCAACCAGCGCGCCCAGTGTCAGCGCCTGGCCGATGCCGCCCGAGGCCGCGATGCGCAGGCCCGCAATGCTGCGATCCTTGACCTGCCACATGGGATCGGAGAACGAGGACAGGCTGGCCGCGAGCGAATCGTGCTCGTCCGGCACGCGACGTGGCGCGCGCGAACCGTCGGCGACCGCATAGACCTCGATCTGCTCGGAGCCGGAGCCCGAGTCGCTGGCCACTTCCGTCGCGTCCTGTTGCATCAACTCGTGACACACGCGCGACAACCCGATGCGTACTTTGGCGGCGACCGTGCATGCGATGCGCGGGTCGCGCCGCAATTCAGCATTGAGATTGGGCGAAATCGACGGACTGACCTTTTCGAGGATTGCGATCCGAAGCTGGTTGATCGGGCCCGCCGGGCCCTGGTCGGTCGACTCGGCTTGGCGGAGCGCGGCGATTGCGCGCTCGAGCGATTCCGCGAGCGGCGTCGTGTCGAGATAACGCAGCATCGATCCGGAGTCGTTGCCGGTGCGTCGTCCCAGCCCGCTCTTGCCCGCGACGTCGACGAAGAATCCTTCGGGCGACCGCGGAACGGCGTCCATTTGCAGGCGCCGGCTCCAGGCGCGAAGCTGCGCCATCGCCCAGTCGAGTTGCGGCGGCGACATGTTGCCGGTGTTGAGCTGATGGAGAAGGAGCACGTACAGGTATTCCTGCTCGATCGTCCACTGCGTGGCATTGGGACCGCCGCCCCCGAGCGCGGTGGCCACGCGCTCGATGCCGAGCTCCGACGCGCGCAAATAGGTGCGATGCAAATCCATCCACTTGGCGGGAATCCAGCGTTCGAAGCGAAAGACGCGCAGCTTTGCGTCGGTGCCGTAGTAGTGAATCAGCCGCGCGAAGAGCAGCGGTATCAGCGGCTTCCAGCGCGCGTTGGTGCCCTGGCGCAACGCCTCTTCCAGCGTCGACTGGTATGCGTACAGGAATCCCTGCGACAGGTCATAGACCGCCTGCCAGATCCGCTCGGCGAGCTTGGGTGAGCTGTCGTAGTTCTCGACGTACTGCCGAATGAGCTGGCGGCGGTCGGCGGCCAGCGCCGCATCGAGGAATTCGATCGCCTGCACGCGGGCGAGATCGATCGGGCGGCGCGATTGCCGCATCGCGTCGAATGCGCGCATGACGTGTTGCTGGCGACCGATGACATCCTGCGCCGGCAACTGGCGCAACCAGGCAGCAACGGATTTCGCTGAAACCAGCGGATCCGTGACTTCCTTGGTTCCGGACGTCAGAAAACCAAACATGGGGCCTCGCGTTGGGCCGGTGCGCATCGATTGCGCAAACGGAGTCCCGCTTTCGCGAGACGTACGTTCATCCACTGCGCTACGACCGGCGGACGAATCGTCATTTATAGACTAAATCCCGCGCTGGCGCAAAATGACATGGCGCTCAGCTACAATTGGTTACGACAACATCGCTGGATCGGATCAGTCCTGCGCGTTGTCGCCTATCCTTTTGCGCGAAAGAACCGTACATGTCGACCCTCCACAACTCTACCAACGTTTTGCATGGCACCGGCCTTGCTTGCATCCGGGTTGTTTTGCCCGCATTTATGCTCATGGCCTTATTGTTGACCACATCTGCGCCCGCGGTCGCACAATCGCCGGGTACGCCGTCTACCAACCAAGGACAAAGCAAGTTGGATGCCATGCCAAAAGACCTCCAGAAAATCGATACGAAACAAGGAAATGGTGCCGAAGCCGTCAGTGGAAAACCGGTTATCGTTCATTACACGGGCTGGCTTTACGACGAGTCGAAACCCGACAAGAAAGGCACGAAGTTCGACAGCTCGCGCGACCGGCAGGTGCCGTTCGGATTCTTCCTGGGCGCCGGCAAGGTGATCAAGGGCTGGGACGATGGCGTCGTTGGCATGAAAGTCGGAGGTCAGCGCACATTGATCATTCCGCCTTCGCTGGGCTACGGCGAACGCGGTGCGGGTGGCGTAATCCCGCCGAACGCGACGCTGATTTTCGACGTCGAGCTGATCGAGGTGAAATAGGTCGTTCGTCCATGTTGCCCCGAGACAGCACCACCGCGGTCAGGCGCCGCGCCGACTATCGACCTCCCGCGTTTCTCGTCGATGCGCTGGACCTCGAGTTCGACCTCGTGCCGGACGCGACACGCGTCACGGCGCGGCTCGCTTTCCGCCGCAATCCGCAAGCGCTGGCGCCCGATCGCGGCGCGCCGCTGGTGCTCGACGGCGAGCAGCAGGATGACGTCCTCGTCGAGCTCGACGGCACGGCGCTGCCCGCGGGGCGCCTGCGCTTTCGCGACGGCACGCTCGCCGTGCTCGATCCGCCGGACGCCGGCACGCTCTGCGTGCGCTCGCGCATCGCTCCCGCGCGCAACGTTTCTCTCGAAGGGCTGTACGTGTCATCGGGCGTGTTTTGCACGCAGTGCGAGCCCGAAGGGTTCCGGCGCATCACCTATTTCCCGGACCGTCCCGACGTCCTAGCCCGCTATACGGTGACGCTGCGTGCCGATCGCACCGCGTTTCCCGTGCTGCTTTCCAACGGCAATCTGGTCGCCCAGGGCGCGCTCGACGATGGCCGCCATTACGCGAAGTGGCACGACCCGTTTCCGAAGCCGTCGTATCTGTTCGCGTTGGTCGCCGGCAATCTCCAGGCGCTCGAGGACACGTTCACGACCATGTCCGGCCGGCGCGTCGCGCTCAGGATCTATTCGACGCCGGTGAACATCCCGCGCTGCCATCATGCGATGGCGGCGATCAAGCGCGCGTTTGCGTGGGACGAGGAGCGCTTCGGCCGCGAATACGACCTCGATGCGTTCATGATCTTCTGCGCCGATGACTTCAACATGGGCGCGATGGAGAACAAGGGCCTCAATATCTTCAACAGCCGGCTCGTGCTGGCGGACCCGGCGACCGCCACCGACGACGACTACGCGGCAATCGAAGGCGTGGTCGGCCACGAGTATTTCCACAACTGGACCGGCAACCGCGTCACCTGTCGCGACTGGTTCCAGCTGTCGCTGAAGGAAGGCCTTACCGTGTTCCGCGACCAGGAATTCTCGAGCGATCTCAATTCCCGCGCGGTCGAGCGCATCGCAGCGGTCGAATATCTGCGCCGCGAGCAATTCCCCGAAGACGCCGGGCCGATGGCGCACAACGTGCGACCGGACGAATATCTCGAGATCAATAATTTCTACACGTCGACCGTGTACGAAAAGGGCGCCGAGGTCATCCGGATGCAGCACACGCTGCTCGGTCCCGAGCGGTTTCGCCGCGGCATGGATCTCTACTTCGCGCGCCATGACGGCATGGCGGTGACCTGCGATGACTTCGCCCAGGCAATGGGCGATGCATCGCGCGTCGAGCTTGGCCAATTCAAGCGCTGGTACAGCCAGGCGGGCACGCCGGTGGTGGCGGTACGCGGGACCTACGACGACGACGCGCTGACCTACACGCTCGACATCGCCCAGCACACGCCGCCGACGCCGGGCCAACCCGAGAAGGAGCCGTTTCACATTCCATTTGCCGTGGGACTCGTCGATCAAACGGGCCGCGATATCCCGCTGCGGCTCGATGGCGAAGCGGCGCCGGTCGGGACCACGCGCGTGCTCGACGTGCGCGAGGCGCGGCAGTCGTTCCGGTTCGCCGGGATCAAGGCGCGGCCGGTGCCGTCGCTGTTGCGCGGATTCTCCGCGCCCGTGAAGGTGGAGTTCGACTATACCGACGAGGAGCTCGCCTTTCTCGCCGCGCACGACAACGATGCGGTCAATCGCTGGGATGCCGCGCAGCGCAGCTTCTCGAACGCCGTGCTCGCGCTTGCGCGCGATCAGCGCGAAGGCAGGCCGTTCGCGCTGCCGGCGTCGCTGACCGGCGTCGTCGGCAAGCTGCTTGCGGACCGCGCGAGCGACCCGGCGCTGCTCGCGCTGGCGCTCGCACCGCCGGATCCCGTCTACGTGGCCGCGCTGGTGCCGATCATCGACGCCGACGGCGTCGTCGCGGCGCGCGCATTCCTGATCCATGAGCTCGGCCGCGCGTTGCGCGGCGAATTCGAGCGCGCCTATCACGAGCGCCGGGTACGCGCGTCATATGCGCCGACGCCGGCCCAGACCGGTTCGCGCAAGCTCGCCAACATGTGCCTGCGTTATCTGGTGGCCGCCGACGATGCCGCGGCGCGCGTGCTCGCCGTCGCCCACTTCAATGCCGCCGACAACATGACCGATACCGTCGCCGCGCTGTCGGCGCTGAAGGATGGCGTGTCCGCGGAGCGCGACGACTTGTTTGCGCGGTTCGAAGCGAAATGGCGCGACGAGCCGCTCGTCCTCGACAAATGGTTCACGCTCGAAGCGCTGTCGTCGCGCGCCGATACGCTCGCCCGCGTGCAGGCGCTGCTCGCGCATCCCCGGTTCAATGCGCGGAACCCGAATCGCGTCCGCTCGCTGGTCGGCGCGTTCGCGCTGCGCAATTTCGCGCGGTTCCACGCGGCGGACGGGCGCGGCTACGCGTTTGCGGCGGACCAGGTGCTCATGCTCGATGCGACGAACCCGCAGCTAGCGGCGACCGTCGCGGGTGCGTTCACACTCTGGAAGCGCTTCCCCGAGCCACGGCGCGGGCTCATGCAGGCGGCGCTGCAGCGTACCGCGGGCGCCCCGGGTCTGTCGCCAGACGTAACGGAAGTAGTGACGCGTACGCTGGCCGACTGACGCCGCGCCTTCTTAGCGGGCGGAACCGGCCGTCTTGCGCGATTTCGCGCCGCTCGTTGCGGCGCCGCCGCTGCGGAACGCCAGCGCCAATTCGAAGGCTGCCTTCGTGAACGCGAGCACCGCCGCGAAGTCGTCGTCCGACAAGCGGCGCGCGGCGTCGCTGCCCCGATAGAGGTTGGCGAACTCGCGCTCGCGGCCCGCCTGCACGGCGAAGCGGCCGATGCCGAGATTCTCCAGCGTATGCCAGACGTCCGGATTGTACGAGCGCGTGAAGCGCATGACGAACGCGATCGGATCGTTGCGTCCCAGGATCGATGCCAGCCGCAGGATGATCTCGAACGGCAATGCCACCTTGCCGTTCTCCACCAATTCCAGCAGCGTGGGGTCGGTAAGATCGATCGCGGCCCCGACCTCTTTCACGGTGAGACCCGCGGCTTCGCGCATTCCGCGCAGCACGGCTCCCGCTTTCTCGAGCGCCGCGCGCTGCTCCGGCTTGACCAGCATGGCGCGGGCCGCGCCGATCGATACGTCGGCGGCCGCGCCGGCGATCCCCAGCACCGAATCGGACCAGGCACGCACCTGGCGCGCGACGCCGAGCAATGACGACTCGCTCGCTTGCGGCCGCGCCGTTGGCTTGCGCGGCGCCTTCCTGTTGCCGGTCGACGACTTGCCCGTGACATGTTTACGCGAAGCGGCCATCTCGGACCTCCGGTACGGCAGTGCATCAGGCCAGTGCGGGACGCAACAGCGCGCGACGCAACAGCCAGGCGGCAATCGAAACGTTGACGAGGTTCCAGAGGATACCGTTGACGAACGCCGCCTTGTACGATCCCGTGAGATCGAAGATCGCGCCGGACATCCATCCACCCAACGCCATGCCCAACAGGGAGGCGGTGATGACGATGCCGACGCGAACGCCTGCCTCGCTCTCCGGGAAATACTCGCGCACGATGATCGCGTAGGACGGGATGATGCCGCCCTGGAACAAGCCGAACAGCGCGGCAATCAGGTACAGCGATACCAGGCCGTCGAACGGAAGGAAGAGCAGCAGCGATGCCACCTGCAGCGCCGAGCCCAGCAACAGCGTCCGCAGTCCGCCGATGCGATCGCAAATGAACCCGAACGTGAGCCGGCTCGCGACGCCGCAGGCCAGCATCAACGACAGCATCTGCGCGCCGCGCGCGGCGCCATAGCCAAGATCGCCGCAATACGCGACCAGGTGGACCTGCGGCATCGACATCGCCACGCAGCAGGACAAGGCAGCGATCACCAGCAGCATCTGCAGCGTGCCTGGGGCAAAGCCGAGCGCCTCCGACTGACGCGCAACTGCGCCGGGAGTCGCCGCGGCTTCCAATGGAGGCGGCCGGCGCAGCAGCAAGGCGAGCGGCAGCATCGTCGCAACGACGAAGATCGCAATGCCGAAGTGCGTGTCGCGCCAGCCGTCGGCAGCGATGAAATGCTGGACGATGGGCGGCCACACGGTCCCGGCCAGATAGTTGCCGCTGGCGAAGATGCCGACCGCGGCGCCGCGCCGCCGCGCGAACCACAGCGACATGTGCGCGAGCAGCGGCGCGAACGTGGCGGCGCTGCCGATGCCGATCAGCAAGTGCGCCAGCATGTATTGCCAGAGGCTGGCGGCGCTTGCCGCGCCGGCGTAGCCCAAGCCGAGCGCGAGCGTCCCGATGATCACGGGGACGATGATCGAGAAGCGATCGGCCAGCTGGCCCAGCAGCATGCTGCTGGCGCCGAAGCCGATCATCGTCAGCGTGTACGGCAGCGAGGCATCGGCCCGCGCAACACCGAATTCAGCCTGCACCGACGGCAGCGCGACGACGACCGACCACATGCCCACGCCGCCGATCGTCGAGAGCAGGAGCGCGACGCTCAACCGGAACCAGGCATGGGGCGAATCGGCCAGGCCGGGCGGCGAGTGCGGGACCGAGCCGCTCGCGTCAGGCGTAGTCGTTTCGAGATCGGCGGTCATGAGCGATGCAAAGAAAAAGGTCGTGGAACAGGAGCAGCGTTGGACCGAGAACGCAACGAATCAGCAAAAAATTCCACGTTAACCGGCGTCACACACCGGTTAACGTGGATAGATGTTGCGTCATCGCGACGAGACGCAGGCAAACAACCACGACCAAACACCGCGATGACGGAACATCACCAATAGGTCTCGACCGTCACATGCCCCGGCTCCTTCCGCCGGTGCCTGCGCATCCCCCGCGTCAGCAGCAGCTTCTGCGTATCCTCGACCATCGCCGGATTGCCGCACAGCATCGCATGCGAATTCTCGGGCGACAGCGGCACCCCCGCCCGCGCCTCGAGACGGCCATCCTCGATCGCGGCCGGAATGCGTCCCGCGAGCGCTTCCGCATGGTGCTCCCGGCTCACGATCGGCACGTAGGTAAACGCGCCCGGGTGCGCGCGGCCGATGGCGGCGACGACGTCGCGATATGTCAACTCCACGGCATGGCGAACCGCGTGGACGAGCACGACGCGCGCAAACCGCTGCCACGGGTCGGGCGTGCGCAGCATCGACAGGAACGGTCCGACGCCGGTTCCCGTGGCCAGGCACCACAACACGTCGGCCGACGCTACTTCACCGATGCTGAAAAAGCCGTTCGCACGCGGCGCCAGCCATACGGGGTCGCCGATCGCGAGCGCGGCGAGCCGGGGACTCAGCGGCCCGCCGGGAACGATGATGAAGTAGAACTCGTGCGGCTGCTCGTGCGGCGGATTCACGAACGAATACGGCCGCCCGATCATCGGCTCGTTGTGCCCCGGCGGCGCGGGCAACGCCAGCCGCCCGAACTGTCCAGCGACGAACTTGACGTCGGGCGCATCGACCTGCAGCGAAAACAGGTCTTGCGTCCAATGCCGATTGCCGGCCACCCGCCCCTCTACCCATACCGCCATGACCGGCCAACCTTGCGCGTCAAGTAAAATTGCCATTATGCCTACCCGCCCGATCCCCGCGACAATTACCGGGGCGCGGGTCTATCTGCGGCCGCCGCGGTCACGCGACGCGGCCGCGTTTCTTGCCGCCGCCAAGGACAGCCGCGCCTTGCATGGCCCGTGGACCCGGCCACCCGAAACGCCTGCGCGCTTCGCCGCGTTCGTCAAGCGGTTTGCCTCGCGCGCGGCGATTACGACGCATGCCGGCTATCTCGTCTTTCGCCGCGAGGATGACGCGCTGGTCGGCGTGTTCAATTTCTCCGAGATCGTGCATGGCGCATTCCAAAGCACCTACCTCGGCTATTTCGCGTTCGCGCCGCATGCCGGCAACGGCTACATGACGGAGGGCATGGCGCTGGCGCTCGACATCGCGTTTGCGCGGCTCAAGCTGCACCGCGTCGAGGTCAACATCCAGCCCTCCAACGTGCGCTCGCTGCGTCTCGCGCAGCGCGTCGGGTTCACGCGCGAGGGCTTTTCGCGGCGTTACGTGAAAATCGCGGGACGCTGGCGCGATCATGTCCGCCTGGCGATGCTGGCCGAGGATTGGCGCAAGGTGCGGCGCCGGCATCTGCGCAATCCCCGACAGCGCCCCTGATGCGGCAACGGGCGCGATGGCCGATCGCCGTGCTTGCGCTTGGCGCCGGCGCATGCGCGGTCGACACGATCACCCGCGAGGCACCGAAGACGGCAAGCGGGTTGCCCATCGCCCCGTTCGAGATCTTTGAGGAATGCGCGCAGCTCGCGCCGGGCGACCGGCTCGATTACCGGTTCGAAGCCCAAAGGCCCGTGATCTTTCAAATCTACTACATGGATGGCCTCACGTTCATCGCGCCGGTGTCGCGCGACGACGTCACGGAATACTCGGGCGTGTTCAACCCGCCGTATCAACGCCGCTATTGCCTGCGGTGGGAAGCGGGAGCGCAGGGGGCGATCATCGCTTACCGGATCCGGCTGCTGCCGGGCCCGCCGCGTTGATGGCGGCCGCTCCGCACACGTTGCTGTTCGACCTCGACGGGACGCTCACCGACAACTACGCGGGCATCTCGCGATCCATCGCCTACGCGCTCGAACAGCTGGGCACGAGCATCCCGGATGCCGCGACGCTCAGGCGGTGCGTGGGACCGCCGCTGCGCGATTCGTTCCGCTGGCTGCTCGACACCGACGATGGAGCCGTCGTCGAACAGGCAATCGGTCTTTACCGCGAGCGGTTCGCCGACGTCGGCTGGCGCGAAAACGTCGTGTACGACGGCATCGCGGACGCGTTCACGGCGCTGGCCGCCGGCACGCACCGCATGTTCGTATGCACGTCGAAGCCCGAGGTCTACGCGCGGCGGATCGTGACGCTCTTCGGGTTCTCGGAGCATCTCGCCGGTGTGTATGGCGTCGACCTGGCCGGACGCCTCGACGACAAGGTCAAGCTGCTCGCGCACCTCATGGCAACCGAGAATCTCGACCCGGCGCATTCGATCATGATCGGCGATCGCGCCCATGACATTCGTGCCGCGCGCATGAACGGCACGCGTTCCGCCGGCGTGTTGTGGGGCTACGGTTCGCGCGAGGAGCTGGCGGGGGCCGACGCGATCGTGACCACACCCGCCGAGCTTCCGCAAGTGCTGACCGCGATGGCCGCGGCGATCCCTCGCTGACGGCAGGCGCCTAGCGACTTGGCTCGCGGGCGCGCGCGATCAGGAATCCGGCGAGCATGCCGGTGGCGACGATCGCGAGAGCGATGAAGGGCTTGCGCAGATAGATGAGCGCGGCGTCGCCGACAGGGCTCTGCACGAACACCACGTAATAGGCATAGGCTTCGAGCGCCAGCATCGCCAGGCCGACGACGCAGAGCGCGCGTCCGTAGGGCGACAGCACGGCGATGACGCCAGCCACCACGAACGGTCCGGCCTCGTAGGCGAACCAGCCGAACGAGCGCTCGACATCGGCGGCGCGCGGCGTTCCGTACTCGACGTAGGCCGCGAACGCGACACCCAGCAGGGCGATCACCACGGCGACGACGCGGTATCCGTTCACGATCCGGGAAGCGTAGCACGCGCGGTATCGGCGCGGAACCGTGCGCACCCGACTGCCGGGGAAAGCGCAAGGCCTGCCGGGCGCCGCGTCGGTCTTTCGCCCGGCCCGACAAGATCAACGACGAAATACCGAGGGATCGTCGAACAAGCGCGCACCCAATGCCTCGCTGTCCCAGCCGGGCAACGCCGCCACGGGCAACGGCGGCAGCATCTCGGGGCGCAGTGCGCGGTCGCCAATGGCGCGCGCCGCGGCGGCGTCGACGCGCGCCCGACCCGCTGCGCCCGGCGGCAACGTTCGCGGGTCGATGGCCAGCACCAGCGTCCGGGCGGTGATGGCACGGAATGGCGCAAGCAGCTTGACGAGCATCCCGTGTCCGATGGCATAGGGTTGCATCATGCGCATCACCGCAGAACGACGGTCGTCGAACAGCGCGCGCCAGGCGCGCTCGCGCAACAGGCGGTCGAGGTCCGGGTCCCCGCACACGAGGATGAGTCCCGATTCGTCCAGCAGCGTGGCCGCATCACGGCCGCGGCTGCGCTGGTTGGCCGTGGCGCTGGTCCGGTCCTGCACGTGGCGGGCGTTGAGTGCCGCTTTCGTCTTCGGAAACGCGAGCCATACCAGCGCGTTCAATGCGTCATGCCACTGTCCGCGCCGGACGTGCACGATGCCGTGATGCGCGATCGCGGACTCGTAGGCGAGCGCGCTGGCTGGTGCTCCGTGCAGGAACCTGAGCGGCTTGCCATCCGGCAACGCGAGGCGCGCGTCGAGAGCCCACGCGTTGAGTTGCGCGAGCTCCGGTAACGCGCCCGCAACGAGCCATCGCCGGTACGGCGCGAACGCGGGGTGGACCGGTGCAGCCAGCGTGCCTGACAAGGAAGGGAGCGAAGCCCGACGACTAGCGGCCGCCGGTGACCGACAGCACGATGACCACGACGATCAGGAGCGCGACGACGATCGCGGCGATCTTCCAGAAGCTCTTCGGATACTCGCCCTCGATCAATCCCGTCACGCCGTTCTGCACGCACTGGAACGAGCGCGCGCCATACGTGTACGTCATGAGCCACACGGGTGCGAGGATGTGCTTGAACGCTTGCCGCGAATACGACGTATGGACGACGAGGTTGCGATACGTGTCGCCGGGGATCTGCTCCGCGCACATGGCCGCGACCTTCTCGTCCATCGCGGCACGCGCCCGCTGCGCCGCGCCGACCAGGTCGATCTGGTAGCGCTCGACCACCCAGCCGGCGACGTAACCGGCGTCGTAGGCCTTCAGCGACTCCGTCGGGAACGGCTCGATGCCTCGCAGCAATTCCGGGTGCACGCCGACGGACGCGCACACGAGATCGTCGTCGAAGAAATGCGACAACCGGCCGGATGCCGGCTCCCACCGGACGTTGCGCACCTGCCGCGTGCGCGTCTGTCCGCCATCGGTGTACGTCTCGGTCGTGTAGTAATAGTAGCCGGCCTCGGCGGTCCACTGCGCGTCGGCCTGGGCATCGAAGGTCCAGTACGGCAGGTAGATGCCCTTCACCGTGTCGGTCAGCGCGCGCCGCTTGAGCGCATTCGGCGCGAGCCACAGCTTGCCGTACCACTGGCGGATCCGGTCGCGCGCGGTGCCCTCGCTCACCGTGAACGGCAGCACGCTTTCAGGCCGGAACGCCGGCTTGGTCTCTTCGTACGGGACGAGCTGCGCCGATCCGCAGAACTCGCAGTTTTGCGCCTGCCGCTTGGGATCGAACACCGAGATGGCGTTGCAACTCTGGCACTTGACTTGCCGCTTGTCCGCCTTCCAGCCCCGCGCGTCGTCGGTGATGCCGCGCAACGCAGCGACGAGATCATGCTCGACGATGCCGCCGGTCGCCGCATCGAGCCTGGCCGGACTTTCGGTTCCGCAAAACGGACAGATCAGCTTCTGCTTCGCGGGATTCCAGACCGCCTCGCCGCCGCATGCCGGGCATGCGAACTTGGAGATCGCGGCGGTTTCGTCCATGCCAACTGGCGAGGGCCTGCTAACGCAACGAGTATCCGATGATCCGCCACATGCCGTCGGGCTCTTTCTCCATCGTCACCGTCTCCATCACCGATTCCCGCTTCGCAAATCCGCTGCGAAAGAAGAGGACCACGAAGTCGCCTGGCGGCTTGTTCGGAAATTCGTCGCCCTTCTGCGCTCCGGCGAACGTCCGGCGCTGTGGCGCGCCGAACTCGGCGCGCGCCTGCGCAAGCGCGGTCGCCCACTGCTCCTGCGTCATCGCCTTGCGGAACTTGTCTGCCGCCGCGGCATAGCTCGCGGTGGCGTTGTCGGCATCCACGACGGTCAGCCACTCGAGCGCGACGCGACGCGCTTCGCTGACCTGGGGATCCTGGGCCGCGACCGGCAACGCGCAGGCGAGTGCCCATACGGAGAGGGCGGCCAGCATTGCGCGCCGGCCGTTGGTGGGTCCTTGCATGTTCAACCCTTGAGAAATGTATCGACGGCGGCGCGGGTGACGCGCCACTGGGTACCAATGCGCCGCCCTTTCAGGTCGCCGGCATCAAGGCTCGCCAGCACATCGGATTCGGCGACGCCGAGCATTTGCGCAACCTGCGCGGGCGACATGAGATCAGGCGCCGCGCCGGCAGCGGCCGGTGCGGACTGCGCCTGGATGCCGGGCGTCGTCTGCCCCAGGATGCCGCCGGTCTGGTTCATCATCTGCTGGGCCATCGCCATGCCCATCGCGAGCTCGGCACCGGCGCCGCCGATGCCGCCACCGCCTTGGGCGAGGCCCTGGCCCATCTGGAACTTGACGTAGTCGTTGAGATTGCCGACCGCCGCCATGCTGGAGCGCTTGTCGATCGCCTGCTCGACTTCGGGCGGCACCGAAACGTTCTCGACGATGAACGTCGTCATCTCGAGCCCGTACTTCTCGCCAATCGCAGGATTGATCAGCGGCAGCAGCGCCTGGCCCAATTCCGCATAGCGCGACGCGACGTCGAGCGCCGGAATCTTCGAGCTCGCGAGCGCGTCGGTGAACACGCTCACCAGGCGCGAGCGCATGGTGTCGTTGAATTCGTCGAGACGGAAATGATCGTCGGTGCCCGCCACTTCCTTCAGGAACTTCTTGACGTCGACGACGCGGAAATCGTAGGTGCCGTACGCCCGCAGGCGCACGATCCCGAAATCGGCGTCGCGCATCATCACCGGGTTGGCGGTGCCCCACTTGTTGCCGGTGAACAGACGCGTGACGACGTAGTAGACATCGGCCTTGAACGGGCTTTCGAATCCGTATTTCCAGCCCTTCAAGTCCGACAGGATCGGGATGTTGTCGGTGGTGAGCGAGTACTTGCCCGGACCGAAGGTGTCGCCGAACTGGCCGAGATAGACGAACTGCGCGGTCTGCGATTCCCGCACGATGAGCTGCGCGCCGCGCTTGATTTCCTTGTCCTCATCGGGGAACCGGTACGACAGCGTATCGCGCGAGTCGTCCGTCCACTCGATGATATCGATGAACTGTTTTTTCAGGAAGTCGATAATGGCCATCGTTCCCCTTTGCCTGGTGAGTGGCGATACGCGGCTACTTCTTGGCCTCCGCCAGCTTCTTGACCTCGGCGTCGGCGTTCTTCATTTCGGTCTCGATCCGTTGCGCCGGTATCGCGCCGGGAACGATCGAGCCATCGACGAACATCAGCGTCGGCGTCGCATTGATCTTGAAGCGCGCGCCGAGCTCGGCCGTCTTGGCGATCGGGTTGTCGCAGTCGCCCTTGTTGTCGGGCAGCTTGCCGGATTCGAAGAACGTGTCCCACGCCTTCACGCGATCGTCCGAGCACCAGATGATTTTCGACTTCCGCGCGGCATCCGGATGCAGCTGGTCGATCGGAAAGAGAAACGTGTAGATCGTGACGTTGTCGACGGCCTTCATCTCGCTTTCGAGCTTGTGGCAGAACGGGCAATCGGCGTCGGAAAAGACGATGAGCGTGCGTTCGCCGGTGCCCTTGACCTTCTTCATCGCGAGATCGAGAGGCAGCGTCGCGAGGTCGACGCGGTTCAGCTTGCGCTGCCGCTCCTCGGTCAGGTTGAGCTTCGACTCGGAATCGTAGACCGAGCCGACGAGAACATATTTCGCCTTCGCGTCGGTGTAGACGATCCGGTCGTCGAACTGGACCTCGTACAGCCCGAAATAGGGGCTCTTGGTCACGCCCCGCACTTCCGCGCCCGGGAATTTCTGCTCGAGGGTCTTCTTGACCGCCGCGGCCTCCGGCGTGAGCGGCGCCGCCTTGTCCGTCCCCTGCGCGAGCGCCGGGGTCGCCGCAAATACTACGGCGGTCGCAAGAACCGCCACGGCGGTGGTGCTCCAATGAGCGCGGGCATGGGAAAACGGTCGCAATAACATGGCTTCTCCAGGGAAAATCGGGCCGGGGTTGGACAGTCTAGCGCAGCGCCGGTTGCGCCAAGGCGCGTTTGATGAGCGGCAGCCGATCGACGGCGGCCAGCCCGGCATTGCGCAGCGTTGAAAGCCACGGGGCGGGACGCCCGAACAGCCGGGCCAGCCCGTCCGTTACCGTCTGCATGGCAAGGACTGGTTCGACCCGGCGGCGGGCAAAGCGTTCCAGCAGCAGCGGGGCGCCTGGATCCGACACGGGACCGCGTTCGGCCTCGACCCACGCCAGCGCCTGCGCATCGCCAAAGCCCAGGTTGACGCCTTGGCCCGCGAGTGGATGGACGCCGTGCGCCGCGTCGCCGACGAGCGCCAGCCGATGCGCGATGGTCGTCGGCAGCTTCAGCAGCGACAGCGGAAAGCCCGCAGCCGCAGTGATCGGGACCAGCTCGCCCAGCGCGTGTTCGCCTGCGGCGGCCACCTGCGTTGCGAGGGCTTCTGGGCTGAGCATACGCAGTTCTTCCGCCATGGCGTCCGGGGCGGACCACACGATCGAGATCCGGCGGCCGGGCAATGGCAGCCAGGCGAGCACGCCACCGTCGGACCGGAACCATTGGCGCGCGATGCCGTGATGGGCTCGCTCGCTGGCGAAATTGGCCACGATGGCGGTCTGCCCGTAGGACTTGGGTTCGGCCACGATACCGGCGGCCTCGCGCACCCATGAGCGTACCCCGTCGGCGCCGATCACCAGCCGTGCTGCCAGCGAACGCGGGGTTGCATCGGCCGCGCCGAGCGTCAATGTGCCTTCGTCCGCCGACCACACCAGGCCGACGAACGGCATCCCGCCGATGACGGTCACGCCGGCATCGAACACCCGCCGCAGCAGCACCGAGCGCAGCAGGCGCTCTTCGACGATCCAGGCCAGCGCGCGCTCGTGGAGGTCGTAGGCGGAAAAGGAGAGCGTCGCACCCGCGTCGCCAACGACCCGCATGGCCTCGATCGGCGTCACGCGATCGCAGGGGAGCAGCTGCCACGCGCCCAGCGCGCGCAGGAAGGCCGCGCTGCCGGGGCTGATTGCGTAGACGCGATGATCGAACGTAAACGGATCGTGTTCCGGGGCGGCGATCGGCGCGCGATCGACCAGCGCGACCGAAAGTCCGGCACGCGACAGCGCCGGCGCCAGCGCCAGCCCCACGAGACCGGCACCGGCGATCACGACGTCGAAGCGTTCGCAACTCACCGCGCAGGCGAATCCGGCGGCGTCAGCACTTCGATCGTGTGGTGCTGGTTGGTGTAGATGCAAAGGTCGCCGGCGATGGTCAGCGACTGCTTGACGATGTCCGCCGCGGACATGGCCGAATGCTCGAGCAGCGCGCGTGCGGCGGCTTGCGCGTAGGCACCGCCGGAGCCGATCGCGACGATGCCGAGCTCCGGCTCCAGCACGTCGCCCGTGCCGGTGAGCACCAGCGACGCGGAGAGATCGGCGACCGCGAGCATTGCCTCCAGGCGCCGCAGCACGCGGTCCGATCGCCAGTCCTTCGCGAGCTCCACGGCGGAGCGCACCAGATGGCCCTGGTGCTTCTCGAGCTTGGCCTCGAAGCGCTCGAACAACGTAAAGGCATCGGCCGTCGCGCCCGCAAATCCGGCGAGCACGCGATCGTGGTACAGCCGGCGCACTTTGCGCGCCGTGGCCTTGATCACGACGTTGCCGAGCGTGACCTGGCCGTCGCCGCCCAGTGCCACTGCACCGTCGCGGCGCACGGAGAGAATGGTCGTGCCGTGAAAGGGTTCCATGGGCGGGCGGGCCAGGACGAAACGACTGTCCGGCTTCAGAGTCTGCTAGAACGATTTTTTGAGGAAGTGCCGGGGCGAAATGCCGATGAGCAGCAGCAGTGCGCGAATGATCGGCGACGCACCGACGATCTGCACCGCCTTGCGTTGCGACTCCACCCGATTGATGACGTTGAGCAGCGAGCCCGCGCACACGAAATCGATGCGCTCGACAGCCGACAGGTCGATCGGCACCACCGCGTGGCTGTACGAGTATTCCGTAACGAGCGCCATCTGCGGCGTGCACGAACCGGACAGGACGCCGTTCCACACGACCATTTCCACGCCGGCCTGGACGCTGCGATCGACGTGACCGTCATCGACGGCGCCGGCCACGGCGTCCATCGCCGGCGTCTCGGCGGCCGGGATGACGGGCGGCTCCCACGACGGCGGCGACTGCTCGAATGCAATCGCGTATTCGATGGCCCGCTCTTCGAACGGCTCCTGCTTGCCTTCGAATTGCAGGAGCTCGAGCACCAGCTGCCACGCGCCTTCGCCGGCGTCGCGGCCTCGGCGTATCAGGATCTCCAGCGCGGCGCGAATTTTCTCCGAGCGCTGCAACGTCAGCACGTAGCGATGCTTGCGTGCTTCCGCGAGGGCGCTGGCGAGCAGCTGCGCGCCGGCATCGTCGAAACCGGCAACCGCCGCCAGATCGAGCTTGGCCTGCACGCCATGCTTGGCCATCGTCCGCCGCAACGACTCGATTTGCGGCGCCGTGGCCGCGGTCAATTTACCGGTGAGCATCGCGTAGCCGGCTGCCGTGTTCTTCGGGCCCACCACGACCATTCGCGTGCCGGTGCTTTCATCCCAGCTCGGCGGCGACCGCTCGAACTGGACGACGTACTGGAGCGCAAACTGGTCGAAGGCGGCGCGGTCGTTCGCCCGCTGCTGCAAATCGAACAGTGCAAGCCAGGCGAGCGGCGAGGCCCGCGTCTCCGGATCGTTCTTCACGCCCTGCTCGAGCATGTCGCGCGCCGGCTTGGTTTGGCCGCCCGCGTACAGCAACGCCGCATTCTCCAGCACCGCGCACAAGCCGGGATTGGTTTGCCCGACCTCGATCGTCGTCCGCACTGGCGAAAAGTCGATGAGGCTCGCCCCGGTCACCGAGATTTCGCCCGCCGGCTCGGCGTGCGGCCGTTCCGGAGCGGTGCGGCGACCTTGCGCCTGGACGGCGATATCGCGGGCGGAAACCGGCACGCGAGGTGCCGCTCCGCTCGCCACGGGTCCTTCGCCTGGCTTGGCGGGTTCGGGTTTTTTTGCCGGCGATTTGGGAAAAAGGGCCATCAAATCGGCAGGATATGCCGCTGGAATTAGAGCAATGGATTATGTTCCCAAGCGTGGCCCCCTACAAGGCGACCGCGCTGCAGTGCCCTGGTTAACGGCGGGATGAGCCGGCCGTTGACGTCGCCGTGCGCCAAGCGCCGGTCTTCGGACCGCGTGGTTCGGGCGTTCAGCCCAGATTCTGCGCGGCGAAGCTCCAGTTGAGTAACTTGTCGATTACAGCATCGACGTAAACGGCGCGCTTGTTCTGCTGATCGAGATAGTAGGCGTGCTCCCACACGTCGATGGTGAGCAGCGGCTTCTGGCCTTTGGTGAACGGCACCTCGGCGTTGCTCGTCTTCACGATCTTGAGCGCGCCGGCGTCCAGCACGAGCCAGCCCCACCCCGAGCCGAATTGCGAGACCGTCGTCGCCGAGAATTCCTTCCGGAAACTGTCGTAGCCGCCGAACGCGGCGTCGATCATGTCCGCGATCTTGCCCGTCGGCTTGCCGCCGCCGTTACCCTTCATGCTGTGCCAGTAGAACGTGTGGTTCCAGACCTGCGCCGCGTTGTTGAAGATGCCCGCCTTGTCGGCCTTGCCCGCGGTCTCGTTGATGATTTTCTCCAGCGACGCGTTCTCGTAGTCGGTGCCCTTGACGAGATTGTTGAGGTTGTCGACGTAGGTCTTGTGATGCTTGCCGTAGTGAAAGGACATCGTGTTCGCCGAAATCACCGGCTCGAGCGCGTTTTCGGCATAGGGAAGCGGCGGTAGCGTAAACATGGGGAATTCTCCTGGCGAAGGTGCAGCAGGGACGGGAACGAACCGAAAATTGTACTCGCACGCAGCGGCTGCCCGGCGTTACGGCGGGCTGGCAAATGCGCGCAGTCCCATCAGCCGCACGAGCGGTGGCGGCGGGTTTCGGAAGCCTGGGAAGGTTCAGTCGCCGTAGAGCTTCTGCACGCGCTCGCGGCGCTCCTGCGCTTCAAGCGACAGCGTGGCGGTCGGCCGCGCGATCAGGCGGGGAACGCCGATCGGCTCGCCGGTTTCCTCGCACCAGCCGTAGGATCCGTCGTCGATCATCCGCAGCGACTTCTCGACCTTCTTCAGGAGCTTGCGCTCGCGATCGCGCGTGCGCAGCTCGAGCGTGTATTCCTCTTCGAGCGTTGCGCGGTCCGACGGGTCGGTCGTGATCTCGTTTTCGCGCAGATGCTCGCCGGTGTCGTCGGCGTTCTGCAACAGCTGGTCGCGCAGCTCCAGCAGCTTTTTCTTGAAAAAAGCGAGCTGCGCCTCGTTCATGTAGTCCTTCTCCGGCGCCTTGAGGATTTCCTCGTCGGTCAGCTCGCGGACTTTCTTGACGGCGGTTGCGGTTTTGGCTGCCATGCGTTGTCTTTCACCCTGCGGAAATGCACCCTCCGCACTAAATTGCGGATTATAGCCCGCGAAGCGCCCGCGCCGCTACCTATGCCGGCAGTGGGCTCGGGGGGCGCCGGCGGCCCGGACCAGCCCCGTATAATCCCGGAAAAACAAGGCCTTCCGATGACCACCGCACCGACAACGCTGACGCTTGGCCGGCCCGACGACTGGCACGTGCATTTCCGCGACGGGGCCGCGCTCGCGGCGGTCGTCCCGCACACGGCGCGCACCTTCGGACGTGCGGTCGTCATGCCAAATCTCAAGCCGCCGGTCACCACGGTCGCTGCGGCGGGCGAATACCGCGCCCGGATTCTGGCGGCGCTGCCGGCGTCCTCGCGATTCTCGCCGTTGATGACGCTCTATCTGACCGACAACATGCGTCCCGCCGAGATCGAGCGGGCGAAAACCTCCGGCATCGTCCATGCCGTGAAGTACTACCCTGCCGGCGCTACGACCAATTCCGACTCCGGCGTGACCTCGCTCGATCGCGTGTATCCGGTGCTGGCCGCGATGGAACGCCTTGGTGTCGTCCTGTCGCTGCACGGCGAAGTCACCGATCCCGCCGTCGACATGTTCGACCGCGAGCGTGTGTTCGTGGAGACGCTGCTGACGCGCATCGTCCGCGATTTTCCCGGCCTGAAGGTGGTGCTCGAGCACGTCACGACGCTGGAGGCGGCCGCATTTGTTCGCGAGAGCACGGCCAACGTCGGCGCCACGATCACGCCACATCACCTGCTGTGGTCGCGCAACGCGCTGTTCGTTGGCGGCATTCGCCCGCACTTCTATTGCCTGCCGATCCTCAAGCGGGAAACGCACCGGCAGGCGCTGATCGCCGCGGCAACCTCGGGCAATCCGCGCTTTTTCCTCGGCACCGACTCGGCGCCGCATGCCAGGCACACCAAGGAGGCCGCATGCGGGTGCGCCGGCTGCTACTCGGCGCATGCGGCACTCGAGCTGTACGCCGAAGCGTTCGACGATGCGGCGGCGCTTCCTCAGCTCGAGGGTTTCGCGAGTCATTTCGGCGCGGATTTCTACGGCCTGCCGCGCAACACGGATACGGTGACACTCGTGCGCGAAGCGTGGAATGCTCCAGCCGAATATCCGTTCGGCGCGGAGTCGCTGGTGCCGCTGCGCGCGGGGGAAGCGATTCGTTGGCGATTGCAGACATGACGAGCTCGCGGCGTGTGGCGCTGGCGAGCACGGCACGATGCGCGTAGAATCCGCGGTCCGAAGCCAGCCAGACCGTCGCTGCTTCCCGAGGCGCAATATCCTCGGGGAGGAGAGGAAAGTCCGGGCTCCGCAGAGCAGGATGCCGGGTAACTCCCGGACGTTATAAGTCGCCGCTAGCGCGGCCGATGAAGACGAGGAACAGGGCCACAGAGACGAGTCGCTTTCCTTCACGGGCAAGCGGGTGAAACGCGGCAACCTCCATCCGGAGCAACACCAAGTATGCGAACGACGACGCTGCTCGCCGAGTTCGCGGGTAGGTGGCTCGAGCGCAGCGGCAACGCTGCGCCTAGAGGAATGACGGTCATAGCGCAATCCGTTGCGCCGTAACAGAACCCGGCTTATCGGCTGACTTCGGATATATATCACGGGACGAAAACACGCGAGGGCGTTCCGCCCTCGCGTGTTTTCGTCCCGACTGCGGTCAGCGCGAAGAGCTTCGGGCGGCCGCGCGCTCTTCGCGTAGCAACTGCTACGAAGCGCGTCGATCATAAGCCGCTGCGCGGCCGTTTCAGTAACGCGCAGGCGCGCTGACAGCCTTCGATGGGCGCATCCGCTCATTGGGGCTTTCAATGCGCATACGCGCGCTACTGAGCGAGGTCGCCCAGCGACCGACGATCGGCGCGCTTCGTGCTGTTGCTACACGAAAAGCGCGCGGCCGCCCGAAGCTTTTCGTGCTGACATCATTCGGGCGCAAATTGTGCCGCCTGCCGCGAAGCGGCCGCGCACGCAATTTGCGCACGTTGGGCTACGCGATTTGCGCACGTAGCAGCGTTTTGAGTACCTTCCCAGTGTTGTTCTTCGGCAACTCGGCCAGGAATATGTAGGCCTTCGGGCGCTTGAAGCGCGCGATGTGCTGCAGGCAATGCGTGTCGAGCGCCGCTTCGAATGCGCGGCGGGTGTCGGCATCGCGTAACGGCGTCCTCGGCACGACGCAGGCGACAACTTCCTCGCCCCAGTCGGGATGCGCGCGGCCGATCACCGCGACTTCCGCCACCTCGGCGTGGGTCAGCAGCGTTTCCTCGACTTCGCGCGGATAGATGTTCGA